>Ga0137412_10005394_pt1 | contig 10214 bp, 6 predicted proteins | sample CZODoug2_1_16fun_FD_122160 | JGI IMG/M metagenome (GOLD analysis project Ga0137412, IMG submission 122160) | Vadose zone soil fungal communities from Angelo Coast Range Reserve, California, USA - CZODoug2_1_16fungal (Hybrid Assembly) | ecosystem: Environmental > Terrestrial > Soil > Vadose zone... | reverse complement strand
CTCAGGTGCTGAGGCCGTGACCTGCGAAGGCTTCCTTGTAAGGGGATTTCCCCCAAGCTGCGAGGAATCGGTTCAGATCCGCTTGTCGGCGGGTTTGTCGACCTAAGCTGCTGATCAGCGGCCGTGCTACCGAAGCGCGGTATGGCTCGACCGAAGCTTGACAGCACAATTGCTAGGAGAACCTGGAATGGCGAAGACAACGCAACTCAGTGAGCAGGCGAACCTCGCGTTGAATCTCGCGCAGTCGCGCTACAATCTTGGGCTCGGCTCAATCGTGGAATTCACACAGGCGGAACTCGGCAAGACAGAAGCGGACATCGCGAACACCGACGCGCAGTATCGTTACCGCTTGACCCAAATCGTGCTGACCTATACCATCGCTGCACCGAAGTGAGCCTCGATTTCGGATCGTCGTCGAAGAGTAATGCCGAGGCGTTGCATTTTTCCTCGGGCGGCCATCGCATGAACCGGAGTCAAATACGCAAAAAGACTCGCGAAACTCGTGCAAATAGCGCGCCGTTTGGCTGTTGTTGACGTTCCCTCTGAATTCCTAACTACAATCCAGCCAATCAGATACGAATAAGCCTAGCCTTGTGTTACAGGATATTCATATTGGGTTGACGCAACCGTAAGACGCACCCTATAAGTTCTCGCGCGGGGTGAACTTACCGGCTTTCCTGTATCTCGTTCGTCCGAATTTCGAAATTTTGAAAAACAAAAGAGAGAGGCAATGAGAAAACTTGCAGCACTCGTATTATCGCTGTTTCTGACCTCCGGAGTAGCGTTCGCCGATTCACCAAAAGACGCCGATGCACCGGCGGCAAAGTCGTCGGGACCTGCCAAGTCGAAGGCCGCAGCCAAGAAAGCAACCAAGACCGACGCGGAAATTGCTGCGGAACTCGATGAGCTCAAGCAGGCCATGCAGGCGCAGCAGGAACAGCTCGAACTGTTGAAAGAAGAGCTGAGCAAGCGCGACAAGCAGATCGACGAAGCCCGCGAAGCAGCGGCCGCCGCCAACGCGCGAGCCTCGGAAGCCTCGACGAAAGCCGTCGAAGCAGTGAACACTTCGTCGGAAATGAAGTCGAACGAAGCGACGCTGACTTCGAGTGTCACAGAACTTAAAGCGAGCAACGCTGCGCTGACCTCGACGGTGAACACCGTTGCGGCCACGACCGCCGCAGGCGGCAGCGGCAACCCGCAGAATTCCGAAGACGGACCGGCGTCGATCAAGTTCAAGGGCATCACGCTGACACCCGGCGGCTTCGTAGCGGCAGAAACCACGACGCGCCAGCGCGCGACGAGCTCCGACATCAACACACCGTTCAACAGCATCCCGTACCCGGGTAATGCGCTGTCGAAGGTCGGTGAGAGCAACTTCACTGGTCGCCAGAGCCGTTTGAGTTTGTTGGCGGAAGGCAAGTATGCCGGCACGAAACTGACCGGCTACTACGAAGCGGACTGGTTGGGCACGGGCGTCACCTCGAACAACCGCCAGAGCAACAGCTACGTGTTGCGCCAGCGCCAGATTTGGGGGCAGGCAAAACTCGACAGCGGCTGGAGCTTCACCGGCGGTCAGATGTGGACGTTGGCCACCGAAGATCGCAAGGGCATCGACAACCGGCAGGAAGCGATTCCTCTGACGATCGATCCGCAATACACGGTTGGCTTCACATGGGCGCGCCAGTACGGCTTCCGCGTCGTCAAGAGCTTTGGCGACAAGTTCTCTCTCGCGATTGCGATCGAAGGACCGCAGGCAACAATCGGCGGCCGCGGCTTCTCCAACGTGACTACGATCAACAACGGCGCAGCGCCTGCCGTAATCGTCCCAGTGGGTACTACCACCTCCGTTACCGGGAATACCTTTTTGGACGCGGCGGGATCTGGCGGCGGTCTCTTCAACTTCATCGATCCCACAGGTTATACGATCAACAAGTCGCCGGACATCATCGTCAAGGCCGCGCTGGATCCGGGCTTTGGACACTATGAACTGTTCGGCATCGTCAGCACCTTCCGCAACCGCATTTATCCTTGCGGCGTGGTTGGAACGAACGCGGGCGACACGGTAGCCCCGGCGACTCCGACGTCGATTACGTGCGGCTCCGCGACACCGACGACGGTTAGCTCGTTTGGCGCGACCAACGACACGAATACTGGCGGCGGCTTCGGCGCGAGCGCACGCTGGACGGCGGCTCAGAAGAAAGTTGAACTCGGCCTCAAGGCCGTTGCAGGCGATGGCATCGGCCGTTACGGCTCGGCGCAGCTTGCCGACTTGACCCTCCGTCCGGACGGCAGCGAAGCGCTGATCCGCACGGTACATGGCTTGGGCGCTTTGGAACTGCACCCGACTCCGAAACTTGACCTCTATGCCTACTACGGCGCGGAGATCTATGATCCAAGCACCTACTCCGCGACCACGAAGACGAGGAGCCCTTTTCCTAACCACAAAATTCCATCGACCCGTTACAACCAGGTCGCCAGCAATCTAATGAACTACTATCCACTGCCCAACATTCCGTTGAGCGGGGCTGCCTCTTTGATCAATAACTTCCAGCGCCTGCAGACGATCCAACGCTCAGACCGCCAATACAATGTCAGGTTGGATCATCAGTTCACGCCGAATGCACGCACCTTCGTGCGGGGTACGCTAAGTAAAAACAGTGATACAAATCCCGATCTTTTTAACCGCCTCGATGGCCCAAATGCGACCAAACAGGTACTACAGGCAAACGTCGGCACTCTGGATCATGTGTGGGTCCTGAACTCCAATAATCTACTCAATTTTCAGTACGGTTTTGCCTACCAAAACAATCATCAGACTCTTGCTTCCTACGATATCGATCCATCAGCTCTCGGCTTTTCTTCGACATTCATCGGGTTGCAGCAGAAAAAGGGAGTTCCGCGTCAGATCATTACCGGCTACTCGAATATTGGTGCCGTTGGCAATACAGATCTCGTTCACTACACGCACTCTGGTGGAGTCAGCCTGACATCTCAACGAGGCCGCCATAGCCTCGTGCTTGGACTGGACGCCCGGCTCATCCTGGAGAATCAGGGTTCTCTTGATGCTCCTATGGGGACGTTCTCTTACTCCACAACCTTTACCTACAAGACACCAAACACAACTGTACCCAGCTCGCAAAGCCAATTTCTATCATTGGCGTCGTTTATTCTGGGATATCCAAGCAGTGGCGACGTAATTCTAAACGACCGTTTCTCATACAGGCAGAGATACGGAGCTATCTTCCTTCAGGACAATTGGAGAGTCGCGAACAATCTCACACTTAATCTCGGTGTTCGTTATGATCTGGAGACTGGCCCTGTCGAGAATCACAATAAGCTCGCGACTATCGATCCATACGCGGCAACTAATCTTAGTGCCGTGAATGGTAAGGCTGTAGTTGGTGGCCTCTCTTTCCGGGGAATCAACGGGAGTCCTCGAGCCGCATGGGCCACCAACTTTGCTCAGTTCTCGCCTCGAGTTGGATTCAACTACAACTTTCACCCTACGAGTGTCATCAATGCTGCATACGGAATCTTCTATCTTCCGGTATCTCAACGTATCTATAGTGTGGGCAATCCAGGTACAACCGCTTATACCTCCTACCTGGCCAGCCAAGACAACATCACTCCTGCCAACTCGATCACAAATCCTTATCCACGCGGGATAACTCCAATCCCAACACCGGCACAGGCAAGCGCAGGTGCACTTGGAACCGCAATTGCCGGACCGGTGTATGACGACAGAAGTTCTTATGTTCAGCAGTGGAACATCGGGGTACAACAACTCATCACCTCTACGACAACGCTTCGAGTCACGTATGCAGGTTCTCACGGAGTAAAACTTTCGGCCAATCTTGCTGCGAACGACTTGGACCCAAAATATTTTGGCGCTGTTGGAGACGCTACAATGGTAGCTGCCCTTCAGAAACTGGTTGCCAACCCGTTCTACGGCATAATCCCGGCGAGTGCTGGGACGCTCGGAAAGTCAACCGTTCAAGCAGCCCAATTGCTGCGCGCCTTCCCTCAATTCACTACGGTCGCGGAAAACCACGTCAATATTGGCTCTGCATCCTATAACTCTCTCCAGGTAGACCTCACTTACAGAGCGAGGCGCGGATCTGTTTTTGGCATCGCGTACACATGGTCGAAGAGTCTGGGTGACGTCGGCAATCTCACTACCGGATTCCTGGATACCGGCACCCAAACCTATCAGAACTCCTATGCACGCAGCATCGAACGATCCTATTCGCCAACCGACGCCCCACATCGCATCGTTGGACGTGCCGTCGGCAAACTTCCATTCGGACGCGCTCAGCGGTTTTTCCCTAACGCCAAAGCATGGCAGAATCTCTTGATTGGAGGATGGGAAGGCACCGCAATTGTTATGCTCCAATCCGGTTTGCCACTCGGCATTACCGAGACCGGACAAGCTGTGTTTTCCGGCACAAGGCCGAGTTTCGTACCTGGGCAGCCGATACAGACAACCGGTGCTCGAAGAGACCGTGTTGGCGGTTCGTTTTCGAATAAAGGCTATTTCAATACCAGTGCATTTCGCGTTACACAGTATTTCGAACTGGGCTCGGTTCCTCGTTACTGCGGGCAGTGTCGCATCCCCGGAGTACAGAATGTGGATACATCGCTGAACAAACGCTTCAACCTGACAGATGGCGGAACGGACCTACAGATAAGACTCGATGCTTTCAACGTGTTCAACTACACCCAATTTGGCCGACCGGCAAATACATTCGGATCTGCGGCATTCGGGAGCATAACCTCACAGGCAAACAACCCCCGAACTCTTCAACTTGGCGTCAAGTTGTTTTATTGATAGCAATGGGTGGACCTGAATACTAACGCTCGAAGTTTACTGATGCACTGACTATCTTTGCTTTGCTTTAGAAAAAAACGGATCACATTCTCTCCCGTTTACATTTCAGCGTCTGGCGTACCAGACCAATCCGGATGCCCCGATGAAGTTCACGACGATGGACGCCATGCTTTCCGACAATGTCGTCACCCCGCGGTTCCGCACCATTTTATTTGCAACGTTTGCAGGTTTGGCGTTATGTCTTGCCATGGCTGGCGTCTATGGAGAAATGGCGTACAGTGTAGGGCAACGATCAAGCGAGGTCGGTTTGCGGATGGCATTGGGAGCAACCAGGGGTTCCGTGGTGCGACCCATCCTCCGGAAGGGGCTGACTCTCGCTTCCATCGGCATAGCGTTGGGATTGGTCGCCTCGGTTGCATGCACGCAATTACTCAAATCGATGCTCTTTCAGGTTCAGCCGAACGATCCCCTAGTCTATGTGGCTGTCGCGCTTCTTCTGAGCGCGGTGGCGCTGGTTGATGGCTGGGTTCCGGCACGTCGCGCAGCATCCGTTGCTCCAGTGAGAGCACTGCGCACGGAATAGAGGCCATCATGAATTGGCCCAAAGATACACGCCTATATGCAGGAGCTTCCTGAGAGCGTGCAGGAGATGATCGGATCGGTGTACGCGATGCTGACGAAAGGAGGAGAAAAACGCCTTCCGGCGATTTGCCACAAAACGCCGTAAATGCCGATTGCTCATCTACCGCTAAATTGTTGATTTTATGGTGGGCACAGCAGGATTCGAACCTACGACTTCCACCGTGTGAAAAATCCAACCCTAAGCAATACAAACACATACAAGGCCTTAGCCGCCGGAGTCGGAGACGCAGAGGCGATGAGGGTCGCGTCGAAGCCGAGGTCATCCGCTCCCTCCACAGAGTCGAGCGTCTGAATGACGCTTTCGGTTCTTGTATCGCGGATGAACAACTTTCCAGGCTTGCGCCCGACGACAAACAGCCGATGCTCCGCAGCGTCGAGCGCCATAGACGTGTTGAGATTCATGCCGGGAACGCTCCAGACGGAATTGGATACTCCCAGCGCGAGGGGCAGGAGGGTGACAAGTGCATGCTCTTCTGGCAGGGTCATTCCCCACCTTTCATAGGTCCTGACAGTAATTAGGCCTATGTTCGGATCGGACGCTTCTCTCAAATCTTCTCTTCCCAGCTTCGCAACGAAACCCGCGACAGAGTCCAGTTCCATACCGGGAACAACTCAGCCACTCATTGAGGTTTGCTTGCTGCCTCCAGCAACCGGAGCGCCTTCGTTACATCCTCATCTGCGGGTGACATCTTTTGCGCCTCGAGTAATTCTATTTGGCCATTTTTGAAGTCTCCGGAGTGGCAATAAATCAATCCCAGATCTTTGTGAAGCTGTGCGAGCGCACTACATTTACCACATATTGCAATGCCCTCTTTGAGTTGCGCGATGGCCTGCGGCCAGTCGTGCGCATCGGCCGATGCCAACGCAAAGTTGCCAAGTGTTTGAGCTCTATCCATGATGTGCTGTTGTGCTTGTAAATCCTTGAACCGGTTCTGCAGACGTGTTGCTTCCTGAGTATCGGATTTTGCCAGCAGTCGCGAAAGACTGTAAATGGCTTCGTTGTATTGAGGACGGATCTCAATCGCTTTGCGCCATCGCTCGATTGCCCCGGTAGTGTCGCCCTTGCGCACAAGTTCCTGCCCCAGCATGAACAGGGCTTCGGCGTTGTCCGGCTTTGTGGCGATTGCCTGCTCAAAATTACGGATCGCTGCATCCGTCTCTCCCGCCTGCCTGGAGATCAATCCAAGCAGGTACCAGGAATCTGCTGAGTTTGGATCGAAGTGTGTGGCCGCTTCCAGCTCGGGTTTTGCATCGTTGTTGCGTTGTAGATCGAGTAGAACCCGGCCCTTGTTGTAATGCGCCACCGCATTTTCGCTATCAAGATGGACAGCCTCGGAAAACTCCGTCAGTGCACCGTTCAAGTCGAATTGATCCGCCAGTGCGATTCCCAGGTTCAGGTGCGCTCCAGCAGATTTCGGGTCTAGCTCTGTTACTTTGCGAAAGGAGGTCAATGCCTCGCTGCTACGGTTTAAGCGGACGAGAACCATCCCGTATCCGCTGAGCGCGACAGTATTTTTTGGATCAAGCCGCACTGCGCTGCTCAGCGCCTCACTGGCCTCGGGAAACCGTGATTCACTGGCCAGGATCAGCCCCAGATTCGCAAAAGCCTGGCCGTACTGAGGATTGTTTTCCGTGGCATGGCGAAACAACTGCTCCGCCTCGCTGGTTTTGCCGAGCTGTCCGTAAAGAACGCCTAGATTATTTTGAGCCTCAGCATACTGTGGATCGAGAGTGATCGCCACCTGAAATTGCTTCTCTGCAACCGTGCTCTGATTTGCCTGTAGATCGAGAAGTCCCAGCTGATTGTGGGGCGGGGCCAGTTGCGCATTCAGCGATAAAGCTTTTTCAAGCGCCTCCCGCTCACCTCGATAGTCGGCCATTTGGTCCAAGGCGAGGGCAAGATCGTAATAAGTGCGGGCGTTCCCCGGGTCTTGAGCGATTGATTCGCGGTACAGAGCGGCGGCCTTCTGTGGGTCTCCCGACTGCAGATCCGCGTTGGCTTGGTTGGCCTTTACACCGGCAACGTCTTCCTGCACACCTTCCTTCTTTTGCTGCTCGAAGACGCTCAGCTCCTGATTGGCCTCCTCCTTCAACCCGAGAGCGCGCAGCACGGATGCAAGCTGAAAGTGTGCCTTGTTCGAGTCTGGACTTAGTTTCAGTGCCGCCTCCAGTTCCGGTCGCGCCTCAGCTGGCCGGCCGAGGCGGGCCAGCACGAAGCCCAGATTGTATCGAGCATCAAAATAATTTGGATCGATGGTCAAAGCCTGGCGTAGGAACTTCTCGGCCTCCGCATTGTTTCCTAACCCTTTTTCCACTACGCCGCTAAAGTAGAACGAGTCGAAATCATGCGGCCGCCGCTCTAGGTAACTCCGAATGACGGGCTTCGCGGTATCAAACTGGGCAAGAACCACCAGCGCCTTTATATAAGACAGCGCAGCGGCATCATCGGAGGGATCAAGACGCATCGCTTCATGGAACTCCTGCGCCGCCTCACCGTAACGATTTTGCTGGACATAGACGGCTCCCAAGTTGAAATGGCCTTGGGCGTAGGCGGGGTGCCTTTTGACAATCGCAGAGAGGGTCTTCAACGCTTCGTTAGTATTGTCGTTCTTCGAATAGGCGACGGCAAGATTGAGTTGCAGGACTTCATCAGGAGGTGCGTTTTTCAGTTCCGCGATTGCTGCGGTATATCTCTTTTCAGCGATCAGGGCCTTCGTCAGTCCATCGAGTGCCTTCACCGATTGAGCATCCATTTTCAGAATTGCCCGGAAAGTCTCGATTGCCTCGCCCTGCCGGTTCAATTCGCTGAGGGCGGTTCCCAGCGGAAGTAGAATTTGCGCTGAGTTTGGCTTGAGGACAGACGCGGTCTGCAGTTCATGGACTGAGCGCTGGAGGTCGCCACTTGTAAGCAGAGCGATTCCGAGATCATAGTGGCTCTGCCATGATGTGGGATCGAGACGAAGTGCGGATTCAAAAGCGGAAATGGCGCAGGAGAAATGTTGCTGTCCGGCAAACCACGAGCCCAGCGCATCGTAAGCGCCGGTGGAGGGATAAGAGGCAAGTGTCTGTTCGAGTGCCGCGGGTCCCTTGCAAAGGGAGGCCTTCTGCGCGGTGATAGTCAACGGCGATATGCATATCGTGGCAAGCCCCAGCAGCAAAAAATGCCGCAGCAATCTTTGCGGGTTGGAAAGTCCAAGGCCGCGGCCCTGCATAGAATGCCCAGAGACTCGAGGAAGCAGCATGGCAGACGATTCTCTACGACTGAATGAAATGGGTTGACTCCAAACTATGCTAGCTCCGTAGAGCGTTGTTTTGACGAAACTCACTATACCGCTTGCAACCCTCTTACTGTCGGGACAGCATCATCGCATGAACAGGATAGACCAGGACATCAACGCAGGTAACGACATCGCAGTTAACTACGGCGGCTTCGTGGAAGGAGAAGAAGGTAGATTGCAGAGAACACTTCATTTCAGATGCTACAATTCGCCTGATTATGGAGAAAGACTATCCCATCGCCCCAAGAATCCGCATTGTTTCCCTATTTCTCCCAATCGCACTTTTCTTAAGTCTTGTTTTAGCGGATCCTTGCGGTGCCCAAATGGGGGTAGCAACTGGCAACGGTGTGGCCACGCCCGCCAAGCCACTGCCTGCCGGAATGAAGCCTCCGGTAGTGCGCTATGAAGACGTTGCGGCACAGGCAGACCTGGCCGGCATAAACGTCTCCGGGGTTGCAATGAATAAACAATACATTGTCGAGACCACCGGGACGGGGGTCGCTATCTTCGACTACGACAACGACGGTTTGCCGGATATTTTTTTTGTGAACGGCGACCGCTTCCAGTCAAGTGGCGCCCCGCCAACACCGTTGCTTTACCACAACCTGGGTGGGCTGAAGTTTGAAGATGTCACCAGCAAAGCTGGGTTGTCGCACACCGGCTGGGGGCAGGGAGTCTGCGCCGGGGACATCGACAACGACGGAAACGTCGATCTTTTCATGACGCAGTGGGGGCATAACGTTCTATACCGCAACCAGGGCAACGGTACGTTTCACAACGAGACTCAGTTCCGGGGACTTGATTCGTCGAAAACTCGTTGGAGCACAGGCTGCGCCTTTGTGGACTTTAATCGCGATGGGGCGTTGGATCTTGTCGTGGTCCACTACATTGAGTTCGATCCGGCCAGGACTCCGCACCCAGCATGCCGATTTCCGAAAACCAGCAAAATCCGGGCTGGTCAATCTCTTGCAGGATTTCCGATCTTGGACATTGGTAACGATGTTGCTCAACATCTGGGGACGAGAGAACTGCCCACGAGAAATCATGGGACCACGAGGTCAGCATGCAGGTTACAGAGGTATTGAGCTTTACAGATGTGCTTCGAGCGTCCGGCCGTTCACCTGAAATTCCGGAGGCAGCGGATGCTTATGGCTGGCTGGTGGGCAGTTGGGAACTGGACTGTCGCACATACGCCGGCGAACCGGTGTCCATTCTGGGCGAGGCGCATTTCGGATGGGCTCTGGAAGGGCGGGCAATCCAGGATGTCTGGATTATGCCGAGCCGGTCGGGAAGAGGCTCGGTCGCGGACCGGACGAAGAACATGTTTGGAACCACACTGCGAGTGTGGGATTCTTCGATCCAGGCCTGGAGAATCAACTGGCGGAACCCCGTTCATAACCATTGGGAAGACCAGATCGGGCGCTGGAGCGGTAAAGATGTCGTTCAAATAGGCGTTCGCGCGAACG
>Ga0137412_10005393_pt1 | contig 10214 bp, 9 predicted proteins | sample CZODoug2_1_16fun_FD_122160 | JGI IMG/M metagenome (GOLD analysis project Ga0137412, IMG submission 122160) | Vadose zone soil fungal communities from Angelo Coast Range Reserve, California, USA - CZODoug2_1_16fungal (Hybrid Assembly) | ecosystem: Environmental > Terrestrial > Soil > Vadose zone... | reverse complement strand
GCGGTGCTGCTGGTCGACGCGGCGCAGGGCATCGAGGCGCAGACGCTCGCGAACCTCTATCTGGCGCTGGAGAACGACCTCACGATCATCCCCGTACTCAACAAGATCGACCTGCCGGCCGCGCAGCCGGACCGCTACGCCGCCGAGATCGCACACATCATCGGCGGTGATCCGGCCGACGTGCTGCGGGTCAGCGCCAAAACCGGCGAGGGCGTCCGCGAGCTGCTGGACACGATCGTGCGCGAGGTGCCGGCCCCGACCGGAGATGCCGACGCGCCGCCACGGGCGATGATCTTCGACTCGGTCTACGACATCTATCGCGGTGTGATCACCTATATCCGGGTGATCGACGGGCACATCGACGCCCGGCAGCGCATCACGATGATGTCGACCGGCACCACCCACGACCTGCTCGAGGTCGGCGTGATCTCCCCGGAGCCCAAGGCAACCGGTGTGTTGTCGGTCGGCGAGGTCGGCTATCTGATTACCGGCGTCAAGGATGTACGGCAGTCCCGGGTCGGCGACACCGTGACCGATGCGGCCAAGCCGGCAACCGAGTCGCTGGGTGGATATCGAGATCCCAAGCCGATGGTCTATTCCGGGCTGTATCCGGTGGACGGTTCGGAATACCCGCTGCTGCGCGATGCGCTGGATCGCTTGCGACTCAACGATGCCGCGCTCGTCTACGAGCCGGAAGTGTCGACCGCGCTGGGATTTGGTTATCGCTGTGGATTCTTGGGCCTTCTGCATATGGAGATCGTGCGCGAACGGTTGGAACGGGAATTCGATCTCACGCTGATTTCGACCGCGCCGAACGTGGTTTATCGGCTGGTCCTGGAGGACCGCCGTGAGGTGGTGGTGACCAATCCGAGCGACTGGCCGATCGCCAAGATTTCCGATATCTACGAGCCGGTGGTCAAAGCGATGCTGATCGCGCCGAGTGAGTATGTCGGCACGATCATGGAGCTCTGTCAGGCGCGCCGCGGATCTCTCGAGGGCATGGACTACCTGTCGGAATCCCGAGTGGAATTGCGTTACACGCTGCCGCTGGCCGAGATCATTTTCGACTTCTTCGACTCGCTGAAATCGCGAACCCGCGGCTATGCATCGCTGGACTACGAGGCGTCGGGCGAGCAGACCGCGGATCTGGTGAAGGTCGACATTCTGTTGCAGGGCGAGCCGGTCGACGCGTTCAGCGCGATCGTGCACAAGGACAAGGCCTACGCGTACGGCGTGCAAATGACCCAGAAACTACGGGAGCTTATCCCGCGGCAGCAGTTCGAGGTGCCGATCCAGGCGGCGGTCGGGTCGCGGATCATTGCCCGCGAAAGCATTCGGGCGATGCGCAAGGACGTTCTGGCGAAATGCTACGGCGGCGATATCACCCGTAAACGCAAGCTGTTGGAGAAGCAGAAGGAGGGCAAGAAGCGGATGAAGATGGTCGGCCGGGTCGAGGTGCCGCAGGAGGCGTTCATCGCCGCACTGTCCACTACGGACACCACAACCGCGGCGGCAGCGGCGAAGAAATGAGCCGGATCGCATTCTTCGACCTGGATGACTCACTCTGCGATCGGCGGGGTGCGTTTCTCCGATGGGCGCGGGATTTCTGCGTAGACAATGGGCTGGATCCGGCGACTGCGGTGCCGGTCATTGTGGAGTTTGACGAGCATGGGACGCGGCCGCGACAGGCGTTTTTCCAGTTGGTACGGGATCGGTTTGGTCTCGGCGCACCGGTCGAGCAATTGGTCGCTGGATATTCTCCGGTTTATACGCAGCAATATCGGCTGGATCCCGCGGTGGGTGAGGGCGTGCTGGCGTTGCGCTCGGCCGGTTGGCGGGTCGGCGTTGTCACAAACGGGGCGCATTGGCAGCGGGAGAAGCTCCGGGTGACCGGACTGGACAAGATGGTCGATGGCTGGGCGATTTCCGAGCTGGAAGGCGTAGCCAAGCCGCACCCGGAGATCTTCCGGCGGGCCGCGGCTGCGTGCGGCGGTTCGCTGGACGACGCGGTCTGGATGGTCGGGGACAATCCGGTGGCCGACATTGGTGGTGCGGTGTTGTCGGGGCTGCGCTCGATCTGGATCGAGCTCGGTCGGGCGTGGGAAGAGCCGGCGTTCAAGCCGGACGTGACCTGCGACGGTCCGCTCGCGGCGATCGAGGTAATCGCCGCCAGCTGACCGTTCGGCCCATTTTTCCGCGCGAACGTGACGTTGGTGCGGTTAGAGTGCCCAATTCTCACGTTCGCTCGGGCATGCCGGCGTCGATCTTGACCTTATTGCTGCCCTGAACCGATTCAACGCAACAACAAGGTCAAGATCGACAAGGAAGCGCTCCAATAGTCGGCGGGAAAGCGCCCCGATGGACGGGTCAGCTGTGCAGTGGGCGGTAGCCGCCGTTGTGATGCACCAGCGGCGTGCCCGAGCAATGGTCGACCGCGACCGGCTCACCGAGCACGATCACGTGATCGCCGGCCGGCACCTGCGCGATCACCCGGCAGACCGCCCAGGCCAGCACCCCGGACAGCAGCGGTACGCCGAACGGACCGGGATGCCAGGTGGTCGCCGGGCCAAACCGGTCGGCTCCGTGCCGGGCGAACAGCGCCGCAATCGGCTCCTGCCCGTGCCCGAGCAGATGGGCGGCGAAGTGTTCGGCGCGCTCGATCACCGGCCAGCTCGACGCGCTGGTCGCAATCCCGAACGACAGCAGCGGCGGGTCAAGCGATACCGAGGTCAGCGAGGTCGCTGTGAAGCCAACGGGATGGTCCCCCTGCGCGGTGACCACCGCGGCGCTCGCGGCGTACCGGCGGAAAAATCGGCGCAGTAGCTCGGCGCCGGCGTCCTCCGCCGCGGGCTGCGCGCTCATCGGATCCTCCCGGGTAGACAGCTGCGTCCTTGGCGCAACTGGCCTCGATCGGCATGAATTCCCGCCCGACTCTAGTGCTGAAAATGCTGGTAGTCCGTCGGGTTGGTCCAGCTCCCGCCCCAGGTCCAGCCGAATCGGTCGAAGATCGCCACGATCGGATCGCCCGGGTGGATCATCCCGCGCACGGTCTGGGTCCGGTCCACAAATCGCGTGGCCGTAACCGGCTCGATCGTCTCGCCTGACACGTAGGGGTTCTCCAGCGTGTTGAGGTCGATCGCCCGGCCTTACGCGTGCTCCGACCAGCCGCTCCCGCCGGTGATCGGCCGGCAGTTGAACGCCGAGCTGTTGTCGGCCTCCATGGACCGTTCGTCATCGCCGCCGTACGCCGTGACCGGCACCATCCGCCGGATCGGGAACCCGCTGGCGTAGATCTCGGCGAAGATTGACCGGACCTGGTCGGCCAGCGCCGCCGCCACCACGAGCCGCCCGCTGTGGGTGCGGCCGTCGAAGCCGTGGAATGTCACGGTCACCATTCGCAGCTCGCTCGGCTCGACCGGGCAGCCGGCATGCCAGCTCGCCCCGAGTTCGGCCGCGGTGACCCGGGCGATCGCCGGGGTGGTTGGTCTCGTGGGGCTGGTCGCCCGGACGGAGGGTCGCGGCGCCGTCGGGCCGGACCGGGGCAGGTTCGGGGACGTCGGCGTATCGGTGGGCGACTGCCGGTCGGTCGGTGGCCGTGCCGCGGTCGAGTGTCCGGGCCCGGCAATCGGGTGGTAGTTGCTGTCCGTCGGCCCCGAGCAGCCGGCCAGCACCGCGCCGAGCAGGACGATCGCGGCCACGCGCATCGCTCTAGTCTGGCTGATGGGTAGGCTCGGCCCTCGATGACTCACCACAAATCGACGTGACCAGCTTCTGCCCGCGCTGCGGGGTTGCCCTCGTAGCGCCGCCTCCCGTCCGATGCGCCGGCTGTGACTATCCGGTGTACGACAATGCCCGCCCGTGTGCCGGCGCGGTCGTCGTCGATGGCGATCGATTTCTGGCGATCCGGCGGCGCCGCGATCCCGGCGCGGGTTTGTGGGATATCCCCGGCGGCTTCTGTGACGAACGAGAGCATCCCGCTGATGCCGCGGCCCGCGAGGTGCTCGAGGAGACCGGGCTGCCGGTGCGTCTTGGCCGGCTGATCGGCTTGTATATCGACGATTACGAGTTCTACGGCGACACGATCGTGACGCTGAATGCGTACTACCTTGCCACACCGACCGGCCCGGCCGAGCCGGCGACCGACGACGAGGCGGCCGAAATCGGTTGGCTCCCATTGCGCGAGCCGCCTACATTGGCGTTTCCACATGAAGATCGGGTCGTTCGCGACGCCGCCGCACTCCTGTAAGGGAATTCGCATGCTGATGAGGATGTCGACGCTGTTCCTGCGTACCCTCCGCGAGGACCCTGCCGGCGTCGACGCTCCCGGCCATCGGCTGCTGGTCCGTGGCGGATATGTACGTCAGGTCGCGCCGGGCGTTCACAGCTGGCTGCCACTGGGCTACCGGGTGCTGCGGATTGTCGAGTCGGTGGTGCGTGAAGAGATGGATGCGATCGGCGCCCAGGAGGTGCATTTCCCGGCGCTGGTGCCCGAGGAGCTGTTCGTCCGGAGCGGCCGGCTCGCGATGTACGGCGACTTGCTGTTTCGGTTGGCCGACCGGAAATCGGCGCGGTATGTCCTCGGCCCGACCCACGAGGAGCTCTTCACCACGTTGGTGAAGGGCGAGTATTCGTCCTATAAGGACTATCCGGTTTCGCTGTATCAGATACAGACGAAATACCGGGATGAGGCGCGACCGCGTGCCGGGCTGTTGCGTGGCCGCGATTTCCTGATGAAGGATGCGTATTCGTTTGATCTCGACGCGGCCGGGTTCAAACGAGCGTATGAACGGTTTCGCGAGGCTTACGTTCGTATCTTTACCCGCCTCGGGTTGGACTTCCGCGTTGTCGACGCGGTTTCCGGCGCAATGGGTGGGACGGAGTCGGAGGAGTTCCTCGCGCTTTCCGCGCAGGGCGAGGACACGCTCGTGCAATGCACGCAATGTGACTACGCCGCCAACTCCGAGGCAGCGCAGCTGGCCGTGCCGGCGGCTCAAGACATAGCCGGGCAGGACGCGGTACGTGTGCTCGATACGCCTGACACGCCGACGATCGAGACGCTCGTTGCGCGCCTGAACGAGCTCGATTTAGGCCGTGAATTCACCGCCGCGGACACGTTGAAGAATGTGGTGCTGAAGACCCGGGAGCCGGGCTCGGCGGACTGGGAATTGCTGATTGTGGGCGTTCCGGGCGATCGTGAGGTCGACCTGAAACGGGTCGAGGGTGCGCTGGATCCGGTCGAGGTCGAGCCGGCCGAAGCAGCCGACCTGGCAGGCCTCGCCACCGGATACATCGGACCGCAGGGCCTCATCGGAATCCGGTACGTGGTGGATCCGGCCGTGGTGCCGGGGAGTTCGTGGGTCACCGGCGCGAATGAGCCCGGTCGACATGCGGTCAATGTCGTGTGCGGCCGCGACTTTCAGCCGGCCGCGGAAATCGGCGCGGTGGCTATTCGGCCCGGGGACCGGTGTGCGCGTTGCGGTGGCGAGCTGACGATTTCGCGTGGGATCGAGATCGGGCACATCTTCGATCTGGGCCGGCGCTTTTCCGATACGTTCGGACTGAACGCGCTGGGTCCGGACGGCAAGCCGGTGCCGATCCTGATGGGTTGTTACGGCCTGGGAATCAGCCGGCTGGTCGGCGCCCTGGCCGAGCAGCATCACGACGACCGCGGGCTGATCTGGCCGGCGGTGGCGGCACCGGCCGACCTCCACGTTGTGGTCGCCGGTAACAGCGACACGGTGCGGGAGGCGGGCGAACGGGCCGCGGCCGAGCTGGGCGACGCCGGGCTGCAGGTGCTCATCGACGACCGGTCGGTCTCGGTAGGCGTGAAATTCGCCGACGCGGAATTACTCGGCGTGCCGCGCATTGCCGTTTTCGGTCGCGGCGTGGCTCAGGGCGTGGTGGAGTTGCGACAACGCGCCACCGGCGAGGCGACCGATATACCGCTGGAACATTTACGGGATGCGCTGGCCGTAGCCAAATAATTTCCCGATCCAGCGCGTGAACGCGTATCTACACGTGCTGCTGCAACACGTGTAGACTTTCGCCGTCGATGGGTGGGAGGACGCGCTTGATGCAGGTCACCCGCAATGATGTGGCCCGCCGCGCGGGTGTCTCGGCCGCCGTTGTGAGCTATGTGCTCAATGGCGGCCCGCGCGGGGTTTCGGCGGACAAGGCCGAGCGGGTGCGCCGCGCCGTCGAAGAGCTGCAATACCGGCCCAACAGCGTCGCCCGCGCATTGCGGTTGCAACGCAGCAACACCCTCGGGCTGATCATCCCGGATGCGGCGAACCCATTCTTCGCCGAGCTGTCGCGCGCGATCGAGGATGTGGCATACGAGCGCGGTTATATTCTGTTGCTCGGTAACTCTGTGAACAGTGCCGACCGGGAACGGGATTATCTGCGGGTATTTCTGGAACGCCAGGTCGAGGGCATCCTGTTCGTATCGGCCGCCACGCACGCCGCGGTTCCGACCGACCGAAAGGGCTATCCACCCGTGGTTGCCCTGGATCGGGTGCCCAATGCGGCCGCAATGAGCGCGGTCGTGGTCGACAACCGGGCCGCGGCTCGTGAGCTTGTGGCGCACCTTATCGGGCATGGCCACCGCCGGATCGCCCTTCTCGGTGGGCCGAACGAGTTGCCGACGAGCAGAGAGCGGCTGGCGGGCTGGCGGGATGCGTTGCGTACGGCCGGATTCGCCGCCTCGCCGCGGCTGCGGACGGAGTCGGCCTTCACCCGCCCTGGTGGCGCGGCGGCCATGCGTGAGCTGCTGGGCTCGACCAAACCACCGACGGCGGTATTCGCGGCCAGCGAGCAGCAGGCGATCGGTGCACTGAGCGAGTTGTATGCGGCGGGATTAAGGGTGCCGACCGATATCGCGATCGGTGCCGTCGATGGCACCGAGGCGGCGGAGTTTGCCATTCCGCCGTTGACCGTGGTGCGCCAGCCCGTGGTCGAGATCGCCCGCCGCGCCGTTGATCTCGTACTGCAACTCGCGCGCAAACCCGGCCCGCCACGGCGTGAGGTGGTGCCGTATCAGCTGGTGATCAGACGATCGTGCGGCTGTATCGCCGAAGGGACTGATCGTGGGTAGAACTCGGCAATTCGCCATTGCGGCGGCCGCGATGCTGCTGGTGACCACCGGTTGTGGCAGCTCCGGCGACCGGTCCGGCGCGGTCACGATCAACGTGTTGGCCGATGGTCAATCCGATCCGGCCGCGATGCAGCCGGCGATTCGGCTGTTCGAGCGCACCCATCCCGACATCAGGATCAAGTACTCGACGGTTCCGTTCGACCAGGCGGACACCGCCGTCCAGTCACGGCTGAGCCAGCACGACAAATCGATTGACGCGTATTTCGTCGACCAGCCGCGGGTGGCCAATCTCGCGGCCCAGGGCTTTCTGCTCGACCTGAGTTCGCTTGTCCCGCAGGCGAAGCGTGACACCTTGCCGGCAAGCTATGCGCCGGGCACCTACCAGGACAAGCTCTACTCGCTTCCACTGTGGACCAGCGCGCAATTCCTCTTCTACAACAAGGACCTGCTCGCCAAGGCAGGCGTCGCAGCGCCCGACCTCGACCCGGCGCACCGCTGGACCTGGGAGGAGGTCGTGGCGGCCGCGCGAAAGGCGCAGCAGGCCGGGGCGAAATGGGGCCTGCTCTTCGACCAGACCGACCGCTACTACCAACTGCAGCCACTGGCCGCATCGGCCGGCGGTGGCTCCGGTATCGGCGGCGCGGACCGGCTCCATCCGGACATCGAAAACAGCGGGTGGCAGAAGGCGATGAGCTGGTACGGGGCGCTGTTCAAGCAGGGGATAGCGCCGCGCGGCATCGATACGTCACAGATGGAGCCGCTGTTCAACTCCGGAAAGGCCGCGTTCATCGTGGCCGGCGCCTGGGAGATCCAGAACGGCAATGCTGCCAAGGGCTTGCATTTCGGGGTGGCACCACACCCGTACTTTGCCGGCGGGTCGGTCGCGATGCCCTCGGACTCCTGGGCGCTCGGCGTCAATCCGTTCGGAGCGCACCGCTCGCAGGCTATCGACTTCGTAAAATTCGCGACGCTGAACGAGCAGGGAAATGCCACGACCCGGCAGGTCAGTGGTGACATACCGGCCAACCGAAAGGCATTTGCCACATACGCGACCGGTCTCGACCGAGCGGCGAAACCAGCGCCGGGCATCGGGACCTTACTGCGTTACGAGCTCGCGCACAGCGTGGTGCACCGGCCGACATCCGTGGGCTACACGCAGTTCGAGGACATCATGACGGACATGTTCTCGAATGTGCGCAATGGCGCGGACGCCGGCGATCAGTTACACGACGCGTCCCGCCAGCTCAGCTCGGCGTGGGCGCACCTGAAATAGCCCGGCCGAGAGATGAGCGAGATGGCAGTCGAGACGTCACACCGAGAGGCCCGGACACGCCGTGCGCTGACTTCGACGACCCGCCGACGTGCGCGCGGAAGGCGCGCGGGAGAGCTGGCTCCGGCGGCGTTGTTCCTGCTGCCGGCGCTTCTATCGTTGGTGGTGCTCCGGCTCTATCCGGCCATCATCGCGATCGTCAACGGCTTCCGGCACGCCGCACTGGGGGCTCCGGGAGCGCATTGGGCCGGCCTGCAGAACTACCGTTGGTTGTTCAGCGATCCCGGCTTCCTGCATTCGCTTTGGGTGACCGTCCTGTTCAACCTGCTCATCAACCCGAACCAGGTTGTGATTGCACTGGGGCTGGCGGTGTTGCTGACCCAGCGAATCCTGTTGGCCGGCCTGTGGCGGACGCTGGTATTCCTGCCGATCGCGGTTCCGGCCGCCGCCTCGGCAATCGTCTGGAACGTCATATTCCAGCCCGATGGTTTGGCCGACGGATTCCTCGGTGTGTTCGGTGTCGGCGCTCAGCCGTTCCTCACCTCGGCGCATCAGGCGATGTGGTGCGTGATCGTGGTGTGCTCGTGGATCGGCGTCGGCTACTGGATGATGTTCCTGATCGCCGGACTGCAGGACATTCCCCGCGTTTATTACGAGGCCGCGGTGGTGGACGGCGCCGGCGTGGTGAAGCGCTTCTGGCACGTTACGCTGCCGCTCCTGCGCCGGCCGCTGGCATTCGTGTTGGTGGCCGACACCGTGGCCAACTTCGTGACGTTCGCACCGGTTCAGATCCTGACCTCCGGCGGCCCTGAGAAATCGACCAACCTGCTGATGTACGAGATTTACCGACAGGCGTATCAGATCGGTGACCTGCACTACGCCGACGCCGAGGTCACCATCCTGATCGTGATTCTCACCGTCATCACCGCGATCGAGTTCAAACTGCTGCAGAGCAGGGGATGAGGCATGGTCACCCTCCGGAACACCACTCGCCCCATTGTCGCCAGGACACTGTGGACGATCGTTGCCCTGGTAGCCGCGGCGGCGTTCTTCATCCCATTCCTGTGGATGGTCACGTCATCGCTGCGGGACAACAACGACATATTCAACTATCTGTCACCGCTGCGGTTGCAGACGTTCATCCCGCTGCACAACCTGACCGACAACTACTCGACGCTGATGTCCGGCCCGTTCGGCCGGGCTATCGCCAACTCGCTGATCGTCGCCGGCGTGTCGGTCGTCGTGGGCCTGATCATCTGCAGCATGGCCGGTTTCTCGCTGGCGGTCTTCAGCTACCGCGGCGCCGGTCTGGTGTTTGCTGTGGTGGTCTTGAGCTTTCTCATCCCCGCCGATTCGATCGCGGTGCCGCTGTCCGGCCAGTTCCGGAGTTGGGGGCTGGCAAACACCTACGCCGGCCTGATCCTGCCCGGCATCGGCAACGGGCTGGCGATCTTCGCGTTGCGTCAGTTCTTCCAGGGCATTCCGCGCGAGCTGTCCGAGGCGGCCCGGGTCGATGGCATGGGGTGGTGGGGCATTTATTGGAAGATTTACCTACCGCTGTCGAAGCCGGCATTGCTCGGCGCCGGGATGATGCTGTTCATCGCACAATGGAGCTCGTACGTCTGGCCACTGCTGATGGGCACCGACACCAGCAAGGAGCTGGCGCCGATCGCGTTGGCCAACTACCACGGCTCCGAGACAACCGATTTCGGCGCCATCGTGGCCGGATCCGTTGTGCTCACCGTTATCCCGGCGGCGGTAATGTTCTTCAGCCAGCGGCAGTTCGCCGAGTCGGTCGCCACCAGCGGGCTCAAGGAATGAGCCCGACGTCGAGAAAAGGGAAATACATAC
>Ga0137412_10005391_pt1 | contig 10215 bp, 8 predicted proteins | sample CZODoug2_1_16fun_FD_122160 | JGI IMG/M metagenome (GOLD analysis project Ga0137412, IMG submission 122160) | Vadose zone soil fungal communities from Angelo Coast Range Reserve, California, USA - CZODoug2_1_16fungal (Hybrid Assembly) | ecosystem: Environmental > Terrestrial > Soil > Vadose zone... | reverse complement strand
ACGCCGTGGACCTTGCCGGGTAATCGCGCGATCAGCTTTTCGTCCAAGATCGATTACGGCGTTTACAAAGTCACCGACGCCCCCGCTGACAATTGGTCGAAAGCCGGCGATTTACTTATTCTTGCGGACAAACTAGCCGAAGATGTTTTCAAGCACGCACGAGTTACGGCCTATGAAAAAGTAGGCCCTATTCCAGCATGGTTTCTGATTGGAGCAACTGCGCGTCACCCGCTCGCGGGTCGCTTCGGCGGCTATGAGTTCACCGTGCCCCTGCTCGAAGGCGATCACGTCACCGACGATACCGGTACCGGCTTTGTCCACACCGCGCCCGGGCATGGCCGCGAGGATTTTGATGTCTGGATGTCGAATGCGCGTGAACTGGAGCAACGCGGCATCAACACCACGATCCCCTACACGGTCGACGAGAATGGCGCCTTCACCGATCAGGCGCCGGGTTTTACGGGAAAGCGCGTCATCAACGACAAGGGCGAAAAGGGCAACGCCAACGACGCCGTGATCAAGGCGCTGGTTGACGCCGGCATGCTGCTCGCACGCGGACGCCTGAAACATCAGTATCCGCATTCGTGGCGCTCGAAGAAGCCGGTGATCTTCCGCAATACACCGCAATGGTTCATCGCAATGGACAAGCCCATCGAAGGGCTGAATGCCGGTGTCGATACCGTAACCCGAAAGAGCTTCACATTACGCCAGCTAGCCCAGACTGCGATCGGCATGACGCAATGGGTGCCGCAGTCCGGTGAAAACCGCATCAACGGCATGGTCAACTCCAAGCCCGACTGGGTGATCTCACGCCAGCGCGCCTGGGGCGTGCCGATCGCGGTGTTCGTGCGCGAGAAGGGCGACGGCTCCGCCGAGATCCTGCTCAACGAAGGCGTCAACAAGCGCATCGCCGACGCGTTCGAGAAGGAAGGCGCCGACGCCTGGTACATGGAAGGCGCGCGCGAGCGTTTTCTCGGTCCGCTCGCCAATGAAGACTGGAAGAAGGTCGACGACATCTGCGACGTCTGGTTCGATTCCGGCTCGACGCACGCCTTCGTGCTGGAAGACCCCGTGCATTTTCCAGGCCTCGCCGGCATCCGCCGCAAGGTCGATGGCGGCGCCGACACCGTGATGTATCTCGAAGGCAGCGACCAGCATCGCGGCTGGTTCCACTCCTCGCTGCTGGAAAGCTGCGGCACCCGTGGCCGCGCGCCCTATGACATCGTGCTGACCCACGGCTTCACCCAGGACGAGCACGGCCGCAAGATGTCGAAATCGCTCGGCAACACAATCGAGCCGCAGGCGGTCATCAAGGAATCGGGCGCGGACATCCTGCGGCTGTGGGTCGCCGCCTGCGACTACACCGACGACCAGCGCATCGGCCCGGAAATCATCAAGAACACCATCGAGACCTATCGCAAACTGCGCAACTCGGTGCGCTGGATGCTCGGCACCCTGCACCACTTCAAGCCGGGTGACGCGGTCGCCCATGCCGACATGCCGGAGTTGGAGCGGCTGATGCTGCATCAGCTCGCCGAGCAGGCGAGGATCGTGCGGCTCGCCTATACCGAGTTCGACTACAAGACCGTGATCGCGACGCTGTCGGCGTTCATGAACACCGAATTGTCGGCGTTCTATTTCGACATCCGCAAGGACACGCTGTATTGCGATCCACCGTCGTCGGTGGCGCGCAAGGCCGCGCTGACCACGATCGACATTCTCTGCGACGCGATCCTGAAATGGCTGGCGCCGATCCTGAGCTTCACCAGCGAAGAGGCCTGGCAGATGTACCGGCCGGACGCCGAGCCGTCGGTGCACCTGACGCAGTTTCCGGTCGGGTTCTGCGACTTCCGCGACGACCAGTTGGCCGCGAAATGGCAGACCATCCGCGACGTCCGCCGCGTCGTCACCGGGGCGCTGGAATTGGAGCGCGCGGCGAAGAAGATCGGCTCGTCGCTGGAGGCCTCGCCACTGATCTATGTCGCGAACAAGGACATCCTCGCCACGCTGTTCGATGTCGATCTCGCCGAGGTCTGCATCACCTCGAACTACGAAGTCCGCGAGGGCGAGGCGCCCGCGGCCGCGTTCCGGCTGCATGACGTGCCTGATGTGGCCGTGGTGGTCGAAAAGGCCGTCGGCACCAAATGCGCGCGGTCCTGGAAGATCCTGCCGACCATCGGCGAAGACCCTGAATATCCCGACGTGTCGCCGCGCGACGCCAAGGCGCTGCGCGAATGGAAGGCGCTGGGGGTGGTTCCGTAATCAGCGTCCCCGCGCATTAGTTTGTCGTCCCCGCGAAAGCGGGGACCCATGACCACCGCTGTTCATGATGAACGAAGGAAGATGACCGTAAGTCTTTCAAACAATTTTCGCCTGGGGGTATGGGTCCCCGCTTTCGCGGGGACGACGGCCCGTTGTGCGGCGGCTGGGCTCGCCTTCGCGGGGACGACAGTGTGTTTTGCTGCGGCTGTTCGGGCTATTCGCGCGGCGGCAACGACGCGCTTTGTGAGCGCGCCATGAGGTCGCCGCTGCGCCTCGGCGTCATTGCCGCGATTGTGACCTTGGCGCTCGATCAGGCGTCGAAACTCTGGCTGCTCTACGGGCTCGACATCGGCCATCGCGGCACGGTGAAGGTGACTCCGTTCTTCGATCTGGTGCTGGCCTGGAATATCGGGATCAGCTTCGGCTGGTTCCAGAACGACAATGCCGCCGCCCAGATCGCGCTGATGATCGTCAAGGTCCTGGCCGTGATCGCGCTCGCGATCTGGATGACGCGGTCGCATACCGTGATAGCGACGGTTGCGCTCGGGTTCATCATCGGCGGGGCCATCGGCAACGGCATCGACCGGTTGGCCTATGGCGCGGTGGTCGATTTTGCCCTATTTCACGTCCAGATCGGGGAAAATACCTACAATTGGTACGTGTTTAACCTTGCGGATGTGGCGATTGTTGCTGGAGTCATGGCCCTATTGTATGATTCCTTCCGGGGGGTGCCCGCCGCAAAAGTGCCCTGATCCCGGCCGATACGGGCTTCTAAATGCGGGCCATAGCTTACCGGCGGGACGACCGCGCCGCGTGAATTTCGAGCAGGTCGTGAAATTTGAGCAAGGTGAAGCCATGCGGAAAGCTGAAGCCAGCAAGTTGATGATGTCGGGTTCGTCGCGAGGCGCCAAGCACGCTTTTACGCGCGCCTTGCAGGTCTCGGCGATCGCGCTTGGCGTCGGTCTTTTGATGGCATCCGGCGCCGCCCGCGCCGGGGATGACGACGATGAGGACAAGACCTTCGAGGAAAAGATCATTGAAGGCGTCATGCGCGGCATCGGCGGCACCAACATGGACAATACCGGCATCGAATATCGCGAGCGCTCGCCGCTCGTGGTACCACCGAAGATCGACCTGCCGCCGCCGGCGGCCACCTCGGCCGATGTGAAGGCGCCGAACTGGCCCAAGGATCCTGACGAGGCGCGCCGCAAGGCCGCGATCGCCCGCCGCAAGAAGGAGAACAAGGATCCGGTCGAAGCGGCCCGCATCCTGACACCGAGCGAACTGAATGCGCATCGAAGCGCGCCGGGCAGCGGCGGCACGGGCAGCGTCGACAGCACGTCTCCGGGCGGTAATCCTGGCGCCAACGCAATTCTCAGCCCCTCGCAACTCGGCTTTGACGGTGGCTTCATGGGCATGTTCAAGGGCAACAAGGCCGAGGTCGCGCCGTTCAAGGGCGAGCCGACGCGGGACTCGCTCACCCAGCCACCGGCCGGCTATCAGACACCGTCGCCGAATTTCGCCTACGGCACGGGTCCCAAGGAATCCTTAAATAATAAAGTTTACGACCCGGCCGCCGGTAAGTATGGCGAATAGCCGCGTTTATCTCCCGACTTCGTGACGATACGCGTGTCTGATACACGATGTAGGGTGCCGTGCTACCCTGAACGCTTCCGTTCGGGTTTTTGACGCAGGTGATGATGTCCTCATATCGTCTTGCCGCCTCGCTCTTCGCTGCGCTTGTCTTGTCCGCATCCGGCGCATTTGCCCAGACCACGGTCACCTCCGAGCCTCCTGCCACCTTCACGCTGCCGAATGGCCTGCAGGTTCTGGTGATCCAGGATCATCGGACGCCGGTGGTGACACAGATGGTCTGGTACAAGGTCGGCTCCGCCGACGAGACGCCCGGCAAATCCGGGCTGGCGCATTTTCTCGAGCATTTGATGTTCAAGGGCACCAGCAAGCATCCGGCCGGCGAGTTCTCGCAGACGGTGCTCAAGGTCGGCGGCAACGAGAACGCCTTCACCTCGGTCGACTACACCGGCTACTTCCAGCGCGTTCCGCGCGAGCAGCTCGGCAAGATGATGGAATTCGAGGCCGACCGCATGACCGGCCTCATCCTCAAGGACGAAAACGTGCTGCCCGAGCGCGACGTCGTGCTCGAGGAATACAACATGCGGGTCGCCAACAATCCGGAAGCGCGGCTGAGCGAGCAGACCATGGCCGCGCTCTATCTCAACCACCCCTATGGCCGTCCCGTGATCGGCTGGCATCAGGAAATCGAGAAGCTCGGTCGCGAAGACGCGCTGGCGTTCTACAAGCGCTTCTATGCGCCGAACAACGCGATCCTGGTGATTGCCGGCGACGTCGACGTCAACGAAGTTCGCCCGCTCGCCGAACAGACCTTCGCCAAGGTGGTGGCGCAGCCGGCGATCCCGGCCCGACGTGTCCGGCCGCAGGAGCCGGAGCCGGTGGCGCCTCGCACGGTGACGCTTGCCGACCCGCAGGTCGAACAGCCGACCGTGAAACGCGAATATCTGGTGCCCTCCGCGACCACCGCCGCCGCCGGCGAAAGTCCGGCGCTCGACGTGCTGGCGCAACTGATGGGCAATGGCAGCAATTCCTATCTCTACCGCGCGCTGGTGGTCGACAAGCCGCTCGCGGTCAATGCCAACGCCGGCTATCAGGGCACCTCGCTCGACGCGACGCAGTTCTCGATCTCGGCGGCGCCCAAGCAGGGCGTCGATTTCGCAACCGTCGAGCAGGTCATCGACAGCGTGATCGCCGATCTTTCGAAAAATCCCGTGCCTGCCGAGGATCTGGAGCGGGTCAAAACCCAGCTCATCGCGGAGGCGATCTACGCCCAGGACAATCAGGCGACCTTGGCGCGCTGGTATGGCGGCGGGCTCACCACCGGTCTCAGCATCGAAGACATCCGAAGCTGGCCCGACCGGATTCGCGCGGTGACCGCCGAGCAGGTTCGCGCGGCCGCGCAAAAATGGCTGGACAAGAAGCGCTCCGTCACCGGCTATCTGATCAAGGACACGGCGCCCAAGCGCGAGGAGAAGCGGTCGTGATCCATCTTAGCATGTCCAATCGCACTTTCACCCGGCGCGCCGTCGTCGCACTCGCCGCCGGCTTCGCCACGATGCTGGTGGCTTCATCGCCGTCGCACGCCGCCACCAAGATCCAGCATCTGATTTCGCCCGGCGGCATCGAGGCCTGGTTCGTCCAGGACGCCACCGTTCCCCTGATCGCGATGGAATATGCCTTTGCCGGCGGCGCTTCACAGGATCCGGCAGGCAAGTCCGGCGTCGGCAACATGGTGGCGAGCCTGATCGACGAAGGCTCGGGCGACCTCGATTCCAAGACCTTCCATGAGCGTCTCGACCGCCGCGCCATCGAGCTCAGTTTCAACGTGACGCGGGATAGCTTCCGCGGCTCGCTGCGCATGCTGAAGGACAACAAGGACGAGGCGTTCGACCTGTTGCGGTTGGCGCTGACCTCGTCCCATCTCGACAGCGTCGATGTCGATCGCATCCGCTCGCAGATCCTCGCCGGCCTGCGCCGCGACACCACCAACCCGAACGCGCTTGCCAGCCGCAAATTCCTCGAAGTCGCCTTCGGCGACCATCCTTACGGCCGGCAGGCCTCCGGCACGCTGGAGAGCGTTCCCTCCATCACCGTCGACGACATGCGCGACTACATTCGCCGCGTGCTGGCCAAGGATACGCTGAAGGTCGCGGTGGTCGGCGATGTCGACCCGGCCACGCTCGGCAAGTTGCTCGACCAGACCTTTGGCGCGCTGCCGGCGAAAGCCGATCTGACGCCGGTCCCCGACGTCGTGGCCGCCAAGCCGCCGCAGCGGGCCTACGTTCCGCTCGACGTGCCGCAGACCGTCATCACCTTCGGCAGCCCCGGCGTCACCCGCCACGACCCGAATTTCATGCCCGCCTATGTCGTCAACCACATACTAGGCGGCGGCGGATTGTCGTCACGGCTCTATCACGAGGTGCGCGAGAAGCGCGGCCTCGCCTATTCGGTCTATGGCGCGCTTTTGTGGATGGATCACTCGGCGCTGTTCATCGGCAATACCGGCACCCGCGCCGATCGTGCCGGCGATACCGTCGATGCGATCGACAAGGAAATCCGCCGCATGGCCGAGGAAGGCCCGACCCAGCAGGAGCTGGATGAGGCCAAGTCGTATCTCAAGGGCTCGCAGATGCTGCAGCTCGACACCTCCTCGAAGCTCGCCGCCGGGCTGTTGCAGTATCAGCTCGACAAGCTGCCGATCGACTACCTGGAAAAGCGCAACGCCATCGTCGATGCTGTGACCCTGGACGACGCCAAGAAGGCCGCCAAGCGGCTCTGGAGCCAGGGTCTGCTCACCGTCATCGTCGGCCGCTCGCCGCAGGCCGCCGTCCAGCCCGCCACCGCTACCCCGCCCGCGCCGACGCCGAACTGAACCGTCGAGCGGCCCCATCAATAAGTGCGGCCACGCGGCCGCACAAACCGGCTATTCTGCGCGCACCGATTCCTGGTTTCCTCCCCGGTGCCCTCCATGCTGCGGATTTCCCGCGACCTCTCCATCGACGAGAACGACATCGAGATCGCCTTCGTCCGCGCCTCCGGTCCGGGAGGCCAGAACGTCAACAAGCTGTCGACGGCCGCGCAATTGCGTTTCGACGCGCGCCGTATCGCGCTGCCGCAGGATGCCGCGACCCGGCTTGAGCGCCTGGCCGGCCAGCGCATGACCAAGGACGGCGTGATCGTGATCCACGCCCAGCGCTTCCGCACCCAGGAGCGCAACCGCGCCGACGCGATCGACCGCCTGGTCGAATTGCTGCGCGAGGCCATGGTGCGGCCGACGCCGCGGCGGGCGACCAAGCCGACCTTCGGCTCGAAACAGCGCCGCCTGGAAGGCAAAAAGCGCCGCAGCGACGTCAAGGCGAAGCGCGGACGTGGGTTCGACGACTGATGCTCTGCGTCCCCGACGCGGCGCAGCATTCTTTGCGCTGCGCGGCATCCAGGGAGACGGCGCTTGACGCATCGGCCTTCCGCGAAATGCGGCGGCTTTTTGTTTTCGGTTTTGTTCTCGGTCGAAACAGCCCGCTACTACCACCGCAGGTCTCACGCGACCTAAAGTCCGTGCACGCCAACGGTGATGCAGATGACGAAGCAGTGCGCGACACCCGCAGCCATATGTGCAACCATACTTGCCATCGCGCTCGGATGTTGCGGCGCGGCCGTCCTCGCGACGCCCGCTTCTGCGCAGATCCCGCTGCCCGTGTCGAAGCCGCCGGATGGCGCCGCGCTGTTCAAGCAGCAATGCGCGACCTGCCACACCAATAACCTGACCGATCCCGTCCGCCAGGGACCGACGCTGTTCGACATCGTCGGGCGGCGCGCCGGCACGGCCGAGGGCTTCCATTATTCGGCGGGCTTCGCCAAGGCCGATTTCGTCTGGGACGAAGCGAAGATCGACGCCTGGATGACCAACCCGCAGGAGGTAATTCCCGACGCCGTGATGGCCTACCGGCAGGCCAAGCCGGAAGTTCGCACCGCCATCATCGCCTATCTGAAGGAGCTGCACTGATGGCAAAGCCCGTCCACTCGATGATCCGCGTTCTCGATGAGGCCAGGGCGCTCGATTTCTACGCGCGCGCCTTCGGGCTCGAAGTCGCCGATCATCTCAAATTTCCCGATTTCGCGCTGATCTATCTGCGCCATCCGTCATCGCCCTTCGAGGTCGAGCTGACCGTGAATTACGAGCGCAAGGAGCCTTACGTGCTGGGCGACGGCTACGGCCATCTCGCTGTCGTCGTCGACAATGTCGACCTCGAGCACGCGCGCTTCGAACGCGAGAAATTATCGCCGGGTCCGCTGCGCGACTTCAAGCATGACGGGCGGACGCTGGCGCGTTTCTTCTTCGTCAGCGATCCCGACGGCTACAAGATCGAGGTGATCCAGAAGGGCGGACGGTTCGGTTAAAGCATGATCCGGAGAAGATCATGCTCAAACATAAAACCAACAAAAAACATTCAACGGAGGAAACCATGAGAGAAGTCGATCGTCGAAGCAAACATAGCCGACGCGTTTTCCTGCAAGGCGCGGTGACGACCGTGCCGGCCGTCGCAGTGGCAAGCAGTACCGGGCTTGGTATCGCCGATGCCTGGGCCGACGACGCCGCCGCGCTTTCGCCGGCCACGTTGAAGACCCTGGTGAAGGTCGCGCGCGACATCTACCCGCACGACATGCTGGCCGACAGTTATTACATCACCGCGGTCAAACCGTGGGACGCCAAGGCGGCGAAAGACCCCGCCGTGAAGGCCATGATCAATGATGGCGTGGCCCGGCTCGATCAGGATGCGCGCGAGCATCACAAGGTGCCCTATGCCGAAGTGTCCTGGGAGACCGACCGCGTGGCGCTGTTGCAGCGCATGGAGCAGACCGACTTCTTCGGCAAGGTCCGCGGCGACCTGATCGTCTCGCTCTACAACCAGAAAGAGCTGTGGCCGAAATTCGGCTATGAGGGCTCCTCCGCCGAGCATGGCGGCTACATCAAGCGCGGCTTCGCCGACATCGACTGGCTCCCGAAGGCTTGAGCAGACTTCGGCAAAAAAACAGTCAGGAGGAAACAATGGCTAAATTCGATCTCAACGACAGCGGCGTGGTCGTCATTATCGGCTCGGGCGCGGGCGGCGGCACGCTCGGCAATGAGCTGGCGCAAAAGGGCATCAAGGTCGTGATTCTCGAAGCGGGCGCGCGCATCGAGAACCAGGATTTCATCAACGACGAATGGGAAAGCTTCAGCCAGCTCGCCTGGTCCGATATGCGCACCACGTCTGGAAGCTGGCAGGTCTCGAAGGACTTCCCCAATCTGCCGGCCTGGATCGTGAAGGCGGTCGGCGGCTCGACCACGCACTGGGCCGGCGCCTCGCTGCGCTTCGACGAGCACGAGTTCAAGACCAAGACCACCTATGGCAGCGTGCCCGGCGCCAATCTCTCGGATTGGCCGATCACGCTGGCCGAGATGGAACCCTGGTACGCCAAGGCCGAAAACAAGATGGGCGTCACCCGCACCAACGGCATTCCGGGACTGCCCGGCAACAACAATTACAAGGTGCTGGAGGCCGGCGCCAAGAAGCTCGGCTACAAGACCGTGCATACCGGCAACATGGCGATCAACAGCGAGCCGCGCGACGGCCGCGGCTCCTGCCTGCAGATCGGTTTCTGCTTCCAGGGCTGCAAATCCGGCGCGAAATGGTCGACGCTTTATACGGAAATTCCCAAGGGCGAGGCCACCGGCAATCTCGAGGTGCGCCCCAGCAGCATGGCGATCAAGATCGAGCACGATGCGTCCGGCAAGGTGACAGGCGTGGTCTATGCCGACGAGACCGGCGCGATGCAGCGGCAGAAGGCGCGCGTGGTGGCGGTGGCGGGCAACTCGATCGAGAGCCCGCGTTTGCTGCTCAACAGCGCCTCGACGATGTACCCGGATGGTATGGCCAACTCATCGGGCCAGGTCGGGCGCAACTACATGCGGCACATGACCGGCAGCGTCTATGCGGCGTTCGACAAGTCGGTGCACATGTATCGCGGCACCACCATGGCCGGCATCATCCGCGACGAGGCCACCAACGATCCGAAGCGCGGCTTTGTCGGCGGCTACGAAATGGAGACGCTGTCGCTCGGCCTGCCCTTCATGGCGGCGTTCCTCAAGCCCGGCGCCTGGGGCCGCTCGTTCACCAGCGCGATGGAATCCTATCCGCGGATGGCCGGCATGTGGCTGGTCGGCGAGGACATGCCGCAGGAAACCAACCGCATCACGCTCGATCCCAAGGCCAAGGACAAGTTCGGCATGCCGGTCGCGAGCGTGCATTTCGACGACCATCCCAACGACATCGCGATGCGCGACCACGCCTACAAGCAGGGCTCCGCGGTCTACGAGGC
>Ga0137412_10005390_pt1 | contig 10216 bp, 10 predicted proteins | sample CZODoug2_1_16fun_FD_122160 | JGI IMG/M metagenome (GOLD analysis project Ga0137412, IMG submission 122160) | Vadose zone soil fungal communities from Angelo Coast Range Reserve, California, USA - CZODoug2_1_16fungal (Hybrid Assembly) | ecosystem: Environmental > Terrestrial > Soil > Vadose zone... | reverse complement strand
CGGATCCCGCACGGCGACGACGTGCGTGCCCTGCCGGTTGCCGGCAGTGGGCGCGAACCGCGCGTTGTCGAGTATTCGAAAAAGGACCCGATCGGGAAGCGGATCGTCGGTGAACTCACGCACCGCGAACGTGGTCCGCATGACGTCGTAGAGCTCCATCGTCGCTCCCTGTGTTCTTGGTCGTGCCGGCCGCCGTCACGACGTTCGCATCGTCAAGGCGAAGTTGTCCTCGGCAACCCGACCATGGCGACGGCGAGGACGGCGGGTTCGCTACCGCGATTGTGCCAGCGATGCCGAGTGCCGTTCTGGATGTTCACGTCGCCTGCGCGCAGCGTTGTCTCGACGCCGTCGTCGAGTTCGAGGACGATCTCGCCCGCTAGCACGATCTCCATGTCCACGGTGTCGGTGGTGTGCATGCCGGGCTGGTCGTATTCGTTGGTTTCCAACATGCCGGGCAGCTTCTCCTGCAGCTCCCGCAGACCGGCTTCGATGTCAAGGCCTTCGAGGTCGGAGCCGCCATCGCCGGGCGGGAAGGTCAACAGGAAGAAGCGATACCCGCCTACCGGGGGGAAGAAGGTCGTCTTGGGGCCGTTGACGCCGGCGTCGGGGAGCGTGGGAGCTGAGTCTGCGCGCCAAAGTTCGTGATAGACGGTGGGGCTCAACGTCACGGTCGTAGGTTCGACGACGCCATCGTCGACGATGACCGCTTTGCCGTGCCCGTCGTGGCCGGTCACTACGCGGCGTACGTTCATCGAGAGCTCTCCTCGCTTCGTGGTGGCAGTTAGTTCGCGACGAAGCTGTTGCGCAGCGCCAGTCGGTGAATTTTCTCACTGGCATTGCGGGGCAACGGTTCGTCGCTCAGCGCAAGGTATTTCGGCACCTTGAAAGTTGGCAGCGCGTTGCGCAGGTGCGCACGTAGTTCGTCCTCGGTGAGCGCGGAACCTGGCTGGGGGTGGCACACCATCGCCAGTTCCTCCCCCATGCGGTCGTCGGGGACCCCGAACACCGCGACCTCCTTCACCAATGGGTGTCGGTAGGCGACGTTTTCGATCTCGATGGGGGCGATGTTTTCTCCCCCGCGGATGACGATCTCCTTGATCCGCCCACTGATGTGCAGGAAGCCGTCGTCGTCGATGTTGCCCAGGTCGCCGGTGCGGAGCCAGCCATCGGGGGTGAACGCTTCTTCGGTGAGGTCGTCGCGTCGCCAATATCCGGGAGTGATGGTGACGCCCCGCAATTGGATTTCACCATCCTCTCCGGACGGCTGTGCGTTGCCCCGCACGTCGACGACGCGGAGGTCGATGATCGGCGAAATGATGCCTGCGGCCATGGGTTTGAGATCGAACACCGGACCGCTCATGGTGGCACACACCGATGCGGTCTCGGTCATCCCGTAACCTGCAGACCGGTTCTCGATGCCGAGTCTGTCGCGCAGTAACTCAGGAAGACCGGCGGGGGTAGCGGCCCCGGCTGCCGCGACCCGCGAGATCGACGACAGGTCGAAGTCGTCGAATCTGGGATGAGTGAGCAGGTCCTTGAGGATCGCAGGCACAGTCGCGAGCATCGTGACCTTCTCGCCCTGGATTGTCTGCATTGCAGTCACAGCGTCCCATTTGCGCAGCAGAACCACTTTCTGACCCACGGCGCAGGGCAGCAGGAAGCCGCTGAACAGTCCGGTCGCGTGAAACAACGGCACCGTGACCAGTTGCGCCTCGGCGGTCGCGCCACCGCGAAGTTCAACAGCGCCGCTGAATTCGAGGGGGAGGAAGCCGGCCAGCATCATGTGCATGAGCGCCTGGCCTACTGAGATATGCCGATAGACAACGCCTTTGGGATGACCGGTGCTACCCGAGGTGTACAGCAGCATTGCCATGTCTTCGGGCTCAGGTTTCGCAGTGGCGTAGTCGCGGCCTCGACCTGCTGCCACGGCGTCCCGGATGGTCCGCACGTCGAGGTGTGCTAGCGAGTCGTGGGCCAGGTGTTGGTCGCCGCCGTCGACATCGCTGAACAGCATTGCCGTTCGGCGCTGCCGTAGCGCATCGGCGGCCAGTCGGGTGCGGGGGAGGTCGGCGGCCAGCACGGTCGGATCCGAGTCGCGCAGCGTGAACTCGAGCTCCTCGGCCGATCCCCAACTGTTGATCAGCACCGGGACCGCGCCGACATGGACCGCAGCCGCGAAGGTCAGGACCCAGTCCGGACAGTTGCGCATCGCAATGGCGATCCGATCGCCTGGCTTGACATCCATGTCGTGTTGCAGCACGGCGGCCAGCGCGTCGACGTCGGCGAAGAACTGCTCGAAGGACCACCGTCGGTCACCGAAGACCAGAAAGTCCGTTCCGCCGTGCCCGCGACCCGAGGTGAGGATGTCGAGGACGGTGGGTGCAGCGTGTGTGAAGACGCGTCGGGGTTCTCCGCCCACTTGCCGCTCGGTCACGGCGAAGATCCCATCGGCGGCGGTGAACCGGCGAACGGCTTTGTGGACGAGATCGGGAGTCAGGGTCACGATGGCCTCCTTCAGCGTCGGTGCCATGCGCCCACTCCTTCCGACCGGTTGGGTACACGATGTCCACAGTAAAACTACATCGTTTTTCTACAGCATGGTGGTGCGGGTCACAAACGGCCTGCCTCGCTAGTAGGGGCGAGGAGCGTGCACGGTTAGAACAACGCCGTCACCGTAAGATGACGGCATGTCGTCTATGCCACGAGGAGAGCCTGCCAATGGCTAAGCCGCTCATACCGGTCGACGTGATTCACGAACACGCCTTGGCGCTCATCGACGCCGAGGGTGCGGCCGCGCTCAACGCGCGACGGCTCGCCTCGGACCTCAAATGCTCCACCCGCACGCTCTACCAGCAGGTGGGCAATCGCGAAGAGCTGATTCGGGCACTCGTCGGTCGTCATTTCTCGCAGCTGCAATTGGACTTCCACGAATACGACACCTGGGAGTCCACCGCTGTGCAATGGAGTCTCGCGCTCCACGACGCGCTGCAGGCGCATCCGTTCCTCACCGAACTGATGAACGTCGATGACCGTGGTGCCGTCACCTCCTATGTTGACAAACTACTGAAGTCGCTGGTGCAGGCGGGAATCGACCGCCGGCTCGCCACCGACTGCTGCCGTTCGTTGGTGAACACGACGATCAACCACACCATCGTCGAAGCGCAGGCACGGCGCCAGGCGCCAACCGGCCGCGCGGGCGGCCTGGACGCGAAGAAACGACAGCAGTCCTATCTGCGAACCATCGACTGGATCGTCGCCGGAGTCCGCCAGGAAGCGCCTTCTACGACGACCGGTCGGCGTCGCTAACTCGACGAGCAACAGCGTGATTGGCGATGCGAATCTGTTCGCTGCCGCATTGCGGGCTCGCCAACTCCTGGAGTTGCAGGCCATCCTCGCCGTCCAGGCTTGTCGCGACCCAGGCTTTCACCGGGCGTGCTCCGTCGCAGGGCCCGATATCTCGTTGATCGCGCTGTCGCCGAACACCATTCGGGCCAGGCCTTCATAGTTGGCGCCATCGTGAACACTGAGTCCACCGCACACGTTGAGCATTTGTCCGGTCACCCAGGACGCATCCTCGGAGGCGAGGAATCCCACCGCCTTAGCGATGTCGGCAGCGGTACCTAACCGGCCCAGATAAGTTTGCCGCAGCCCGGCCTGCAGTGACTTCTCCGTGAGCTGTGCGCGCACCGCTTCGGTCAGCACAACGCCGGGTCGGATACCGTTCACCCGGATCCCGAGCGGGCCGAGTTCGCGTGCAGCGCAAGCCACCAGCGTGTCCAGCGCCGCCTTGGTGACGTTGTAGGCGGGCATGAACTTGCTGGCCCGCAACGCCTCCACGCTGGAGATCGCCACCACCGCACCGGTGCCACGACTGCGCATAACAGGACTGGCGTGCTTGATGCACAGCGCGGTCCCGACGACGTTGACGTCATAGGCGATGTGCCACTGCGCCTTATCCATCAGCTGCACGGGGCCCGGCCATCCCGTGCCGGCGTTGGCGACGAGCACATCCAGCCGACCGTCCTCAGCAGCCGTCGCCACCGCGCGCTGGACCAGCTCCTCATCGGTGACATCGCAGACCGCGGTACGCACCGCGCCGCTCCCGGTGGCGTTACGGAGTTCGGCGGCAGCTGATTCCAACACGTCGCCGTCGGGCCCGGCGATGGTGACGGTGGCGCCGTGGGCGAGGAAATGCTGCGCGCAGCCTTTACCGATGCCGGTGCCACCACCGGTGACAAGTACCGAACGGCCGTCGAAGGTGCTCATCGTATGGCTCTCATGCCGATACGCCTCCGTCGATGGTGATCAATGATCCGGTGGTATAGCTGGACGCGTCCGAAAGTAGATAGACGGCCGCACCGACAATCTCCTCGGGGCGTCCCACCCGGCCCAACGCGATAGGTCGCACCACCTCGGGCAGCAGGTCAGGGTTGTGCACAAATCCGGCGGCGGCGTCGGTGTCGAAGGTGCCACAGATGATGCCGTTGACTCGTATCGCGGCGTGCGCGTACTCCAGGGCGGCGGCTCTGGTCAGTGCGTTCAGACCGGCTTTCGCTGCCGAGTAGGTGGTAGCCGCCGATGTCGGTTTGACCGACGCCAGTGAGCTGATGTTGATGATGGAACCGCCCCCGGTGGCCGTCATCGCTTGTGCGGCGAGGGCGGTCAGCCGGGTCGGGCCTTTCAGGTTGACGCCCACGACCTTGTCGAACAGTGCCTCGGAGGTGTCCAGCAGCGACGGTGCCAGCGGGCTCATCCCGGCGTTGTTGATCAGGCCGTCGAGGTGACCCCAGCGGCCGGTGGCAGCCGCGACCACATGGTCGAGCGACGCCCAGTCGCCGACATGGCAGGCCAGGGCAGCGGCTTCGCCGCCGTGATCACGGATCTGTGCGGCCAATCGCTCGCAGGCGTCGATCTTGCGGCTGGCGATGACGACCCGGGCCCCGCGTTCGGCCAACCCCAGGCACATGGCCCGGCCCAGGCCGCGGCTGCCGCCGGTCACCAGGACCACCCGGCCCGCGACTGAGAACAGCGGGTCGGTCATCGCGCGAACCGCCTTGCCCGTAATAGCAATTGGTCCACTACGAATCCAAAGAACTCGTGGTGTGGGTTGCGCGACTCACCGCGCCGATATTTCGTATACGACGCTTCGAGGACGATCGCGAGCTTCCAGGCGCTGAACGCCTGGTACCAATCGAATCCCGACAGATCGCGCCCGGTGGCTGCTGCGTAGCGCTGGGCGAGCTCGGCGGGGGACTGGCACTGGTCCGCATCGATGCCGTTGGGACTTCCGGGTGCCGCCAGCGCGATCAGGTTGCCCTCCTCGGGCCAGAAAATCAGCGCCCACGCCAGGTCGATGAGCGGATCACCGACGGTGGTCATCTCGAAGTCGACGACGGCGGCAACCCGGGGTGGAGGGTGCGCCGACCAGATCAGGTTGTCGAGTTTGTAATCGCCGTGCATGACAGTCAGTTCGCCATCGCTCGGCTGGTGCGCGGCCAGCCACGTCGCGACCTTGTCGAGGCCGTCCAGCTCGCGGGAACGGTAAGTCGCCAGCTGGGACATCCACCGGTCGACCTGGCGTGTAAGAAACCCTTGCGGGCGCGACAATTCGGTCAGCGTGGTGGACCGCCAGTCGACGGCGTGCAGCGCCACCAGGGTGTCGATTAACCCCTCACCGATACAGCGATGCGAATCAGGTTCTGCTGCAAGGTATTCGGGAAGGCCATTGCGACGTACGACGTCGCCGTCGACGTAGTTCATTACAAAGAAGGGGGCACCCAGGATGCCCGGATCTTCTCCAATGGCCAGGATCGTCGGCACGGGGACGCCGGTGCCCTCAAGGGATTGCATGATTCTGGCTTCGCGGATCACCTGGTGGGCCGTGTTGGACACCGCCGCCAGTGGAGCGCGCCGAACCACCCAGGATTGCCCGAGCCGGTCAACGCGGAACATCTCGCAACTTCCACCGCCCCGGATCGATGACACCGACACCTCTGCCGGTTCACCGGTCACCTCGGACAGCCAGTTGCGGAACCGCGGCACATCGAAGCCGGGGGCCGCCAGGGTCACGCGCCGGCCTCCAAGAGATGGGCAAACCGTTCCTTCGCTATGGCCAGTCGGGTCGGCACATGCTCGCTGGGCCAGCCTTCGACGGCCTGGTAGCGGGCTAGCTCGCCCTTGGCGATGGTGACCTTGTGCACTTCGTTGGCGCCGTCGACCAGGGTGGCCATCCGCGCTACCCGGTACATCCTTTCCAACGGCATGTCGGAGCTATAACCCAGCGACCCGTGCACCTGCAGTGCCCGGTCGACGACGCTGTGCACTACTTGCGCGTTGTAGACCTTGCACATCGCAATGTCGCTGCGGGCAGCGCGGTTGCCCTCGCGGTCGAACTTCCACGCCGCGCGCAGGGTAAGGAGTTTGGCGGTCTCCAATTCGATGCGAGAGTCGGCGATGTACTGCTGCACCATCTGGTGACGCGTGTAGCTCTTACCGAACGACGAACGTGACTGCGCCCGTTCGCACATCATGTCGAACGCCCGCTCGGCGTCGGCCAACCACCGCGTCGCGTGATGCAGCCGTCCCGGTCCCAGCCGCACCTGGGACAGTACGAACCCGTGACCGCGTGGTCCGATCAGATGATCCTGCGGGACTCTAACGTTCTCCAGCAGCACCTCGGCATGGTTGCCGCGCCGGCCGAATTCGATCTCGGGGTCGTGCATCGAAGGGATGTCCCGCAGAATCGTCAGACCCGGAGTGCCCTTCTCCACCACGATCATTGAGCACCGCAAATGGGCTGGCGCATCCGGCTCGGTGACCACCATGAAGATGATGAAGTCGGCGACCGAGGCGTTGGTGATCATCCATTTGCGCCCGTTGAGCACCCAGTGGTCGTCCTCGAGTACCGCGCTCGACTCGATCTGCGTTGGGTCGGTGCCCGCGACCCACGGCTCGGTGATGGCGAACGCGCTGCGGATCTCGCCGCTCAGGTTGGGCCACAACCAGCGCTCTTTTTGCTGCTCGGTGCCGCCCTCGGCGATCAGCTCGGCGTTGCCCGAGTCGGGTGCCATATTGCCGAACACCTCCATCGCCACGCCGACGCGTCCAGTGATCAGGTTCATCTGCGCCAGCGGAAGCTGGCCGAAACCATTGCCGCCCAGTTCTTTAGGGAGATGTACGGCCCATAATCCACGGTCTTTGACCTGCTGCTTGAGCGGTTCGAGTAACCGCGCGGCTTCCCGCGCCGACAGCTGGGGGAGCAGTGGCTCGAGCGGCTGGACTTCTTCGGCGATGAAGCCGGTGATCCAGTCGAGGGTGGGCTGAAAATCCGGAGCAGCGCAGAAGTCCCAGGCCATGCTCTTCTTTCGGGTCGCCACTTAGGTGTGGTAGTGGTCGCTTAAGGTAACAGCGTTTCCCAAAAGTATCAGCGCCCCGGGGAAAAGGACAACATCGCGGAGTTCCTGCACTGCGACTGGCGCATGCAACCTCGCTCGGCCGGCGGTCTCAGTCTAGGTTTGTCACTGGTTGGCGTGCAGATGGAGTTGCTCGTGCCGGCGGACCAGCAGGCTGTCTACCCACTGCGGGTCATGTTCGGGGTCGAGCGCGAAGTCTTGGGTCTGCTCAAGGAGTTCGGTGAGTACGGCGCGGGCCTCTATGCGCGCGAGTGCGGCTCCGACGCAGAAGTGGATGCCGTGTCCGAATGCCAAGTGGCGCTTGGGGGATCCCCGCGTCAAGTCCACGCGATCGGGGTTGTCGAATTGGGCAGGATCTCGATTCCCGGCAGCGAAGAACAGCAGGACCGTGGAACCGGCCGCGATATCGATGCCGCCCAGCGTGGTGTGGTGGGGCACGCTGCGCAGCATGTGTCGAAACGGTGATTCGAGTCGCAGGGCCTCTTCCACGAACACGTCAATGTGGTCCGGTTGATCGCGTAACTCTTGCTGCAACCCGGGGTCCTCGGCAAGCATCCGGACGGCGTTGCCGAGCAGGCTAGTCGTCGACTCCCCGCCCGCACTGAGCAAGGTGTGCAGGATCGTCTGAACCTCGCCCATCTGCAAGGTGCCGGCGTCCAGAGCACGGCGCACCGCCAGCAGGATCGTTTCGTCGTCGCCCTCGCCGGCGGCGGTGACCTGGTCTTTGATCCACTCCTGGATGACGCCGATGCGGGTGACGAGGTCGTTCAGTCGATCCAGGGGCATGGTGCCGCCGACCATGGTTGTGGATTCGAACGCCGCCTGCAGCAGCTGCATCGGGTTTGTGTCCCGGAAGCCGATCAGTTTGGCCACCACCGTGATCGGCACGATGTTGCCGATCGTGGCCATGAAATCGAAGTTGTTGTCGCGCAGGGCCGTAGCGACAGTAGTCGCCGACAGCGCGCGGATATCGTCTTCCAGGGCGCGCATGCGCCGTGCCACTAACTCGGGAAATACCGCGCGCCGGTGCGTGGTGTGCAGCGGAGGGTCGGCGGCCGCCAGCGTGGGGGTGGCCGCGTCGCCGAAGTCGAGGCGCGCTGGCAGCCCGTCCACATCGCGGTAGAGCAGGCAGCGCATCGTGGACGAGAAGTCCTCCGGCCGTGTGACCGCCTCCGACAGCAGGTCGAAGGCGCTGATGGTGACGACCTCGGTTCCAGGCACCGCCCAGACGGGTGCCTGCTCGCGCAGCGTCCGGTAGAAGTCGTACGGGTCAGCAAGCACCGACGGGTCTAGCAGCATCGAGCTGCGCAACCTGGTCATGGGCGCGCGGCGAGCTGGTCGAACAGACTGGTCATCTCGCTGTAAACCCACGACTCGACCACCTTGCCGCCGGCGAGGGCGTAGATCTCGCAGCTCTCCACGGCGATGTCGCGATTCGTCGGCGCGATGCCACCGTAGTCGCCGACGTGGACACCCCGCAGCGTCCAGCGGGCACACACGTAACCCCTGGCGCCGAAAAGCAAATCCTCGTCGAGGTGCAGACGGTCGAACGCTTCGGTCAGCAAGGTGAGGTTCGCTCGGATGTCGTTGACCGTGAGCGGTGTTTTCAGTCCGCTGACCCATCGCGGGGAGTCAGGGGAGAACCCGGCCAGATAGCCCTCGATATCGCCGGCGTTGAGCGCGGCGACCGATCGCCGGATCAGGTCTTCTTCGGGGCTCCCGGCCGCGCTGCTCTCTCCGGACGTGGCAACTGTGGACACTCGTCCACCTTGATGGATAGATGTCCACAAATCAAGGCGAACTGGTTATGGTGGGCACCGTGACTGATACGGCTCGCGCAGAGCTACGCAGCCAGCGGCGCGCCGCCCGCCGCGCCGAGAACAGAAGCGAGATCCTCGACGCCGCAGAACGGGTCTTCGGCGAAGACGGGCTCCGGACCGGCTCGCTGCGACGAATCGCCGACCTGTCAGGGTACTCGACGGCAGCGATCTATAAGTTCTTCGACAGCAAGCAACACCTCGTTGCCGAGGTACTCATCCGGCGCGGCGACGAGTACCTCGTTGAGCTCAGACAGGCGGCGCGATCCGCGGGAACCCCGCTGGACCGGCTGCATCTCGTCGCCGACACTGCGGCCACATACTTCCAGGCGCGTGCGCACTTCCGGTCAGTGCTGCGGCAGATGCAAGGAGGGTCAGCGATCCTGGGCCCAGTACTCGACGCCTTCGCCGAGGATGTCTACGGCCGCTACGCCGACGCTATGAATCTGATGACCGACCTGATCCGCCAGGGACAGCAGACGGGGGAGATCCGGGACGGGGATGCGGGCGGCCTTGCCCACCTGGCGTCGGTGCTGACGAATGAGTTTGCGTTGGCTGATGTCGCACTCGCGCGATCAGATTTTCACGCCGTATTCGACGGCGCTCTGCGTGCGGACTCAGCGTGTTGACGCCGTCAACACGTTTCGCGTATCCGCAGTCGCTTCGCATTGTTTCGCGTGCTTTCGCGTACTCAAATTCAGCGTCTCCGCAGGTTAGTGCGATTTCGGTAGCGGGTTCGGTTGCCGGCAGCTCCACCAAGAAGCACCGATCAATTGCCTACCTCGATAGCCGCGACTCTTGCGGTAGCGTCGGGTCCGCAAAACAGCTGGAGGTCCACCCCGCCAGCGGCCAGGTCGTCGATGCGGCGTTTGAGGTCACCTGAGGAGAGGTGGGCGTAGAGGCTCGCGCCCGGGCATGAAGTCTGGGCGAAGTCGCGATGACCCGCCAAGGTAGTGCTCGCGATACCGAAGTTCTGGGCGGCCCAGG
>Ga0137412_10005389_pt1 | contig 10216 bp, 10 predicted proteins | sample CZODoug2_1_16fun_FD_122160 | JGI IMG/M metagenome (GOLD analysis project Ga0137412, IMG submission 122160) | Vadose zone soil fungal communities from Angelo Coast Range Reserve, California, USA - CZODoug2_1_16fungal (Hybrid Assembly) | ecosystem: Environmental > Terrestrial > Soil > Vadose zone... | reverse complement strand
GCCAGGGCGCGAAGGGCCCGCAGGCCGACTCGGTGCAGGTTATCTGAGTTCGACCAGCGCATACGGCCCCGGTTGGCTAGCCAACCGGGGCCGTTTCGCGTCTCGGCCCGATCAGCCGCCCGGTGCGCCGACGCCCCGGAGTCATCCACGATCGGCGGCGGCACCGCGTCACGCACCGGCACCCAGCTCGGCCCAGGGTTAAGGAGGACTACGGGATGCGGATTGTGGATCTTTCTGTGCCGGTGCGGGCGGGGATGCAGGTCTACCCGGGTGATCCGGACGTGGCGATCAGCTCGGCGGCCCGGCTCGACGTGGACGGGGTCAATGTGTTGAGCATCCACGCCGGCTCGCATACCGGCACACACGTGGACGCCCCGTTCCACGTGCTGGCCGACGGCGCCCGGCTGGACGAGCTCGACCTGGGCCTGTTCCACGGGCCGGCGGTGGTGGCCGACCTGCGCGGCCGGCCGCGCAGGGCGCCCATCGGCTGGGCCGAGCTCGCCGGCTACGCGTCGTTGTTGCGTCCGGGCGCGGTGCTGGTGCTGCACACCGGCTGGTCCGAGCACTTCGGCTCGGGCGAGTACCTGGCCCATCCGTGGCTGACGGCGCAGGCCGCCCAGCACATCGTGGCCAGCGGGGTCCGCGCGCTGGCGGTGGACGCGCTCAGCCCGGATCCCACCCCGGCGGACGGCGAGCCCACTGGCCCGCTGCTGGCGCACCAGATCCTGCTCGGCGCTGGCGGGGTGATCGTGGAGAATCTGACCAACGTGGCGGCGATAGCCGAGCTGGCCGACCCGGTGATCAGCTTCTTTCCCCTCGCGCTGGCCGGCGCGGACGGCGCTCCGGTGCGCGCGGTGGCGCTAGGCAATTAGGTTCTGTCTCGCGAATCCCCGGGCCATCCCTGCGGCGGTCGAGGTCGTCGCGCGCGAACTCGTCGCTCAAATCGAGTCGTTGGTCCATGGTGGACGATGGCCAACGAGGCCGTTGTTGCCATCGCGGGCCGTCTTCCTGCCTGCTCAACGGTCAACTCGGCTCCACGAGACACTGCCTCAGTGCCGCCGCGCCCCGTCCGGGCGCTTCGGGCCTTCCCGCCGCCCGAGCGCCTCGGACATCTCCCTGGCGGTCGCGCGGGTCAGCTCGCCGGCCTCGCGCAACCGATGGCCGAGCCGGCCCTTCGGGGCTGACACGTTGATCGCCGCCGCGAGCTGCCGCCGGAAGTCGTACACCGGCGCGGACACGCCGACCACGCCCTCCTCGAACTCCTCGTCCACCATCGCGTAGCCGTGCCTGCGCACCTTGGTCAGCTCCCGGTGCAGGTCCTCCTCGGTGCGGATGCTGAGCTTCGCGCCGGTCCGAGCCTCCGGGCGCGTGTGCACCAGGGCGGCGAGCGCCTCCGGTGGCCAGTCCGCGATCAGCACCCGGCCGGCGGAGGTGCTCAGCGCGGGAACGGTCAGCCCCTCCCACCCCAGCCCCCGGAACGCGTGCGGCGGGCTCACCGACGAGACGGTGAGCACCTGGTCCCCGCGCAGCACACACAGGTGCACGGTCTCCCGCAGGGCGCTGACCAGCCGCCGCAGATAGGGCGCGGCGTGCGAGGTGAGCCGGGCCTCGGCGGTCCGCGCGGCGAACGCGTAGAGCCGCCAACCCAGCCGGTAGACCAGCGTCTCCTCGTCCCGTTCCACCAGGCCTTCGGCCTGCAGCGCGCGCAGCGCGCGGGAGACCTGGCTGCGGCTGCGGCCCAGCCGATCGGCCAGCGCGGCGACTCCGAGGCCAGCTGGGCGGTCCCTGGTCGCGAGGGCGTCCAGGAGTTCCATGTCCCGGCGCAGCCCGGCGGACATCGTCGCCCGGTCAGCCTCCATGCGCGGAACCTTCCCCGCTGGGTGCACTGAGCGCAACTGTCGTTGCGACAGGCGTGCGCGATTCCTACGCTTCGCAAGCATGCAGATCGGCGAAAGCTTCGTCGGCGAGGGAGCCGACGCGGCCCATGTGAACACCGTGCTCGGCGCCAAGGATGGCCCGGCCGGAGTGGCCTGGGCGACCGCGTTGGCCACCCCGAGGCAAGGGCACGTGCCGTTCATCGCGGTGCTCCGCCCGGGACTGCCGACCCGTCCGCTCACCCTCTTCGTGAACAAGGCCACCATCGCCGGCGACGGGCACGCCACGCTGACCTGGGGCGCCGCCCAGGCCGGCGTCGCGGCCGGGGTGGCCGACGCGGTGCACGCCGGCACGGTGCCCGCCGAGGGGGCCGACGAACTGGTGCTGATCGCCGCGGTCTGGGTCAACCCGGCCGCGGCGGACGCGGACGCGGTCTACGCCAACAACCGGGCGGCCACCGCGCAAGCGCTGGCCGCCGGCGCTAACGGGACGCCGAAGCTGAGCGAGGTACTCGCCGCACGGGACCGGCCGGAGAACCCGTTCTTCCGGCCGAGCGACGCCCGGTGAAGATCACCGCGATTCGGATGGACCGGATGCGGCTGCCGCTGGACCCGCCGTTCGCGGCCGCCTGGGACCCGGAGCCCCGCCAGCACTTCGACGCCACCCTGGTGCGGGTGGACACCGACGAGGGGCTCACCGGGTACGGCTCGGGTGACTCGATGGCCGGCTTCGAGGAGTTCGAGCAGCTGTTCCTGGGCCGCGACCCGCTGCGCATCCTGAACCACGTCAAGACGCTGGAGACGATCAGCTTCCACGCCGGCCGCTACTGGCCGCTGGAGGCCGCACTGTGGGACCTGGTCGGCCAGGTGTGCGGCGTGCCGGTGGCCACCCTGTTCGGCGGCAGCACCTCCCGGCTGCCGGCCTACGCCTCGTTCGGCGAGCTTCGCCCACCCGGCCGGCGGGCGCAGGACGCGTTGGCCGCCTGGGAGGCGGGGTTCCGGGCGATGAAGGTGCGGGTGGCGCGGGACCGGCTGGACGAGGGCCTGGCGGTGGTCAGCGCCGTCCGGGAGGCGCTGGGCGACGGCGTCTCGGTCATGGTGGACCTGAACCAGTCCTGGCGGATGCCCGGCGACATCGCCCCGGCACTGGACCTGGCCTCGGTGCGCCGGTTCGCCGCCGCGCTGCGCGAGCTCGACGTGCTCTGGTTGGAAGAACCGCTGCCGCAGCATGACCTGCCCGGGCTGCATGTGCTGCGCGAGCGGGGAGGCGTGCGAGTAGCCGGCGGCGAGATGGTCCGTACCTTCGCCGAGCTGGTGGCCATGGTGGAGGCCGATGCGCTGGACGTCTACCAGCCCGATGTGGTGCTCGCGGTGGGCATGCTGCGCGCCCGCACGGTCGCCGAGCTGGCCAACCTGCGGCATCGCTGGTTCACCCCGCACACCTGGACCAACGGGCTCGGGCTGCTGGCCAACCTGCACGTGGTCGCCGGCGTCGGCGGCGGCCCGTACCTGGAGTTCCCCTACGACCCGCCGGCCTGGACGCCCGCCCGGCGGGACTTCTTCCTGGCCGACCCGGTGTCCATCGACCGGGACGGCTACCTGAACGTGCCGGACCGGCCAGGGCTGGGCGCCCGCATCGACGAGGAGGCGGTCCGGCGGTGGACGCGCTGACCCGGATCGGGTTCATCGGGCTCGGGCACATGGGCGCGCCGATGGCGGCCAACCTGCGCCGCGACGGGTTCGACCTGGTGGTGCACGACGTGCGCCGGGAAGCGGCCGCCGGGGCTCCCGAGGGCGGCTGGGCGGACAGCCCGCGCGAGGTCGGCGAACGCGCCGAGGTGGTGATCACCATGCTGCCCACGCCGGCGGTGGTCGAGTCCGTGCTGCTCGGACCGGCCGGGCTACTCGGCGGCCTGCCCCCGGGCGGGGTCTGGGTGGACATGTCGACCAGCACCCCGGCGGTGGCCGAGCGGGTGCGCGCGCTGGGCAGCCCGCGCGGGATCTCGGTGCTGGACGCGCCGGTCGCCGGGATGGCCGCCGGGGCGACGGCGGGCACCCTGCAGATCTACGTCGGCGGCGAGCCGGACACCTATCGGCGGGTGCTGCCCGCGCTGCGCGCGATGGGCGACCCGGAGCGCATCCTGCACGTCGGGCCGCACGGCTGCGGCTACGTGGTCAAGCTGATGGTCAACCTGCTCTGGTTCGCCCAGCTGGTGGCCACCGCCGAGGTGCTCACCGTCGGGGTCAAGGCCGGCGTCGCGCTGGGCACCCTGCGCGACTCGCTGCTGGCCAGCCCGGCGCGGGGCAACCTGCTCGAGCACGACCTGGTCCCGCTGCTGACCGACGGCGACTACGACGAGTCCTTCGCGATGGCGCTGGCCTGCAAGGACCTCGGGCTGGCCGTCGACCTGGCGGGAGCAACCGGGGTGCCGGTGGACCTGTCAGCCGTGGTGGAGCAGGTGTTCCGCCGAGCGCGGGCGGCCTACGGCGACCAGGCCGGCGAGATGAGCCCGGTCCGACTCTACGAGGACCTGGCCCGGATCCCGCTGCGGCTGGCCCAGCGGTGAGCGGCGGGCCAGCGGGCACCGCGGGGCTCGCCTTCAGCATCCGCCCGCCCGGCCGGATCGAGTTCGGCGCGGGCGCGGTACGCCGGCTGCCGGGGTCGCTGCGGACACTCGGCCAGCACCGGGCGTTCCTGGTCAGCGATCCCGGCGTGCGGGATGCCGGCCTGGTCGACCGGGTGCTGGCGACTCTGGCCGAGGAGGGCGTCGAGGCGGCGGTGTTCGCCGAGGTGGAGCCGAATCCGACGCTCGACACGGTGGCCGAGGCGGCCGCGCTGGCCAGGGAGTTCGGGCCGGCGGCGGTGGTGGCGCTGGGCGGCGGCTCCAGCATGGACGCGGCCAAGGGCGTTGCGCTGCTCACCGGCAACGGCGGCGACCTCACCGCGCTGGACTTCGGGGACGGCCACTCCCCGGCACGGCCGCTGGTGGCCATCCCGACCACGGCGGGCACCGGCGCGGAGACCAACGGCTTCGGGGTGATCGCCGACCCGGCGGCCCGCCGCAAGATCTACATCGGCAACTCGTCGCTGACGCCGAAGGTGGCCATCCTGGACCCCGAGCTCACCGTCGGCCTGCCCGCCCCGGCGACCGCCGCGACCGGGACGGACGCGCTGGTGCACGGGGTGGAGTCACTCACCTCGCGCGGCCGCAACCCGGTCTCGGAGGGCTACGCCCACCAGGCCATTCGGCTGGTACACCGCTGGCTGCCGATCGCCGTCACCGATGGCGCGAACCTCGAGGCCAGGGCGAACCTGCTGCTCGGTGCTCACCTCGCAGGGCTCGCGCTCACTGTGTCCGGGCTCGGCCTGGTACACGGCATCGGGCACGCGGTGACCGCTTACACCGGCGCCGCGCACGGGGTCGCGCTGGCCGCCGTGCTCGAGCCGGTACTCCGGTTCAACACCGAGGGCGGGTCCGCGCGGTGCTACGCCGAGATCGCCTTCGACCTGGGCGTCGGCGACCCGGGCGCCCCGGCCGCGGCCAACGCGGCGGCCGCCATCGCCGAGCTGTGCCGGGTCCCCGAGCGGACCGGCTGCTACACATCGCTGCGCGCGCTGGGCTGCACCGAGGCGCAGCTGCCCGACCTGGCCCGCACCGCGCTGGCCGACCCGGTCACCGCGAACAACCCAAGCCAACCGTCCCAAACACAGCTCACCGCCCTCATCCGCACCGCGCTGTAAGCCCGTGCGTGAGCGTGAGCGTGAGCGTCGCGGCGGTTGGCGAGTCAGCGGCGGTAGTCCTGTTCGTCGCGGTCCAGGGCGCGCCAGAGGGCGTTGAAGACCTCGCGGCCGGCGTCGACGCCTTGGGTGAACTGGAGCGCCTCCCGGCTGGACTGCAGCGCGGCCTGCTCGGTCACTGGCTGCAGGGGCTGCCCGGTCTGCTGCGCGGCCAACTGGATCTCGCAGGCCCGCTGCAGGGTCCACAGCGCGGTGAACGCCGAGGGAACGCTGGCGCCGAGGGCGAGCAGGCCGTGGTTGCGCAGGATCATCAGGTTGCGCTCACCCAGATCGGCGACCAGCCGGGGCTTCTCGTCCGGATCGACGCTGATGCCCTCGAAGTCGTGATAGGCGACCTGGTGGTGGATCTGCGCGGCGTAGAAGTTGTTCCAGTCCAGCCCGTCGCGCAGGCAGGCCACCGCCGATCCGGCCGTGGTGTGCGTGTGCATCACACAGTGGGTGTCCGGCCGGGCCGCGTGGATCGCGGAGTGGATCACCAGGCCGGCCGAGTTCACCGGCCAGTCGCTGTGGCCCAGGATGTTGCCGTCCAGGTCGATCTTCACCAGGTTGGACGCGGTGACCTCGCGGTACATCAGGCCGTAAGGATTGATCAACAGGTGGCCGTCCTCATCCGGCACCCTTGCGGTGATGTGATTGAAGATCAGCTCCACCCAGCCTAACCGGTTGAAGATCCGGTAGCAGGCGGCGAGTTCGATCCGCGCATCCCACTCGGCCTGGGACATCGTGGTCGGCCGTGCGTCCCGCTCGGATTCCACCTGAAGCTGTGCCGTCATCTGCTGCCTCCCCGACTCATGCCTATGACGCCTGACCTCTCGACAGCCAGCGTGGCCCCATTGACCCGGGCAGGCAATGCCAGCGAGCCGGCGGCTGGGCGAAGTAGGGTGCCGACGGGATGTCTCGGCGCCCGCTGAGGGATCGAGTGGCGGACAGCGGGGTAAGAGGTGGGCATGCCGGTCATCGTGGTGATGGGTGTGGCGGGCTCGGGGAAGACCACTGTCGGCGCCGAGCTGGCCGCCCGGTTGGGAGTCGAGTACGCCGACGCGGACGAGTTCCACCCGCCGGCCAACATCGCGAAGATGAGCGCCGGCACCCCGCTGACCGACGAGGACCGCCGAGCCTGGCTGACCGCGCTGGCCGACTGGGTGGCCAGCCACGCCGAGACCGGCGGAGTGCTGGGCGCCTCCCTGCTCAAGCGACGCTACCGGGACCAGCTGCGCGCGGCCGGGGATGTGTGGCTGGTGCACCTGCACGGAGATCGGGACGTGCTGGCCGATCGGCTCCGGGCCCGGACCGGCCACTTCATGAAGGTGTCCATGCTGGACTCCCAGCTGGCCGACCTGGAACCGCTCGAGCAGGACGAGCCGGGGGTCACCGTCGATCTCGCCGAGCAGCCCGCCACGTTGGTCGGCAAGGTGCTGACCGAGTACGCGCGGGTATCCCCGCGGACCTGATGCTTCAGCCTTGAGCGACGCTCTTTCAGCCGCTAGCCGGTGCGGGAAACCGGCACGGCCGGGCGGCCAGGGTTCTGCGGTCCCTGGGCGGTTCCGCGCTGGGCCATGGCCAGCAGCCAGACTCCGACCAGGGTGACCGTCAGGCCGATGATCCGGATCGGGGTGGTGTCGCCGCTGGCGAACGGCTCACCGAACACCACGACCCCGAGGCCGACGCCGACCACCGGGTCGATGGCCATCATCGCGGCCAGCGAGCCGCCAAGCGGCCCGGCCTGGAAGGCGGTCTGGCTGAGCAGCGTTCCGGCGGCACCACAGCCCAGGGCGGCCCAGAACTGCCAGCTGCTGGTCAATCCGACCAACCCCTGGGTGTTCAGCACCTCCCCCCACGCCTTGCCCAACGCGGCGGATGTGGCCATCAGCACGCCGGCCCCGGCGCCCAGGCAGACGCATCGGGCAGTGCCGTGCAGGGCCAGCCCACCGGCGAGGGTTACGGCCAGCAGCACCCCGGCCAGCAGCAGGCCTGGGAACCAACCTTCCGCGTCCACCGGGATCGCGGCCTGCTCGGGTGGCATGACGGCGAGGAAAACGGCGAGGCCGAGCACCACCTGGCCGGCGGCCAGCATCGCCGGGCGGCTCACCTGCCGGCCGGCCAGCCGCTGCAGCCCAAGCGCGACCACCAGGCCGACGGTCAGGACCGGCTGGACCACGGACAACGCGCCCAGGTTCACCGCGACCAGGTGCAGCGTCACCCCGGCCGCCTGGGCCACGACACCGATCACCCAGCCCCGTTTGCGGGCCAGCTCCACCATCAGCCCGGGATGCAGCGGCGTGCGTTGGCGGGCCTGGAGCGCACCATTGTGCTGCAGCACGGACGCCACCCCGAAGCACACCGCCGCAAGCAGCGCGAGCGTGATGGTGAGCGTCATGACACCCCGAGACTATCGTCTGGTTCCTGAGACTCAGGCGCTGCGTCGGGCGGAGCCGCCGGCGGGGTCAGGATCGGCAAGTAATCCGAGTACAGCCTCGGCCGCATCCTGTTCCCGGATCACCGCGCTCGGATCGGTGCGCAGGCTCGCGTGGTTGCGCACCACCTCGGTCAGCTCCTCCGGCGATTTCGGCCACGGAGCCAGCCCGGCCTCGGCCAGGATGGCCGCGTTCGCGGTGCCGTGCCCGGGGATCGGGCGGTAGGTCACCGTGGGCAGTCCGGCGGTGAGCGCCTCGGTCACGCTGAGCCCGCCGGCGTTGTGCACCAGCACGTCCGCGATGGCCATCAGCTCATGGACGTCATTGCGCCAACCCAGGGCCACCACGCCCGGCTCGTTGGCCAGCTCCTCCACCAGCCGGGCGTTGCGGCCACACAGCAGGAGCACCTGGGCCCCGGTAGCGGCGACCTCTCGGACCGCCCCCGGCACGTCGCCCATGCCCAGCGACCCGGTCACCATCAGCGCCACCGGCCGGTCCGCGCACAGCCCCAGCTCGGCGCGCAGCGCCCGCCTGCGCTCCGGCGACAGCCGCTCGCGGAACCGGGCGGAGACCAGACCGCCCACCGGGCGCATCGGCGTGCGGTAGACCAAGCGACCCATCCGCGAAGTCGCCTCGGTGACCGTCAAGTGGTGGTCCACCGCGGGGTGCACCCACATCCGGTGCACCGCCGGGTCGGTCAGGAACGTCACGGTGAGCGCGTCCAGCTCGCCGGCGGCGCGCAGCTGACCGAGGGTCTGGCTGGCCAACGGGTAGGTGGACACCACCACGGGGTAGCCGTGTGCCCACCGCCGCACCCGGCGCCGAGCCACAAAACACAGCCCCCGGGTCAGCTTCTGCAACCAACCGTCGTGCTCCAGGTTGCTGAAGACCCAGTCGAACACCTGCGGCGCGTAGCCGACGCTCGCCGAGTAGCCCTCGCGCAGCACCGGGCGCGCGAACCACGGCACCGCGTCGAGATAGTCCCGCCGCTCCGCGTGCACGCCGAAGCCGCGCAGCCGGCTGATCAGTTCGTCAGCGGCGCCATCGTGACCGGCCCCCACGCTGCCGGAGATGACCAGTACACGGTCCGTTCCGCCTGCCGTCGATCGACCCATCGGTCCTCGACTCCCTGGTTCGGTGAGAAGCGGCTGAAACTTCAACTCCTACAGCGTGTAAGAGTCTAGCCGAACTCCTGGCGGCTCCGTTCGGAGAGGGTCCCTCGAGATGTGGGCCTGCCCACGCGGGCTCACATTCGCCGGGCCCAGCGGGCCCGGCCGGTTAGCGCAGCCAGAGCCAGTGGATCAGCCGGTAGAACGCCAGGGTGGCCTGCACGGCGGCAAACGTGGCGCCCGCGCCCAGGAGCAGGAACCCGCCCGGCAGCAGGCGACCCGGCCGGGGTGGCGCGGCGTGCAGCGCGGCGACCCGGGCGGAGACCGCGCAGGCGATGAAGCCGAGCGCGGCGTGCTTCGGGCCGCTCGCCTCCGCCAGCGCCGCCTTGGTCAGCGCCCGCGCGGTGACCTCCCGGCTGCCGCTGACTGTGGCCGCGTGCTCGTCGGCGCTGCGCTCAACCAGGAAGGCCACCGACTCGCGGACCGGGACCAGCATCGGATTGATCGCCGCGCAGACCTCGGCGGCGGCCCGCAGCCCGTGGTGCCGACCGGCCAGGTGGGCCCGTTCGTGTGCCAGCACCACCCGACGCTCCTTGCCGTCCAGCAGCGCCAGCAGCCCCTGGGTGACCAGCACCCGACCCGGCCGGCCGGGCACCGCGAACGCGTGCGCCTCGGCCACCGGGACCACCGCCAGCTCGCCCGGCGCGCAGGACAGGCACAGCTTGCGCAGCTCCCGGCGGGTGGCCCAGCGGGCCCGGGCGACCCGGACCACCCGGACCACGCCGTAGGACAGCGCCACCGCGGCCAGCACGCCGACCACCCCGGGCACCGGTTGCACCAGCACCACGCCGCGCTCGGTGGCTTCCTCGACCGCGAGCGGGGTGAAGCCCAGCAGGGACAGCGCGAGCAGCACCATCGCCCAGGTGGTGCCGGCCGCGCAGAGCACCGCCGCGCCCACCACGGTGATCACCGTGCCTCGGGTGGGTGACAGGCGCGCGGCCATCAACCAGCTGATCGCCG
>Ga0137412_10005388_pt1 | contig 10217 bp, 5 predicted proteins | sample CZODoug2_1_16fun_FD_122160 | JGI IMG/M metagenome (GOLD analysis project Ga0137412, IMG submission 122160) | Vadose zone soil fungal communities from Angelo Coast Range Reserve, California, USA - CZODoug2_1_16fungal (Hybrid Assembly) | ecosystem: Environmental > Terrestrial > Soil > Vadose zone... | reverse complement strand
CCAGCCCAATTTCCAATCCAATGTTGGCCCGGAGAACGTGGTCAGCCCGTTCTTCGACACAGTGGATATTTTTGCGCTTACTTATCATTGGTCTTCGCGACTTTCCTTGGTGACAAGCTACACGTTTGAGCGCGTTCAGTACTTTTCCTCGTCGAACGGAAATTCTCAGAACGGTGTTCAGAACACGCTTGCTCAGAACCGTATTCAGAACACCTTTAGCGAGGAGTTTCAATTTAGCCTCACCAGTCGCACGGTTCTTGTGGGCGAATATCGTTTTGAAGCGATAGATTATGAAACGGCCCCTACCAATTCCACGACAAACTCCGTTCTCGCCGGCGTCAATCATAATTTAACCGAGCACTTGATTGTTCACGTGCGCGGAGGGGAATCGTTTCGTTCTCTCGAAAACGAGGGGAATATGGCCAGTCCTTACTTTGAAGGTTCGCTTGGCTACGTGAGCAGCAACCACTCCCTGAACTGGGTGAGCAGCTATGGATACGAATCGCCCACGGCGACAGGCGCAACAACCACCAAGACGTGGCGGACCGGCCTGAACCTGACCTACGACCTAACTTCGCGGCTCAGTTCGACCACTGGCGTTTATTATCATCATGATGAAAATACAGGCGGAACCGGCTCAACAGGGACGCAGGATTCTTTCGATCTTACTCTCGGCTTGCGTTATACGATCAATAAGCGCTTCACCCTGCACGCAGACTACAACCATACTACGCTGGGTTCGCTAGGAACGACACCGGGTTACTCACGGAATCGCTATTCTGCCGGATTGAGCTATACCTACTGAGAATCTGCAGACAAGATAGCTCAGCCACCGGGAGCTCCCCGGACAAGGATGGTCAATTACTCTCCAGCGCCAGCCTAAGAAATACCTTGAAAATGCCTTCTTCACCTAACGAAGCAGCTGCTAGCGAAACCATCATTCCCACGGAAACGGGGCACATCCCCGGATCTAGCCGGCCGAATCATAGGAAGACGTGGCGATTTTGGAGCGGAGGTTGTTTTGCGATTGTGGTGCTGGCAGCTTTTGCACGGCCCCTTTTCGGTCTGATAAATTACGCAGCCGGGAGCCAGCTGTATTCATACATTTTATTGATACCGTTCGTTTCTGCTTACCTGCTTTACCTTCGGCGTGATCAATTACCGAAAACCTTGGTTACCAATCTTCCACTGGCCGTCGTCTCGCTGTCCGCCGGTCTCGGCGTTTTAGTGCTGATCCACTGGTTAGATTTCGTTAGGCAACGGCCGAGCGATAATGATCGGCTCGCGCTGCTAACCTTGTCGTTCCTTTGTTTTCTTGCGGCGGGAGGATTTTTCTTTTTCGGCCGCGGCTGGATGCGATCCGCCGCTTTTCCTCTGGCCTACCTCATTTTCATGGTGCCCATGCCGGATGCGATGGCAGATGCATTGGAAACGGCTTCGAAATATGCCTCTGCGGAAGTAACCAATGTTCTCTTCCACCTCAGCGGTACGCCGTTTCTGCGGGCGGGCCTTATTTTTCAACTGCCGAATATCACGATCGAAGTTGCACAGGAATGCAGCGGCATTCGATCGAGCTGGGTGCTTTTGATGACCAGCATCCTGGCCGCCAATTTATTCTTGAAGACACGATGGCGCCGGTTTGCGCTCGTCGCCTTCGTCATTCCACTTGCCATTTTACGAAACGGATTTCGCATTCTTGTGATCGGGCTTCTCTGCGTGAATGTAGGGCCGCAAATGATTCACAGCCTGATCCACCGCCGCGGCGGCCCCCTCTTTTTCATGCTTTCGTTGATTCCATTTTTTCTAGTGTTGTGGTGGCTGCGCAAGGGAGACGTCCGGACCCGACAACCGGAGTAGCCTTGAGCTTCACGGAGGATTCTCTGACTTTCTAGCGTGTCGCTGGTGGCTTCGCAGTTTCTCTTTTTTTACAAATTTTTGGGAACTTCGTCCTTCGGCTACCGTAGAAGCGCTTGGAAGAACGAATTCTCCACTGTGTTTGATACATAAGCTTTGACTCAGATTTCGTAAGGTTCGCGCCTGGAAGAGGTGCCTTTACTGAACGGATGAGAATTCGATTTGGCTATCGGTCGGAGACTTCTGCCGTAGCTGGAACTGTATTTAAAATGCGATTCATTACCTCACCTCGGAGCGAGTTGTGAACACGCACTCCGTGTTAGCTTTGGTTGCCGCCACGTTTAGTGCCGCCCTGGCCGTGGCAGCAGCTTGTCGCGGGCGCCGTTCGCTTGCGACCTGGTGCTTTTCGGCCGGGATGCTGAGTTTCGCGCTGGAAAGTCTGTTCGGCGCTATGTGGCTTGCCCCGTCTATTCCCGAAAGGGCGGCCTTTTGGGGAGGTCTTACGCTGGTGACGAAATCGTTCCTTCCGGGGATTTGGCTTTGCTTTAGCTTGACGTATTCGCGCGGAGGCCCTCGCGGATTTCCGGTGAGGTCACGATTTCTCGTCCTGGCGGCGCTTTTACTTCCAGTAGGCGTGTCCCTGCTTCTCCGGGAGCAACTGGCGCCAGTTTTTCCGCAGAGCGAGTCGGGCGAAGCGTTGTGGATTGGGTCTCATGCGCCGGCCAAAATGCTGAACGGCTTTTTGCTGGTGGGCACGGTGCTGGTTCTTATGAATCTCGAAAGGACCTTCCGTTCGGCTGTCGGGACGATGCGGTGGAGAATTAAGTTTATCGTTCTTGGTCTCGCCATTGTGTTCGGAGCGCGGATTTACACTCTGAGCCAGGGGCTGCTCTTTTCGGGCGAGGTCCTGCTCTTAACCGACGTTGATACAGCCGCGCTGCTGATTGGGTGTGCATTGATGGCGGTGGCCTTTCTTCGGAGTGGTTTCGGCGAAATTGATGTTTATCCGTCCCATGTTGTTCTGCGCACTTCTCTGACGGTTCTGTTGGTTGGGGCGTATCTTTTTATTGTTGGTGTGCTTGCCCAGGTCGTGGCGCGGACAGGCGAATCGGGGACGTTCCAGTTCCAAGCCTTCGTGGTGCTGTTGGGATTTGCTCTCCTGGCTGTGTTATCGTTCTCAAATCGGGTCCGGCAAAGTATCGGGCATTTCGTTAGCCGGCATTTTAAAAGGCCGCAGTATGATTTCCGCCAAATATGGACGCGCTTTACTCAATGCACCTCCAGTGTGCTCGATCGGCCCGGCTTGTGCGCCGCAGCCGCAAAATTGATTTCTGAAACCTTTAGCATCTTGTCGGTCACTATCTGGCTATTTGATGAACAAGACCGGCTCACGTTCGCGGCGTCCACCTCGAGATCAGAACGCGAGACCACCGGCGCGCTCCCAAATCTGGCCGGTTTGGAGCCAGGCCTGGCGAGTGTTCGCATGCTTTCCAAACCTTTTGATTTGGAAGAAGCAAAAGGCGATTTTGCAGAGAGCTTGAGGCGAATCAGTTCGAGCCAATTTCGCACTGGAGGCAATCGGGTTTGTACGCCGTTATGGACGGGAGACCGCTGCATAGGCGTGGCCGTCCTGGCAGATCGCGTCGGTGGCGTTCCCTACACGGTTGAAGAACTGGATTTGCTGAAATGCATGGGCGATCAGATTGCAGTGGGTCTGCTGAACCTTCGGCTTACCGAAGAGGTGATGCGGGCGAAAGAACTGGAAGCCTTTCAAGCCATCTCCGCATTCTTCATTCATGATTTGAAAAACGCGGCCTCAACTCTAAGCCTGACGCTTCAGAATCTGCCTGTGCATTTTGATGATCCCATTTTTCGACAAGACGCCTTGCGCGGGATCGGCGAGACTGCAAATCGCATCAACCAGCTTATCAGCCGCGTTGGCGCCTTGCGACATCTCGAACTCAAACCCGTGGAAGCGGACCTAAATCTGCTTGTTGCTGACGCGCTTGAAGTCTTAAACGCTGCGCCGGAAATAAACGTCGTCAAGGAGCTTCGCCTGCAGCCGAAGCTGAAGGTGGACTGCGACCAATTCCGCAGTGTGATCACTAATTTGCTCCTCAATGCTCGCGACGCACTCGGACCACGAGGCGAGATCACAATTGAGACGAGGCAAAGAGACAGTTGGGCGATCCTTTCAGTCGCTGACAATGGATGCGGGATGAGTCCGGCGTTCGTAAAGGCCTCTCTTTTCCGTCCCTTTCAGACAACGAAGAAGAAGGGACTAGGGATCGGCATGTTTCAATCCAAGATGATTGTCGAAGCACATCGGGGAAAAATTCAAGTAGAAAGCGAGCCCGGCGCCGGCACAACTTTCCGCGTAATGTTGCCTCTGAACGGCCAGGCATTATGAGATCGAAACTGCTCATAGTCGATGACGACGAAGCGATCCGGACTCAGATGAAATGGGCGCTGAGCCAGGATTACGAAGTTCATTTCGCCGAAGACCGAAAAGGGGCGCTTGAAGTTTTCGAGGCCAATACCCCGGCAGTGACGTTGCTTGATCTGGGTCTCCCACCGCGCCCGAATGAATGCGATGAAGGATTGGCGGCGCTGTCCGAAATACTCGCCGCCGATAGTACGGCTAAGGTCATCATCGTCTCCGGCCAGGGGGAAAAACGGAATGCTATCGAGGCAGTTGGCGCGGGCGCTTACGATTTTTTGTGCAAGCCGGTGGAGATAGAGGAATTGCGACTGCTCCTTCGGCGATGCATCCACGTAGTCGAACTCGAGAAAGAGTACCGTGAGTTACAACAGAGCCGGCTTTCGGATGTGTTTGAGGATATGCTCGGTACCAGTCCGCAAATGCAGGCAGTTTTTGCTTTCATTCGCAAGGTAGCCGGGACGAATGCTCCGGTGCTCCTGCTCGGAGAAAGCGGCACTGGCAAAGAGATGGCAGCCGCGGCGATTCATCGTCGCAGCGAGCGCAAGGAGGGCGCTTTTGTCGCGATCAACTGCAACGCGATTCCCGAAAATCTTCTGGAGAGCGAACTTTTCGGTCACGAAAAAGGCGCCTTTACGGGCGCTCATGTGCAGCGCAAAGGCCTGTTGGAAACAGCCAGTGGCGGTACACTTTTTCTGGATGAGATTGGCGAGCTTCCACCGGCGATTCAGGTGAAGCTGCTCCGGTTTCTTCAGGAACAGCGCTTACAACGAGTTGGCGGAAGACAGGAAATCCAGGTCGATACGCGGTTGGTCGCCGCGACCAACGCCGATCTAAAAGAGCTGATCAATAACGGGAAATTTCGCGAGGATTTGTATTTTCGCCTTGCCGTTGTCACTATTCGCCTGCTGCCGCTTCGTGAACGTGGGGCAGATGTTGTCTTCCTGGCCCGCGAGTTTCTGCAAAGGGATGCTAACCAAAACGGTCGGACAAAGCTGGTTTTCGCACCCGACGCGCTGCGAGCAATGAGCCGTTATTCATGGCCCGGGAATGTGCGCGAACTCCAAAACCGTGTGAAACGGGCCGTGATTATGGCTAGCGGATCGCGGGTTACCGCAAAGGATCTCGAGTTGGATCAGGACCAGGACGTGGCATACTCTGCAACGAGTCTCAAACAAGCGCGCGAACACGTCGAACGGGAAATGATTGAGCAAGCGCTCAAAAGGAACTTTGGCAAAATCACTTCCGCAGCTGCTGACCTCGGCATCAGCCGGCCAACTCTCTACGAACTAATGGAAAAACTCGGCATCGCGAAAAAGCACGCGAACACAACTATCAACTAACATCGAAATCCTCCTCAACATGCAAACAAAAATCTTGTTCAGAATCGTAACGCTTATTCTGGCCATTCTCCTCGTTACCGCCTGCTCCAAGGAAGCCAGAAAAGCGCGCCTCTTGGGTGAGGCTGACAATTATTTCAAAGCAGGCAACTATGACAAAGCCAAGCTGGCCTATCTCAACGCGCTCCGGCTCGATCCGCAAAACGCGCTCGCATTCGAAAGAATCGGCGCCATGTGGCAGGACGAGGGAGCACCCTTGCGCGCTGCTGGGTTTCTAAAAAGGGCAAGCGAGCTGGACCCGAAAAATGTCCAAAACCGAATACGGCTCGCCCGCTGTTATGTGGCCACCGGACACTTTAACGACGGAACAAAAGAAGCGCTGACAGTTCTCGAACAAGCCCCGGACAATGGCGACGCCATTATCACTTTGACTGAAGCGGCAAGAAGCAAAGAAGATATTGAGGCTGCCGAAAAACAGCTCCAGAAATTTCCCAAAAAGAACGACGTCTCTTTCTACCTGGCCGCGGCGAATCTGTCTTTCAGTGGGGGCGACCTGTCTACAGCGGTCAACGCACTCCAGCAGGCGCTCGCCGCCGATCCGAAATCATCCGCAGCCCACATGGCTATGGGTAATTTGCATCTAGTCCAGAAAGACCTCAAACAAGCCGGCGAAGAATTTAAGAAAGCGGCAGACCTTGCGCCGGTTCGGTCTATTGAGCGGTTAAAATATGCGGAGTTCGAATGGGGCGTGGGTGATGCCGGCGAAGTGACAAGAATTGCCACTGACATGACCAAGAGCGCGCCGGATTATCTCCCCGGATGGTTCTGGCTGGCCGAGCTTGCCTACAAAGACAAGAAATATGACGAGGCCCTCTCGCTTCTTGAAAACGTTTTTGGCCGCGATGACGAATACCTGGATGGCCGCAGACTGCAAGGCGATGTGCTGCTGGCAAAAGGTGATACCAAAAAGGCGCTCGAAGTTTTGGAACGACTGGACCAAACCTATCCGGATGTTCCCGTAATCAAATATAATTTGGCGCGCGCATATCTCCGCAATAACAACATCAACCAGGCAAAGCTGGCGCTGGATCAGGCCGTCTCACTCAATCCGAATTATGACGATGCCGTTCTGTTACTCGCCGAAGTCAATCTTAGCACCGGTCATGGTGAAGCGGTGATCGAACCAATGACCCGTTTGCTGAGAAGACGTCCCGATCTAAAGAACGCCGCATTGGTCCTGGTCGGCGCGTATGACTCCCTGGAACGGTTCGATGATGCCGCCGTTGTCCTCGAGGAGCAAGCAAAGCTCGCACCAAACGATCCACAACCGCTCATAGCACTGGGTATGACCTATCGCCAGGCGAAAAGAAATGACGAAGCGCGCCAGGCATTTGAAAAAGCTGCCCAACTCTCGCCGAATAATCTGTCTCTGGTCAGTCAACTTGTAGAGCTAGAAGTGCTGGACAAGCATTTCGACGCTGCCCGCCAGCTGATACAGCGGCAGTTCCAAAAGACGCCCAATCTGCCGGCCTCCCATTTTTTTGAAGGAAGAATCCTAGTCGGGGAAGGGAAATGGGATGCAGCGGAGGCAGAGCTTCAAAAGACGCTCCAACTCGACCCCAATTTTGCCGCCGCCTACGATTTGCTGGTCCAGACTTACCTTGCAACCAACAGACTTCCGCAGGCAGTTAGCCAATTGCAAGGGCTGCTCTCGAAGAACCCCAACAATACCCCGATACTCATGATATTGGCGCTCGTTTATGACCGAATGAAGGATTATCCAAAGGCGCGTGATGCGTACGAGAAGCTTCTCTCGACCGCGCCCAACTTCGTTCCTGCGTTAAACAATCTAGCGTATCTCTATGCCGAGCACCTGAATAATCTTGACAAGGCTTACGACGTGGCGCGCAAGGCCCGTGAGCTTCAAGGGCAGGACGCTTCGATCGGCGATACCTTTGCCTGGATCCTTTACAAACGCGGTGACTATCAACAGGCGCTGCCGATTCTACAGGAGAGCGCTGGAAAAGCGGCTGATAATCCCGAGATTCAATTTCATCTTGGCATGACTGCCTACATGATGGGCCAGACAGATTTGGCCAAGGTCGCCTTGAAGAAAGCCGCCGGCGCAGCTAAAGATTTCCCAGGCAAAGACGAGAGCAAACGTCGTCTCGCCTTGCTAGAGAGTGGGACGGGTACCTCCGCGGAATTGTCGATCTCGCAACTCGAGGCCATGACCAAAGAGCAGCCTAACGATATTATTTCTCAGATGCGTTTGGGAGAAGCTCACGAAAAACAAGGCGCGTCGGAAAAGGCGGTCACGGCTTTTGAGCAAGCGCTAAAACTGAATCCCAAGCTGGTTGCGGCCGCAACCAGGCTCGCGCAACTCTATGCAGGACCCCTCCGGAACAAGGAAAAAGCTCTCGCTTATGCAAAAAAAGCGCGCGAACTCGCGCCAGCTGATCCCCAAGTCGCGGCTCTTGTTGGAAAGGTGGCGTACGACAGTGGCAATTTCACCTGGTCTTACAGCCTTTTGCAGGAAGCCGCCCGCCAACGTGCAAACGATCCCTCCATCCTGCGCGATCTGGCTTGGGCGGCTTATAGCATGGGAAAAGTGAATGAGGCTCGGGACACGATGCAAAAATCCCTGACGACGGGTTCCGACTCCCCTCAGGCTGCCGATGCCAAGAAATTTCTCACGTTAACCGGCCTCGACGAAAATCCGAAGGAGCTCGTCGCTGCCGACAACGACGTGCAAAAGGAATTAAAATCGAACCCCGAATATGTTCCGGCGCTCATGGCCGACGCCGCGCTGGATGCGCAGCGCGGTCAGACGAAACCGGCAACCGAAATCTACAGCGACATCCTGCGCCGATGGCCAGATTTCGCGCCCGCACAGAAACGTCTCGCCGCGTTGTACGCTCAGGATCCAGCCACCGTCGCCGCCGCATACGACCTTGCCACAAAAGCGCGCAAGGCACTACCGGACGACCCCCAATTGGCCGAGCTTCTGGGACGATTGAGTTACCAAAAAAAGGAATATCCGCGCGCCATCCAACTACTACAGGATAGCGCCCGGCAACGGCCGCTCGACGCCGATTCTCTTTTCTACCTGGGAATGTCTCAACTCCAAGCCAAACAAACGGGTGAAGCGCGTGGAGCCCTTAATCAAGCGTTGGCCGGCGGCCTTCAGGAACCTCTCGCCACCGAAGCGAAACGAGCCCTTACGGACATTCAAAAGGAGTGACCGCGCTTGCCCACCCAGCGTTCGGGCGAAGGCGGAGTGTTGTAGCCACGCCCTGCCACGCCGAAGCTGCGCGAAGGCGGATGGGCGTGTCTGGTTCATCTGCAAGGGACGCGGTGTGAGGACGGCGCACACTCGCTCCAGGCGGGGTATGTGTTTAGCACCGAAGGCGCGACATTCACTGTCAGTCCGCCAGAGGACGGATTTGCCGTGGCGAACCTGGGGCGCCGCCTCAGGAGGGAGGGCAAGAAAAGCGCCAGCGCTGAAAGCGATTCACGTTCGAATCCAGTTTGTCACGGGATTGAAACGCGCCGGCAGCGCTTGGCTATGGTGCCCAATTGGCGCCTGGAGCGTTGCCCCAGGCTTGAACATGAGACGGCGCTTTTGGCGCTAAACCGATACCATGTGGGTGGCTACAGCGCGTGCGGATTTATGAGAAGGCATGGTGGTCGAGGAGGACCTATGCAGAGTGAAAGACTTCAGCAGCATGCTGGAAGAAAACTCAAGAGAGTGGGAAATAGGCACATCCTACCAACCATGCTGAAAGGCTTCATGCAAAATGCCGTCAAGTATCCTTATGAACTGAGATACGGCTTGCTGAAAAACTGTTTTACAGAACTTAGGTTATTCAGTTCCCCAAATATCAAAAGAATAGAATTATCAGACATCGAAGGCATAGAGAACGCACGAGTTGCAGGAGGAGTCACCAAAAAGGCTCTGGGGCCAGTATTCGATTCATTTGTGCTATCCGCCTTAACTCAAGTTTTGGATTGTGAGAATATTTTTGAAATAGGAACGTATTTGGGGGAAACGGCCTGGTTATTAGCCCATAACAAACCAAATCTTAACATATATACTCTTGATTTTGAAGATGTGGCAATGGCAGACAAAACCAAATTTCAATTTACCGACCGTAACTATTTAGAAGAAAAGCACAGAGGGACAAGATATTCGGGCACTCCAGAGCAAAGCAGGATCACACAACTTTACGGTGATTCGGCAACCTTTGATTATTCTCCTTACTATAATAGGATGGATCTCGTGTTTGTTGACGCCAGCCACAGTTATACATATGTGAAATCTGATTCTGAAAACGCGTTTAAAATGCTATCAAGGCATGGAACTATAGTTTGGGACGACTATACACACTATCCAGGAATTTACGCCTACTTGAACGAAATTGCCCCGGACTTAGATGAACCTATTATGCATATTCGAGGAACAAGACTTGCAGTCTATAGTAGGCGGCAAATAACCGCTACAAACAGTGCTTAATCTCAAAAGTCCTCCAGAGGGGATGATCACTATCTGGGGCTGGATGAACGGCAGCCAGGGTGGCGCC
>Ga0137412_10002471_pt2 | contig 10218 bp, 9 predicted proteins | sample CZODoug2_1_16fun_FD_122160 | JGI IMG/M metagenome (GOLD analysis project Ga0137412, IMG submission 122160) | Vadose zone soil fungal communities from Angelo Coast Range Reserve, California, USA - CZODoug2_1_16fungal (Hybrid Assembly) | ecosystem: Environmental > Terrestrial > Soil > Vadose zone... | reverse complement strand
CCGCCGCCGCCGTCCGCCTTCTCACTCGCGGTTGCGCCCACCAGCGGCAACCTCGCCCGGGGTGGAACCACCACGGCCACCGTTACCAACACGACCACCACTGCCCCGGCACAGACGGCCGTGCTGAGCATCTCCGGCCTGCCGACCGGGGTCACTGCCTCCTTCAGTCCGGCCTCGGCCTCCCCCGGTGCACCCGCCACGCTGACCCTGACCGCCAGCACCACCGCGACGCTCGGCGGCCCGTCCAACCTCACCATCACCGGCACCGGCCCGAGCAGCACCGCCACCGCGGCCTACGGCCTCACCGTCGTTGCGTCCTCGACCTGCCCGATCGCGAACCAACTCGGCAACCCCGGGTTCGAGACCGCCGGCACGCCGTGGACCGCCAGCTCCGGCGTGATCGGGGCGAATACCGGGACCGGCGCCCCGCGCACCGGGACCCGTGACGCGTGGCTGGACGGCTACGGCCGGACCCACACCGACACCCTGAGCCAGACGATCACCGTCCCGACGGGGTGCACCCACGGCACGCTGACCTTCTACCTGAAGATCAACACCAGCGAGACGACCCAGAGCACCAAGTACGACACGCTCAAGGTCATGTTCGGTTCGACCACGCTGACGACCTACTCCAACCTCGATCACACCAGCGGCTACCAGTTGTTCACCCTGCCGCTGTCCGGGTTGACGGCGGGCAGTTACGTGCTGACGTTCACCGGCGCGGAGGACAACGCGTACCAGACGTCCTTCGTCATCGACGACACGTCGCTTACCTTGGCTCCCTGATCGACCCAGCGGCCTAAAATCGAGACCATAGATCCCAAAAACTGGACGTTTGATCATGCCCAGCTACCCTCTTTAGAAGGGTCGCAAAAGCGAGGGCTCTTGAAGTATTTCTGAGAAACAGCTGAAATTCGGGAGAGACAACTGTCCCCCCGAAAGGCCCTCCATGCGTATCCCCACCCTGCTGGCCGCCACCGTGGCAGCAGTCCTGACCGCCGGGCTGCTCAGCGCCCCGGCGTCCGCCGTGCAGTCCGCCGTCGACGCTCCTGCGGCGTCCGCCGTCGTGAAGATTCCGATCTCCTTCACGGTGAAGAACACCAACAACACCGACGACTACTGCCAGTACGTGGTCGACGGTAAGGAGTACACGGTCCGCGGCGTCGTCATCGGGCCGAAGGACGCCATCAAGGCCGGCAAGGCCGCCACGCTCTACCTGCACGCGGTCACCTGGACCAGCGAATACTTCAACCTGCCGATCGCCGGGCACAACTACGCCGAGGAGATGGCCAAGCGCGGCCACGTCTCCGTCCTGGTCGACCGCCTCGGTTACGGCAAGAGCGACAAGGTCACCGGGCTCTCAACGTGCTTCGGCTCCGAGGCCGACATCCTGCACCAGGAGGTGGCGGCGCTGAAGTCCGGCAACTACACGCTGGGTACCGGCAAGGCCACCACGTTCAACAAGGTCTTCACCTCCGGCGCCTCGGTCGGTGGCCTCATCGCGAACATGGAGTCGTACACCTTCCACGACTCGGCCGGCGTGTTCAACCAGGCCTGGGGCGACTTCTCCGCCGGGCCGTACGCGCTGGAGGAGGCCTTCAAGGCCAACAACATCTGCTACCAGGGCGGTGACCCGGACAACGCGGGCTACACGACCTTCGCCAAGGACACCCGGGACCAGTTCTGGTTCGCCAGCGCGACCCCCGAGGTGCGCAAGGCGGTGCCGGCCATGCAGCAGGACCCGTGCGGGCAGATCATGAACCTGCCGTTCGGTATCGGTACCGACATGCAGCACCTCGGCATGATCGACGTCCCGGTGCTGATGGTCTTCGGCGACGCGGACCCCGTTTTCCCGCCGCCGTCGGCCCAGCAGATGCAGTCCCGGTACTCCGGCAGCCCCAAGGTCACCAACGTCAACATCCCGGGTGCCTCGCACTACCCGATCCTCGAGGCGAACTTCCCGGTCATGCTCGACGCGGCGAACGCGTGGCTGAACGAGAACGGCGGCTGATCCAGACAAATCGGGACAAAAGCGGTCACGTCCCTGCTGGCGCCCATGCAGAATTCACTCATGGTGAACCAGCAGGGACCGGCCCCCGTCCCGGACCTCGTCCCTGATCTGGTCGAGCTGCTGGCTGCCACCGGAACGGATTTCGCCGCCGGCGGCCTCTATGACGGCGGCACCCAGATGGTCCTCACCTCGTTGGCCGGCGAACGATCCAACAGCCTTCGCCACCTCGAGGTCGTGCCCGGTCGCGGAGTCGGCGGCAAGGCACTCGCCCTCGGTCGCCCGGTGTGGGTCGCCGATTACGCGTGCGCCAAGGGCATCACCCACCACTACGACGGCCCGGTCCGCCAGGAAGGTCTGCGCGCGATGATCGCGACGCCCTTCCGCCTGCCAGACGGCAGCCGCGGGGTCCTCTATTGCGCGTTGCGTCGCCCCATGGCCATGGGCGACCGCGTGCTCGACCAAGCCGTGACGGTGATTCACCAATTGGAGCGCCGCGCCGCGATCGACGCCGAGGTGGAGGGCCGGATCGCCGAGCTGCTCTCGGTTCGCTACGAGCCCGCGCGTCGAGATCAGTGCCTGCGCGACATTCACGCCGAGCTCTCCCTGCTCCGCGAGGACGTCGAGCCGGGGGTCGCCGGGCGCATCGACGGGTTGATCGGCCGGATCGGCGCGGCCATGGCTGCACCCGAGTCGCCGTCGGATCCCGGCGTCCGTCTGACCCGGCGCGAGCTGGACGTCCTTGTTCAGGTTGCTTCGGGGGCGAGCAATGTGGAGGTCGCGGAGCGCCTGGGGCTATCGCTGGCGACGAGCAAGGGATACCTGAAGACCGCAACCCGCAAGTTGGGCGCGCAGAACCGGACAGAGGCCGTCGCCAACGCCCGTCGCGCCGGCCTGCTGCCGTAGGCCCCGACTGCGCTGGCGATATGTATCGACTACGATGTAGTCATGGTGCGAAAGGATCCCACCCCCGTCAGGTTCGAGCCGGAGGTTGCGGCCCGCCTGAGTTCCTGGGCTGCGGCACAGCCCGGTCTGTCGCTGTCCTCAGCTGCGAACCGTCTGGTGGACGAGGCGTTGCGGGCTGAGGAGCATCCGGGAATCACCTTCCGACCCGGCCCGACTGGTCGTCGAGCGGGCCTGGTCAGCGGACCCGACGTCTGGGAGGTGGTCCGGTCAGTCCGATCCGCTCGTGAGTCGGAGCCCACGTTCGACCAGGCCGAGGTCGTCGAGCTGGTGGCCGGGAACACGGGGCTGCCGGTGCGCCTGGTAGAGATCGCGATCGGCTACTGGGCGGCCTACCCGGGCGAGATCGACACAGAGATCGCGGCCGCGGCCGCGGCGGAGGAAGCGCTGGAAGCGGCCTGGCACCGCCGTGAGGAGTTGCTCTCCCGGCGATGACGACTCGCCTACTGCTCGACGAAATGTTCAGCGCGGTGATCGCGGCCCAGCTCCGCGACAAGGGCTACGACGTGACGGCCCTTCAGGGTGATCCCTCAGGGATGGGGCTGTCGGACTCCGCGGCCCTGGCCCGCGCCACCGCCGAGGGGCGCGCCATCGTGACGCGCAACATCAAGGATTACCTCCCCCTCGACGCACACACCCGAGCGACCGGAAACGTGCACCACGGTCTGATCCTCGTGTCGACGAAGACGTTCCCCGAGGACCGGGGTGCGATCCCGGCACTGGTCAGGTCACTCGATCGATTGCTCACTACCGGCGCGCCGGGTCCCGGAGAAGTCGCCTTCCTACAGAGGAAGTGACGGCACCGCACCGTCGTCCGGGAGTACGGTCGCCCGAGCGGCCAAGGACGGGAGCGGGGATCGGAATGGCTGACGTTCGAAAGGCCACCACTGCTGACCTGCGCACGCTCAGCAACACCATGAGCAGGGCGTTTCAGGAGGATCCGGCGTTCGCGTGGGCGGTACCCAACGCCGAGCGGCGCGCGCGATACGGCCCGCGCTACTTCGAGCTGGAGATTGCCCGGACCTACCTCCCCAAAGGGGAGGTGTACATGACCGAGGACGGCATGGCGGGGGCCTTGTGGGCTCCTCCGAACAAGTGGCAGACGCCGGTGTTGGCTTCGTTGCCGTTCTTACCGGTCATGCTTCGCGCCTGCACGACCAACCTTCCGGTGGCGCTGAAGATGCTCGCCTCGATGGAGACCCGCCACAAGCTGCAGACCGAGCCCCACTACTACCTGCCCTACATCGGCACCGACCCGGACCACCGGGGCAAAGGCCACGGGGCGGCATTGCTCACTGACATGGTGCGTCGTTGCGACGCAGAGGGCATGCCGGCGTATTTGGAGTCGACGGGCACGAGGAACCAAGCGCTCTATCTACGCCACGGCTTCCGGGTCCTCGAGGAGTTGCACTGGCCCAAAGGCGGGCCTCCGTGGTGGCCGATGTGGCGCGAGCCCCAAGCCAGCTGACCGCACACGCCGAGACGGAGGTCAGTCGTTACTGGTCCGCATGGCCGACGAATGTTCTTGTCATCGCCGCAGGCCTGCGGGAGTCTGCGATGTGGACCTACCGCAGGCTGAGGCCGGTATGGCGTTCCGTCTGCTCGGTCCGGTCTCGGCGGTCGATGCGACCGGGGTGACGGTGGCGTTGGGGTCGTCGCGGCAGCGCGCGCTGCTGGCCTGCCTGCTGGTGGGGGACCGGGTTCCGGTCACCGTCGCGCAGCTCATCGACCTGCTCTGGGACTTCCGCCCGCCACCTACGGCGGCCACCATGGTGCACGCGGCGGTCGCGGGGCTGCGCAAGGCGCTCGAACCGGCTCACTGCCGCGGTGACGCCCGGGTGGTCGTGACCCGCGACGGTGGGTACGTCATGCAGGTGTCGCCGGATCAGATTGATGCGGTCCGGTTCGAGCGGCTGCTGGCCCGGGGGCGGCAGGCGGTGCGGGCGGATCCCGGGCGTGGACATCGTCTGCTGGGTGAGGCGCTGGGATTGTGGACCGGGCCGGCGTTGGCCGGGGTCGAGCAGGTGTTCGGTCGCACCGCGGCCGGCCGCCTCGATGGTCTCCGGTTGGAGTGCGCCGAGTTCAAGGCCGAGGCGGGTCTTGAACTCGGCTTGCACTACGAGGCGGTGTCAGAGCTCGAGACGCTGGTGGCCCGGAATCCGCTGCGGGAGCGGTTGTCGGGGCTGCTCATGGTGGCGTTGTATCGGTGCGGCCGGCAGTCCGACGCACTTGCCACCTACGCGAACCTGCGACGGTCGTTGGCAGCGGAGCTGGGGTTGGAGCCGGGGCCGGAAGTACGCCGGCTCGAGATGGCGCTGTTGCGGCAGAGCGCGGAACTGGACCTCCCCGTCAGGCCGGTGACCCGGCCGGGCCGATCACCCGCCGCGCTTCCCATCCCGTTGGGCGCGTTCGTCGGCCGCGGTCGGGAGCAGTCCGAGTTGGCGGCGTTGCTCGCGCGCCACCGCATGGTCACGCTCACCGGTGCCGGCGGTACGGGCAAGACCAGGCTCGCCATAGAGGTGACACGCCGGCTTGCCGACCACAGTGGTGCGGAGGCGTTCTTCGTCGACCTGACGCCACTCGCCGCAGGGGCCGGGGTCGAGGAGACGGTCGCGGCAGCGCTCGACGTGCGAACGGAACCGGGTCAGGAACTGGTCGCCACGATCGCGGCGGCCCTGGACGGACGCGACAGCGTGATCCTTCTGGACAACTGCGAACACCTTCTCGACCGGTGCGCCACGCTGGTCTCGGCCGTGCTCTCCCGGACCGGGCGCGTCCGGGTGCTGGCCACCAGTCGCGAGCCGCTCGGGATGCCGGGCGAGCACCTCCATCCGGTTCGGCCGTTGCTCCTGGCCGTCCCGGACGAACCCTGGGACCGGATTGCGGCATGTGAGGCCGTGCGGCTGTTCGTGAGCCGGGCTGCTGCTGTCCGACCCGGTTTCGCCGTGACGCCGCACAACGCCCGGCTCGTGCTGGAGGTGTGTGCGCGTCTCGATGGTTTGCCGCTCGCGCTCGAACTCGCGGCGGCTCGGATGGCGTCAATGTCCTTGCGTGACCTCGCCGCCCGGCTCGACGACCGGTTCCGGCTGCTGGCCGCGGCCGCCCGACCGGTCGATCCGCGTCACCGCAGCCTGGCGGCGACCGTCGGGTGGAGCTACGAGCTGCTGGCCGCACCCGAACGGGCGCTGTTGGCGCGGATCGCGGTGTTCCCGGGCACCTTCGATCTGGCCGCCGCTCAGGCGCTGGACGGCGATGAGGGTCCCGCCAGGAGTGACGGCCTGCTGACGCTGTCCCGGCTGGTCGCGTGTTCCACGGTCCAGCTCGAGGAGGAGCCCGACGACGAGCCGCGTTACCGGCTGTTGGAGACGACCCGGCAGTTTGCCCGGGACAAGCTGGAAACACCCGAGATTGCCCGGCTGCAATCTCGGCATGCCCACCACTACCTCGCCGTGGCCGAACAGGTGGAGGCGCACCTGTTCTGCGCAGGTGCCGGGCCATGGTTGGCCCGACTGCACCGCGAGCGGGTGAACCTGCTGGCCGCGCTCGCCTGGGCGTTCGGACCCGGCGGTGACCCGGACGTCGGGACGCGGATGGTCGGCTGTTTGTGGCACTACTGGGATCTGCGGGGGGCGCGGAGCGAGGGCCTGCAGTGGGTCCACACCGCGCTCGACGCGGTCGGGACCGAGACGCCGGTCCAGCGGCTGCCGCTGTTGTCGGCCGGTGCGCTGCTGCACATCGGCTGCGCCGACTTCGACGCCACCGCGGAACTCGCGGGCGAACAGCTCATCCTGGCGCGCCGGACCGGCCAACGGATGTGGGAGGGCGACGCCCTGTCGATGACGGCCACGATTGCCTGGGCGCGTGGCCGATTCGATCGGGCCCAGCAGCTCTACGAGGACGCGGTGATCGCCACGCTGGCCGGCGGCAGCGTGTGGCGGGCCGCGATGGCCGAAGCCCAGCTGGCGCGGCTGCACCGGGACCGCAACGAACCAGACGCGGCACGCGCGGTGGCGCTGCAGTCTCTCGCCCACGCCCGGCAGGTCGGCGAGGAACTGGCCCACGGTCTGGCCCTCGACGTCCTGGCCTCGATCGAACACCGCTGGGGCGCCGTGGCCGAAGCCCGCCGGCTTGTCGAGGAGGCGCTGGTGCACTACCGCCTCGTCGACTACCGGGAGGGCGAAGCGTCCGCCCTGCACCTGGCAGGGCGCATCGCGTTGGGTGCCGGTGAACCCGCGCGCGCCCGCGTCGCGTTCGAACACTCACTGATGCTCTGCAAGCAGATCGGGCACCGCGCCGGGACCGCGGTCGCCATGGAGGGCCTTGCCGACGCCACTGCAGCAGCCGACGGTGTCGAGGCCGACCGGCTACGCGCTGCGGCGTCGAGGCTGCGCGTCGAGATCGGGGTCCCCGCACCGGTGAGTTAGCCGGCAGTTGGTCGCCGATTGGTCGCAGTGGTGACACTCAGTTGCTGTGACGACTCACCCGACCATCGCGGTCCCCGACGACGTGCTCAGGCCCGGCGACGTGCTCAGGCCCGGCGACGCCGACTACGACACCGCCCGCGCGGTGTTCAACCGGATGATCGACCGGCGGCCCCTGGCCATCCTCCGGTGCCGGCAACCCGACGACGTGGTCCGGGGTGTGGCGTTGGCCCGCGAGCACGATCTGGTGATCGCGGTCCGCGGCGGCGGCCACAACGTCGCCGGCAACGCCGTGTGCGACGGCGGGATCATGCTCGACCTGTCCCCGATGAAGGGCCTGGAGGTGGACCCCGGCCGCCGCGTCGCCCGCGCCGGCGCCGGGCTACTGCTCGGCGAACTCGACCGAGGAACCCAGAACCACGGGCTGGCCACCCCGCTCGGGGTGATGTCGGGCACCGGGATAGCCGGCCTGACCCTCGGCGGCGGCCTCGGCTGGCTGAACGGCCGCCACGGACTGGCCTGCGACAACCTGATCGGCGCCGAGGTGGTGACGGCGGGCGGCGAGGTTCTCACCGTTGGGCCCGACGACCAACCCGACCTGCTCTGGGGTCTGCGCGGCGGGGGCGGGAACTTCGGGGTCGTCACCTCCTTCACCTACCGGCTGCATCCGATCGGTCCGCTGCTCGCCGGTGGGCTCTCCTACCCGTGGGCGGCGGCCGCGGACGTCCTGCGCTACCACCAGGAGTTCATGGCCTCCGCCCCGGACGAACTCACCTCGGCCGTCTCACTCGCGGTGGGTCCGGCCGGGCAGCCCGCGCTGTCGATCGCGGTGTGCTGGTGTGGACCGCTGGACGAAGGACAAGCCGTGCTGCGACCGCTACGCGCGTTCGGGAAGCCGACTGCCGACGTCATTGCCCCGATGCCGTACCTCACGTGGCAGTCCGCCCCGGACGCGGGATACCCCCTCGGCCGCCTGCACTACTGGAAGTCCGGCTACCTGCGCCACCGCACTGACGCCGCGATCGAGACCCTGCTCGACGTCGCGGCGCGGATGCCGCGCGGCGCAAGCGGGATCGGGCTGCAGGGGCTGCGCGGAGCCGCGAGCCGGGTCGCGCCCGACGCGACCGCGTTCCCCCACCGTGCGCCGCAGGACGACTTCCTCATTCTCGCCCAATGGGACGACGACCGGGACTCCGCGAGCATCATCGCCTGGGCCCGGGACGCGTTCGCCGCCATGCGCCCGCACCTCGAGGACGCCGTGTACGTCAACAACCTGGGCGCCGAGGGTCCCGACCGAGTGCTGGCCGCCTATCGGGGCAACCACTCTCGGTTGGCCGAGCTGAAACGGCGCTACGACCCCAGCAACGTTTTCCGGATGAACCAGAACGTCGCACCGGTCGTCCTGGGATAGGGCGGTCTTGATCTGGACCCGTCGGACTGCAGAGGGTTCCTCTCGCGGCGCCGGTGGGTGGGGTCAGCCCGAGTTGGCGAGCCGCGCAAGATTGGCCAGCGATTGCTCGAGGTGGTCGATGGGGAACGGCGGGAAGGGGATGTGCTCGCGCAGCGACGGTGGTACCGCGGACCAGTCGTAGGTCAAGGTGACCTCCGTTCGGGACTCAAGCACTACGAGATGGCGAATCTGGTGACCGTGTTCGATGCACTGGCCACCATCGCGTGGGAGCCGGGACAGTATGGGCCCGATCGGTTCGGGATCAGCGAGAACCGCGAACACCTCCTCACGCGGCGCCTCGATCGTCCTGCTCACGCTTAAGGTCTCGTTGGTCACCTGGCTGCTCCCGTCCGTTGCTGTCCGGTCAAGGGTATGGACGGCGCGCGCTCCAGGAACTCATCGCCAAGAGTCCGCCTGTGAAGGTCAGATGGCTACTTGGGCCAGGTAGGCGACGGCGAGCGCGATGGCGAGAGTGCCGAGCAGGGTGCGCAGGGCGCGCTCGTCGAAGTGGCCCTGAAGACGTGCGCCGAGGTAGCCGCCGATGAGACCGCCGACCCCGCAGGTGATACCGAGCGACCAGTTCGGGGCGATGGCGCCGCTGGTGGTCAGGGCAAGCACGGCGTAGGTGACGGCGCCGGCCAGCGAGGTGAAGAAGGTCGAGGCGAGCGCGGCCGGCGCGACCGTGGTGACCGGTAATCCGCTGCCCACCAGGACGGGCGCCAGGATGGAGCCGCCGCCGATGCCGTAGATGCCGCCGACGAAGCCGACGACGAGAGAAAGCGCGGTGATGCCCCGGGGCGGGATAGTCCGGGTGGGCGCAGCCGGCGGTCGGCGTCGTCGGATCAGCCAGACCCCGAGCGGTAACAGGACCGCTGCGGCGAGCACCCGGAAGGTGCGGGGACCGGCGGCGAAGTACACGTGGACCGCGGAACCGGCGACCACGCCCGGCAAGGTCCCGGCGATCAGGCGCCTGGTGAGCTGCGGGTCGAGTTGGCCGTGCCGGCGGTAACGGAGCAGCGCGCCGGGGGTGCCGACGACGTTGAACAGCAGGTTGGTGGGGGTGACGGCGGGGTTCGGCACATCCAGGACCGACAACTGCACCGGGAGCAGGAACACGGCACCGGACACGCCCGCCGGCGTGGTGACCGCGGCGATCAGCAGCGCGGAGACGAGCCCGATCAGGGCCTGGGACAGAGTCACCAGGGCCGCCCGGGCGGACTCAGCTCCATCGCACGGCGTCCGGATCGGTGCTTCTGCTGAGGTCAGCCAGAGGTGGCGAGCCGCGCCAGATTGGCCAGCGATTGCTCGAGGTGGTCGATGGGGAACGGCGGGAAGGGGATGTGCTCGCGCAGCGACGGTGGTACCGCGGACCAGTC
>Ga0137412_10005387_pt1 | contig 10219 bp, 9 predicted proteins | sample CZODoug2_1_16fun_FD_122160 | JGI IMG/M metagenome (GOLD analysis project Ga0137412, IMG submission 122160) | Vadose zone soil fungal communities from Angelo Coast Range Reserve, California, USA - CZODoug2_1_16fungal (Hybrid Assembly) | ecosystem: Environmental > Terrestrial > Soil > Vadose zone... | reverse complement strand
ATTTCCCACATCGTCGGCGACGAGCACTGCCCCATCCTTGGCCATGGCGACGCCAACCGGCCGGCCTCGTGCGTCGCCGTTGGTGGCCAGGAAGCCGTTAAGGACGTCCTTAGGAGGGCCGCTCGGGCGTCCGTTCGCGAACGGAATAAACACGACTTTGTAGCCACTCGCCGGTTTGCGATTCCACGAGCCGTGTTCGCCCACAAACGCGCCATTCCGGAAGGACTCAGGCAGCAGCATCCCGCTGCTGAAGGTGAGACCGAGCGCCGCAACGTGGCTGCCCAGCGCATAGTCGGGCGCGATCGCTTTCGCCACCATGTCCGGATTCTGTGGCACGCGCGTATCGACATGCTGGCCGTAGTAACTGAACGGCCATCCGTAAAACGCGCCGTCTTTCACAGAGGTCAGATAGTCCGGAACGAGGTCGCTACCGAGTTCATCACGCTCATTCGCTACGGTCCATAGGACCCCTGTTTCGGGCTCCCAGCCCATGCCATTGGGGTTGCGAAGTCCTGATGCAAAGACACGCCACTTCCCGGACTCGCGATCCATCTCGAGGATGGCGGCCCGATTTTCCTCTTTGTCCAGGCCATTTTCGGCGGCATTGCTGTTGGAGCCAACCGTAACATATAGCTTGGAGCCATCCTTGCTCGCGATCAGGTTCTTCGTCCAGTGGTGATTGATGGAACCGGCCGGCAAGTCGGCGACCTTCTCTCCTGGCGTGTCGATGTGGGTCGCACCTTCCGTGTAAGCAAAGCGAACCACCGCATCGGTATTGGCGACGTAGAAATCATTGCCCACAAGCGCCATTCCGAAGGGGGAGTGCAGATTTTCGAGGAAGGTTGTTTTGGTCACTTGGCCATTGCCGGCATCCCGCAACAAAACGATGCGATCTGGGCTTGATACGCCGGCCCCTGCACGCTTTTGCGCCATGCGGAACACAAAGCCCTTGATCCCCTTACCTTCCTCAGGGCGATCCGCAGGCGCATTTGTCTCGGCGACGAGAACGTCACCGTTCGAGAGAACATAGAGCCAGCGGGGATGATTTAGACCCGCGGCCCATCCCTCGGCTGACAGTCCAGGGGCGGCTTCGGGCTTTTGGCCAGAAGGCCAGCCCTTGGCGAGTGCAATGTTTATGGTTGGGATCAGACGTCGGTCTGGCTCTGGGATCGTCGGCGTAGGACCAACCGCCGCATTCTCTTGCAACCTCGCTTCGCCACCGCTGAGTGTAATGTAGATGCAAAGGCCGGCTATGATGATGACAGCAGCTAAAACAACAAACCCTTTTTGCATCATTGACACTCCAGATAGTTGCGCTTCGCGGCGGATCACTCAGCCGCTCGGGGAAAGATTGGGCGCAGCGGCTGCGGTTGACGCTCTACCGGCTTTTCGCATTTTTCGGCCGCCTCCGGTTTTCGCCGGCCCATGGTCCAGTCGAACGTCATCCGGACTTCGGAATTGGGAACGGTCCAGCAGGCACCATCGGTGTCCATGAAGACGACCCATAGCAGCGCCGCCTCAGGTCCGTATTCGATAACAAAATGGGCCCAGCCGCCTCCTTTCGAGGTTTTCATGGGCAGCAGCGGGTTCAGTTGCGTAATCACTCCATCAGAACGGCCAGCAGGTCGGAGAGTTCCCCCTCAATGCTCCTCAAAAACCCGGACTTCCGCGCGCCCTATGCCCCAAGTCCAAGGGGCGACGATGCCGCTTAGTGGACAAGGCGACTCGTGATCGTCTCCCGGGGAGCCTACGGGAGCCTAGCCCGGGGGACCAATGCTGAAAAAATCAGAAAATTCATTGCTCTTTACTATTGACCCTCATCATTCGTAATGCCGCGCTCGGTCAGCGACAAGCGCTCTAGCATTTGAGTCTTACTCATCGTCCGCCTAGAAGCGTCCTAGGCGAAAACATGATAGTCCGCTGTGGGACATTCGCGTCGACGCAGGCTCGTCCGCTTTCGGCGGCATTGCGGACATGAATTTTTGGGGCAAAGTCGCGATGGGCCAGACTCGGAAAGGCTCGCGGCGAGCACAACGAGTCCGGAGTATCCCAGAAAGCGGAAGTCGTCGGGACACTCAGCCACTTCCGAGTCGTGCCAGGAGTGGAATTCGGCGAGACGACCTCCCGCTCAGTCCCGCCGCGCCGTCGCCGAGGTCACCCACTCCTCCTGCAACTGCATCGGATTATCACCGCCCACCACGAGCGATTGTTGAGGAGCAAAGACTGACGCTCTCCGATGGGCTGGCGTGCGCCATCATCGCTCGCACAGCCTACAATCCGAAGAGACTATTCCTTGAGAATGGTGGGAGAGTCTATCGCTCTTGAATGGGGAGAGTCCATCGCTCTAACGCTCAATAAGCTGGTCAATACACCGCAGGCAATTCGGACAGACAAAGAGCGCACGGTCGTAGATTGTGTTCACGAATATGCGCTTAGCGGGTCGCCATGCCTGAAATCGCATTTGAACATCGCAAGTAGGACAATTTGGCTGCTTGATTCTAGCCCAATCCCCTCGTGGGGGCGCCAAAGGACAATATCCTTTGGACTCCAATTCATCCAACATTCGGTCAAAGCGCTCTTGGAATTCATAGCTGCGCGCCAACGTTAGCCAAGCCTGCTCTCGATCGAAGTAATACTGTCGGTCAATTGCGCCGGCGTAGCGTACAGCAAGTTCCCTGCACTCGGCTGCGCGACGGTGGCAGTGCGTGATTCGCCCACTTAAACTGAACAACATAGCGCCAAGTCCACGCCCGAGCCTGTCGTATTTTAGTCACGATTTAGTCCTGCTTGCCATAATTCAACGGTGTCTCCGGTTAAACCTTCAGATAATTGCTCCAGTTGGCATGCCAGCTACATTCGGATCGCTCAGACTCCTATTCATCTTCAGCGCATCTGACCCCGGCTGGCGCCCCCCAAAGGCCGGGGGTTACTTTTCATCATCGCCGGCACTGAGGCTTGATGACCAAGCGGTGTTTCTTCCTGAGCTCAGAGAGATGGATGTTTTCAGGTAGGCCAGGTCCGCGTCGTTCTCCGACGCAGGCTTCTCCGTTTTTTAGGACCGCCCAGGGTTTGAATTCGGTGAGCGAGTCGCACCAGGAGCCGCGCGGTTTCCTCCACCGGGGGCAGCCACTGGAGGCCGGCCGCTTCAATGTACTCACCGGCCTTGCTGGGCCGCAAGCTGACGAGAGCGCGGGAAGATCGGCTTTTCCGTTAGGCCGCCGTTACGCTCGATCCAGGCGCGTATCGGCGCCGGATAGGTCGCGGCTGGCGCCAGCCTCGCCAATCAAGCCGGCGCGCAGCATGGAAGCCGAGGATGGCTCGCGCTGTGACACAGATGCGACCTGCGGGATCGTGCTCAGCACTAGCGTGCAGGCCAAGATGCAGGGCCCGTCGATTATGACCCGGTGGCCAGATTGGCGGACTGTCGCGAACAGGGGTAGAAACGAGCCAACTTCGCCGCCTGCATTGCATGTCATGACGAAATGGCGATGACATCTTGAAGCCCACCGCCGGTCATGAACGCAATCACCAGAAAATGGATAGGCGATGCGTAGAGATGGAAGCAATAGCCGCGTATTATTGTATGGCGCGTATGGCTACACGGGTCGCCTGGCCGCCGAGCTCGCGGCAGTAAAAAAACTCGACGTTGTTCTCGCCGGCCGCAACAAGGACGCGCTGGCAGCATTGGGCGACCGACTGAGTTTGCCAACACGCGTGGTCGGGTTAGACGATCCCAAGCGATTGTCGGAAGTCCTGAAGGACGTCACGTGCGTGGTGCACATGGCGGGTCCATTCGTAACCACTTCCCCTCCGATGCTGGATGCATGCTTGGCTACGCAGACGAACTACATCGATATAACTGGCGAAATTGAAGTCTTCGAGGCGATGTGGTCGCGAGAAGACGAGATCAAGCGGGCCGGCATTACCGTCGTGCCGGGAGCCGGCTTCGATGTAGTTCCGAGCGACTGCCTCGCAGGGTACGTCGCTGGTAAATTGGAGCGGCCGGTTTCGCTGATCATCGCGCTGCGTGGGCTGGAAAGCGCATCTCAAGGTACGCTACGCACGGCCATTCGCCAAGTTTCGAAACCTGTATTGTGCCGGCGGGCGGGAGCAATCGTCGCCCTCGACGATCGGTCACCTCGCTGGATAGATTTCGGCTCCGGAGATGAACCATGTGTTCCTGTTTCATGGGGCGACGTTGCCACGGCATTTCATAGCACTGGCGTAGGCAACATCACTGTCTATTTCCGCCGTACGAAACTTCTCCGATCAGCGGATATTCTCGGGAAACTATTCGGCCCATTGCTTCGAAGCCGAATCGGACAAAGAGTATTAGCGGCAATCGTTCGCAGCCTTCCCGAAGGGCCCAGCCAATCCGAAAGAATCGGCCACCGGAGCACGATTTGGGCGGTAGCGATTGACTGTTCGGGGAGGTCCTTCAGGGCCAGTTTGTCTACGCCAGATGCCTACGACTTCGCGGCGAATAGCGCCTTGGAAATCTCCTCCAGAATCAGTTCGCTCCCGACTGCAGTGGGCTTAGTGACTCCGTCCCAGGCATTCGGTGCGGATTTTGTGCTGAGTCTACCGGGATGCTCTCGTATGGACATTCCGTCTTCCTAATTCGGCCGTCACAAAGCGACGCGCGCTGATGTCATGAGCGATCGCTTTCCGGCTGCTGACAGCCGAGGCGGCCGTGGTGCTCGCCCGTCACCGCGTCGGCGCGCACAAATGGGCTTGGCCGCGTCTTGGGCATCTTGAGCAACCGGTCTCGGGCCAGCGCGAGATGGATGCGGCAACAGAAGCGCGATCTTGACGCGCGCACCATCACTTGCGCGTCTGAATGAAATATTGCAGATCAGGCGGCGCCTGATCCCTCTTGGTAGGCATCAGGAGCCCATCCCAGCTCAGGAAATAATTTTCCTTGCCGATTTTGATCTGCGCATTGGTTTCGTTCGTATAGTACTCGGGCCAGTCCGGGCGCGGATTTGGGTTGAGGACGTATTTCTTGTCGACCGTCCACGGACGCGTCAAGGCATTATCGATCATCGTCATTTCGTCATGCAAGATTTTTGGATCGCCTTTGTCGCGGTAAATACGCTCTTTGAAAATGGTCTGGTTGTCCACGTGCATGGGCAGGCCGGTTTCGTCGACAGCGCGGGGGCCTTTGAAGCCGCGCGTCTCGACCTCGAGCACGTCATAGACGCCATCGCCGTCCTCGTCGATCCAGCGCCCGATCGAGTAGCCCGCAAAGCTCGGCTCGATCTTTTCGGGCCAGTCGCGCCCGTCGGTGAAGACACGGCGAAGATGATCGTGCCAGGCGATCAAGATGTAAGTTGTCTTCGGTGTGATTACCCACTCCAGTGGTCCAAATGCCATCATCATGTAAGGCATCCCTGCGGCGCGGCCCCAGGCGGTAGGGAAATTGCCCAGCCCGCCTATGGCCTGATCGGCCATGCTGTCTTCCAGAACCTTGCGGTACTCCGGCGTCAGTGGCGCTTGTTGTCCGAATCCCCAGGGCTTGGTCTGGTCGTGAGACGGTTGGCCGGGAATTCCCGGAATCACGAACCGTTCCCATTGCCCGCCCCATTCGGGATACTGCACGCCCTCGGCCTTAGCCCCATTGACGACCATGAGGGCGGCCCCTGCAATGACCACGACCACCGCAGCGATCAAGCTTGGCTTCGACATGGTTTCCCCTCCTCACGTTGTGGACTGCCAGATGGATCGGCTCAAGTCAGCAGTTGTGTTAACCGAAGGATAGACCGGCCGCGCGGCACGCAGCAATCCGGCGTAGTGCGCGATGCTTCCGTCGCGTTGGCACGAGTTGATGTCCGCCGCGATGTCCGCCTACGAGGAGAAAATCGAACGATGCTCGCGTCGAGTTCTTGGCTTCATGACCCAGCTCATCCCAATGCGAGTGGCCTATTGGCAGGTCGCACCTACTTCGGGGACGCGATTATGTGCTCGACGATTTTTTCGCGAAGCTGTGGGTCGTCCTGCGCAGCCTCCAGAATGGCGTCGTATTCCTCGGCGAAAAGACCCTGACTGGTGACAGCCCTCATCGCCCCCGCAAGAGCATCGAGCCTCTGGTCCGGAATGCTCACAGTTTGCACGCGCATCGGCGTTCCCAGCCCGCTCGAAGCGGTGCCGACCAGCAGGACGAGAGCAATTGCGGCCTTCGTGAACATGGCTGGCCTCTTGAGGTAGGCGCTCACACCTCGTTGGTGTGCGATTGCATTTAGGTCGTCGGAATGCGCGCGTAAATCAGCCTGACGTACCGTTACTTCCGCCTGAAGAAGTCGCACCGGAGCAGAAAGTTTCGTCAAATAAGGGCCTTAGGCCGATGCGCGCACGTGTGGAAAAGTGCCTTGGTCCCGGGACTGACGTCCGCTTCTGGCCGCGATGGCCGCGGCGATATCGGGAAATATGGCAGATAGCCTGTCCGATCTAAATGGAGCGCATTTCGTCGGCGTGCAGGTCGCTCGTAACAAGTTGTAATAATCCGCCCTTTGCCGGTACGACGACGCGACCGCCGTAAGGTGCTGACAAGTTCCGGGAGCGGGAGTATATTAGACTAATGATTGTCAGTTCGCCCGAGCTGAAGGCGTTCTTGGTCGCTACACCTTTATTCGGTGGCGTCTCAGACGCAAGTCTAGATATTTTGATCTCAATGCTGGACGAGCGTCGCTTCGACCTCGGTGACAGCATCGTAGCGGAAGGGGAACCGGGGCGGTCAATGTACATTGTTCACTCCGGCAAGCTCGTGGTGAGCAAGATCGGGGAGTCGGGGCGCGTAATTCGGATGTCGCATCTCGGACCTGGTGATTTTTTCGGTGAAATGACGCTGATCGAGCCGCAGAACCGATCGGCCACGGTCGTTGCGGAGACTCCAACCGTGCTCTACGAGCTCACGGCCCGAAACCTCTACGCGTACTACAAGGCTGACATCCACGCCTATGTGATCGTGATGCAGAATATCAACCGCGAGCTCTGTAGGCGGCTCCGCCGCGCCGACAATCGCATTGCCGAGGCGGCAGATGCTTCACGCGACACATTGAGCGATGTGATGGGGACATCGAGGCACATCCGCGTGCCGTCGACGCACTAATGTCCGCTCATTCGGGGTGAAGCTGACGCACCCTGAAGCCACCCGCTAGGTCCGAGTCTGACCAATCTGAGACATCGCTGGCGGTTGCGAGATCGGGACGTTATGGAATATCGATCGCCCAGGTCATTCCACCTTGGCGCCGGAGAACTTGACGACCTTGCCCCATTTCTCGGTTTCGTCAGCGATAAGCCTGCCGAAACCGGCTGGCGAACCGGGCGACAGCACGGTCCCCAAATCGGCAAGCCCGGCGGCGACCTTGGGATCAGCGAGCGCTCCATTGATGTGCCCGTTGAGCCTGTCGATGATCTCGGCGGGCGTGTCCCTCGGCGGGCCTACGCTGTGATGTCATTCGGTGGCTTCCTTGGACTCGGAAACGACTATCATCCTCTTCCCTGGAATACGCTGAAATACGACACTCGACAGGATGGCTACATTGTTGGACTAACTAAGCAGCAGCTTGAAGCGGCACCGCGCTTCTCGCGCGATGACAATCCGGCGTGGGGCAATCGGACCTTTGAGCAGAGCATCCACGACTACTACAGGGCTCCCCCCTATTGGGCTGCCTCGTAGGCAACAAACTCGCTATGCGACGCGCAGCAATGCAGGCCCGCTCACAGCAGGTTGGGACTGTTCCAACATTACATTCCAGCCATAGCAATGGCGACAACTGTCCTGGAGCTCAGCGGCCGGTTACGCGCACCCAACGAACCGGTTTCGATAAACTTGAGGCGGAAGGATTGCGGAAGCAGCCGCCAACACGAAACCGCAGTAACACATCGCAATTCGTGATCCATCGGCAGTCTTAGCCATCCTGTCCGACAATCCTCCTGATGTCCTCAACAAGATTTCATGACCGGCCCATTTACTCTCAAATGCCTCGCGCGACCGTTTCGCCCAGCCTCACCACCGTTTCAACGCCATCTTGCGTATGCCTGAGCAGATCGTCGCAGGGCCGCCACGCGCCAGCCTGGCCAACACAACGATTGCCGAACCTCCAAAGCGGAACACTGACTTTTCTTCTCCTCGCCGAAAAGGCTTCTCGAGCAGATGAACCTGAACGACCCGACCTACGGAGAGCGCACCGACTTCAACAAAAGCTAGCTGGCCAAAATTGCGAGTTTCAAGAATGTTCAACCGGCGCTCGTTCTGGAAAAGAATGTCGTACTTGCTCTGTAAGGCGTGCCAGTTAACAGTCCACAAGCGATGTCCGAGATGATCATGCTCTAGGGCGAGTCCATCGTCGGGATAGTGTACGTGATGGTAATCTACCGGCGCTAAGCGTGCGAGGAGCACAGGTCCGTTCAAAAACGGGAGCGCGCGCTCAGCTTTGCCAAGAATGTGCTCGGCATTTAACGAATGGCCCTTGACAGGAAACGTTTGGTCCGACTGAACTCGCTCCCACGCGAAATAGCGTGCTTCCGCAAACGCACCCATTTCGTGGTGAAGTTGGGGAAAACTGCGAACGCCGGGTCGAAACCGCCGATCAAAGAACTCGGCGAATGAGGCATAATTCACGGACTCGAACTCGTCCATGTCGATATGATTCTTGCGAATGAAAGGCTCAATCTTGCGCGCGCTCCAGCTCGTATTCTGATATGCGGCAACGAACCAATCATAGAGCTGCTGCGACTCGAGCAACTGCATCATTGAGCAGCGCCGCTCACTCTCATAGGTAGGTGCGTGATCCTCCATCCATTCCTCGACGCGCCTGCCGGTGCGTCGGTCCCAAATGGGCAACGGAATTGGACGGCCCATTGAAAAATCGAACGTTAGGACGTTCGCTCCTCAGCTTTCGCCTTTGCGGCCACGTTGCCAGAGCGCACCGAGGAGAGCGCCTGAATCGCGGGCGCATTCAGTGCCGTTCCATCAGGCGCAAAATGTGAGCCATGGCAGGGACAATCCCAGCACTTTTCCAGGGAATTCCAATGGACATTGCAGCCGGCATGCGTGCACGCTGCCGAATGGCGATATAAAGCGCCGCTGTCGTCCCGATATACCGCGATCTTTGCGAGGCCATCGCGCAGAATGGCACCCCGCCCTGGTTTGAGTTTGTCAGCCGATGCCAGCTCGCCGGGAGCGACGTATTCCGCAAGGTTCTTCAGCGCCGTCACGTCCTCGGCGACGAAGTTTTTGGCCGCCCCCAAGACGACACGGGCGGGGTCATAGAAGTCGGTCCAGGGCGCCGTGTAACCCAGGATAAGGCTTGATAGCAGTATGCTTCCGACAACCCCATGTGTGAGCCCTTGGCCAGAGTCGCCGGTGTGCACAAAAATATGCTCATCGCCAGGATTGCGTCCGATAAAGGCCGAATAGTCGACGGGATCGAGAATTTGTCCCGACCAGCGATGGGTCACATTGCCAATTTTTGGCAACAGCGCGCGTATCCAGGATTCCAGACCTTCGAAGCGTGCCCAGCCATCGTCCGCCTCCCCAGTCTTATGATCCGCGCCGCCTACGATTAGGTACTGCGTCTTGCCCCGGCCGTTTTCGAGCCGCACGTAGTGATAGGGATCGAGAGTATCCCAATAGAGTGCGTCTTCGATGCTGTCGCGGTCGATAGTAATCGCCATTGCATAGGTTCGGTACGGTGCCAATTGCGTGCGAAGAGCGAACCGGTCATTGATCGGTGAATTGGTCGCAACGACAGCCTGGCCTGCGCTCACTGTTGCACCATCGGCGGTGCCGACTGTGACAACCCCGTCGTGTTCCTTCACTTCCGTTACGATCGTATTTGCGAAGAGTTGCGCGTTACACCGCCCCAAGGCCTCTGCGACACCTCGGAGGTAGCGCAGCGGATGAAAAGTTGCGAGGTTCGGATACCGGAGGCAACGTACAGCATCCAAGCCCTCGAAGGGCAACCCGATGTGACGCTCGATCGGCATGCGGACTTTTTTGGTCGCTTCGAACTCCGGAGTCAATTCACTTGCCTCGCTGCCAATGGCCGGGAATAAGTAGCCGTTGACGCGACGGAAATGACAATCGATATTTTCTTCCATCTGCACTGCTTCGATGCGATCGATCGCAGCGCTATGGCTTTCATAGAAGCTCTTTGCGCCCTCCAGACCGCGTACGCGGATCAGTGTTTCGAAGCCATCGTCGGATTGGGAAGTG
>Ga0137412_10005384_pt1 | contig 10220 bp, 10 predicted proteins | sample CZODoug2_1_16fun_FD_122160 | JGI IMG/M metagenome (GOLD analysis project Ga0137412, IMG submission 122160) | Vadose zone soil fungal communities from Angelo Coast Range Reserve, California, USA - CZODoug2_1_16fungal (Hybrid Assembly) | ecosystem: Environmental > Terrestrial > Soil > Vadose zone... | reverse complement strand
CTCCGCTTCCTTCTCCGGCATGATTTGCACCGACACGCGCCACTTCGGAAAGTTGCCTTCCTTGATGGCATTGAACAAATCGCGCTGGGCGTAGTCCGGGTCCTTCCCGCGCATCTCGTTCGCAGACTCCGCATGGAAATTTTTGATTCCTTGCTTGGTCTTAAAGTGCCATTTCACGTAAAACAGTTCGTTCTTTTCGTTGATCAGGCTGAACGTGTGGCTGCTGAAGCCGTCCATATGTCGGTAGCCATCCGGTGTTCCGCGGTCGGAGAAGAGAATCGTCACCTGATGCAACGATTCCGGTGAAAGCGACCAGAAGTCCCACATCATGGTAGGCGACTTCAGATTCGTTTCCGGATCGCGCTTTTGCGTGTGAATAAAATCCCCGAATTTCAACGGGTCGCGTATGAAGAACACCGGCGTGTTGTTGCCGGTCATGTCCCAATTGCCCTCTTCCGTGTAAAACTTCAGCGCGAAGCCGCGCGGGTCGCGCTCGGTGTCCGCCGATCCCTTCTCCCCGCCCACCGTGGAGAACCGGATGAACGTCGGCGTTTTCTTCCCCACCGCGCTGAACAGTTTCGCCGCCGTGTACTTGGTGATTTCCTTGCTTGTGCATACAAAATGGCCGAACGCGCCCGATCCTTTGGCATGCACCACGCGTTCCGGAATGCGCTCGCGGTTAAAATGCGCCATCTTTTCGAAAAGCAGGAAATCTTCAAATACAATCGGTCCGCGAGGGCCTACGGTAAGCGAGTTCTGGTTGTCACCGACCGGCCGCCCGGCGTCCGTCGTCATTTTCCTTTTGTCTTCGGTCATAAAGTCTCCTCAGTATTCTGTACTCTCAGCCAAATTGCGCGCCCTTCCAACCGCGCGCAGCTGTTCTGAACTTAGTCGCACGCCGTCTTTACTTCCAATATATACTTCAGATAAAATCAATAGGCATAGCCTATAGGTGGCCGCGACCTACGGTATGGAAATCCATCAGCTTCGTTATTTTTGCGCCGTTGCAGAAACCAGTTCCTTCAGCCGTGCCGCCGTGCAAACGCACGTTTCACAGCCGTCCTTGTCCCAACAAATTCTCAAGCTGGAAGACGAACTCGGCGCCCGCCTTTTTGATCGTCTGGGCCGCTCTGTTCGCCTTACCGAGCTGGGTAAGACATTTCTGCCGCGCGCCCGGGCCGTTCTCCGCGAGCTTGAAGCCGCCAAGGGTGATGTCGACGAGCGCAAAGATTCCGTTGGAGGCTCGATCTGTATCGGGGTCATTCCCACCATCGCCCCGTACCTTCTTCCACCTCACCTCACTTTTTTTACTCGTCAATTTCCACAGGCCCGGCTTGCGGTAGTCGAAGAAATCACGCCCGTCCTCCTGGAACGCCTCCGCGCCAGTTCGGTCGATATAGCGATTCTGGCTTTACCCATCCGCGGGAACGAGTTCGAAACCTTTCCTTTCCTCACCGAGCGTCTTTTCGCCGCTCTCCCCAAAGACCACAAACTCGCTCGCCACAGTTCGCTTTCGCTCAAGGATCTCCGCGCCGAACCTTTCCTTCTTCTTCGGGATGGACACTGCTTCCGGGACACGGCCATCGCTGCATGCGATCGCGCCCGGCTCAATCCCCAAATTATTTTCGAGAGCGGCCAGTTCAGCAGCATCCTCAGCATGGTGGGCACCGGTATGGGTGTCTCCATCGTCCCCGAGATGGCCATAGACAAGCGCCAGGCCTGCCGTTACGTTCGCATTGCGGATCGTGAGGCCACGCGCACTATCGGCGCTGTCGTCCTCCGCGGACGTTCTCTCACTCGTGTCCAACTCGCCTTTCTTTGGCGCCTGCGCAACGCGGTTACCTGAATTTTATTGGCGATTTGAATGCACGAGCGCAAATCGGCATGGACCGCCGTCATCCGCGATGTCCACGTCTACCACCTCACCGAAGGCACTACTCCGAAGCCCTGCATGAGAGCAACTATCCGGCCGTTCGGTTGGAGTTCAGCGGCGCGATCCGAAGCGCAGAGGTGGATGACGCGAGGAAATTCTGGGCGGCGTATTCGGCTGCTGTGGCCGCGATTAAGAAAGCTGTGCTCAATAGGCCAAGCGCGCAGGCCGACGAGAGCAAACCCGCCGATCGCATTGCCTGCCGCTCTTCGACGAGGTGATCAGCTCAAGCGTAAAAGTGCTTGAAAATAGTTGCGGAAGCGACTGTACAGTTCGTATAATCCAACTGGTGAGTTGATTCAATGGCGAGAACACAAAAGAAGGAGAGCATTGTTGTTTCCGCCCTCCGAGCGCGTACCAATTTTGGCAGGCTCCTGCGACAGGTGGAGGATGAACGTCGCTCGCTTGTTATCGAGAAGCGTGGAATTCCTCGGGCAGTGCTGCTGAGCATCCGGGACTATGTGCGGCTTGCGGCCCCCGAACCCGAAGTCCTCAGGGTCATCGGCAAGGAATCAAAGGCGAAGGGCACGGACAAGCTCAGCTCGCAGCAGATTGACAAGACTATCCGGGCCACGCGCGCAAAGAAAACGAAGCGCTGATGATTCCGCTTCGATTGGTCGTTGATACGAACATAGTTGTTTCTGCAGCACTTAAACCCGAGGGATTGCAGCGCACTGTCCTCCTACTCGCGATCACTAAACCAGCACGGCTGTACGTCTCAACGGCAATAATCGCGGAATATCGGGACGTGTTATCGCGTCAAGAGCTCCAAATTCGCAAAGGCCTGCGGCAGCAGCTATTACAACTCATCGGAAAACGCGCCCATTGGGTTGTTCCGGCGCGACGCCTTCTGGTTACGAGCGACCCCGACGACAACATATTCCTCGAATGCGCTGATGCTGCCCGCGCGGATTATCTCGTGACTGGAAACACGCGGCATTTTCCGAGGTATTGGAAGAAGACCAAGGTCATTACGTCCCGCGAGTTCGTTAGCCTTGTAACGCCGCATCTCATCACGTAGCGCCACCAACAATTTGCCAACTGGGTGTTCGTGGCTCGTCGGAGTAGTCTTTGCCTGCCTGGTCGCTCGTTCACGGGATCGCGAAGCTCGCGGTCGCCCAGCGGTTTCCATTTCAGTCCAACGCCGAGGTGCTGATGTTCGCCAAGAAGGCCATCAAGGGATCGTTGCGGGGCGCCAGCATCAACAGATAGTTCTCAGTAAGAGCGCTCGATCTCCTGTTACTGGCAAGAAATAGACAAATAATCCTAGCAGGATTCTTTCACTGTTGCCCGAGGTCGAACTTGAAGATATGAAGAACGTCGGACAGCGGCCCGTACTCTCGGGATTTGGCCGTATTACGGCCTACCAGGCAGCCGTGCCGAATGAACCCATCTGCCCGTTCGCCGCATCCAATCGCCCATGAGTGGAGTGGCGCAAGTACGCCTCGAGCCGTTGGAGCAGTCTGTAGCCGCGCGCTACGAGGCGCTCATCCGTGTCTCTCAAGCTGTTAGCGCCCTCCGCGAACCGAAACAACTTTTCGGAGTCCTTGTCAATGAATTGCGCCGCGTCATCGAATTTGACGGGATAGGCGTCGCTCAATATGATGAAACGAACAATTCTGTCCAATGGCATGTGTCGATTCATTGCGATGAACCCAGTCTGCGCCCGCCGAAAAATTGCGCCGGGAAAGAATCCATGACCTGTTGGGTGTTTGAGAACCAGCGGCCGCTCGTGATCCCATTTGTGGATCGTGAGACTCGCTTCTCCGAAACGATCGAGGCATTGAAAAAACACAGGATGCAGTCGGTGTGCATGCTTCCACTGACCACGGTGCATCGCCGCATCGGGAGCATTTTTCTTGCCAGCGAGCGTCCTGACGCGTATTCCGAGGACGAGGTTCGCTTTCTTGGCATGGTTGCGGACCAAATGGCTCTTGCAATAGACGATGCTCTGAATTTTGAGGCTTCGCGGACCGCGCAAGAACAGTTGAAACTACTTCTGGATCTGACCAACAGCGTTGTTTCTACTCTGGACCTGCGCGAATTGTTGCGGAATATGTCTGGAAATCTTCGTCGCGTAATGCGCTGCGATTTTGTGGGCGTTGGGCTGCCGGACGCGGAAAGCAGCAGGCACTTGCGTCTCTACGCGCTGGACTTTCCCGGCAGCAGAGGTTTCATGAGGGAAGAAATCCTTATCCCCATCGAAGGAACTCCCCCAGGAATGGCTTTCAAGACTGGCGAGCCCTTTGTAGGAATGATCCGCGACATATGCCACATGTTCCCGGACGCTCCGCCATTGGCCGAAGGTCTCACGACGGGCGGCGTCTTGCCACTCGCGAGCCGTGGACGGGTGCACGGAGTTCTGCTCCTCGGCCGGCGCGATGAAAATGAGTTTAGCCGTGACGACGTCAAGTTTTTGATGCAGGTGGCCAGCCAAGTAGCCATTGCGGTGGAGAATGCGCTCGCCTACAGCAAAATTGCCGAACTGAAAGAGAAACTCACACAGGAAAAGCTGTACCTCGAAGATGAAATCCGCACCGAGCTGAATTTTGAGGAGATCGTCGGGAAAAGCGCCGTGTTGCGGCGCGTTCTGAAGCAAGTGGCCACCGTGGCGCCGACGGATTCAACGGTTTTGATTTATGGCGAGACGGGAACGGGGAAGGAATTAGTTGCACGGGCTATCCACAATTTGAGTTCGCGCCTGTCAAACTCGTTCGTGAAACTGAATTGCGCCGCCATTCCCACGGGGTTGCTGGAGAGCGAACTCTTCGGCCACGAAAAAGGGGCATTTACAGGCGCCATTGCCCAGCGCATCGGCCGATTCGAGCTGGCCAATCGCGGAACGGTATTCCTCGATGAAATCGGAGAAATTCCGCTGGAATTGCAACCCAAACTTCTCCGTGTGCTGCAGGAGCGCGAATTCGAGCGGCTGGGGAGCTCGCGCACGCTGACCACGGATGCGCGGCTAATCGCAGCGACAAATCGCGATCTGGCTTCCATGGTGGAGGAGCAGAAGTTTCGCTCCGACTTATTCTATCGACTGAATGTGTTTCCGGTTCGCGTGCCACCCTTGCGCGAACGGCCAGAAGACATTCCCCTGCTGGTCCGGCATTTCACCGAGCAATGCGCCCGGCGAATGAACAAAAAGATCGAGACGATTTCCACCGAAACGCTTAAACAGATGCGCCAATACCATTGGCCGGGCAACATTCGCGAGCTCCAGAACGTGATTGAGCGCGCAGTGATCCTATCGGCGGGCCCGGTCTTAAATGTACCGCTGAGTGAATTTCAATCGCGACCCGCGTTGGCGGCCGTCGACGGCAATGGGAACCCGGAGAAAAGGCTCAAATCCTCCGTAGGCAATGATATTCGGAATGTTCTGGAAGAAACCGAGCGGAAATACATTTTGAGCGTGCTATCGCAGACGGACTGGGTTGTCGCCGGCCCCAACGGGGCCGCGGCACGATTGGGAATGAAACGCTCCACGCTTCAATTGCGCATCCGCAAGCTCGGCCTTTCCCGCGAAAATAGCCAGCCTGTTTCCTGACGCTCCTTTTGATTTGGATTTTATCCTTCACAACTTGATTCGTCATTTTCACGGTGCCACATAACCGGCAGACTGCCAGCAATCTGGCATCGGCACACTGGCACATTTCCCTCGGCCTGATTTTCCATTTCGCTTTATCTCCTGCAAACTTATCGACTTTTAAATATTCCTCCTTCAAATCTGACAATGGCACGGCGCTTGCAAGTTAACTTCGCGAGCGGGAGACGGCAGTGCTGAGAATCACGATTACCGACGAGCCCGAGGTACAACGATGGATCCTGCAAGGGCGGCTTTCGGGACCGTGGGTTGCGCAGCTCAAATCGATTTGGGAAAAGTCGCACGGTTTGAATGGGAACCGCAAATGCGTCGTGGACGTGAACAGCGTAACGTTCGTGGACCTGGACGGAGAACGCGTGCTCGACGCAATGGTGAGAGATGGCGCGAAATTTATCGCCACGGGCGTTTACACCAAGCACGTTTTGGAAATATTGGAGAAGCGGCGTCAGCGATGGATTCGCAGGCTTGTAGGGTGTTCTTGATCGCGCACTGAGCTCTTTCGGAGGATGAGGAAATGCGATTGTTCTTAGTGGGAGCCACTGGTGGAATTGGGGAACAACTCGTCGAACAGGCGCTGGCGGGAGGGCATCACGTGACCGCCTTGGTGCGGTCTCCCGAAAAGATCAGTCGCGTGCATGACCGCCTCACGATCGTTGTGGGCGATCCGCTCGACGCAACGCAGCTTCGCCGGGCCTTGCCGGACCACGATGTTGTGCTCTCCGCGATCGGTCCCTCCCCACGCCCGCGTGCATCACTGGCTTCGATCCGCATACTTCCCAAAAATTTGTCAGCCGGTAATGGGCACGGAGGACACGCGGAGCACAGCGTTCATCGAGACTTGGCTCGCAGCCTGGTGCCCGCGATGGAGAGCACTGCAGTGCGGCGAGTCGTGGCGGTATCCAGCGCTTTCCTGTTTTCAGATGCCCTGGTTCCTGCTTTTGTGGGGCGGTGGTTCTTCCACGACACGGTGGAAGATGTGGCGGAAATGGAACGCATGATCGTTGCCAGCAGCTTGAATTGGACGATTGTCCGGCCTCCTGGTCTGACCGATGGTTCGCGCACCGAGCATTACAGGATCAAAGACAGCCATCTTCCGGGGTTTGGGTTCAAGGTCTCACGTGCTGATGTCGCGCACTTCATGCTCGGAGAAGCCCAGGCGAACCGCCACCTTCGCAAGGTCGTCGGCGTTTGTTATTGAACGTGACGAGGCATCGCAGAAATTAGGAAGAGTCTGCAGAGGCGAGGGGCATTAAATAAATTTGTGGTTGTTATTCCTATAAACAAGTCGAAGGAGAAAAAGCGATGACAAGAACGAAGATGTTGGTTTCGGGACTTCTTGGGGCGGTTCTGCTCCTGGCTTCAACGGCCAGGGCGCAGGAAGGATTCTTGCGTCACGAAGTCGGTGTGCAGGGGACAGGATTTTTCACCAAGGATTCACAGCAAAACGGAACACTGCAACATTCCACGGACACAGGCGGCTTCCTTGTGAACTACCGCTTTCACTTCAACGGCTGGCTCGGTGCGGAGGCCAGTTACGGCTACAATCGCAACACGCAGCAAAATTTCACCCCAAGTGGAAACTTCGGCATCCAGTCCAACGTGCATCAGGCGACCGGAGCGCTGGTCGTCAACATTCCCGTGTATGTTGCGAGGATGAGGCCCTATGTGCTCGGGGGAGCGGGAGCGCTCGTGTTTGATCCTAGGAGCAACACGGGAGGATTCGTTTCCGCGGCAGCGCAACAAACTCGCCCGGCATTTGTTTACGGCGGAGGCGTGGACTACAGACTTGTGCGTCATGTTGCCCTTCGATTGGAGTACCGCGGATTTGTATACAACCGTCCGGACTTCGGAATTTCCACACTGAGTTCGAACGTGACCGCACATACCGCACAGCCGTCGGCTGGCCTCGTTGTCCATTTCTAACTACCACCCTCGGGCTCGTCGCCAGCGCCGATTGCTAAACTCACGGCGCTGGCGACAGATCGGTAACCAAGTCCATCGCTGGAGCGCAAGTCTCAAGAGAGAGGAACAAGAGTGTGCTGAGACAGAAAGGTGTTTCGAACATGCCATCACACGATGAAATCGCAGAAACAATTGAATCGCAAGGCGAGATCTTTAACCAGGCTGCCGTCACCGAGGCCTCGTGGATCGAAGAGATTGTGAACCGCGCCCACGAGATCCGTCGCGCCCGCGGCGGGTTGTTCGGTTATGACCTTGAGGATTGGCTGCAGGCGCAGAGAGAACTGACCGAAAGGAATGGTGCAGACCAATTCCAGGCCAAAGAAACTCGGCACGCGGGATCGGCGCACTGAGATCAAGAGAGGAATCGCGAAAAATGCTTTGGACTCAACAATTAGACGGAAGACTCCGGCAGATCGTGCTGGCCTCGATGCTTATTTTTGCAAGCGTGGCACTTCCGCTGTCGCTGTGCGCGCAGACCGCTTCCACGCAAGGTCAGCTGATTTCGCCGGCATCTTCCGTGTCGAGCGCGCTGGGGACCGAAAGCCCGTACCTGGGGAGTGTTCCTACAGGGACAGCGACGAACACGGTTCTCCAGCTTTCACTCAGCGACGCTTTGGATCGCGGACTGAAGTACAACCTGGGTCTGATTGAAAGCGACGTACGCACACGCACCACTCGTGCCGAACGGCTCAGGAGCCTGAACGAGCTTTTGCCGAATGTCAGCGCGACGATCTCTCAAACGGTGGAACAGGTCAATCTCAGGGCTCTCGGATTGAAGCTTCCCATTGCAGGTTTTCCCGTGGTTGTCGGGCCATTCGGCGTCCAGGACGCGCGAGGAAACGTTTCGCAAAAACTCTTCGATTGGAATTCTGTCCAAAATCTAAGAGCGTCAAACGAACGCCTGAAGGCTTCCCAGAATTCGTACAAAAGCAGCCGCGACCTGGTGGTGCTGGCGGTGGCCAATGCGTACCTGCAAGTAATAGCCGATTCCTCGACGATCGAATCTCAGCAAGCGCAGTTAAGTACCTCCCAGGCGCTGTACCAGCGGGCTCGCGATCAGAGAGCTGCGGGAGTAGCCGCGCGCATTGATGAACTTCGCGCTCAGGTAGAGTTGCAGACGCAACAACAGCGCCTCATTACCGCGCGGGATCAGCAGTCCAAGGATATGTTGAGCCTTGCCCGCGCGATCGGCCTGCCGACAGGGCAGGGATTCTCGCTGACGGACAATGCGCCCTTCGCCCTACCGCAAGGGGTATCGCTGGATAAGGCGCTGCAAGACGCATATGCGAACCGCCCCGATTATTTGAGCGCTCAGCTCGAAGTTCGAGCTGCGGGCTTGTCGAGGAAAGCAGCTGTTGCCGAGAACTTTCCTACTGTCACTTCCGCCGCGGACTATGGCGATATCGGCCCCAATTTCGGTAATTCCCACGGAACAATCACAGCTTCCGCCAGCGTGAATATCCCGATCTTTCAAGGCACACGCGTGAAGGCGGATGTACTTGAGGCGGACGCCACGCTGCAGCAGAAGCAAGCGCAGCTTGAGGATCTGAAAGGCCGCATCGATCAAGACGTGCGTGACGCATTTTTTGACTTGGACTCCGCAAGTGAACTCGTGAAGGTCGCCGAGAGTAACAAAGACCTGGCGCGGGAGACTCTCTCCGAGGCGCAGGACCGCTTCGGCGCTGGAGTGACCGACAACATCGAAGTCGTGCAGGCGCAGGAATCCGTGTCCTCGGCGGATCAGGCGTACATTTCGAGTCTCTATGCCTCCAACATCGCGAAAGTTCAGCTCGCGCGCGCTGTGGGCAACGCAGAGCAGGCCGTCAAGGGATACTTGGGAGGAAAATGAAATGGCTCAAGACAGAACAATGGATTTCGACGAAACGGTCGTGCTGGAGGAACGGCCGGAAGCCGCAGAGGGCGGGACGCCTTTGAGGAAAATTACAGAAGATCACCAGAGGCGCGATTCCGATCCATCTGTCAACGGGAAGAGAATGGGGCGCGCAAAAATCATTGCACCCATCGTCGTGTTGCTCCTGGCGGCCGCGACGGCGCTCGCTTACCACTATTATGCGGGCTGGGAATCTACCGATGATGCGCAAATCGACGGCTACATCAACCCCATCAGCTCGCGTGTCTCCGGCTACATCACGAACGTATATGTGGACGACAACCAGTATGTGAAGGCTGGAACGCTTCTTGCGAAGATCGACCCGAAGGATTACGAGGTGGCCGTTGCGAGCGCTCAGGCCAACTTGGCCAATGATCAGGCAACCGCCGTCGCGAGCCAGGTGAACGTCCCGGTGATATCCGTGAATACGTCGAGCCAGTTGGTGTCTGCTGAGGCCGATGTTGCTAATGCGCGTGCGGGGATTTCTGGTTCTGAACAGCAACTCGCTGCTGCGCAGGCAGCCGTCCTGCAGGCGGAAGCGAATAACGCCAAAGCTCAGGACGACGCGAAGCGCTACAAGAAGTTGGTCGACAAGCAGGAAATTTCCGAGCAATTATATGTGCAAGCCGTCCAGACCGCCAATGGCGCTGCCGCCGCCGTGCAGGCTACCGTGGCAAATGTGCAGGCTGCGCAGGACGCTGTACGTCAGGCCCAATCCAGGCTTGCGCAAGCTTCCGCTTCCGTCGAGTCGGCGCAAACCGGCCCCCAGCAGATTCGAATTCAACAGTCCCGCGCGGTTGCCGCGGCCGCTGCCGCACAGAAATCCAAGACTG
>Ga0137412_10005382_pt1 | contig 10221 bp, 5 predicted proteins | sample CZODoug2_1_16fun_FD_122160 | JGI IMG/M metagenome (GOLD analysis project Ga0137412, IMG submission 122160) | Vadose zone soil fungal communities from Angelo Coast Range Reserve, California, USA - CZODoug2_1_16fungal (Hybrid Assembly) | ecosystem: Environmental > Terrestrial > Soil > Vadose zone... | reverse complement strand
GTGGAACCAACATGCTCGATCGCGACCACGATGTCGGGCAGCGCCGGCCGCAATAACTCTTCGAGCGCGGAAAAGTAGACCGCCCACATCGGATCACTTTCGACCAGCTCGACAACGCCGCGCTCGAGTCCCAGACCGGCGTGTACAAAGATCGGCTCCATGGCTGAGAGAATAACGCCTGCACGCGACCTGGAGGCCGCCGTCTCGTTGCGATTGTCTGGCGTTTAACCGTTCAGGGACGATGGGTCGCAAGAAGCTCGGGCGGTTGCAGTCGCCGATCGCGCTCGATTCACAGCCACGCAACCAAATGCTGGAGCATCCGACCACAGACGCATCCGAACTGATTGGATGGCAACCATGCAGGCTCCGGTACTGTTTCTGATCTCAGGGCTTGAGGGTACTGGCAAGACGACGCTGGCGGCCGAGTTGACTCGGGAATTCGCGGCCACAGCCACGATGCTGCCCGGACAGGTCCTGGCCGGTGGTACCTCGGTTGTGATCGAATGCGTGATGAGTACAGATATCCGCGAGGAGTGGAAAGCTGAGGCCGCTGCCGCGGGAGCGCGTTGTTTCGTCATCGAGTGCATCTGCTCCGACCGCGACGTGCATCAACACCGGGTTGCGCTGCGGCACGCGTCAGGGTCGAGTCCGATCACCTGGCAGACCGTGATCAACATGATGAGGATCTACGTACCCGACCCGATGCCCGACTACATCGCCGATGCCACTTACGATCCCGATCACCACCTTAGCGCTATCACAGCGGCCCTCAAAAGCTGAGCCGCCGTGGATTCGCCGATCATAGGCATACCAGTTTGTTATCAAGCGCTCAGCGAGCGCAGGTCTCGCCAGACACTCCGCGATGACAAAAGGATCGTTGCCGAGCGCTTCAAATAGTTCGCGCAACACCTCTGGCTGCCTTGTGTGCTTTGCCATGCGATCCATTTCAGCTTGTAATTGCTCAGCCGTAATCGGGCGTTGCCAGTAATCGTCGAGGGCTTGCGAGTTGCGCAGATAATCTGCGACCTTCTTTTCAATTTGGGCCTGAGACATCACCGCATCGAGCGATAGCTTGGGATCGGGGCGCTCTTTGGGCCAGATACGGTGCCGCCAGTAAACGTCCTCAATGGCGCGCTGATATGATACGCGCTCCTCGAACGTCAGCGTTCTTTGAGAAACCGTCACCGGCGTTTCTGGACCCAAAGAAGCCAAGGGCATTCCAGTCAAAATCGAAAACGCAGCGCCTGCGCAAAGAAGGAGCGCGATTAAGGCACGCACACGAAAAAAGGCAGATTGGTAAGTGCATTTCTTTTTCATGAATCAAGGCTTAGTGCGGTGGCGTCGGGCGAGGATGGGGAGTCGGGCGCGGTCTTGGTGCTGGAGTGGACCTCGGTGTAGATGTCGGCGTTGGGCTGGTAGTAGGCGTGACTGTAGCGCTAGCAGTGGCAGTGGGAGTAGCAGTGGGAGTAGGTGTCGCACTCGCAGTTGCGGTAGCGGTTGGTGTTGCTGTAGGTGTAGCAGTTGCGATTACCGTAGCTGTTGGTGTAGCCGTCGGAGTGGCGGTTGGCGTTACCGTTGGCGTAGATGTAGGAGTTGGTGTTGGTGTTGCCACGCACTCCGTAATCCTCACCGAATCCAGTCGCCAGCCGACAGCTGAGTTACTATTGTCGCTAGCCACGCGCCATCGGAGCACGATGTTTTGACCCGCGGCAGCAGGAGGCAGGTTTACTGTAGTAGTAATGAATCCACCTGAATAACCGCTCCAGGCACGATGACCAGCAAGCGGGCTTTGGAAACTTCCGCTGATGGTGTGAGCATAACCGCTCGTGACAAAGCTGCCGCCCGCATCAAGGATATCCTGGAATGCTCCGCCGCCGATGCTGATCTCCAGCACCCCGCCGTCAAAGCCACTTTCAAGGTCGAAGTTTTGACGGAAAGTCAACTGGGCTGAATCAGTCTGGATGGGAATGTTGGGCGATTCGAGTCTCTTGTCGCTGATCGTCTCAGGATCATTCACAAACGCGGCATTGGGCGCCGAGTCGGCGGGCGGGAAAGGATCTCCGGAATCCGAGCCGACCCACAGTATACCATCTGGATCAATCACGTTGGTAGCTGTCCAACCAGCAGGTAACTGAGGTGGCGTGACTCCATCGAAATTCTGACTGAAGACTGTCGCGGGGTTAGGGCATGCCGGCTCTTGAACACAGGCATTGAGCATCTCCACGCTGGTGGTCGAACCAAAGCCGTCGAGGCCGCCGCCGGCGAACACTTTGGTGCCGATCGACGTCCCCGAAGCAAATGAGCGAAGCTTGTTCATGCCTGGGGCGTCCGACCAGCTATCGGTCACGGGCTCGTAAACGTACGAAGCGCTGGTAAGGTCCGGAGTCCTGCCGTTATTCTTGCGCCTGAAAGTATTCGTTGCTGGACCTGAGCTCTGGCGCTTCGGAAATGTCGTTCCTGTCGAGTCTTCGCGAGCCGGGCCAAAGGGATTGCCGCCTCCAAAGACCCAGAGCCTGCCAAGCGCGACGGCACTACCGGGAACGTTGTTCTGAATAGCTGGCATCTCCGTCTTCTGTGTCCAACTGTTAGCCGCGATATCATAGTCCCATACCAGGTTAACAACGGTATCCGCGCCATCGCGCCCGCCTGCCACGTAAAGGTGGCCGTTGATGATGCCAAAGGCGGCGCCGCCTACCGCGTGCGGGATCGATGCGCGCTCAGTGAACGTGTCAGCAACAGGATCATACTCCCAGGTATTAGGCTGAGCGCTGGTGACGTCCCCTGTATTGTAGCCGCTGACCAGATATATTTTGCCATTGACGCTGTTGTAACCGGACGCCATAAAGCTGCGCACATCCGGCATATTGGCGCCCGTGCTCCATGTCTGGGAGACAATATCATAGATTCTGGTTACGTTGTAGTTCACGCCGCTATCGGCATCTTCGCCACCGAACACATAAATCTTGTTGCCGGGGGGATAATAAACGGCAGAGGCCATAAACGCCGCGGTTGGCATATCGGTCAGCGTCGTCCAAGTGTCAGTGACCGGATCGTAGCGGTTCAACGCGCTTAAGGTGCTGCCCGAGTTGAAAGAGTAGCCGCCCGCCTCGTAAACGTAAGTGCCGTCAGACGTGCCTGCGGCCCCATAGACGTCCACGGGCATGGACGCTACGATCTGCCAGGGAGCTGGGCAAGGCGTGACTGTCGGGGTAGGAGTTGGACTCGGCGTAGGTGTTGGGGTAGGCGTCGGCGTCGCGTTAGGCCAGGCCAGGTCGAGAATCAATTCCAACGTGTCGTGGTCGTCACTCCCTGGTAGGCTGCGAGCGTTGCCGGTAACCATGACGCGATTCCCATCGCTGCTAACTTGATCGGTGCTCGAGTAGTCCGGGTTAGGCAGGCCTATAATATCATCGATAAGTGTTAATCCTGTATCTACTGACCATACGAAGCCTACGTCGGGCGGGTCCCCGTCACCTCGAATGGATGCACTAAGCGCTCCGACCACCACCCGTCCGTTATCAGAAACAGCGGTGACTGTGCTCAGATCATAGAAATCCTCATTACCGTTTTCGGGCAGGATCGTGAACCCGCCGCTGGCAGTCCACACGAATGGGGATTGGTTGCAGGCCGGATCGGGTTGCTGTATGCAGGATGTGGACAAGGCGAGCGACCCGCCCGCGACCGTGCCCGAGCGTTCGATTGCGTTTAGCGTGATGATACTGAGACCGTTTGGTGGCTCGAGAAACTGCGGCGTGCCGTCGCTGTCCCAGCGAACCATTCGCACGCGCCCGTCAGTACCGGTTGCAGTCCCAAAAACAACTCCGTCGTCAGTAACAAACAGCGCTACGCTGGATTGAGGTTGAGGGTCGCCTGTCGAGAGCGGCACTTCCACGCCATTCACCCACTTAGTGGCTTGTAGCTGGTCGGAAGCCGGGCCGGACGCGCCGATGATAATTGAGCCGTCGCCACTCATCGGGTGGGGGTTGGGTGGCAAGTGTGGTTCTGACACCCCTGCGACCTCCGACCAAGGCTGAGCGCTTGGCAACGTTTGTAACACGCCATCGAGCCAAACTGCCGCCTGACTGGGTGGAGGGTTGAAACCACCGCCAAACAAGGTGCCAGCAGCTAGCCGTCCATCGTTCGAGATGGCGATTGCGGTGCCGCTATAATTCGGCAGCAACGGAAGATACTTGAGCCCGGCGTCGCGCTCCCCGATCCATGGGGAAGTAGTGCGCGTATTCAGGAATGCCACGCTACCAGTTACCTTGCCGCCGTCCGGAGTGATTTGATGCGCGAAATAAACACTCCGCGTTGTGGCGAGGTCATGAGACGGCTCGAACAGCGTCGTGGTACCGTTCTGTGACCACAAAAAGCAGGCGCGCGTATCATTGTAGATGATGCCGTCATCGTGCAGATAACGCGTGGCCCCGGCGGCAAAGCCATGGTCGAGGTCGGCGATGCCAGCACCGGGCTGGTATGCCCTCTCCGGGCCTCGGATAGGAGTAATGCTCACGACCACCGGACCTCCACTTGGAGCGGCCGCGAGTCGCTTCGGCAACTTGGCAGAACCGCGGTCGGTGTGGACGCCCAGCTTTGCCTGTCCAGGGGCGGACGTAGCAAAGAACGCAACAGCAACGCCAGTCACCGCTACAATCAGAGCAACCAAAGCGCGCAGATTAGAGAACCCGCCGTCGCCAAGGCTACGGCGGACAAGTTGAGACGTGGATTTCTTATTCATGAATAGTTTTGCCGCGCGCCGTGGAGCCGCAATTGTTGTTGAGAGGCCAGAAATGCGTCAACACTATTTTTACTTTTAGCTTTTTATTTGCCTCTGAATTTCCTCGCAGCTCTTGGGTGACGAACGTCTCTAGCGTAAAGAGCTTTTCGGCAAGCTGCCGAAAAGGACAGGTCCACCACGGCGAATCCGTCCTATGGCGGACTGACGGCACTGTGCTCCCCGGAATCACGCGCCAACGCTTTGGAGTCGTGCCGTATCGGTCGCGATTTACGGATCACTGATCACGAATCTCACTTCTTTCACTGCGGCGGCGTGGGGCGAGGGTGCGGAGTCGGGCGTGGCCTTGGTGTAGCTCTCGGTGTAGGAGTAACCGTTGGCGTCCCGGTCGGTGTCCCCGACGGAGTCGGGGTTGCCGTGGGGGTTACAGTTGGCGTCGGAGTTGGCGTAGGACCCTGAGCAGTCGTTCTGAGAATAGCGCCAAAGCCGCCTACTGCGGTTCCGCTATTTGTCTCAGTAAAAGAAACGTTATAGAGATCCTGGTTGGTGCCGCTTTCCTGGCGCGTCCAAGTCTCACCGCCATCTGTGGTACTTACGGCTATGCCAAGTTGTCCGACAGTTGTTCCATTGGAAGCATCCGCAAAGGAAACTCCCAAAAGGATCTGGGATACGCCACTGATCTGGCTAATCCAGGTTTGTCCGCCATCGGTCGTTCTTAGGATAGTGCCCTGATCACCTACTACAGTGCCTGTGTTGGCGTCTGCAAACCAAACTGCTCGGAGCTGGTTGATTGTTCCACTTGATTGAGTAGCCCAATTTTGTCCACCATCGGTCGTTCTAAGAATCACACCATCGTTGCCAACGGCGGTGCCAATGTTGGCATCCGTAAAATAAACTCCGAGGAGGCCTGTTGCCTGGCTGGTATGAGTAACCCAGTTTTCTCCGCCATCGGTTGTGGTAAGAATTTTTCCCTCGAGAAAGCCAACAGCCGCGCCGTGATTTTCGTCGCTGAAGTGTACGGCATAAAGCCAGTCAGTGGTATCGGTCGTCTGTTGATCCCAGTTACTGCCACCATCTGTTGTCCTCAGGATGATGCCCTCCTGGCCTACAATGGTTCCAACGTTGGAATTGACAAAGTGCACACCGAAGAAGTTTAGTCCGGCAAACGGATCGCCTATTCCACTTGATTGACGCACCCAGGTGTTACCGCCGTTCGTTGTCCTAAGAATCATGCCGTCGGGGTTCTCGTAACCCACCGCTGTTCCCGTGTTCGCATCGGTAAACGAAACGCCGTACAGAAAATTGAAGGTGACAGTTGGCTGACTATTCCACTGCGCGCCTGCATCGGTTGTTTGAAGAAGGATCCCAGCGTCGCCGACAATAGTCCCCGTGTTCGCATCGGTGAAGGATACGGCGTAGAAAGCGTTGGCACCTTGAGGCAGCGAGTAATTCGTCTGTTCAACCCAGTTGTTCCCTCCGTCGGTCGTTCTGAGAATTATACCGGTCCCGCCAAATTCGAATCCGCAAATCGTTCCATTATTAGTGTCGGTAAACGAGACCCCGTGGAGGGTTTTTGTCGTTCCGCTTATCTGAGGCGACCAGTTGTTTCCGCCGTCGGTCGTTCTGAGAATTGTGCCTCCGTCACCAACAGCCGTTCCATTATTTGCGTCAGTGAACGAAACATCAAAAAGGAACCCGGTTCCGGGGCTGGGTTGAGTTACCCAGCTACTTCCACCATCCGTGGTTCTGAGAATCGTGCTTTCTCCAAAAGTTCCACCCACGGCGCTTCCGGTGTTTGCGTCGGTAAAAGAAACTCCAAAAAGAGTATTCTCGGTCCCGCTTGATTGAGGAAGCCAACTGCTACCGCCGTCTGTTGTTCTGAGAATGGTACCGCCTTCACCAACGGCCGTCCCATTATTTGCGTCTATGAACGAAACTCCCCGAAACTGAAGAGTTGTTCCGCTTGTCTGCGGCACCCAGTCAGCGCCGCCGTTTGTGGTCCCAACGATGACGCCACCCTCGCCCACAGCCGTTCCGTGGTTTGCATCAGTGAAGGAAACGGCCCACAAAGTTTCTGTTGTACCACTAGCTTGAATTGTCCAGCTGTTTCCGCCATCCGTCGTCCGCACTATCGTCCCGTATTCGCCCACGACTGTGCCAGTGTTGGCATCCACAAAAGAAGCGCCTCGAAGATTGTTGCCTTGCGGAAGAGGATTTTGCCAGTGCCATTGAGAGCTCGACGCGCCACCTTGGGCTTTGCTCGGGAAAGTAGCTGTTGCCCCAATTCGAGCCTGTCCAGTATGGATGGCGAGTACGACCCCGCAGAAGACTGCAAGGCCCAGGATAATCAGAGGGATTCTAGTGTTTGTTATTTTCATAATCTTTTGTTGGAATCGTTTACTGATTAATTTTAACTAGTTTTATCTGTTCGTTGCGGGCCGAGGGCGGCCCGGCCCCGTCGACACCCATCGACAGGGAATAGTGGAGACGACCTGCCCTCAGGCCGTTCCGATCTTATGAGACAGGTTCTAATCATTTCCTAGAAATTACCAGGTTAGCTTCGCCTTACCCCCACTCCCTCATATCCCAGCAAGCTACGCGTTCAGCGCAGCGGGGTAGGGCGCGGCCTCGGTGTTGGGACCGGCCTCGGCGTTGGAGTTGGCCTTGTAACTAACTCTCTCCTCAGGATTGTGCCACCATAACCCACAGCCGTGTTTAAGGAAACTCTCGAAATATCATAGCTTGTTCCGCTCATTTCAGTAACCCAGGTGTTACCTCCATCTGCAGTTCTGACGATGGTCCCAAGGACGCCGACGGCGATTCCGTGGTCTGCATCCGTAAAGGACACTCCGGCGAGCAACTCGGTTGTTCCACTTTGCTGTGGCAGCCAATGACTTCCGCCGTCTGTAGTTCTAAGGATCGTCCCGAATTGACCGACAGCTGTCCCATTATTCGCGTCGGTAAAGGAGACACGTAAAAGATCAGATTCTGTTCCGCTTGCCTGTGGGACCCAGTTGTTCCCGCCATCGGTTGTTCTGAGAATTATACCAGCTCCGCCAACAACTGTTCCGGTATTAGCATCCGTAAAGGACACCCCAACAAGAGGAACGAAAGCCCCGTTTGATTGGCTTGTCCAAGCGGTTCCTCCATCTGTCGTTCTCAAAATTACCCCTGTAACAGTGTTAAAATCAAATCCAACCGCTGTTCCATTATTTGCATCGGTAAAAGAGACGCCCCAGAGATCATCGATTGTTCCGCTTACTTGGGGGATCCAGTTGTTCCCGCCATCGGTTGTTCTAAGGATTGTGCCAACTTCACCCACAGCCGTCCCGTTATTCGCATCGGTAAAGGAAACGCCTAAAAGCGTGTTGGTCGTTCCGCTTGTCTGGTTAACCCACGTCTCTCCCGCATTTGTGGTTCGAAGGATCGTTCCATCGTCACCAACGGCGGTTCCATTGTTCGCATCAGTAAAGGAAACGTCCTCCAGTGAGTTGGTCGTAACTGCTCTTGATTGACTGACCCAGTTGTTCCCTCCGTCGGTTGTTCTCAGGATCGTGCCAACGAAACCTACAGTCGTCCCGTTACTCGCATCGGCAAAGGAAACAGCTATAAGCGTGTTGGTCGTGCCGCTCGTCTGAGTGATCCAGGTGTTTCCTCCATTGGTTGTTCGGACGATCGTTCCATCACTTCCGACGGCTGTTCCGTTATCTGCGTCCGTAAACGAAACGCCCCAAAGAAAACTGGTGGTCCCACTCGTCTGGCTAACCCAATTCGATCCGCCGTCTGTGGTTCTGAGGATAGTGCCTCCTTCGCCAACGGCTGTCCCCTTATTTGCGTCCGTGAACGAGACACCATAGAGAAAACTCTCGGTCCCACTCGCTTGACTAACCCAGTTAGCGCCGCCGTCTGTTGTTCTGAGAATTAACCCATACCAGCTTACAGTCGTTCCATTATTTGCATCCGTAAATGAAACGGCATTGAGATTGTTGGTTGTCCCGCTTGTTTGGTTAACCCAGGTATTTCCTCCGTCTGTAGTCCTGACGATTATTCCATTCTCGCCAACTGCAGTTCCGGTGTTAACATCGGTAAACGAGACGGCCAGAAGGCCATTGGTCGTTCCGCTGGTTTGACTGGACCAGGTGTTACCGCCATCGGTGGTCCTGACGATCGCGCCGGAAGTGCCAACAGCTGTCCCGTGATTTAGGTCAGTGAACGAAACCCCGTACAACGTATTTGTGGTGCCACTGGATTGAATAGCCCAGCTGTTACCACCATCGGTTGTCCGGATGATGGTTCCGTTGTCGCCAGTGGCAGTCCCCGTGTTAGCGTCGATGAAGGACACGCCGTAGAGAGTGTTGCCCTGAGGGAGAGGATTCTGCCAAACCCAATGTGCCTGGGCGTCGACCGAACGTTTCTGGCCGATCTTTCGCTGACCCAGCGCGCGTGGCGTGAGATCGATCATTAGAAAAAGTAGAACGAGGAGCAACGCGCCGTGCCCCAAGCTCCGATTCGCCGTTTCGCCGATTCGCCGTTTCATCGCGTCACTTTGTAGTCGTCGATCGTGAGTCTAACTGGTTAATCGTCGTTCCTGTCACGACTTCTTAGGCCTACGGAGTAGGACGCGGTCTTGGTGTAGGGCGCGGCCGAGGGGTTACTCGAGGCGTAGCAGAAGGCGTTTCGGTCGGCGTCGGCGTCGGCGTCGGCGTTGGAGTTGGCGTTGTCGTCGGGGTCGGCGTCGGCGTTGTGCTAGGCGTAGCGGTTGGTGTCGGCGTTGTGCTAGGCGTAGCCGTCGCCGTAGGTGTTGAGGTCGGGATCGGGGTAGGTGTCCCGCTTGGGCAATGGTTGAAAGCCATGTGCGCGCTGAGCGCGCCGTTCTGGGCGCCAGGCGTCGCGACGTTGAGCGTGCCGATGTTGCCGTTTATCGCAGGCCAGGCATCCATTGACCCAAAAGTGCCGCCGATCGGCGTGGGATCACCACGGCGCGCAGCGATTAGCAGATTGCCGTCAGTCAACCCGAGCACAAGGCGGTCGCTTGTACCGTTGCTATCAAGATTAGCCCAAAACACGACATTCCCTGCCGCGTCGATTGTCTGCATCGGGTTACGGGAAAATGCCAGCCCAAGGCATTGCCCGCCATCGATAGGATCGAAGAACACGACGACTTTTCGCCAATTTCCAGGAGCTCCCGCGAACCAACCAGAATTGAACGTGTCAGGAGTAGGGCGGTAATCAGAGAAGAAAGCAATTTGTCCGGCATTGTTAATTGAAGCGGCCTGCATATCAAAGTAGGTCCCACCAATCGGCGTAGGATCAGGCACCTTGACGTACCATTCATCAATCTGGTTGGTGCGAACGACGATGCCGCGGCTCGTGATGCCACCGCTCACGATGGCGCGGAAGGCAATCTGATCCGAGTCATTGATATCAGGTACCGGACCAACGGGGATAGACGTTCCGTCCTGGAACCCGAAGCTCTCAGTGCCAAG
>Ga0137412_10005381_pt1 | contig 10224 bp, 10 predicted proteins | sample CZODoug2_1_16fun_FD_122160 | JGI IMG/M metagenome (GOLD analysis project Ga0137412, IMG submission 122160) | Vadose zone soil fungal communities from Angelo Coast Range Reserve, California, USA - CZODoug2_1_16fungal (Hybrid Assembly) | ecosystem: Environmental > Terrestrial > Soil > Vadose zone... | reverse complement strand
CCCGACAAGCTGACTACCACCTTGACTCCCCCCAAACGCTGGATCTGTTCACGGCGGGGCTACCACGAGCACTGTTCACCAAGGTCTATGAACAGTACGAACCTACGACGTACGAAGCATGGAAACAAGCGGCGATGAAGAAACAACAGCAGTATATGCACCTACAGGCACGTCTTAGCTTGCTGAAACCATCCACTCCAAAGACTACCCCACGCCTCAGCCCATGGGGACCCCCGCAAAGCGGGTGGGCACCGCGAAACCTCCCCCATTATCAGAATCCCAACGCAATGGACACCTCTGCAGATAGGACGCGAGCTCGAGGCGTAGAAGCAGAGGACGCCCAAGGGAGGCTCGCCGGAGCAGAGTTCATTCTCAATTCGCAACGACCGCCTTACCCACCGCGAGGAGGGCCGAGAAGAGGACCTATGGGAAGAGGAAGGGGGAGAGGACCTCCCCGCGACGCAAGGGAAGTAATCTGTTACACCTGTCAAAAGAAGGGACACTTCAGTCGCGACTGCCCACAGAACCACGCCAATGCGCCAAGCGGCAGCAGCAGGAGGTCAGAAACGGACTACTACACCCAAGAACCTAGGGTGGAGGCACGCGCGGTAGCAACTCTGCAGCAACAAGCACACGAATGGCTCCAGGGAGTAGCAGGAGCATCGGACGAAGTAAAAGACCTCGTCCTTCAAGACCTCTGGGGGAGAGAGGGTTTTCAAAACGCCTGAACCCGTCGGCCTGGGTGAGGGCACTCCGTTGTAACTCTGTAATAATCACACGCTATCGATCGTTGAGAATCCCAGTTTCCGTTCGAACAAGTTACAACATGGCCGAAGTAAAAGCATTAGTGGACTCCGGAGCCACGGACAGTTTCATCAAACCGGCATTCGCAAAACGAATGGGGATCGGTCTCAGAGAACTAGAGACCCCCAAAAAGATATGGAACATCGACAACTCACCGAACAAAGCAGGACTAATCACACACTGCATAGATCTCGATGTACAAACCAAAGGGACCCACAAGACGATGAGGTTCCTCGTCACGGACATAGGGAACGAGGACATCGTCCTCGGCTACCCATGGTTAGCCACCTACGAACCCCAAATCAGCTGGCAACATGCAGTGATCAAGGAAGACGCTTACCCAGTGGTCCTTCGAACCATACCTCCCATAAACCAAGGGGTGACCATCGCGTTTGCCCCGACAGAGTTCACTGAAGACGAACGCCGTCAAACGATACAAGAGTTCTTCACCGACTGGAACGTAGCCAGAGCGCGGACCACTGCCACTGACCTGGCCATCAAGGCACAACAGTACACCACTGCCGCAGTCATCCCGAAAGAATACGCAGACTTCGCCGAGGTGTTCAGCGAAGAAGAGTCCAACCGCCTTCCTCCCTCGCGACCTTGGGACCATGCCATCGAGTTTAAAGAAGGCGCCCCAGACGCCCTTGACTGCAAAATCTACCCTATGTCACGCGACGAAGACGTAGCCCTCCAGAAGTTCCTCGACGAGCAACTTGAGAAGGGCTACATCCGACCATCAAAGTCCCCTTACGCATCATCCTTCTTCTTCGTCAAGAAGAAAGACGGGAAGCTACGCCCCGTCCAAGACTACCGAAAGATCAATGCATTCACCGTGCGTAACCAATACCCCCTTCCGCTTATCCAAGAGCTCATCACGGACCTGGGCAACGCGGACATCTACACTAAGCTCGACGTCCGCCAGGGGTATAACAATGTACTCATTAAAGACGGCGACCAAGGAAAGGCAGCGTTCAAGACACGCCGCGGTTTCTTCGAACCAGTGGTCATGTACTTCGGCCTCACCAACTCACCGGCGACCTTCCAGGCGATGATGGACTACCTCTGCCGCGACGTCATCCTCAAACATGAGGCGAAGGGCACCACGATCCGGGTGTACATGGACGACATCGGCATTGCATCCCGGAATGGCCTTGCGGGCCATATCGCAGCCGTACGTGACATTCTCCAGATCGCGAAGGATAATAGCCTGTTCTTCAAACCAGAAAAATGTGTCTTCCACGCACCGAGCATCGATTACCTGGGGGTAATCCTTGAAAAGGGGGTGACTCGCATGGACCCCGTCAAAGTCGCGGGCATTCGCGACTGGCCCACACCGACCACAGTCAAACAAGTCCGCTCTTTTCTTGGCTTCTGCAACTTCTACCGCCTCTTCATCAAAGGGTTCGCCACACACGCACGGCCACTAAACAGACTAACACGAAAGGACGTCGAATGGCAATGGGGACAGGCAGAAGACGAGGCGTTCACGAAGCTGAAGACCCTGGTCACAAGCGAGCCAGTACTGGCACATCCAAACCTCGAAGAGCAGTTCGAGATGGAGGTAGACGCCTCCGGATTCGCGGTGGGTGCCGTACTCCTACAGCGCAAGGAGGACGGTAAACGACACCCCATAGGCTACTACTCGGCGACGCTCAACGAGGCAGAGCGAAACTACGAAATGACGCCCAGTATGTTCGGAGAGAGCGCGGGTGATCGCCAGGCCTGAGGCGGGCCACTTCCGTCATCATCAATTGCCAACACATTCTCCCAATATCGGAGGCGGCCCCATTACCCATGACTGACCGCCTTCCGAAGGAAGTTCTGGAATCAGGCGGCCTTGGATAGCTTGGCGGCTTGCGAATGGATCTTTTTCGCAATCCCGTTCAGCTTTTGGTCAGCGGTTTTCTCCTCTTCCAAAGTCTCATTCAGGAGAGACGCAATTTCGTTCTGTCCGAGAAGTTTTGCGTACTCGCGGACAGAGCCATAACCGGCCATTTCGTAGTGTTCAACCTTCTGAGTAGCCGAGATCAGGGCGGCGTCCGCGTCACCTTGCCGCGCCTGGGCCTCGGCGAACGGCGCCTCGCGGGCACGTTCCCGCACCGCGTCGATGCCGACGACCAGCAGCGCGTGTAGCAAGGCTGCCTTCGAGTCGCCGACCTCTTCCGACAGCTGTTCCAGCGCCCGCCGTTCCAGGCTGGACGACTGCAGCAGCCGTTCCAGGACGGCGAGGTCGTCCTCAGTGAGCGGGATGCTCTCCCGCCGTGCCGCAGTTGCCATGGCACAAGTATGCCGCACAATCTGCTGCACGCTCCATCTGGCTACGGCTGAGCTGCGAAGTCGGCAACAGGTGACCGTTGAGTCCGCCCGGCTCCGTAAACTTGTCGTGAGCACCGTTGTCGACCGGCCTGGAGGTGACGCCGCGTGAACGCTGATGAGCGCCGTTTCGAGGTGCTGCGCGCGATCGTCGCGGACTACGTCTCCAACCAGGAGCCGGTGGGGTCCAAGGCGCTGGTGGAGCGGCACAACCTGGGCGTGTCGAGCGCCACGGTGCGCAACGACATGGCGGTGCTCGAGGAGGACGGGTACATCCAGCAGCCGCACACGAGCGCGGGGCGGGTGCCGACGGACAAGGGCTATCGGCTGTTCGTGGACCGGATCAGCGAGGTGAAGCCGCTGTCGCCGGCGGAGCGGCGGGCGATCCACAGCTTCCTGGAGGGGGCGGTGGACCTGGACGACGTGCTGCGGCGCAGCGTCCGGCTGCTGGCCCAGCTGACCCGCCAGGTGGCGGTGATCCAGTACCCGACGCTGACCCGCTCGACGGTCCGGCACCTGGAGGTCGTGCAGCTCACGCCGGCCCGGCTGATGCTGGTGCTGATCACCGACGCGGGCCGGGTGGACCAGCGCATGGTGGACCTGGGCGATGTGATCGACGAGGAGGGCGCGTCCCAGATCCGCGCCCTGCTGAACGCGGCGATGTGCGGCCAGCGCCTGGCCGACGCCTCGGCCCGGGTGGCGGAGCTGCCGGCACAGGTGCCGGCGGAGCTGCGCAACGCGATGCTGCGGGTGTCGACGGTGCTGGTGGAGACACTGGTGGAGCACCCGGAGGAGCGCCTGCTGCTGGGCGGCACGGCGAACCTGACGCGTAACGTGGCGGACTTCCCGGGCTCGCTGCGCCAGGTGCTGGAGGCGCTGGAGGAGCAGGTGGTGGTGCTGCGCCTGCTGGCGGCGGTGCGCGACCCGGGCACGGTGACGGTGCGCATCGGCAACGAGAACGAGGCCGAGGACCTGCGCAGCACCTCGGTGGTGTCGATCGGCTACGGCGGCAAGGGAACCCTGCTCGGGGGGATGGGCGTTGTCGGGCCGACGAGAATGGACTATCCGGGCGCCATGGCGGCCGTGCACGCGGTGGCCAACTACGTGGGCGACATCCTGACCGGGCGCTAGCCCGGGTCAGGCAACGGGCCGGGTCCGGGGGACGCCGGCAGGAGGACTGGAAAACAGGTGGCCAGGGACTATTACGGGACGCTGGGGGTCAGCCAGGACGCGACCCCCGAGGAGCTCAAGCGCGCCTACCGCAAGCTCGCGAGGGAGCTGCACCCGGACGTCAATCCGGACGAGCAGGCGCAGGCGCGCTTCCGTGAGGTCACGGCCGCCTACGAGGTGCTGTCCGACCCGCAGAAGCGCAAGATCGTGGACCTCGGCGGCGACCCGCTGGGCGGCGGTGGCGCGGGCGGCGGGGCCGGCATGCGCGATCCGTTCGGCGGCGCGGGCTTCGGCCTCGGCGACATCATGGACGCCTTCTTCGGCGCGGCGACGGGCGGCGGCGGTGGCCGCGGGCCACGCAGCCGCGTGCAGCCGGGCTCGGACGCCCTGCTGCGCATGGAGCTGACGCTGGACGAGTGCCTCACGGGGGTCAGTCGCGAGATCACGGTCGACACGGCGGTGCTGTGCGACCAGTGCCAGGGTGGCGGCTGCGCCCCCGGCACGAAGCCGCAGCAGTGTGACACCTGCCACGGCCGCGGGGAGATCCAGTCGGTGCAGCGCTCGTTCCTCGGCCAGGTGGTCACGGCTCGCCCGTGCCCGGTGTGCCGCGGCTACGGCGAGGTGATCCCGGACCCGTGCCAGCAGTGCTCGGGCGACGGCCGCATCCGGTCCCGCCGCACGATCACGGTGCAGATCCCGCCCGGCGTGGCCGACGGCATGCGGGTTCGGCTGGCCAGCCAGGGCGAGGTCGGCCCCGGCGGCGGCCCCGCCGGCGACCTGTACGTCGAGGTGGACGAGCTGCCGCACGACACGTTCGAGCGGGAGGGCGCGAACCTGCACGGCACGCTGCGCATCCCGGTGACGACGGCGGCGCTGGGCGCGGTGCTGCAGCTGAAGACGCTGGACGGCACCGAGGAGCTGCGCATCGACCCGGGCACTCAGCCGAACACCGAGCTGGTGCTCACCGGCCGCGGCATGCCGAAGCTGCGCTCGTCGGGCCGGGTCGACGGCCGCGGCGACATTTACGTGCACCTTCAGGTCGAGGTGCCAACGAAGCTGGACCCGAAGCAGGCGGACCTGCTGCGTGAGCTGGCGGCGCTGCGTGGTGAGGAGGAGCCGGAGCTGGCCTCGACCAACGGTCGCGGCCACGGCGGCCTGTTCTCGCGTCTGCGCAACCCCCGCCGGTGACGACGCTGCCGGTTTTCCTGGTCGACGGCCTGCCGGCGGGCGACACCGGCGTGCTGGACGGCCCGGAGGGCCACCACGCCGCGTCGGTGCGACGGCTGCGGGTCGGCGAGGAGCTGGTGCTGGCCGACGGCCGCGGCGGCCGGGTGCGCTGCGGCGTCGAGGCGGTGGAGCGGTACACGCTCCGCCTCGCGGTGCGGGAGCGCACGCTGGTGCCGCCGTCGCGGCCGCGGGTGGTCGTGGCCCAGGCGCTGGTGAAGGGTGACCGGGGTGAGCTCGCGGTGGAACTGGCCACCGAGGCCGGCGCGGACGCGATCGTCCCCTGGCGGGCCTCGCGGTGTGTAGCCCGATGGGATGAAGGCCCCCGCGGCGCAAAGGCCCTAGCCAAGTGGCGCAACACCGTCCGCGAGGCGGCCAAGCAGTCCCGGCGGGCGTGGGTTCCGGAGGTCGCGGAGCCGGTGAGCACGGCCGAGCTGGCCGCGCTGGCCGGCAAGGCGGCGAAGGCGATGGTGTTGCACGAGTCGGCCACCGGACGGCTCGCCGATCTTCCGGCCGACGGAGATCTGCTGCTCGTGGTGGGTCCGGAGGGCGGCATCAGCGACGAGGAGCTGGCCGTGCTGACCGACGCCGGCGCGATCACGGTCCGTCTCGGGCCGTCGGTGCTGCGGGCCTCTACCGCGGCCGCGGTCGCGTTGGGAGCGATTGGCGCCCTCTCTACCCGATGGGGCTGACCAGAGCGATCAAGATGGCCGGGGCGTCAATCCGGTATGGCGCGAAGCCGTGAGCAGGGTCTACCCTTTGGCAACCAGAATTTCCGACGCCCGACAGGGTGTTGGTGCCAACCGCCGGACACCTCCCCCCTCGGTCCGGCGGCGGCCGCGCCGCAGCGGAATGACCCCCAGGTTCCGCTGCGGCGCGGTGTTTTTATGCCGTTTTTGTGTGTGCGCGCGCCGTCTACCCTGCCGGCTTGACATCTCCCCCAACTGAAGCAGGAGGATTCTTCCCTCGCGGGTTGAGCTTTCTGCTTCGCGGCCGATCGCCGACCTGGGGTTGCCAGCGGGGGACGGTGTGCCGCCCATCGGTCTTACATCAGCTCCACAGACCTGACTTCCCGCCAGCCCGGCGGTAGGCCCAGCCGACGTGAACTCACGTTCTCACCGACCGAGCACTCCGACCGCACCACCCACCGTGGGTGGTCCAAGCGGCGGTCCGCCTGACGGCGAAACGCCGCTTCCTGCCCCGCTACGAGGGCAGTCCGTTTCCTCCCCCCGGCTGAAGCCGAGGGTATCCACGGAGGTATCAGATGACCCGGACCGTGGTGCTGGGCCGGCCGGCGGACTGGCAGGCCGAGATGTACCAGCTGGTGGCGGCGGCCCAGGCGGCCGGGCGCGCGGCCCTGGCGCCGGGCACGCGGCTGGCCGACGTGGACGACGCGGCCCGATCGGTGGTCGAGGCGGCCGGCCGCGGCGAGGAGTTCGTGCACGGCCTCGGACACGGCGTCGGGCTGGAGATCCACGAGGCTCCGGCGCTGTACAGGGGCAGTGCCGGTACACTAGCCGCCGGCATGGCGGTCACCGTCGAGCCCGGCGTGTACGTGCCCGGGCGGGGCGGGGTCCGTATCGAGGACACCCTCGTCGTGCGCGAGGGCGCGCCCGAACTGCTCACCCTGACCACGAAGGAACTCGTGGTCGTCTGACACCTTGCGGTCCGCGAGTGCGGCCCGTTCGCGACTACAGGAGAAACCGCAACCGTGGCCACCACCAACGACCTCAAGAACGGTCTCGTGCTCAACCTCGACAACCAGCTGTGGACCGTCGTGGCCTTCCAGCACGTCAAGCCCGGCAAGGGCGGCGCGTTCGTGCGCACCACCCTCAAGCACGTGCTCACCGGCAAGGTGGTTGACCGGACCTTCAACGCCGGCACCAAGGTCGAGACGGCGACGGTCGACAAGCGCGGCATGACGTACCTGTACAAGGACGGCGCCGACTTCGTGTTCATGGACGGCGACACCTACGACCAGATGAACATTCCGGCCGAGACGGTCGGCGACGCCGCCAACTACATGCTGGAGAACACCGACGCCGTGGTCGCCGTGCACGAGGGCGTGGCGCTGTTCATCGAGCTGCCGACCTCGGTCGAGCTGGTCATCCAGCACACCGACCCGGGCCTGCAGGGCGACCGCTCCACCGGCGGCACCAAGCCGGCCACCCTGGAGACCGGCGCCGAGATCCAGGTGCCGCTGTTCGTGACGACCGGCGAGAAGGTCAAGGTGGACACCCGCGACGGCCGTTACCTGGGCCGGATCAACGCCTGATGGGTGCCCGCAGCAAGTACCGCAAACGCGCGGTGGACGTCCTGTACGAGGCGGACCTGCGCGACGCGGACGCCGTGACGCTGCTCGCGGGGCGGGTCGGCTCGCCCGACGTGCCCCCGGTCAACGACTACACGATCGCCCTGGTCGAGGGCGTCACGGCCAACCGGACGCGGATCGACGAGCTGATCTCCGAGCACGCCGAGGGCTGGACCCTGGCCCGGATGCCGGCGGTCGACCGCGCGGTGCTCCGGCTGGGTGTGTACGAGCTGCTGTGGGCCGCCGACGTGGACGACGCGGTGGCCATCGACGAGGCCGTCGAGCTGGCCAAGCAGCTGTCCACCGACGACTCGCCGCGCTTCGTCAACGGCGTGCTGGACAGCATCGCCCGGATCGCGGTGCACCTGCGGGCGGCGTTGTAGGGATCTGCGTTGTAGCAGTCGAATCAAATCTGGAAGGCCACACCACCCCGAGCGGGTGGTGTGGCCTTCCAGCGTTTGTCCCCAGGCTGTTGCGCGCCGCGCGCGCCTCAATCCTCCTTGGAAGGCCTTGCCTCAGGCGGCAGGACGCCCCAGTCGATGAGCTGCTCGGTGAGCTCGCCGGGCGTCATGTCGTAGATGATCGCCAGCGACCGCAGGTCCTCGGTGCGGATGGAGAGCACCTTGCCGTTGTAGTCGCCGCGCTGGCTCTGGATGGTGGCCGCGTAGCGGGCCAGCGGTCCGACCTTCTCGGCCGGCAGCTGCTGGAGCCGCTCTAGGTTTATCACGATCTTGGTCGCCGGCTCGGCCCCGGACGGCACGCGGCCCTCCGGCAGCAGCTCGGCCACCGGCACGCCGTAGAAGTCCGCCAGCTCGGCCAGCTTCTGCACGGTGACCGCTCGGTCGCCGCGCTCGTAGGAGCCGACGACAACCGCCTTCCAGCGACCGCCGGACTTCTGCTCGACGCCATGCAGTGACAATCCCTGCTGCTGGCGGATGGCGCGGAGCTTGGCCCCCAGCGCCTTGGCGTAATCGCCCATGTGGCGGTTCTCCGTTCATTCGCCCCGTCGGCCGGTAGCCATCGCCGCGGGGAGCCTGAGATCAATACGCAGAGTAATGGTCGCTCGCTGTCGTCACCAGGTCAAGCTGACTTCGCTGCGTCATGCGGGGGAGGGGGGTCCAACCACCCGGAAGGGCTACGGAGCGTGGCTGGTAACGTGGCCCCTGAACTCGGCGAATGCCGAGCAGACCCGACGTCCTTTAAGGACCCGTCCAGTGAGGCGGGGAAGGAGGTCCACCGTGGCGCCGCGTGTTCGTGGCGCGACGGACCCGGCCGAGCGCGAGCTCCTCTCGGCTGGCGATGTCGCGCGCACCATCGCCCGAATGGCCCATCAGATCATCGAGAAGACCTCGATCGGCAGTGACGACGCCTCCGGGCGCAACGCGAGCCGTGTCGTCCTGCTGGGGATCCCCAGTCGCGGGGCGCCCCTGGCCCGCCGGCTGGTCGAACTGATCGCGGAGTTCAGCGAGGTTCGAGTCCCGGTCGGCGCCCTCGACATCACCCTCTATCGCGACGACCTGCGGCGGCGGCCGAACCGGCCGCTGGAGCCGACCACGCTGCCCGAGGGCGGCATCGACGACTGCCTGGTCGTGCTGGTCGACGATGTGCTGTTCTCCGGCCGCACCATCCGAGCCGCCCTGGACGCCCTGCGCGACGCCGGCCGCCCGGCCGCGGTGCAGCTGGCGGTGCTGGTCGACCGCGGCCACCGCGAGCTGCCGATCCGCGCCGACTACGTGGGCAAGAACGTGCCGACCTCGCGCACCGAAGAGGTCCAGGTCTGCCTCACCGAGCTGGACGGGCGCGACGGCGTGTACCTGCGACGGGAAGCTGATCAGTGAAACACCTGCTCTCCACCGACGGCCTCGACCCGGCGCAGGCCGTCGCGGTGCTCGACACCGCGGACACCCTCAAGCGCACGCTGCTGGGCCGCGAGGTGCGCAAGCTGCCGACGCTGCGCGGCCGCACCGTGGTCACGATGTTCTACGAGAACTCCACCCGCACCCGGGTCTCCTTCGAGGTCGCGGGCAAGTGGATGAGCGCCGACGTGATCAACGTGTCGGCCGGCGGCTCCTCGGTCGGCAAGGGCGAGTCGCTGCGCGACACCGCCCTGACGCTGTCCGCGGCCGGCGCCGACCTGGTGATCGTCCGGCACCCGGCCTCCGGCGCGGCGCACCGCCTGGCCGGCTGGCTGGAGGGCACCGGCACCAGCGTGGTCAACGCCGGCGACGGCATGCACGAGCACCCGACCCAGGCCCTGCTGGACGCCGCCACCCTGCGGGAGCGCCTCGGCACGATCGCCGGCCGCCGGATCGCGATCGTCGGCGACGTCCTGCACAGCCGGGTCGCCCGCTCCAACGTGCACCTGCTGACGGCCCTGGGTGCGGAGGTGGTGCTGGTCG
>Ga0137412_10005380_pt1 | contig 10224 bp, 7 predicted proteins | sample CZODoug2_1_16fun_FD_122160 | JGI IMG/M metagenome (GOLD analysis project Ga0137412, IMG submission 122160) | Vadose zone soil fungal communities from Angelo Coast Range Reserve, California, USA - CZODoug2_1_16fungal (Hybrid Assembly) | ecosystem: Environmental > Terrestrial > Soil > Vadose zone... | reverse complement strand
GTCGTTGAGAAGACTGCTTCGGTGCGGGAGCTTTGCGCGGCGCTGGATCGCGCTGTGCGGTCGTCGTGAACCGGGGGCGGATGCGCTGAGGGGATTGCGCTGGGGCGGGCGCGGGAGGCGGTCGGCGTCGCGTGAGGCAGTCGCGACGCGGGAGGCAGTCGCGGTCCAGGCGCTGCGGGTGATTGAGGCTCTGCGGCTGATTTCAGCCGCGGCCGATTGACGCGGTTCGCCGCAATTGCCAAGCATCCGCCGCGTACGCAATTCCCGCGGGCAGCAGCATCGATAGATCAATCGCGCGCAGCACGAGCGCGACCGCCAATCCCTGAGCGGGCGCCACCTGTGCAAGCGATAGCGCGATTACCTGCGAGCCTTCGGCGACGCCCAGCCCGGCCGGGACCGGCATGAGCTGTACGAATGCCTTGCTGAGCGGCAGCACGGCGATGAGCGCCAGCAGGTCCACGGGAGCACCCAGCGATACCAACACTGGAACAAACATCAGTGCCTGGATGAGCTGGTTGACAATCGAAAGAGAGAAAAATACTGCCAGCGTGCGTACGCCTTTGCCCAGAGATACATACTCGTTGTGCATTGCGTGCAAAGTTTTCACTATCTTGTTGTCGCCGAATCGGGTCGTCATACGGCGAAGCATCTGGTAGAGCCGCGTGCTCATCGAGACCGCGGTAAGCACCGTACCAGCGCAAAGCGCCGCGCCCACCGCACCCAAAAGAGGCAGCAGGTCGCTGCGGTCCCGCAGCACGACCAACACCAAACCAACAGTCGAAAGCGCGAGAATGGCGAGCAGGCCCAGCACCCGCTCCAGGATGATGGTCGCAGAGACGCTGCTGCCGGAGCGCCCGGCCATCGACAAGCGGGCGGCGCGAAACACATCGCTGCCGACCGACGCGGGAATCACGTAGCCAACGAATCCCGAGGCCAGGTAGATGCGAAACGCCGCCCAATGGGACAGCCAGCAATTACGGGCGCGCAGCAGGTAATTCCATTTGTACGCCATGCTGAAACGATCGAGCAGAAACAGCACAACGGTGAGCACGATCGCGACCGGTTCAATGTCATTGAACGCCGCCAAGGTCGCGTGCAAGTCGAGAAAGTGGGCTATGAGTGCAACAACGACAGCCATGAGAATCCATGGCGCCCATCGCCTCAGAAGGGCGGGCTTCGTCACGTGGGACAACTCCTTCGATCTTTCGGATTGCTTTCAAAAGCTTTCAGCCACCTTTCTCAAGCAATAGAGGTGCCTAGTTAAGTTAAAGATTGGGCCCGAATCTCAAGAAGTATCGGGAAAATGGTGCGCTGCGGGAGGCTCCGAGCGGGAACGCTCCCAGCGAGCGACGGCTTACTGCAGACGGTGACGGTCGGGGTTCAGGCAGATCGAGGACGGTCTAAGACCCAAGCGCCGGGGTTGGCTCTTTTGGCGGAAGGGAGTTCACGCGATGAGATTGGCGCACGCAACGCGGTTGGTCGGCCTCATTGCCCTCATCAGCGTCTGCGTTTCGCTAATGCCTGCTGTTTCAAAGTCGACGGAGCCCTCCACAGTGGAGCTGTCTGCTTGTAGTGATCGCAACTACTGACCGCGTGCTGCTGCGCAGCGCGGACACGGCGCTTTGCGCGCGTGGCAAAGAGCGCTATATTCACTCCGCTAGTTCCAGCGATATGAATAAATCAGTTGGACTAACAAATAACAGCAAAAAATATTTTTGGGAAAGGGGTGCCTATGGCCGGGCCAGTGATTCATGCGACGGACCTTTAGGAATTGAGCGGGCCTGTCGCTGCGCTCGTTGCCGGGTCCTGGGCAACCGAGCAGCTCCTCATTGCGTTGACGTGGGTCACGGATGAGATCCGCGAGGTCGATCGTGGGGACTGCATCGTCACGAACCCCGCCCCCGGAACGAATGAAGAATCGTCGCATCCCCCGTTGGGGTGATCTTGAAAACGATGCCTTCGCCGAACTCTCCGCCCGCCGCCGTCCCGTACAGAAAGCCGCTGTCGCTTCGAATCAGGCTGGAGGGAGAGTGGGGCTGATCCGCCGGTACCGTAACGGGTTCGTCAAACCGATACACTGCTGATACAACACCGGAGAGTGCAAATTTGTACACGGTGCCGCACCCAGACACCTGACAAACCTGGGTGTTGCCGCCATACGCTGCAATTCCGCAGAGCGTGTCATCGCCTGCTGCGATCAGTGCCCCCGTGGGAAGCGCGCCGTAGGTGATATCAGCGAATGAGTAGAGAATGCTCATATCGCCTGATGGCGTCATCTTGAATATCGTTCCACAACCTTCTTCGCACAGCACCAAGTTACCTGACTGAGGGAAACCACCATAGAGCGTGGTCCCGTAGAAATTGCCGTCGCTTGCCTGAACCAGGGGGCCATTGGGGTATTCGGCGGAATCGGCCGCGACACCGACGAATGAGTAGAGGACGCTTTGCACTCCCGCGGGAGTCAGTTTGAAGATTGCCCCGCGGTTGGATTTCCCGCCGACCATGGCGGTGCCGTATAGATTGCCATCCTTTCCCAACGCCAATCCCAGCGGCCGCGCTCCATCGCCATTTTCTACGTTGAATGAGTAGACGGTTCGCTCGTTTCCCGTGGGAGTGAAGGCAAACACTACTCCGCAGCCGTCCGCGCTGCAGCCGGTGTTGGTGATGCCGCCATAGTTTGTTTCGCCGTAGAAGAGACCTGGCGTCGCTTCGACCAGCGAAGTGTATGGTTGCTTGCCATCCGCGCCGCCGGCGAAGAAGTGAAGGACTGTCAATTCGCCGTTCAATTTGAGCTTGAATACCGTACCGCAGCCGTTGTAGTCATAATTTTGTCCCGCGGGAGGGAGGATGAACGGTACCGGACGCGGACACGCAGGAACACCGCCGTTTTGAGTGGTTCCGTAAAGATTGCCGTCACTTCCCTGCATGAGGCCCACGGGGTTGGCGCCTTCGGTGGTTCCTCCGCTGAATGAGTGGATGACCGTTTCCACGCCATCGGGTGAGATGCGGAAGACCGTGCCGTAGCCATAGTCGCCGCCGGTTATGGTTGTTCCGTACAGGTAATCGTCACGAGCGAGGACTGTGCTGTTGGGGCCGGTACCATCGTATTTGGCTTTGACTACCGGGTCGGGTGGCGGCAGGTGGGCCGAGTCCGGTTGCTGCGCCACCGTTCCCGAGCTGCTGCCGCCGCAGGCGATTATCGTGCAGCAGGAACCGACTATGACAGCAATGTTGCGAGCATTGGCTTTGATGTTCGGAAGCATGTTTGGCGATCCCTGAGGTGTTGCCAACATACGCATGTGGAGTGAGCAGATCTGTAGTGAATTTGTATCGGGAACGTAGCGGGGGAATGGCCATGTGACGGACGGACTGTGCGCGTCGGCCAACACCGGTCAAAATGGGCCCCGATGAACTGGAAGAATCCAAATGCAAGCTGATCAACGGATTCGGCGCAGCCTTCAGGGCGATCTGGGCATTGCTCTAGTCAATGTGCGCCGTGGGCGGCGATCAGGGCATCGATGTCGGTCAGCTCAGTGACTTCCGCCATCAGCACATCGGGCGGGCCGGGGGTGTAGTTGGGAAAGTCGGCTGAGAGCAGACGCGCAGCTTCTTCAAAACCGAACAGGCCGGAGAACTTCTCGGCCTCGGCGCGAGTGTTGAAAAACACACTGCTGATGGCGATGTAGGGCAGCAACCCCTGGGGGTAACCCATGTTCCACGTGGGTGAGTAGACGACGAGCTTGACGGGCTTCAGGGCGAGATGTTTGAAAGTCTGATGCAGGCCCAGAGGCAGGTGTACCTTGAGGAAATGCTCCAGGTTGAACGTGCCGCCGGCCTTGTTCGGATACATGAATGCGACCATGTACATCGGATTACCCCTGGTTTTCCTGTTCGAGCAGTGTGCGATTGATCTTGCGTGCGCGCTGTTGAAGCATGTCGCCGCCGAAGGAGACGGGCTGTTGGGAGAAGAGATCCACGGAACCAACGCGTCCCTGCTGTGCCTCGAGCAGCGGTTTGTCCTGGTCGAAAATGGCCTTTACGCCGGCGACGAAGAGGGCCGCCAGGCTGCTGTCTCCATAGTTCTTCACCGACCGGTAGAAGTAGTGAGACGAGCTCTCTGTCTCCGGCGTGATGGCGTGCATGTTGCAAACTTCCGCGCCTGCTTCGCGGGGCCTGCCGGCGGGGCGCGCATTCAACAGGAAAGAGGTGAAGGACGGCGCGGCCCAACTCACTTCCATGTCGAGATCGATGGGATCGGGGTAGCTCTCACGACCCAGTGAAGTGGCGACCATCCACCGATAGAACGGGCCGCCGGTTTGCATGTTCAGCGACCGCATGCGAAACACGATTTCGCGCTCGGCGGCCAACCATGTCATCTGGCCGTCGACATACTCGGTGCCTGGCTTCGCATTGCGATAGATGCGCATTTCTTCGCCGCCGAATGACTCGGGATGCACATACTCGGCGTGGGTGATATCAAACAGGTTGTCGTTGATGAGATTGAAATTGGCGCGAATGGATTCGAAATGACCATAGCCGCCATCCCAACCCGGATGATCGCTGCGATAGAGGAAGTCGGGGATGGTGCTCTGGTCAGCGGCGCCCACGGCGTCGCCGAGCCAGATCCAGAGGTACCCGTGCTTTTGCACGATGGGATAGCTCGTGATCTTCGCTTTAGGAGGCACGATGCTCTGGCCAGGCACGGCGACACACGCGCCGTGACAATCAAACTCGGCACCGTGATAGCCGCAGCGCAGGTTTTCCCCGATCACACGCCCCAATGACAGTGGCGCGAAGCGATGGGGGCAACGATCATCCAGCGCCACGACCCGCCCCGACTGTGTCCTGAACAGCACCAACGGCTTGCCCAGGAGAGTGCGCGCCAGCGGCCGGTCACCCAGTTCCTGTGGCTCAGCCGCGATGTACCAGGTGTTGTATATGTACACGATGAAATCCTTTCACTGCAGGTTGAAGCGTACGTTGAGGCCATACCGGCGGGGCAGTCCGGGCACTACAGAGTTGGAGCCCGTGGCGTTCGAGAGGTCATAACCGATCGTGTAGTAGCGCCGGTCAGCGACGTTGTTGGCGAAAACAGCCGTCTGCCAACGGCCGTTGTCGCTATCCCAGGACAGTCTGAGGTTGGTCACTATGTAAGCCGGCAGCTTGGAAGCGGCGAAGTTGCGAATGTTGTCGTAGATGTATGAAACGTAGTCGCCACTCGCCTGGGCGCTGACATGCCCGCCGGCGACACCGAACGGCAACCGATACCGCGCGAGCGCTGCCGCATGGAATCGGGGCGCAAAGCTGGGTTGTGAGTCGCGGAAGATGCCTGGGCCCAACTGGATGTCGAACAGGCGCGCATTCAGGTAGGAGCCGTTGATGCTCAGATCCAGACCCTGGACGGGCCGCGAGGCCATCTCGAGCTCCAGCCCCTCGTAGCGCCCGTTGAGGTTGGTCACGTAGCCGGTGACTTGGGTGAAGAAGAAGCCCTGATAGCCTTTGTAGTCGTAGTAGTAGGCGGACCCGTTCACGCGAGTCGTGCCGCCGAAGAGGCCATCGCGTTTGAAACCCGCCTCATAGGAATAGAGAACCTCTGGCCCGTAAGGAATATCCTTGGAGGGAAAGCCAGCTCCAAAGGTGGCCGGTGCGTTGAACCCGCCTGCTTTGACGCCGCGATTGATGCCGCCGTAAATCAACAGGTTGTCGCTCGCGTGCCAATCGAGCTGCAGCTTTCCGCTCCACAGGTTGTTGTTGGAGGTGCGGCTGGTTCGAGGCTGCACATTGAAGAGCGGGATCTGGGTGTCGAGCCGATACGGGTTCTCGATCTGGAAGAAGGTCTCTTCGCCCGTGAAGTCCTTGTTCTCACGGATGAAGCGGGCACCGGCAATCAAAGTGAGGCTGTCGGTGAGATCGCGCTCGATCTGCCCGAAGAGCGAAGCCGAGCGGGTCTTCAGGCGAGCCAGCGCGGCGTCATTCCAAGGCACGCCTGCGAGAGGCTCGAACAGACTGTCGGCGGGCGCCGATAGCGCAAATGCGGAATTGAGATCTACGTTCAGGTAGTACAAACCCGTGACCCACCGGAGCCGCGGGATCTCGCCGTTCAGGCGTAGTTCTTGCGCCCACGTGCTGGCGCTCGCATCGAACAGAGCATTGACGGTGCTGGCGGGACCGCCATCGGCGGAGATCCCCTGGAACTTGGAGTAGTGTTTGTAGTCAGTGACTGAGGTGAGTGTGCTGCTACCCAACGGCCACGTGAACTTGCCCGTCGCACTGTACGTGTGCGTGGTATTCCAGTCCGGGACCGCAAAGTCCTGGCTGCACGACAGGTCCTTGCGGTTTTGGGCCGTACAACTCGGTCCATAGAGATTGCCACCCGCGGGCCTCACCAGGTCCGGGTCGAACGACAGCGGATGATTGATCGGCGTACCGTCCGGGAGGATGGCCTCGCGGGTTTCGTTGGGACCCGCTGTAATTGTGCCAACATGATTGCCCGCCGCATCGAAGACGGGGACGGTGGGCTGCTCCAGAAAGGGCGCGGCATTCTGGATCGTGCGGGCATAACTGCCTACTACCAAGAAATTGGGGCCCGCGGTCGCACCAAACTGCAATTCGCCACGCACCCCGAGCGTATCCTCATCGCCAGTGCCGGCGTGATCGTCGGAAATTGGCTTGCCATCGAGTGTGACCAGCCGATTGGGATAGTCGTTCTTGATGTAGGGATCATGCTTGCTGTAAAGCAGTGCGACGCGCCCGCCAATCGCATCATTCACAGGTCCGCCGGCTGCGCTCTCGACGCGGATCTGGTGATAGCTGCCATAAGTAACGTCGGTGTAGGCCTCGAACTGCTTCGTGGGCCGCTTGGAGAGGTAATGGACCAGGCCGCCGGTAGCGTTGCGGCCAAACAGGGTACCTTGGGGCCCTTTCAACACTTCGACCCGGTCGAGATCGAAGACGCCGAAGATCTGGCCTTGTCCGAATGCGACATAGGCGTCATCGACATAGACCGCGACCGGGGCTTCGGTATGGTCATTGAAGTCGTTCTGGGTTACGCCCCGGATGGTGAACAGCGTCTTTTGACCTCCATTGTTGCCGCTGATGTACACCCCCGGCGTCATCGCAGCGATATCCACGCTGTTGACGATGCCCATTTCCTTTAACTGCGCGCCGGAAAACGCGCTGATGCTGATACCCACATCCTGGATGGATTGTTCGCGTTTCTGCGCGGTTACGGTGATTTCATCGAGTACGCCTTCGGCCGCCTGGCTGGTGAGCCACACGCTCAGGAGACCTGCCGCGGCCACACCGCCCCGCCACCCCGCAATCACTCGTTGGTATGCAGCCATTGTGAGCCGCCCCTTTATCGTTGTAGGCGAGGCGAGTATATTTTTGACATCCGGAGCCAAAAATCCCGCGCAGGTCATAAGTTTGTTGAGCGCGCGAGAACAATACCCCTACAACACGAAGAGGCGCGGAGCATGAGTCGCTGGGATCTGATGCAGTCATTTGTACAAGTGGTCGATGCCGGCAGCTTCTCGGCGGCCGCCGAGCGCATGCAAGTTTCCAAGTCGCTGCTGAGCAAGAATGTCTCGCGGCTGGAGCGGCACCTGGGGACTCAGTTGCTCGTGCGCACGACCCGGCGGCTCAACCCTACGGATGCCGGCGCGGCCCTGTTTCAGAAGTGCGAGCGGCTGTTCAATGATCTCGAGGAAGCTGAGCAGTCCGTGCTGAGCCTCGATATTAAGCCCCGGGGGCATCTGCGGGTTGTATGTACGGATGTGTTGGGCGAGCAATACGTTGCACGGGCAGCGGCTGCCATGTGTGCTTTACATCCGCAATTGAAGGTTGATGTGCATGTGACGATGCGCACCGTCGACCTGGTTTCTGAAGGTTACGACCTGGCGATCCGGTACGGAGATCTCACCGACTCATCGCTCAAGGCGCGCAAGGTGTACGAGCTTCCGCACGTCGTCTGCGCCTCCCCGCAATACTTTGCAAAGCACGGCACGCCCCAGACAGTTGACGAATTGCGTCAGCACAATTGTATTGTGGCCACCTTCGATCCCTGCGCGACCTGGCACTTCAAGGTCGACGGGCGCGATATTCCCGTCGATCTGCAGGGGAATTGGCGCAGCAACAGCGGCTCGGCGCTCGTGACGGCCGCGGCTGAAGGGGTCGGCATCTGTCGTTTGCCGGTTCTATATGTGCGCGACTTTCTCAAGAGCGGGCGGTTGGTGCCCATTCTCGAGGACTTCCGTTCGGACCCCCTGCCCGTCTGGATGGTGTATCCAAACGCGCGCTATGTGCCGGCCAAGGTTCGCTTTTTCATTGACTACTTCTGCGACAACATTAAGCGGTTGGCGCAGCTGTGATGAGGCGGCGAGCCTGTCAGGCGACGACCTTGTTCCAGTCGGACAAGAGATGAGTCGCCGATCTTGCCGCCAGGGCGTGGGCGGTGAAGGTCGGATTGACGCCCGCGCTGGTTGGGAATAAACCGGGACCGGCTACGACCACGTTGGGAATGTCATGCAACTGGCCGAATGAGTTGGTGACGGAGTCGGCAGGTGTGTTGCCCATTACTGTGCCACCCATGATGTGCATGCTACCGGGCGGATTGTTCCAGACCTCCGGGGCGCCGGCGGCCGAGATGATGGCCTTGCCTTCGTTTACCGCCGCCCGCCACAGCGCGGCGGATTCGGGATGTGCGGTGTGGACAACGCGCGCCTGAGGAACTCCGTGTTTGTCCACGCTGGTGGCGAGCGTCACGCGATTCTCGGCGACCGGCAAACCCTCGCAAACGGCCGTCATGACGGCATAACCGCGCCTGGCCCTCTGCATGAACGATTGTAGCGGCGCGCCGAAGAGATCGGGCCGTGAGGTGGAGACGCCCAGCAGGTCCGTGGGTTTGACTGCTTGAGCGATGATCCATTGATAGCTGCCGAACGCACCGGAGTTGCCGTGGGTCAACTTTGGGTAGCTATCCTGGTTGACCAACTGGCCGCCGAGGGCACCCATGTAGTGTTGAGTGTCCTGGTCGAAAATGCCGTTCACCACGCCGGCCATGTGGGTCATGACATATCGGCCGAGGTGGTCGGTTGAGTTGCCGATTCCTTTGGGATGCTTGTCCGTGGCGGATGCGAGCAGCAGGCGGGGGTTCTGGATCGAGAAGGCTGCGAGTACCACGAGGCTCGCTTTCAAGGTCTGACGCTCGCCGGAGCGTGTGACGACTTCAACGCCCGTCGCTCGGCGGCCCGTCGGATCGGTCAGAACTTTTGTGACCGTGGTGTCGGTGAGTAGCGTGGCGCCCTTTGAAAAGGCACGTGGCAGGTGGACCGCGTGTGGACTTCCAAGAGCGCCTATCGGGCAGCCGGCATCACACCAACCATCCCAAATGCAGGCTGGGCGGTTGTTGTAAACAGTGGAATTCACTGCCAACGGCAAGGGCGCGACGGTCTTGTTGAGTTTCGTGAAACCGCGGGCCAAGGCGTGCCCTTGGGCAAAGATCTTGACCGGCGGCATGGGATAGGGCTCGCCGGACGGGCGCCAGATCTCCTGCCTGGCATCACCTGATATACCCACCTCCCGCTGCACCAGGTCGTAAAAGGGAGCGAGATCGGAGTAGGCGATTGGCCAGTTGCTGCCGTGCTCGTAGCGCGTGAACATGTCGAAGTCTTCCGGATGCATGCGGGGCCAGACGGCATAGTGATGAGCCGCGCTGCCGCCAACACCATACCCGGTGTTGAATACGTAGCTGATCGGATTCTTGCCCTCTTCCAGAACCGACGTACCGGTCCACTTGAGGCGCCGAGCATATAGAGATGAGCTGATCATCTGGTTGGGCTGTCGTTGTGGACCGGACTCCAACATCAGGACGCGCTTGCCGCCTTCTGCCAGGTAGGCGGCCATGGCGCTTCCGGTTGCACCTGAGCCCACTACGATTGCATCAACCGGCTCGTTCACGCGCCCACCTCGATGGAGGTGGAATGTGTGCCATGGAGGGGAAAGTCGGGTCGGGAACGGGACATGGGCAGGGAGTATAGTGTCCCCGTTTGGCGGGGAATGTTCGCCGGGAGTCACCAGATTGTTGACTGTGGGTGAACAATGGGCCTGCGCCCGCCTGCGTCCCTGCGTCTCCTTGCGTCAGAGGTCCTTGACCAGTCTGAGCGCGTCGTAAATGGCGGCGTGGGTATTGCGTGCCGCGACGGCATCCCCGATACGGAAGAGTTT
>Ga0137412_10005379_pt1 | contig 10224 bp, 10 predicted proteins | sample CZODoug2_1_16fun_FD_122160 | JGI IMG/M metagenome (GOLD analysis project Ga0137412, IMG submission 122160) | Vadose zone soil fungal communities from Angelo Coast Range Reserve, California, USA - CZODoug2_1_16fungal (Hybrid Assembly) | ecosystem: Environmental > Terrestrial > Soil > Vadose zone... | reverse complement strand
ACAATCCGTCGAGGAATTCTACCGCAGCAAGCCGATCAACTTGATTTTGGGTTTCTCGACCGGCGAACTTCCATCCGGGCTACACATCTCATTTTAGCGCCGATTAGGAACGCCAAATCCTGCCGGCACCCACTCAGTCGTAAAACGCAGGCGCCATCTTCCGCTTCTGCCAGTTGCCGAGTTCACTTTGGTCCGAGCGGGCGGTTCGAACCCGGTTGCGCTGCGTTCGGATACCAGAATGTCTGATGGCAGTTTTCGCAGACATCCTGCAACCGGCCGCCGATTTCGATGTGCGAAGCGGCATCTTTTTTCTCGGCCGCCGCAAGCACTTCGAAGCCGTGATCACGCAAGGCTCTGCCGAAGGCATCGAAAGTCTTGCGCTTGTTCCTGATGATCGCAGCAATTTCCGCGGGCTCCAGTTCGACACCCGGTGTCTCCGACTTGGTTCCTGGCGGCGCCACGTCGCGACCCGGTACCGTGAGCAAGTTGCCCCCCTCGATGATGCGGACGGCGGCACGGTGCATGTTGGCCCGATCCTCATCCGATTTAGGAGAGGATTCATGCACCCCGGTTTCATCGACGACGGTTCCGACCGCTCCCCAAATCGCGTCTGCAGAAGGGTCGACGATGGCGTCCATGATGTCCTTGACGGTGGACTGGACTTTGGACTGGATTTGGCGGTCTTTCGTGGCGGCAGGTTTTTTCTGCGCCACCGCGAGGGAGGAGGGTGCGCCCCAAAGATGTGCCGTCAACCTCGCATCGCATCTCAATAAAATTACGGAATTTCGTCATTCACACGCACTGCAAACGGTCGCACCGTCCGCTCTGCCAAATACAGAACCGTCGTTCGATGGTGCGCCAGCCAAGGACGATAAAGCCATGTTCTAACGTATCCATGTACGGCCGAGAAACTATTGCGGGAGTGGATTGCACAGCAATTTTCAAATCTCGGCACGGAGCCCTCGTGCGACTATCCCGGCGAGCCGTTTGGCGCGTTTGACGCCGGTGTCGAAAAGTGTTCGCTATAGCTTCAGACCTCCTGACATAGCCGATTTTCACGACTGAAATCACTGGGATTTGGCGGCCTACGGCCGGCCGGGGTGCGAACCAATACATGTCCGGTTTTTTTGTGGGGTAAGCCATCCCCCCTGAAAACGCGCATGTTTTGTTGGAGTTATTGCGAACCCAAACCTGTCCGCTCTAGCAAGGCTTGGGTAACGGCACGAAGTGCCGTTGTGTCAAGTTTTTCAGACTGCCATTTGAGCTTTTTTGATCCATTCGCTGACCTTTGTGTCGAGATTGTCGAAGGCGCGCTGCAAAGAGGTCTCGAGCGATGGCTTTCCGGGGAGCGCGGCGGCGAGGCCTGGGCGTAGCAAACGGTTATAGGTGCGGGTAAAGAACAGTGCGACGCGGAGGCCGAATTGTGGGGCGCGACAATCAAGATGGGACGGTAGCGTCAATCAGGATGGGACTTTGCCGGGGCTGGCCGGACGGAGCGAGGGCGTAGCCCGAGCGAGGTCCGGCCAGCCCCGGCGGCGCATTTTTCCTGTGGGTTATTGCTGTGGGAGGCGTGCGCGCTGGCGGTCGTGAGCGGCCGGGAGAAGCGTCTGGTTCATCTCCGATTCGAGGGAATCAGTCTTTGCCCGGCCGTCACATCAACGACCACCAGATGAGGCTCTACATGTCTTTGCGAAACACTCACGGCACGACGATTGCAGCCGGCAAGTCCGGCTTTGGCCGAACGAGCGGCTACCGGATCGAGGGGGATCCGCGGCTGCCCTCGCAGAAAAAAGCGCCACGCGGGCGACGACGGGCAGACCCCTTGGCCACGCTTTGGGACGAAGAGATTGTGCCGATCCTGAAGGCGGCGCCTGGCATTCGAGCCATCGCGGTGCTCGAAGAAATCCGCCGCCGCCATCCCGAGATCACAGCAAACATTCGGCGCACGCTGGAGCGCCGCATGCGCGCCTGGCGGGCACTCGCGGGCCCCGAGCGGGATGTGATCTTCCGGCAGGAACATGCGCCCGGCCAACTTGGTCTGTCGGACTTCACCGACACGAGTGAGCTTGGCGTCACTGTTGCGGGCGTTGTACTGAGCCATCGGCTCTATCACTTCCGGCTCGTCTTCTCAGGCTATGAGCACGCCCATGTGGTGCTCGGTGGCGAGAGCTATGTGGCCCTGGCGGAGGGACTGCAGAACGCGCTGTGGGGGCTCGGCGGGGCGCCGCAGGAGCATCGCAGCGACAGTCTCTCGGCGGCGTTCCGCAACCTGACGCGTGAGGATGCGGAGGATCAGACGCTGCGTTATCAGGAACTGATGCGCCACTACTGCATGACACCGACGCGCAACAATCTGGGTGTCGCGCACGAGAATGGCTCGATCGAGAGTTCGCATGGCCATCTCAAGAAGAGGCTGGAGGACGCGCTGCTTCTGCGTGGCAGCCGAGACTTCAATGATCTGGACAGCTACCGCGGCTTCGTCGATGAAATTGTTGGTCGCCACAATGCTAACAATCGCAAGCGCATCGAGTTGGAGCGGCCGATGCTGCGCCAGCTCCCCAAACGACGGACAGTCGATTACGAGGAAAAGATCGTCACTGTTACATCGAGCTGCGGCTTCGACTTGAAGCGCGTCTTCTACACGACGCCATCGCGGTTCATCGGCCATGATCTGCGTGTGCATCTCTACGATGATCGGCTCGAGTGCTTCCTCGGTACGACATCGGTATTGATACTCCGGCGTGGACGGCCGATGTCGGACACCAAGCGCGGCCATGTCATCGATTATCGGCACGTGATCCATGCGCTGCGCAAGAAGCCGATGGCACTCCTCAACCTGGTCTACCGCGATCAGTTGTTCCCACGGCCGGCCTATGCGCGAGCCTTCGAGGTACTGCAGCAGAAAGTGGGTGACAAGCGTGCATGCAAGGTAACGGTCGAACTGCTGGCGCTCGCCCATGAGCGCACCTGTGAAGCCGAACTCGCGGTGTTGATCGAGGAGGAACTCGATGCGGGCCGGTTGCCGGATATTGCAATACTGCGTGAGCGGTTCGGGCCAAACCCGGCATCCGTACCGGTGGTCAATGTGACACTCGTTTCGCTGTGTGCTTACGACGAACTCGCCGCTGTTTATGCCGTCAAACCAACTTCCAATTTGGAGGTTGTGGCATGACGACACCCAACAGTGTTGATGCCGCGCGCGTCGAACTTTTGCTCAGCGAGTTGCGCTTGCCGAGCATCAAGTTGCGATGGGCCAAGCTCGCCGAGCAATCCGACAAGGAAGGTTGGCCGGCAGCACGCTTCCTGGCGGCGCTTGCCGAACACGAAGTGGCCGACCGCGGTTGTCGCCGCATCGAGCGCCATCTCGCCGAGGCGCGTCTGCTTGCCGGCAAGACACTCATGACATTCGACTTCGAGGCCGTGCCAATGGTCTCGAAAGCCCAGGTCATGGCGTTGGCGGCGGGCGATGCGTGGCTGGAGAAGGGCGCCAACATTCTGCTCTTCGGCCCGCCGGGCGTCGGCAAAAGCCATCTCTCGGCAGCACTCGGACTGGCCCTGGTCGAGAATGGATGGCGCGTGTTGTTCGCGCGCACAACCGACCTCGTACAACAACTCCAGGTCGCTCGTCGTGACCTGGCCCTCGAAAGCGCAATCAGCAAGCTCGATCGCTACGATCTGCTCATCCTCGACGACCTCGCTTACGTCACCAAGGATCAAGCCGAAACCAGCGTGCTGTTCGAGTTGATAGCGGCTCGTTATGAGCGCAGATCAATGCTGATAACGGCCAACCAGCCGTTCGGCGAATGGGGCAAACTCTTCCCTGACCATGCCATGACGCTCGCGGCAATCGACCGTCTCGTGCATCATTCCACGATCCTGGAAATGAATGTCGAAAGCTATCGCCGCCGCGAAGCCCTCGATCGAAAGCGCGGACCCGGCCGGCCACCCGTCCACGCCACAACCAAAAACGCCGAAACAGCCAAAAACTGATTGACGCGCCGCGTCAATCAAAGTCCTTGCCAACGAGGCGGCCCCCGTAAATGATGACTTCACGCGGCCGCCTCGTCCCATCCAGATTGTCGCGCAACATTTTGCGAAAGAAGACCGGAAGGACGAGTTATGGACGGGACCGCACGCCACGGATACCAATATCAGCTTGAAGTGGGTTGTGCTTGCTTGTGTTGGGGGTGCTGCAATCATTTGGGCGGTGGTCAGTTTTACGGGCACGCATCCAAGTGATGTAATTATTAGGTAAGCCTTATGTCTGTCTGTTCCCGCCGCTTGTTTACTTCGCACTCATAAGGCGCGAACCTTCCCAGGGAACAAGCGGCTGGGATAAACAGAAGAAATAATATGAGAAAACGTTGGTCACCATTAAAGGGGTTCAAGGGACCAGTGATTAGCGAAAGTGGTGTGCGGTCGGTGCAGGAAGAAATTGAGCGTGAGGCGTGGAACTGCTGGGCGGCAAAGGACCAAAAACCGTTCGAGCCAGTGTTGGTCAAATATGCGAAGGTCAAGCGTCCGATGGTCAGGAGAATTATCAGTCTAGTCACACCGTAAATGGCCAGAGAAGAAGTTTTCGTACCGAGCCCCTATACCGGCGAAGGCATTTCGGTCCAGGAGTTCAATGTAGCTCTCGATCGATATCTTACAGACGGCACTGGGGAGCTGGACACGTACGTGAGGATGAGCAAAAAAACGGCTCGATAAGAAAATAAATCTATATGAGGGAGGAAATCAGGGAGAATAATCAGTACTACACGATTGTCGGTGGTTCGTTCCGCGTTCAAGTGGACAAGGATGATCCGAAAGCGGTTCGCCGCGATTGGACTTCTGCCGATGGGACAAAGTCGGGCACCAAATATGAACGTATAGTCAACGCACTTGTAGGCTACATCGAGGATATCCAATTTAGGGACAGCGACTACGGTCTCCAGCGCTACATTGCTCTCGACAAAAGTGCCGACGGGTCAATGCCAGTGATTGCTCTGTCAACGGCGTCACGTGAGGCAGAAACTTTCTCAAGAAATTGCCGAATATCAGCCTCCTCAAAGAGGTCCGTTTGCGCCCATTCAATTTCGAGGGGGATGGCGGCGAGGTGCGTGGCATGGAGGTCACACAGGAAGATAAGGAAGGAAAGTTTACAGTCAAAATCACAAACCACTTCCGCGATGCAGCATTGAAGATTAATATCAATGGATATCCTGATCCAACCGGAGAGACCGGAGATTACTCAAAAGATGATTGGAAGCTCTACTTCCTGCAAGTCCGCAAATTCCTTGTGAATTTCACCAAAGAAAAAATGCAGGCTGCTGTAGCACAGGCGGTCGTTGACCGAGGCACCGCTGTCCCGCAATCAAAGGAGCAGGAGGATCGAATTACGGCCGATGAGCCAAACCCTGACGACATTCCGTTTTAAAGTCTCGGTCACATAAGAGAAGCCCCGGCGTCAACTACGCACTCCACCGGGGCTTCCACTTATGCCACGCATTCAGGGCGTTTGCGCGGCTCTGTGCATATAGGGCGGGGTAAAAATCCTGCAAATTAAGGTTTGTCCATCTTTGAGGCACAACATCCTGACATATAAGTTAGTTTAACGACCGGACTTTTGTCGCATTTGCTGTTCTATCTACAATCCTACGGGGGTGGCGCGCTTTGGGGAAATACGAAGAGCGCGCTAAGGGGACGACGTTCGCGCGGGCGTCGTCCTTTTCCGTGCGTGTTAGTGGGGTAGGAGCTGGGGTGGGACCCAAGCAAATGTTTAGGCGCTACCTCAATAACTTTTTATGGGCACCGGTTTACGCTCCTTAAATCATTAGAGAGGAGCTAGGCATGCCAATGAGCGAAATCGCCTTCTGGGCCCCGATTGTATCCGCCTTATGCGGGGCGGGGATTCTCGGAATCACAGTATATCGACTGATCCGACGTATCTGAGGCCTGGGGATAGCGCGGTTGCACAATTTCACCCATGCTTCACAATAGGGGTATGGCTCGGTTGAGGGTACAATTTCATACGTGCGCGGCTTCGGCTTCGCACACGCCTTCAACCGCGTCATAGCACATAAGGCCACTCCGTAAGGGGTGGCCTGCGTGCTGTTCGAACAATTCTGCACACCCGCACGTCCGCTCGGCTGGATGACGTTAAACCCCAAGCGTGAATGTCGGAAACTCGCGCCGCCGTTAAATCCGTAGCTCGTTGTTTCTCCGCGCTTCTAGGTAGTGATCAGGGCGACGCAACGCCCTCCACCTAAGGAAGAAACGCGCCTAGAACCGGAGCACCAGCGAACTACAAAAGCTCACATCAGGTTCTGTTGCGAAAGCAGGGGAAATGACTGCCCACTTGTCACCCTGCCATCTGAACAGCACCGGACTAAGAAGAAGGGCGACACCGTTGCAACGATGCCGCCCAAGTCACCGTCAGTAGGAGTCAGTCCTCGTCATCCTCGGACTGCTTCCGCCTGATCTGCTCGTCGCGCTTTGCGATCTCGGACTTGATCCAGGCCCTCACCTCACTTCGGATATAAAAGACGCGACTGTTTGGGTGCTTCCCTGCCTTGTGGCGTGGTGGAAATTCCTCCCGTTCCTCGCGCCTGTCTATCTCCGTGCGTGACAGTGTGATGCCAAAGATTTCTCGTAGGCCTCTTCGATCAACAAAGCCTTCTTCGCTTTCAAGTATCGACATGACGTTCTCCAGACTGCGGAGAGCGTGCACGTCTCCATTGGGGCTTGGTGCCACCAGTGGGCAGCCGATAGGCTGCATAGCGAACATACGCTTGATGTGCGGTATGGCAAGATGCTCTACCTGCACATAGCGTCCGTGGAGAAAATTTAATAATAAAAAGGCCCTCGAATTATGCGAGGACCTGTTGCTTTCTCGTTTTAAACTCATCGAGCATGTTTGCCCAGTCTTGGAGAAGAACGACGCGCTCTTTCCAATATTTGGCGCGGTTGTAAGCTCCGCGTACTTCATTTTTCTCCTCGTGGGCCAGTGCCATCTCGATCACGTCGGGATTGTAGCGCTGTGTACCGTTAAGGATGGTTGAGGCAGAAGTTCGAAAACCGTGCGAGCAATGCTCATCTTTTGAGTAGCCCATACGTCTCAGCGCGACATTAAAGGCATTCTCAGAGAGCGGTCTTTTGTCGGTGCGTACCGATGGAAAGACCAACTCCCTGCCGTCGTCCCAGACCTCTCGCAAGACTTCGAGCGCTTGGTCAGACAGCGGCACGTCATGGGGCTTTCTCATCTTCATTCTCTCAGCCGGTATCTCCCAACGTCGCTCGATAAAATTCACTTCAGAGCGACGCATAAAGCGTACTTCGCCTGGCCTGGTCATTGTCAGTGCCAGGAATTTGAGGCCCGCTTTAACGGTGTAGTAGCCGGTGTATTCGTCAATGCAGGTCATCAATACACCAAGCTCGGTCTCATCAGTGAGCGCTGCTCGGTGTCCGCTACGACGCTTCAGCAACGCGCCCTTGAGTGCAAAGGTGGGATCATTCGTAGCCCGCAAGGTAACGATCGCGTGGCGGAATACTCTGCCTATTGCCCCTCGAAGCTTATGGGCACTCTCTTTGCGCCCGCTCTTCTCGATTTTCTTCAAGATGTCGAGGATTTCAGCCGCAGTGACTTCCGTTATCGCCTTATCCGTCAGCGGCGCGGCGAGTTTCTCAAGGTACCACTTTTGCTTGGCGAGCGTGGCAAGCGCCGAACCCTCTTCGTCGAGCTTCGCAATAACCTCCTTGGCGATGAGGCCAAATGTGGTGGCTTTTGCGACCTTGGCCTTTGCGTCGTCGGTCTTTCGCTGCTCGGACGGATTTATGCCGTCAGCCAACAATTTCTTGGCGTCGTCGCGCCTGGTGCGGGCTTTCGCTAAAGTGACCTCGGGGAAAGCTCCGAGGGAGAGCATGAGCTGCTTGCCGCCGAATCGATAGCGGAAACGCCAGAGTTTGCTCCCGTTTGGGTTGACCAACAGGTGCAGGTTATTCCCATCCGAGAGCATATAGGGTCTCGCTCGGGGCTTCGCATTTTGGGCCGCGAATGGCGAGAGCATGAGAGTAGCTCCTGTTTGGGGTGAAGGGCTTCTACTCTCAAAGATACTCTCACATACTCTCAAAGTCACGTTCACCCATGGAGAACCATGGGAGGACAAAATAGAGTAAGTCTTTGAAATTGAGGCGCTATTTGCGCTCTAGAACATCTATGGAACGGGGTGGTGGTGCCGCAGAAGGGACTCGAACCCCTGACCCCCGCTTTACGAAAGCGGTGCTCTACCGGCTGAGCTACTGCGGCATCGGAGGGCGCCATGTAGCAAGGATTGGCCGGCCTGGAAAGGGCCGATCGGGGCCAATATGGCAAACGGCTGCCCTATTCAGAAGTTCGGACCGCCCTGCTATTGATGGACGGTTTCGATCAGGAGGCTCTCATGCACATCGCCCATGCCGAGGACTCAAGCCAGGCCAGCAACGCCATCCGGGGCGGCAAGCGGGATTTCCGGACGCTGCTGCGCGGCAATGAGGATTCGCCCAACAACTATCGGCTGTCGTTCGTGCGCCAGTCGGGGGAATTGGATGTGCCGCGCCACCGGCACAATTTCGATCAAATCCGCATGTGCCTGGAGGGCGACCCGCAAAATTACGGCAAGGACAAATGGTTCGCGCCCGGCGAAATCGTCTATTTCCCCGAAGGCACGCCCTATGGACCCGAGCAAAGCGCCTCACACCGGTTGAGCATCACGCTGCAATTCGGCGGCGCCAGCGGCCAAGGCTATATCGGGGCGCAGCGCACGGCGGCAGCGATTGAAGAAATGAACGCGCTCGGCACTTTCGAGAAAGGCGTTTTCATCCGAAGCGGCGAACTTGGAGCAGGGCAGCGGCGCAACCAGGACAGTTACGAAGCCATCTGGGAGCATATCAACAGGCGAAAGCTCACCTATCCGAAACCACGTTACGAAGAGCCCATCCAGATCAAGCCGGCAAATTTTGATTGGCTCCCCGAAGCGCGCCAGCAGGGCATCGCCACCAAACCGCTTGCGGTTTTTTCAGAGCGCGGCTGCTCGATCTCGATGCTCAAAGTGGATGCGGGCGCAAGCGGCGAAATCGAGACGCGAGCTTGCGTCCGTATCGGGTTCGTGGTCAAGGGCGAGGGAGAGGCAAACGGCGAGACGATCCGCAAACATACGGCTTTTTCGCTTGAGCCTCATGAGCCCTGCCGGATTGCGAGCCGCGATGGGGCGGAGTTATTGGTCGTGGGACTTCCCGCGATGGGTTGAGAAGGTCTTCGAGTTCGCCGACCCGGCGTTGTAAATCCCGAATTTCTGCTTCGACATTCATGGCCATAATTCACATCTAGCACAAAACCGGACTGCGTACGACAATCAGACCCGCCTTCACCAGAACAACCCTTTCAACCGGCCCCAGCTGCCGTTTTGTTTTTCCGGCAGCGTCTGGACAGTCGGTTCAAGTGACGGCTCCGGGATGGGGCCGGGATCATCGGGAATATGCACCAGCGAGATCGGGCGGTCGCCCCTTGTGCTTTCCGCAGCCTTGTCGGGGCCAAGCCGTGGTGACACCACTTCGGGCAGTGGCGTCGGCGCAGCTGGCGCAGCCGCGGTCGCTGTCGTGGGTCCCACCACCGGTGGCCGCACCACAGGTGGCTCCGCCACTGAGGCAGCCGCCGGTGCAATGATCACATCGGGCTCGGCGCTCTTCGCCTGATCCAGTTTCGGCGTTGCATCGCGAACGACGCCGCGCAGGCGAAAGCGGGCTTTCGTCCCGTCGATAACGGTGGCATTGGACCCGAGCTCCGACAGCGGCTCCTTCCATTGAAAAGCGTCGAGCCGTCCGGTCACGGGGGAAACCGGCATCCAGCGTTCGGAGACGAAGCCATCAGCGGTCCAGGCCGGGTCACGGCGCGCATGCACGGCGCGCGTCATCCATTCGCGCGCGCGGCCCTCGTCACCGTGCTCGGTTTCTTCCAATTCAGCCATCAGCATGGCGACACGCTGGGTGGGCGCCGCGAGCAGCGGTTCCAATGCGTTACGCGCAATGGCGAATTCCTGCGCATCTAGCGCGGCGCGCGCGACCGCAAGCGCGGCCTCAATATGGCCGGGTGACTTTTGCGCCAGCTGGTCGACGCGAGCCAGCCGATCGCGCGCCGAAACGCCGGGCCGGAGGTACGCGAACGTGTCGGCAAGATCAGGATGCGGGTTGGCCTTCCATGCGGATTCG
>Ga0137412_10005377_pt1 | contig 10226 bp, 10 predicted proteins | sample CZODoug2_1_16fun_FD_122160 | JGI IMG/M metagenome (GOLD analysis project Ga0137412, IMG submission 122160) | Vadose zone soil fungal communities from Angelo Coast Range Reserve, California, USA - CZODoug2_1_16fungal (Hybrid Assembly) | ecosystem: Environmental > Terrestrial > Soil > Vadose zone... | reverse complement strand
AGCCGACGGCTAACGCCACAACGACGGCAACAACGGCGGCCATGCTCGTCATGTCCTCCAGTGTCCCTGGAGGACAGCATGATCGCCACAGGTCATGGGGTGATCGCGGAGGGTCAGGCGGCCTGATGACCGCGCTCACGGGCGAGTTCGCCGAGCAGCGCGACAGCCCGTGCCGGGGTCCCTCGCAGCCTGGGCATTTCCACCGCGGCCAGCCGGGTAACCGGCGTCCACGGCTTCCGTTCCCAGCGGCCGTCGATTCCGGTGAGGCGGCAGTACACCTGCCCGTTGGCTCGCAGGATCCACTCCCAGGACAATTCCGCCGGATCCCCACCGCTGACGCTGACCAGCCGGGCGATCACCTTCCGGGGAATTAACGCCATGCCGGATGCCTCCCGCCGGGTGGCCCCTGAGGCGTTGAAGGCCCCCGCTCACCAGGGGCGGTCACGTTGTGTGGCTTTGGAATCAGAACTTTACCCCCGAACAGTCACAGGGGACGTGAAGCGCAAGCTCTGCATTTCCTCTCAGACGTTAAGGGGTTATCGGCCGGGCCCCAGGGCCGAGCGGGATGACTGCCCGGGCGATTAAGCCTGCGCGCAATCAGTAAGGCCAGGTTCCAGGGGCGGCTCACGGTGGGGTATCGCGTCCGCCAGGCTGTCGAATATCGCGAACAGCCGGTCCATGCCCGCGTCCGTCAGGATCCGGCGGACCGCCGGGCTCCCCGCAGCAACCCGCAGCTCTCCGCCGGCGGCGTCCGTGTATTTCAGCGCCATGATCAGCGCGCTGAGGGCGTGCCAGTCGCAGGCCGGCCAGGCCGTCAGGTCCACCACGATGATGGGGTAATCCGGGCTGACGGACACGAGGGCTTCCCAGAAGCGCTGGGCGTTCCCGGCGTCGACCTGCACCAGCGGGGTCACGATCGCGCGGCCACGGTCTGCGGTGACCCTGACACTGGCCTGGTGGGAACCGTGCTGGTGGAAACTGCGGGGCTCGTCAGGGCCGTCGGTCAACGTCTCATGCTTTCCGCCAGGCAAGCCCGGCTTGCCGGTGTCCCGGGCGCCGCCTGAGCATGAGCGCATGCGAGCAAAACCGGATGGCGGCTGTTTCGTCAACCGCGCGCAACGTAACACCCCGATCACAGAGCACTCAAGGCTTTCGCTGGTAATTGCCACCTGGTTGGGGTGCAAATACGGCGTAGCGTCAAGTACGCGTGGGGTGCTGGGCGAGAGCCTATTGAAGGACACCGTGTTCCCCGGCGCCGTCCTCCTGACGGCTGCCGAGTCGCTGCGAGCCGCTCATGCCGGTAACCGGTCGTAGAGTGCTCCTACGGCAAAAATGGATGATTCGGGCGGCGGATCAGCCGGCCGGCGGCCGGCGAACTCCCGCTCCAGTTGCTGGTTCACACCAGCCAGGGCGAACTCGGCCGTCACCCGAATACCGTTATAGATGGCGCGGTCGTTTGAAGATCCGTGGTTCACAATGCAAACCCCGCGGATGCCCAGCAGCGGCGCCCCGCCGTACTCGGAATAATCCAATCGCTTCTTGAAGTCGTCGAATGCCTTGCGCGAAAGCAGCGCACCCACCTGCGCGGTGACAGTCGAATTCAACGACTGCCGCAGCAGATCCCGTACCAGGCGGGCCAAGCCCTCTGACGTTTTAAGCGCCACATTGCCCACAAACCCATCGCATACCACCACGTCGGCGCGGCCGTTGTAAATGTCGCGGCCCTCTACGTTGCCGATGAAGTTGAAGGAAAGCTGCTTGAGCAGGGCAAAAGACTCGCGGGTAAGATCATTGCCTTTACCCTCTTCTTCGCCGATCGACAGCAGGCCAACGCGGGGACGAGGAATCTTGAGCACGCTCCGTGCGTACATCTCGCCCATGACCGCGAACTGCTCCAGATTGTGCGGCTTGCAGTCGACATTGGCGCCCACGTCGAGCAGCACGCAGCGCGAACCCGTAGCTGTGGGAAGCAGGGCACTCAGGGAAGGACGATCTACTCCGGGCAATGGTCCCAGCACCATCTTGGCCAGAGCCATGGCGGCCCCGGTATTGCCTGCTGTGAGGAAACCGACAGCCTTCTTTTCCTTGACCAGGCGCAGCCCGACACGCATGGTGCTGCCCGGCTTCTTGCGAATCGCTGTCGCCGCCTTCTCGTCCATGCTGATCCATTCCGTCGCCGGAACGATTACGATCGGGAGCCGCTCACCCCTGGTTGCGTCGTGCAACGCAGCCCGAAGACGATCCTCCGGACCCACCAGGTGGACCCGGACCGGAAGCTGGCGGCAAGCATGGATGGCGCCCTTGATCTCAGGATCGGGAGCCTTATCCGACCCCATGGCATCGAGCGCGATATCCGTGAGCGTGGGCACGGAAGGGGTTAGGCTTCCTTGGCTTCGAGCACTTCGCGACCCTTGTATACGCCGCATTTGGGGCAAGCCCTGTGTGGTAGTTTCCGTTCGTGACAGTTAGGACATTCCGAAACGGTAATGGGAGTGAGCGCGTCGTGTGAACGGCGCTTGGAAGTGCGGGCCTTGGAGTGGCGCCGCTTTGGATTCGGCATTGCAGATTCCTTTCAGGCGTTCTCCCCGGCTGTGCGGCCCCAGCCTGAGATCGCTCTCAACACTAACTTTTGATCTTGCTGCGGAGGTCGGCAAGGGCTGTCCACCGCGCATCGACCTGGCTTGTATCGCAGTCGCATATCTCGTTGTTGCGATTACGTCCGCATCGAGGGCAGAGCCCTTTGCATTCCTGCTGGCAGAGCGCTTTTGCCGGCAGGGAGAGCAACACCTGCTCGCGCAATACGTCCTCAACCGCAAGACGGCCTCCTTCATAGTACCCGATTTCGGTATCGGAGGTCGAGATAGCGTGCTCCGAGGCGTCGGCGTCGACACCGGCAGGCCGAAACAGCAGGTCGAAGTCTTCTTCGAGGCTTTGGGCGACTGGATCCAGGCAGCGGGCGCAGGGCATTTCGAAATTGCCCCGGTAGCCGGCGCGCAAACGGATGTCGTGGATCAGATCATGCGGTCCGCGATGTTCTGTGAGCAGGTCGGCGTGGCCGTTTACCGGCATACCGTCGATTTGACGGATTCCGGAACCGTAGTCGATGGCCCCGGCCGGGATCGTCTCACTGAACTCGATCGGCTCCCGTTCCAGATCGAGCACCGTAATCACAATGGCCATAGCACTCTCCGGCTCAAAAGCGGTAAAACACCCCGATGTTTGGTTCCAGGGTCGTTCGTAGCGTCTTGGTATCGATCGCGAACTGGTGAAAATCAGGCGTCTTGTATTTTAAGCCGCGCAGCCCGCCCTGTACCCCGATTCGCTTATACAACGAATAGTTCAGGCCCAGGTTCCAGGTGAACTCCGGCAGCAGCTGAGACGGCAAGCTCGTCCCTGGCTGGTTCACGTTGGTGATCGTTCCGGCGATGGGAGAAAAGACGATGATCCCGCCCCCCAGCGCCAGGTACGCCTCAACCCCGTGATACGCGGGTGATTGAAGCAGGTAGGAGACGCTGAAGTCGGTCACGTTGCTCTGCACCTTGACCACGTTCTTGTTATAAGACTCATAGAACTTGGTGTAGCCAACGTTCACTTCGTAGCCCGCCCAGGGACGCCAGGGCTGGCGAAAACTGATCAGTGCGCCACCCGACGCGGTCGTGTCGTCGCGAATAAAGTTGCCGTTGGCCGCGCCCGTCACCTGATAAAAGCCGGCTACGCCAAGGTCGAATTTCTCTTTAGGCGGGGTGACCGTCTGCATGGTTTGCGTGTTCTGTGCATGACAGGCGACAGCCAATGGGAGCATGCCGGCTACCACCAGGAGTGCGCTTAAGAAGGAGGGAAACCGCCGGCTTCGGGCCGATCGAGGGAAGGTTGGGGACTTTTTCAAACTGACACTCTGCATGGTTGAGTCTTATCCCACTATATATGGTTCCATCGGCTCGGTTTGCCTCTAGAGCCTTCGCCAATCGTCGCCCGCGAAGAGTCGAATGCCGGCAATTCCAGCAGCGCCGGCCGCTATGCAATCCCGAGCATTGCCAATGGTCACTCCGCCCAGAGCCAGGACCGGGGTTCCCCGCGCTGCTGCGCAAGCGAGGCGCAGACCTTCGAGGCCCTGGGAAGGCTGGGAAAACCCAACCGATAGCTTTCCGAAGACCGGAGAAAAAAGTATCAGGTCCACCTGCTCTGCGCAGGCCACGTCGATTTCCGCAAGGCTGTGGCAGGGCACACTGATGATCGGGCTGTCGGAGCAAAAGGCTTTCCTCACGCTGCTGGCCGCACCCGAGTGAGGCGTGCCGGCAAGGTGAACTCCGTCGGCGCCGGCCCCCAGTGCCAGGGCTGCGGACTCGGGCGTAGACACATTTACCAGCAATTTCGACCGCCGGCGATCGATTTTCGCCACGACCTCTCGCGTGAGCGACTGAAGGGCGGCTGCACTCAGATCCTTCTCGCGCAGTTGAATAAAATCTACGCCGCCGGTCGACCACTCCTCCACCATGCTCAGAAGGGGCTGGGTAGCCCCTCTGCGATCGGTAATGGCACAGAGTTGCATCCAGTGGAGTCTATTCCAGCGAGCGGGAGGCTCGGTCGTTAAGGGTTCGTTTTTTAGGTTCATGGTGCGATCGGTCGCAGTTCGCTACACTAGAGCAGTTTCGCAATGACTCTGGTCTGATAAAGATCGCGAGGAGTGGTTTTCCTTGGGAGAAAACCAGAAAAAGGGCTGTCGGTTCGGTCTACACCAATTGCGAAACTGCTCTACCAGCAAACGCACGGGCGTATGCTAACTGCAGGTCATGCTGTTCCGGGTTTCATTTCGGTATTTTGTCCCGCTACAGAAATACGAAATTAATCTCCTCACTTCGTTCTTCCGGTACCCTTCCAACAAGGCATGATTACCTACGATCTACTCATCATTGGTTCCGGCCCTGCGGGGCAACGCGCCGCTATCTACGCCAATAAATTGGGCAAGCGGGCCGCTGTCGTTGAGCGTATGCGGACCATCGGTGGTGTTTCCGTCAATACGGGGACCATCCCCAGCAAAACCATGCGCGAAGCCGTGATGCATCTTTCCGGCTACAACTACCGGCAGATCTACGGCATGAATTACAAGGTCAAGGAAAAGATCACGATGGCGGATCTCGCCTTCCGCGTCCAGCATGTGATCAAGACCGAAATCGATGTGACCGAGGCGCAGCTTTCGCGAAATGGGATCGACGTGCTTCCGGGCGTGGCCAGTCTTGAAGATGCCAACCACGTGAAGGTGACCAACGAGGGTGGGACGCAGACCTACGAGGCGAAGAACATCATCATCGCCACCGGCACCAAGCCGGCAGACTCGCCCAGGGTACCCATCAACGGGCGTTCCATCGTCAACAGCGATCAGATCCTCGAGCTGCCGAACCTGCCCAAGTCGCTCATCGTGGTAGGCGGCGGTGTCATCGGCGTGGAGTACACCTGCATGTTCGCCGCGCTCGGCGTGCGCGTCACCCTGATCGAAAAGCGGCCCAAGCTGCTGGAGTTTGCCGACCAGGAAATTGTGGAAGCCCTCAGCTACCACCTGCGCGACAGCCGCGTGACCATGCGTCTGAACGAGGAAGTGGAAAGCGTAGAAGAGCTGCCCGATTGCAGCGTAGTCGCGAACCTTGAAAGCAAGAAGAGAATTTCCGGCGGCGCGTTACTCTATGCGGTCGGCCGCTCCGGCAATGTCGAACAACTCAACCTGGGCTCCGTTGGCATCGAGCCGGATTCTCGCGGCCGCATCCCGGTAGACAAAGACTTCCGCACCAAGGTGCCGAACATCTTCGCCGTGGGAGACGTGATTGGCTTCCCCAGTCTGGCCTCAGTATCGATGGAGCAAGGCCGAATCGCCGTTGCGCGCGCCTTCGGCAACGAAAACCTGGTCTCCAATCCCAGCTACTATCCTTACGGGATTTATACGATCCCGGAAATCTCATTTATCGGCAAGACTGAGGAACAGCTCACGGACGAAGATGTGCCCTACGAAGTGGGTATCGCGTATTATCGCGAGATTGCCCGCGGGCAAATCAGGGGCGATACCACCGGCCGTCTGAAGATTGTTTTTCATCGCGAGACACGGCATCTTTTGGGAGTGCATATCATAGGCGAGGGCGCCAGCGAACTGCTGCACATCGGGCAGGCCGTCATGGCCCTCGGCGGTACACTGGACTACTTTATCGATACGGTGTTCAATTACCCCACCCTTGCCGAGTGCTATAAGGCTGCCGCCTTTAACGGCATTAATCGGCTTGCCCGGGCGGCGGACTAAGGGAGGGGCGCATGGGCAGAACGATTGGCGTTGTCGTGTCCTCGAGAATTGTTGCGGGGCTCGTGGAAGATCACAAACTGGTTGGGTCGCTGGGCGCATATCCGGCGAATCCGGACGACCACGAAGCGCTGCTGGAACATCCTTTTGAGAGCCTTTGCCATTTAATCAGCGATCAAGTTCTGGCTCTTCATCCGGAGGGCAAGTTCGATGCGATTGGGGTGGCCATTCCCGGGATCATCCGCAATGGGATTTGTGAGGACTCTCCCAACCTGGCTCAGCTAAAGGGTGCGAACGTTGCCGAATCGTTGGCGGCGATCTTCCGATCGAAGGGGATTGATGCGCCGCTGAAGACCTTGAACGATGCGGATGCCGTGGCCGCGGGGCTGGCCGTTACCCAGGGCCGAACCGATCGACTAGTGCGCGTCTGGACCATCGGCAACGGTATCGGGTTCGGGCGCTTTCCGTACGCAGAAGGTGTCTGGGAGGGTGGTCACATGGTAGTGACCCTCGACCCTAAAGAGACCTATTGCGGCTGTGGGGGAAGAGGGCACCTCGAAGGAATCATGGGTTACCGCGCGATGCGTCTGCGCTTCCTCGACATGGAGCCGGAAGAAGTTTTTGCCGCAGCCAAGAAAGGCGACGCCCGCTGCATGGACTTTGTGCGTCTCTGGCACCGCGGTCTGGGCGCCGCGACAGCCACCTCGATTCACTTAGGTGGACCCGGCCGTTTTTACTACACCGGCCTCAACGTGCGCTTCCTCGACCTGAATCTGCTCAAGGAATACTTGTGGCAAATGGTCAAAATGAGCCCGCTGCAAAGCTACTCACTGGAAGTCGTGCCGGACAGTCCCGAAGTCGCGGTCATCGGCGCAGCCGCCTCGGCACTGCTGGCTCCCGCGCCCTAGAATCTGTACCTGTGACAGAGCGTTGGGTGCCCCACATCTCGCTCGTTTTTCGCGAGATGTGGGATACCACGAAGCTCGACCCTAAGTGCTCATTGTGGGTGGAAAGTCTGGGGGCTATAGCAGTGGTATCCCACATCTCGCGAAAAACGAGCGAGATGTGGGGCACCCAACGATTTGTGGCGGGGTAGAGAGACCAACCTCTACGAATACCCCCGCTGGTAAATCCGCGACAGCCGGTCATGCCATGTCAGCCGATCCGGGTCGAACCACGCCCAGGCAAACCCCAGGCCCAGCGGAGCGGCCGAGAGCAGCACATACAAAACCCGCATGCACATTGCCTTCCGCGTAGGGTTCTCGTCTTCGAAGGTGCACAGCGCGATTTTCGCGTAGCGCATACCAGGCGTCCCGTCGGAATACTTGAAGAACAAGTATTGGTACAACAATCCAAATCCGGCCAGCACCAGACCGGCGACCACCATCGCAGGTTTTCCCGAGGGAGGATGCGCCGTACAGGCGACAAACACCAGTACGAAGATAGCGAAGGCAGAGACGACCAGAGCCAGGTCAAAAATCCCGGCCATGATTCTGTCTTCCATCGGCGCCGTTTTGAGAGGGATTTGTGGTGACACCGATTCCCCGGCCGTAGACGCCTCGTTATCCAGCCGGATGGGAGACCAATCCGCCGGCATTGCCCCGATATTGACTGTCTGCGAGATACTCTCGGGAGCAACTTCAAAAATCCGCAGCTGAGCCAGTTCGTCCTGTGAGGCCTCACGCAACGGACCTTCCGCCAAGCGAGGACGCATTTTGCGCGCCGCCACCAGCTCCCGCGGGAACTCGATCAGATTCACCGCCAGCGGCTCCACTGCCGCAAACACCGGCTCTTCCTCCACCACCTCGGCGTAATGAAGCACATCCTCTTCTTCTTCAGGGCTGAGAGGACCATTCCAGCTTTCGGGTAGAGGTTGCAGCAAAAGAGCAGCGCCATCGCTGACTGGGACCGCACTGGCGGCAGGCTTCTCTGCCCGGGCGCGAGCTTCCGCGGCGAGCACCTCGCTGTAAGATGGAGCATTTGCGTAACGTTGGGCGACCTTAGCGGCCAGCTGGGACGCGCGGGAATCAGCTTTCCGCTCTATCCGTTCCAGGCCGGGAAGAGCGATCTGCTCCTCCTTGTGCCGCATGCGGCGCGTGCGCGTCGCGGCAAGGCGCTCGCTCAGTTCTGTCTTCCATGCCGGCATAATCTCTGCGTCCGCATGAGAAAGGTGTTCCCCGACGTTTGACGAAGAAGGACTCAATTCTGTGCTCCTCTGAAATGGTGCATGTTGCGTGGCCCCGTAAAACAAACAATGGAGATAGACACACACTTCACCGTGTGTACCTTATTTAAGCGGCATGGGAGCGGAGGCAACAGAAACACGGTTTCTTTCTTCATTGGCAAGCGCAATGAAGGTGAGAGAACGAGCCTGAATTTCACCAGAGCGACGGCGCGATCAAGTACCTTGGATATGGGCCATTTGCTATCCTAGCCTTGCCCCTGGTAAATGAGAGTCCGTACCTTTTTGTTTATCACAGCGTTAATGCTGTGTCATCTCAAGCTTTGGCCGCAGACGTTGACCAAGCAGTTTCCCGCGGCTTCAGGCCCATCGTCGCTTCCCGACGCGCCCGATTACCCGATTGCTGAAGTGGTTGTCGCGCCGCCCACAGGTGTGCCCGTGCGCTTCGAATCCAAACAGCAGGAGAAGCATGGCGAGGTCTATTCCCTGATCGGCGACGTCAGGATCGAATACAAGGACTACATTCTCACCGCGGACAAGGTTTCCTACAATCGCGAAACCGGTGACGCCGAAGCCGATGGGCATCTACGGCTTCAGGGAGGACGAAACAACGAACTGATCCTCGCCGATCACGGCAAGCTCAATTTCGAACTGGAGACCGGCCGCTTCGAAAACGTGACCGGAAGCATTGGCCGTCAGCCCTCAGCCAGCAAGAAGAAGCTGGTATACACCACCGCCAATCCATTTCTGTTTACCGGCCGTGTACTCATCAAGGAAGGACCAGAGCGCTACCGGGTAGTCCAGGGCACGATGACCTCCTGTCTCCTGCCTGATCCCGACTGGCGGATCCATTCCTCACTCATTCGAGTGAATTACGGACTGGCGAAGGCGAGGAACAGCTACTTCACCCTGCTGAGCGTGCCCATTCTCTATCTGCCCTACGTCACTCATCCCGTCGACTCGGACAGCAGGCAAAGCGGCCTCCTGCTCCCCGTCGCCGGCACCTCTTCGACCAAGGGAACCATCGTAGGCGAGTCGATCTACCTGGTTATCAACCGCAGCATGGATGCCACCTTGGGCACCCAATATTTCTCCAAGCGCGGCTGGTCGCCCAGCGGCGATTTTCGCTATCGCGGCCGCGGTGAAGATTTTGTCAATGCGCGCTTCACCGCCTTGTGGGACCGGGGATTAGCGCCGGATTACCTCAACCAGGGCGGCCAGGACATTGTTTTTAACGGTAGGCGTGACTTCGACCTGGATGAGCACACCCGCGCTGTGGCCACCGGCGAGTATCTCAGCTCCTTTGTCTACCGGGCGGCGTTCGCCGAATCCTTTGCGCTGGCGGTCGCTTCCCAGGTCACGTCGTCGGCGTTCATTACCCACAATGGCGCCGGACGCTCGGCGAGCATCAGCTTCGACCGCTATCAGAATTTTGAAGGCATCACCCACGTGGGCAACACCTTCGACACTCCGCAGATTCGCATCCTGCACGTGCCCCGCCTTGATTTTGCCACGGTTGACCAGCCGCTTCACGGGACTCCAGTGCGCTGGAGCGTGGATAGTTCCGCAGCCGGACTGAGCCGCAGTGAGCCGGGCTACAAGACGGGAATCATCCGCCGCTTTGATCTCTATCCACATCTTTCCTTACCCCTGCACCTGGATGGCTGGACAATTCGCCCGGAAGTAAGTGCCCGCGAGACCTATTACAGTAAGAGCCAGATTTCCAGCACCACTACACCCCGGCCGGGTAATGGCAGTGTGAAC
>Ga0137412_10005376_pt1 | contig 10227 bp, 9 predicted proteins | sample CZODoug2_1_16fun_FD_122160 | JGI IMG/M metagenome (GOLD analysis project Ga0137412, IMG submission 122160) | Vadose zone soil fungal communities from Angelo Coast Range Reserve, California, USA - CZODoug2_1_16fungal (Hybrid Assembly) | ecosystem: Environmental > Terrestrial > Soil > Vadose zone... | reverse complement strand
GCCGCGGGGTGGAGCAGCCAGGTAGCTCGTCGGGCTCATAACCCGAAGGTCGCAGGTTCGAATCCTGCCCCCGCTATACGAAAAAGGGCCTGCAAAGCAGGCCCTTTTTCTTGTCCGGGACGATCACTAGACCGTCGAGCGGGTCGGATAGATACGAAATCATGCAAATGCAAGCGCGGCACGCGGACCTCCGGGAGCGCCGCCTCGTCGCGCCAGCTCTGGTCGGGCGCCGCTCTAGGCCTGCTCGCGCTTCTTCACGGCTTCGCGAGCGCAGTGCCATACGACGCGCGGGTTGTCGCGGTCGGGGTGCAGCTCGAGCATCGCTTCGACGATGTCCTCGACGGTCTCCTGCGCCTCGACGACCTTCGAGAAGTCGCGCAGGTACTGCTGTGACTCGCCGATCGACTCGGGGTTGGTGGGAGCGCCGACGCGGTGGTGACCGGAGACGACGATCTTCGGATCGAGTGCCGCGATCTCGTTGAGGTTGTCGATCCAGGCCTGACGCGTGGTCGCGTCGGTCTCGGCGGTCATCATGTGCACCTCGTTGTAGACGACGTCGCCGCCGACGACCGCGGCGATCGAGGGCACGTGGATGATGGTGGAGAACTCGGTGTCGCCCCAGCCGATGTCGATGATTCTGATCTCTGAGCCCTCGAGCTCGATCGTGTTGCCGTCGAGCGCGTCCGGGGTGTCGGGCCGCGCCGGGATCTCGCCGGGGAAGACGCTCTGCCAGTAGCCGGAGAGTCCGGGGTCGATGGCCTCGAAGGCGGCGCGCTGCCGGACTTTCGGTCGGGCCCATGCGGGGACGTCGCCGAAGTGCTCGCGCAGCCGGCTGATGCCGATCCAGTGGTCGGAGTGGCCGTGGGTGACGTAGATGCCGACGAGCCGCTTGCCGAAGCCTTTGATCCACTCGGCGAGCTCGTCGACCTGGTCGAAGGTGACGAGCGTGTCGACGAGGATCGCCTCGTTTTCGCCGTGGATCAGCGTCGCGCTCATCGGTGACCACATCGGCTCGTCGCCGGGCCCTTGGGGTGGCGCTCCCTTCATCGGCCGCATCGGCGCGATGTGGAGGTCGAGGTTCAGGTCAGACATGGGTGGTCCTTTCCGGTCGGGGTCATTGGCACGGACCGCCGTTCAGCCGGAGCTTCGCGCTTCCATTTCGGCGCGCGCCGCCGCGGCGATGTCGGCGCCGGTGTTGGCGTGGCCGGCGATCCCCCAGCCGCCTTCCGGCGCCTCGGTCAGGAGGACCCAGGTGCGGGCGGCGAGGGCGGGGTCGCCGGCCGCCGCGGCGGCGATCTCGGTCAGGTCGCGGACGACGCCGAGCTGTTTGTCGCGGTCGAGGACGCCGATCGGGGTCAGGACCTGGATGCGGACGTGGCCTTCGGCGCCGGTCACATCGGCGAGCGAGCCCGGCGGGAGCTCGTGGACGAAGGCGGCCGTGTTGTCGGCGAACAGTGGCAGCTCCGGCACCGCCTCCCACCTCATCACCGCCGCCGCGAGGTCGCGGGCGAGCGAATGCTTGTCCGGGAACGTCCCGGCGTTCGCGTAGACGTCGATCATCGGCATCAGAGAGCTCCTTTCTTGTAGCCGCCACCGATCCAGGCGAGGGCGATGTCGCCCCACTCCGACGCCCGGTCCTCCCAGGCGAAGTGGCCGGCGTCGACGAGGTCGACCCGGCAGTGGGGCAGGTTGGCGCCGAGGAAGTAGGCGTTGGCCGGCGGGACCATCGGGTCGCGGGCGCCGGCGATCACCTGGACCGGGACCTCGATCCCCGGCAGCAGCTCGGCAAGCCGCGGCAGGTCGGTCGGATAGGCGCGTACGTAGCGGGCCGATTCGGCGAAGCGCCCACCGGCGTAGGAGGCGAGGTAGTCCTCTCGCGCCGCCGCTGAGGGCTCGTAGAACTCGAACAGGGTCATAGCGTCGGCGACCACGTCGCGGCCGTCCACCGCGGCGATCGCGGCGAGGTCCGGCGCCTCGATCAGTTCCTTCAGGTTCCCCTCGACCCGGAGCGGGACCGAGGTCGCGCCGCTGCCGACGATCGCGCTCGTGATCGCGGTCGGATCGGCCGCGGCGGCGAAGAGCGCCGCTCCGGTACCGACGTCGGGTCCGACGACGTGCGGCCGGCCCAGCTCCCACTTCCGGATCAGGTCGACGAGAAACCGGCCCATCGCCTGCGGGGAGTAGAGGTCCTCGCGCCCCTCCGAGCCGCCGAAGCCGGGCAGGTCGACGGCCACCAGCCGGGCCTTCGCCGCGAACCTGCTCCACAGCGACTCCCAGGCGTAGAGGCTCTCCGGCCAGGGGTTGAGGAGCAGGACGACCGGCTCGTCGATCGCGTCCGTCTCCGCGAAACGGATGCGGAGACCGTCCAGCAGTCGCTCCTGCGGAGCGAAGTTCGCGATCTTGGTCATCGCTCGCCTCCAAGGAACGCCTCGGCGTCGGCTGCGAACTCGGCCGCGTGCTGGAAGAGGAAACCGTGGGCGGAATCCGGGTAGATCTTCACCTCGGCCCCCGGGATCAGGCCCGCGAGCAGGTGGGAGTAGTGCGGCAGGATCATCGGGTCGCTGTCGCCGTTGGCGAGGAAGGTCGGCTGGGAGATCGCTCTCACCCGCTCCAACATCGCGTGGTCCGGGATCCCCCAGGCGCACACCGCGTCGTATTGGGCCTGGCGGGTCTGCCAGGTCGTCTCGGCGTCGCGGTCGGCGCTACGAGCACCGAAGATGCGCTGCATCGATTGTTCCCCGGCTTCGCGGCTGGAGGCGGACGGCGCGTAGAAGACGTTCAGGTATCCCTGCGGCGAGCTCTCGCGATGGCCGACCTGGTCGATCACCCTCGGCGCCCATCCGTGCATTCCCGCCGCGCCCTGGGGCGCCGAGGAGGCGAGCACGACCCGCCGCACCAGATCCGGCCGGACGAGCGTGATCTCCTGGGCGACGAAGCTGCCGATCGAGAAGCCGAGCAGATCGACCTCGTCGAGTCCGAGCGCCTCGACGAAGGCGATCGCGTCGGCCGCCATCGCGGCGATCGTGTGCGGCGTCGTCCCACTGGACCCGCCGACGCCCGCGTTGTCGAACGTCACCACCCTCCGGCTTGCGGCGAGGGCGTCGATCAGCGCCGGGTCCCAGTTGTCGAGGTTGCCGCGAAAGTGCTGAAAGAGGACCAGCGGCACCTCGGAGGTGCCGAGGTCGCGGTACGCGAACTCGATCCCGCTCGCGCCTTCGACACTCTGGTTCGGGACGGTTACGTAACCGCCGGTCTGATCGTTTGAGCCCATGGCCTGCTTCACGCCCTGCTTGCCGCGGCACGGATCACTCCGAGCAACGCATCCAAGAACTCGGTGCCTTCCGGTTTCAGCCAGATGCCGCCGTCGGCGACCTCGATATGCCCGAAGACGTCGGTGGTCGGGAACTTGTCCTGCTGGCTCTGCGAGGTTTCGTCGGCGTCGGGGGCCAAGGCGGCGATGTAGACGAGGCCGGCGACGCGGTCGTCGATTCCGGCGGCGGTGATCACGGTGCCGCCGTAGGAGTGACCGACGAGGATCGCCGGGCTGCTGACACGATTACCTGGTAGCCCTCGTCCTGCAGCGGGCCCATCACCTTGCTGGAGCAGGAGCCGTCGGCCCAGAGGCCGTGGCAGAAGACGATGCTCGGTTTGGCCATGATCGTTCCCTTCGTCCGTGCTTTGGGATCGGGAACGATCGTCGGCGACGGTGAGCCCGTTCGCTTCGGTCAAGTGACTGTTCTTGGCTACTGCGCTTGCGTCAGTCGGCGGCCCCGTCGAGGGCGTCGCGCAGTTGGGAGCGGGAGCTGATGCTGAGCTTCGGGAAGACCCGGTAGAGATGGGAGCCGATCGTCCGGTGCGAGAGGAAGAGGCGCTCGCCGATCTCCCGGTTGGAGAGGCCCCCCGCCGCGAGCCGCGCGATCTGCAGCTCCTGCGGCGTGAGGCGATCACGGGCGTCCCGGGTCCGCCTGCCGACCTGCTCGCCGGTCGCCCGAAGCTCGAGCCGGGCGCGGCTGCCCCAACGGGTCGCCCCAAGGGCGTCGAAGAGGCCCACTGCCTCCCGCAGCGGTTGTCGCGCATCGGCGCTGCGGCGCTGCCGCCGCAGCCAGCGGCCGAAGGAGAACAAGGTGCGGGCCCGCGGGAACGGGTAGCTCGCCCCGCGGCCGAGCGCAGCGGTGAAGAGGGCCTCGGCGTCCTCGTCGGTAGCCATGAGCGGCCTGGCGCAGGCGAGCACCAGGCAGAGGAAAGGGGGCTCGCCGCGCTCCGCGACCGCCTCGAGCTCGGCGGCGACCGCGGCGACCGCGGCGAGGTGCTCGTCGCGCCCGGCCTCGACCAGATCGAGCAGGGCCGACCAGCGCATGAAGCGGTGGAAGGCGGGATTCGCCTCGTCGAAGATCGGCCAGAGGTGGCCGAAGGCGACCTCGTGGCGGCCGTCGCCGATCGCGTCGGCGCCGCGGGCGAGGTGGGCGGGGGCGAGAAGCGGGCCGCCGTTGGTCGCCAGCAGGGTCCGTTCCGGCGCCGCGATCCTCGCCTCGAGGTCAGGGTCGGCACCGCGCAGGGCGGCGGCGAGCGCGGCGACCAGTTCGCCGGTGAGGCCGAACTGGGGCTGGCGGGTGTCGGCGGCGAGCCGCGCCGCTTCGGCGCCCGCCATCTCGGCCGCCTCCCAAGCGCCGGTGTGGGTCGCAGCCCAGGCGTGGTGGACGAGCGCCTGGGTCAGGACGCCGAGGCGTCCCTGCTCGCGCAGGCCGCCCGCGGCGCGTTCCAGGAAGCGCTCGCCGGCGACGAAGTCCCCGGCCTTTTCGGCGGCGATCCCGATGTCCATCGCCGCCACCGGATCGCCGATCTCCTGCGGGCTCGTGCGGGAGGTGCGCCGTCGGATCGACGGGCCGCTTCCTTCCGGGTCGGCCAACCCGATCACCGCCAGGAGGCGTGGGTCGTCCTCGGGGAAAGACATGCCTTCAGCCGCCTCGACGAGGTACTCGCGCGTCCGGGCGCGCGTCGGCGTCCACCAGCACCTATGAGCGATCGGCACCAGGGAGCCGAGCGCCATGTCCGCGTCGCCTCCCTCGAACATCCGCTCGGCGATCTCGACGAAGGTCCTCGTCGCGCCGCTCTGGACCCAGACATCACCGCTGATCATCTGTTGCAGCCAGGCCAGGCGGGCTGCCTCGAGCGCACCGATCGGTGAGGCCTCGACCTGCTCGATCAGATTGCGCGCCGCGTCGATCAGGCCGAGGTCGTAAGCGGCCGCCGCGGCGCGGACCAGTCGCTCCCCCTTGCCACGCGGATCCGGAGTGAGGGCGGCGGCCCGTTCGAGGGCGGCCGCGGCGACGCCCACTGCGCCGCGCCGCCGGGCGAGCGCCGCCTGCGACTCCAGTGCGGCGGCGATCTCCTCGTCGGGGCCGACCGCGGCCATCGCCTGATGCCAGAGCCGCCGTTCGGGATCGGCGACGGCCTCGGCCAGGGCGCCGTACATCGCCAGCACCTGCCCCGGCAGGGCGGCCTGGCGGACGGCCGAGCGGATCAGGGGATGGCGGAAGCGAAGTCGGGTGCCGTCGAGCTCGACGAGCCCTGCCTCGACCGCCGGGTCGATGACGGTGACGGCGGGCAGCCGACCTCCCACCACGCCCGCCGCGCGGACGATCTCGTCCAGCGGCGCGTAGCCGTCGAGCGCCGCCGCCAGCAAGATCAGCCGCCCTTCGTCGGCGACGTCGTCGAGCCGGGCGGCAAACGCGTGCTCCAGCCGCGCGGTCAGGGTGGTCGGCGGCGGGAACAGCCGCTCGGGTCCTGGCGCGGAGGCTGCCCGCGCCAGCTCGACCAGCGCCAGGGGATTGCCGGCAGCTTCGTCGAGGATGCGGGCGCGGACCGGCGGGTGCATGCCCGGTGCCTCTCGATCCAGCAGCTCGATGGCCGCGGCGGCGCCCAACCGTTCGAGCAGCAAGGTCGGTAGCTCTCCCTGTCGCAGCGGCGTCGGGTAGCCGTCCCGAGCCGCGGCGACGAGGACGATCCGCTCGGCTTCCGCACGGCGCGCGACGAAGGTGAGGACGGCGACGGTCGAAGGATCGAGCCACTGCGCATCGTCGACGATCAGCAGGACCGGGGTGGACTCCGCCGCCTCGCAGAGAAGCTGAAACGCCGCGGCGGCGACGAGGAACATGTCGGGCTCGGCCCGATCGTTGATCCCGAGTGCCGCCTCCAGGGCCAGGCGTTGGGGGTCGGGCAGGCGCTCGGTCAGCCCGATGAACGGCCGGAGGAGCTGATGCAGCCCGGCGAAGGCCAACTCCGTCTGCGATTCGACCCCGACGGTCGCCACCGCGCGCGCTCCGGCCGGCTCGGCTCGCTCGCGCGCCCGATCCAGCAGGGCCGACTTGCCGATCCCCGCTTCGCCGCGGACCAGGAGCGCGCCGCCCTGGTCGGAAAGCCGATCGACCAACTCGTCGATTCTCCGGCACTCGAGGTCTCTGCCGATCAGCATGAGGTAACCCTCGCAGGGCACCCGCCGGTTGATTGCGCTTTTGGCGCTCGCCTGGATGATTCGATCGGCGCCTCAGGGTGCGGTCATGGTCAGCATCGCCCGGACCGCCTCGCTTTGTGGGGCACGAAATGGGGCACGAAGCCCCACATAGTCCAGCCGATCCCAGCCAAGCGAGATTTCACCGAAACCCCTTGAAACCTAGCCCCACATAGCCCGGCCAAGCCCCGTTTGCGGTCTACGAAACCGAAGGTCACTGGTTCGAATCCAGTCGGGCGCATGCGGGGAAACCCCCTTGGGCAGCGGGTTTGCTGTTTTCGGTCGAGTGCGTCGAACGCCGAAAAAGGGTGGTGGGGTCCTCCTTCAGCGGGAGAGATAGCGGACGACGGCGAGGACGCGGCGGTGGTCCTCCTCGGCCACTTCGAGGCCGAGCGTTTCGTAGATATGGGAGACATGGCGCGTGACCGCCTTGCTGGTCAGCGTCAGCTGCTCGGCGATCGCCCCGTTGCTGCGTCCTTCAGCCATCAGCGTGAGGACTTCGAGCTGGCGTGGGGTGAACCTCCCGAGCAGGTCGTCGCGGCGCGGTCGCGACATCATCGTCGCCACCACCTCGGGGTCGAGGACGCAGCCGCCGGCCGCCACCCGGTGCACGTCGGCGAGGAAGGAGGCGACGTCGGCGACCCGCTGCTTCAGCAGGTAGCCGACCCCGACCGTGCCCTGCTCGACCAGTTCCTCCGCGTAGCTCCGCTGCACGTGCTGGGAGAGGAGCAGCACCGCGATCTTCGGGCGCTCGGCACGGATCTGCAGCGCCGCCCGCAGCCCGTCGTCGGCGTTCCGCGGCGGCATCCGGATGTCGGCGACCACCAGGTCGGGACGGTGGGCACCGACCTTGCGCAGGAGGTCGGTGGCGTCGGCGGCCTGGCCGACCACCTCGGCGCCGTCGCGCTCGAGCATCAAGGCCAACCCCTCGCGCATCAGCGCCTGGTCCTCGGCGATGACTACCCGCACGGGACCTCGGCGAGGATCCGGGTGCCGCCGCCGGGCGGGCTCTCGACGACCAGCCGCCCGCTCAGCGCGTCGACCCGGTCGGCGAGGCCCCGCAGGCCGCCGCCGAAGTGGGCGCCGCCGACCCCGTTGTCGACGACCTCGATCCGCAGGGCGCCGTCAGGGCGGGTGATGCTGAGGTGGAGCTCCTCGGCCCGCGAGTGCTTGACCACGTTGGAGAAGGCCTCGGAGACGACGAAATATCCGGCCGTCTCGACCCCGACCGGCAACTCGGCGGGCAGCGGTTCGAAGTCGAGCTCGACCGGGATCGGCATCCGGTCGGTCAGTTCCGCCGCCGCCGCGTAGAGACCGCGCTCGGTCAGCGACGCCGGGACGACGCCGTCGACCAGCTGGCGCAGCTCGACGATCGCCTCCTGCAGGCCGCGGCTCAGCTCCGCCGCCGTCTCGTCCTCGGGGGCGGCGGAACCCGCCTGCATCGCCAGCAGCACCAACCGCGTCTGCAACCCGTCGTGGAGGTCACGGGCGATCCGGCGGCGCTCCGCGTCGGTCGCCTCGATCAGCCGGGTGCGGGAGACCCGCAGACCCTCGCGGCTGGCCAGCAGCTCGACCGTGAGGCGCTCGTTGTCGAGGGCGAGGGCGGTGACCCGGGCCGCGTCGGCGACCAGCTCATGGTCGGCGATCAGGGTCGCGTCGTAGACGATCGCCCCGACCAGGCGCTCGCCGAGCCGCACCTCGGCGAGCGAGCGCTCCGGGTCCGATCTCGGCAGCTCGACCTCGACCCCCTCGCGGTCGACCCAGCGCGGCGGATCGACGGCGACCCAGAAGAGGAGGTCGAGCGAGTCGTCGCCGAGTACCTGGCGCAGCGCCGCCCGCAGCGCCGGGCGCCCCTCCTCGGCACCGAGCAGGGCGCCCAGCTCCTGAACCTCCTCGGTCCGCGCGAAGCCGCCGCTGAGAACCGCGGCGACGAAGGCGATCGGCACCCCGGCCATCACGGTCAGCTGGGCGACGGCAAGTTCGAGGCCGTCTTCCGGGAACCAGTTCGTGACCACGATGCCGCCGATCGGCACGAAGAGCACGGCGAGGATGCCGTACGCGTCGAGCGGCGCGAGCACCCGGCGCCGGGCCGGCTCGGCGCGGCGCAACCGGCCGAACAGGATCACCGCGGTCGCCACCATCACCGCGGCGCCGGCCACCCACTGCACCCAGTGGCCGATCTGCGCGAGATCGTGGCGGTCGGCGATCTGCAGGACCGTGGTCGGACCCCCCGCCCCCTGGCCGAAGAGGTAGACGGGGGCCTGCAGGACGAGGACGACGAAATAGCCGGCGAGGACGGTCACCCGACTGGCGCGGCCGCGGAGGCGACCGGAGGGGAAAGCGTGCAGGAGGTGGACGACGACCGCCAGCGGCACCGTGGCGATGATCAGACCGATCGCGATCAGCGCCGGGATGCCGGCGTTCGGGAGGCCGGCGACGATCCAGACGAAGCCGCCGGCGACGATCAACGCGCCCATCCGATTGCTCGGACGCCGCGTCCAGGCGAGCAGACCGGTGCCGACGTAGAGCAGTCCGTAGGCCGGAAAGAGCAGGACCGCCCAGAGCGGTCCGGCGGGCCCTTCGATCATCAGGACGACCTCGACGGCGGCGAAGCCGAGGATCACGACCGCCAGCCCCGCCAGCGCCGGAGCGAGCAGCGCGCCGCCGGGACGCAGACGCATCCAGGCGGCGCGGCGCGCCGATCGCGGTCGATCTTCGATGCTCAAGGGTCCGCCCTTCGGGCCGAGAAGGTGTGAGGACCCTAACTAAACAGCGTGGTGCCCCGCTCTCGGCGGGGAGCGGACGAATCAGCGATCCGCCGGGCCTGGCCGGCGGATCAGCTCCCGCCGCCCGGCCCTTCGATGATCACCTGGCAATCCTGCTTCCAGGCTATTTTTGTCAGCTGACCCAGCGTCTCCAGTTCGGCAAATTGCGCCGCATCGTTGGCATCCGCATACCCGCTCGCCAGCCCATATACCCGCTGTTGAATCAATTCTGTGAAGGTGTGTCTGACTTTCCCTGCCTCTCGTCGATCAATCAATATCGCGGACAACCTACCACTCAGATCCAGCTTCTGATCCGCTCCCTTTAGCAACAGGGCCCCGCCATCCGAACTGCTGCATGGTTCATCAAACTTGACGAGTACAGGCTTCTCCAGTGCGCCCACGGAAAATCGGTAGGTAGGGGAAAAGAAAAGGAGTAGCCTTCCTAAAAGCGATTTTAAAACAAGAAGGAGGCTACCCCAATGGAAGAACACTTCCGTATGAGCATGATGCCAGCGTGGGAGAGGTTTATCAAGGATTTGAGTGAGTATTTCTCCGAGAATTCGTCAAAGGATTGCGATCTGTGGAAGATGGAGATGAGGCTGTTGAGGGCGGTAATGGCCTTTGCGGTGGAAGTGCTTGTGAACTTGATCGAACTGGTGCATGGGCGAGGCTACGAAGGAGCACGGCGAAGCTGCCCCGGCTGCGGGGCTGTGATGAGATTTGAGCGTTATCAGCGGCGACAGATGACGAGCGGTTTTGGGGCTTTTAGCTATGTAAGAGCCTATTACCATTGCCGGGAATGTCACCAGGGCTACTGTCCACTGGACGAGAGATTGGGAGTGGGCAGACGCTCAGTCACACCCCGACTGGGGCGGCTGATCTCGTTTCTGGCGGGACATCTGTCATTTGGAGTAGTGGAGGAGGCTTTGAAGGAGAGCCATCAACTGAAGATGA
>Ga0137412_10005375_pt1 | contig 10227 bp, 8 predicted proteins | sample CZODoug2_1_16fun_FD_122160 | JGI IMG/M metagenome (GOLD analysis project Ga0137412, IMG submission 122160) | Vadose zone soil fungal communities from Angelo Coast Range Reserve, California, USA - CZODoug2_1_16fungal (Hybrid Assembly) | ecosystem: Environmental > Terrestrial > Soil > Vadose zone... | reverse complement strand
TCACCTGGTTCGCCGTGCACAACACCAGCATGACCAACCGCAACCGGCTGATCAGCTCGGACAACAAGGGCTACGCCAGCTACCACTGGGAACGGGTCACCCACGGGCAGGACTACCGCGGCGCCGAGCCGCCCGACTGGATCGCCGCGTTCGCCCAGACCAACGCCGGCGACCTGTCGCCCAACCTGAACCTGCGCCCGGGCAGCGGCCCCACCGAGGACGAGTTCGAGAACACCCGGCTGATCGGGCTGCGGCAGTACACCGCCGCCGAGGCGCTGGCCGGCGAGCCGGGCACCGTGCTCACCGGTGGGCTGGACCACCGGTTGAGCACGGTGCGGCTGTCCGGCGTGACGGTGCGACCGGAGTTCACCGGGGACGGCCGCACGCACCGGACCGGCTGGCCGGCGGTGGGGGCGGCCGCGCTGGCCGGCAGTGAGGAGGACGGGCCGGGGTTCCCCGGGTTCCACGAGGGGCGCAACCGGCTGTGGGACGCGCTGTCCGCCCGGGTGCTCTACCGGCTCTCCGCCGAGCTGCGCGAGACGCAGGCGCCGAAGGGTCTGGTGCTCGGTGTGCGCCGGCTGAACCGGCTGCGCCCGCTGGTCGCCGAGCACGCCCCGTTGCAGCTGCTGCGGATCGGGCCGCTGTACCTGGTCGGGGTGCCCGCGGAGGTCAGCATCGTGGCCGGGCTGCGGCTGCGCCGGGTGGTGGCCGGAATCGTCGGCGCCGAGCTGGACCGGGTGCTGGTGGCCGGCTACAGCAACGGCTACCTGCACTACCTGACCACCCCGGAGGAGTACGACAGCCAGCAGTACGAGGGCGGCAGCACCCTGTTCGGGCGCTGGGAGCTGCCCGCGGTCGCCCAGGCCGTGGCGGAGCTGGCCGGTGCGCTGGTCGCCGGCAACCCGGTGCCTCCCGGTGAGACGCCACCCCGGCTCACTCCCCGGCCGTCCCGGCACACCCCGCGCCCGGCCACCGGGGGCGGCGCGCGGCTCGGCGACGTGTGGCGCCAACCCCGGCCGAGCTACCGGGCCGGCGAGCGGGCCAGCGCGGTGTTCGTGGCGGGCGACCCGAACGGCGACCTGCGCCGGGGGGAGAGCTACCTCGAGGTCCAGCGCGCCGAGGCGGACGTCGGTTGGCGGGCGGTGGCCGACGACGGGGACTGGGACACCCGGTTCCGCTGGACCCGGGGCCAGCGGGTCTCAACAGCCGCGCTCTCGACGGCCACGCTCTCGACGGCCACGGTCACCTGGGACATCCCGGCCGGCACCAGCGGCACGTTCCGCATCCGCTACCTGGGCGGCAGCACCGGCACCGGCACCAGCGACCCGTTCGAGGTCCGCTGAGCCCCGCGCGAGCGGCTCGGCGCTCCGGCTCGAGCGCCGGCCGCGCGCCCGGGGAGCACCGCGCTACGGGTCAGCCGCGCCCGGCGGCGGCCGACGGCTCGGCGAGCAGGAAACTGGGCTCGGTGAGGCCGCGCCGGGCCGCCTCCGCGCGCACCTCGGTCACCACCTGACCGACCGCCGCCGCGCCGACCAGCGCGATCGCCGAGCCGCCGAACCCACCACCGACCAGCCGCGCGCCCAGTGCACCGGCCGCCCGGGCCGCGTCCACCGCGCTCTCCAGCTCCGGGCAGCTCAGCGCGTAGTCGTCGCGCAGCGAGGTGTGCGAAGCGTCCAGCAGCGGCCCGAGCTCGGCCACCCGGCCGGCTTCGAGCAGGTCGGCCGCCGCCCGGGCGCGCGCCGACTCGGTGATCACGTGCCGCACCCGCCGCAACAGCACCGGGTCCTCCTCGCCGACGGCGGCCAGCCCGGACCGCGCCTCGGCCACCGACTCGAGCCGACCCAGCGCCGGCACCCCGAGCAGCGCCGCCGCCCGGTCCACCGCCGCCCGCCGGTCCTGGTACTGGCTGTCCACCAGCCGGTGCGGGGCGTTCGTATTGACCACCAGGATGGCCAGGCCGTGGCCGGCCGGGGCGAGCGGCAGCTGGCGGGTCTCGAAGGTCGCACAGTCCAGCCGCAGGCAGTACCCGGCACGGGCGTGCACCGCCGTCGCCTGGTCCATGCCGCCGGTGGAGGCCAGCGCGATCTCGTTCTCCGCGCGCACCCCGGCCCGCACCAGACCGGAGCGGGCCGGCGACCCGAGGGCCCCGGCGCCGCCGCCGAAAAGGTCCAGCAGCGCCACCCCGAGGGAACACTCCAGCGCCGCGGAGCTGGACAGCCCGGCTCCGACCGGCACGTCGGAGTGCACCGCGGCGTCGATCCCGCCGAAACCCCGGCTCAGCAGGCCCTCCTCGCCGAGCGCCCAGGCGGTGCCCGCCAGGTACGCCGCCCAGCCGGCCGGGTGTCCCGGCGCGACATCGGCGAGCGCGCCGGTCCACGGCTCGTCCAGCTGTCCGGACACCAGCCGCAGCTGACCGTCCGAGCGGGGCCGCACCGCCGCCCAGGTCCGGTGCCCGAGCGCGAACGGCAGGCAGACACCACCGGCGTAGTCCACGTGCTCGCCGATCAGGTTGACCCGCCCCGGCGCGGACCACACACCGGACGGTTCACCGCCGAACGCGGCGGTGAACAGCGCGGACGCCGTCTTCGCCGACGCGGCGGTCGACGGCGGGTGCCACGTCGGCCCGCTCACCAGCTCGCTCACGACTCGGCCACCTCGCGCAGCCGGCGGGCGATCCGCTCCGGGGTGGTGTCGTTGATCCAGGCGCCCAGCGCGGACTCCGAGCCGGCCAGGAACTTCAGCCGCCCCGGCGCCCGCATCACCGAGAACAGCTGCAGGTGCAGCCGGCCCAGCTCGCGGTCCTCGCCCACCGGTGCCTGGTGCCAGGCCGAGATGTACGGGGTCCGGTCCACCCCGGGGAAGAACCGGTCCACCCGGCGCAGCAGGTCCAGGTAGACCACGGCCAGCTCGGCGCGTTCATCCCCGGTCAGCTCGGCGAGGTCGCGCACGTCCCGGTGCGGCGCCAGGATCAGCTCGAGCGGCCACTTCGCGGCCAGTGGCACGTAGGCACTCCACTGCTCGCCGCGCAGCACCATCCGCACGTCGGCGCGCTGTTCGTCGGCCAGCACGTCGGCCAGCAGCGACCCCCCGGTGGCGGCCCGGTGCGCGCCGGCCTGGCGCAGCAGTGACTGGGTGCGCGCCGGTAGGTACGGGTAGGCGTAGATCTGACCGTGCGGGTGGGTCAGCGTCACGCCGATCTCCTCGCCCCGGTTCTCGAAGCACACCACCTGGCGGGTGCCCGGCAGCGCGGACAGTGCCTCGGTGCGGTCCGCCCAGGCCTCGATCACGGTGCGGGCCCGCCGCTCGCTGAGGGTGGCGAAGCTGGCGCTCGGGTCGGAGGTGAAGCAGACCACCTCGCAGCGCCCGGTGCCGCCGGAGAAGGCCGGGAACCGGTTCTCGAACACGACCACGTCATAGTCCGGCGCCGGGATCTCGGTCGGTGGCTCGCCGGGGCGGGTCGGGGCCAGCGGGTTCTCGTTGGCCGGCGGCAGGTAGGTGCGGTCCATCCGGTGCGCGGCCATCGCCACGTACTCGCCGGTCAGCACGTCGAGGCGGATCTCCGAGTGGGTGTCCGGCCGCTCGAGGCCGCGATTGTCGGTTTCTGTTCGGCTGGGGTAGGGCTCACGGTCGTCGAAGTAGATCAGCTCACGGCCGTCGGAGAGCCGGATCGGCACCTTTCGGACCTGGACGGAGGACCTCTGGGCGGCGGCCCCCCGGCCGGCACCGGGCGTCGACCCCACACTCACCTCGCTCACGACTCGGCGACGATCAGTTCGCCGACCAGCCCGGCCAACTCGTCACGCGCGGCGTCGTCGATCCCGTCATCGGTCACCAACACGTCCACCTCGGTCAGCCGGGCCGTGGTCTGCAACCCGATGACACCCCACTTGGTGTGGTCGGCGACCACCAGGATCCGCCGGGACGCCTCGATGAGCGCCCGGTTGGTCTGGGTCTCCAGCAGGTTCGGGCAGGTGAGGCCGGCGCGGGCGTCGATGCCGTGCACCCCCAGGATCAGCAGGTCCAGGTGGATGCCCTGCAGCGCGGCCACCGCGAGCGGCCCGACCAGCCCGTCCGACGGGGTGCGCATCCCGCCGGTGAGCAGCACGGTCTGCTCGACCTGGCGGAACCGGTGCAGCTCGTCGGCCACCGGCAGCGAGTTGGTGATCACGGTCAGGTCCGGGACGCCCAGCAGCTCGGTGGCGACCGCGTGGGTCGTGGTGCCCGCCGAGATGCCCAACGAGATGCCCGGTGAGACCAGCGCGGCGGCGGCCTGCGCGATCGCCATCTTGGCCGCGACCTGCTGGGTGGCCTTGGTGGCGAAGGCCGGTTCGTGCACGCTGGCCATCCGGGGCTGCGCGGCGCCGCCGTGCACCCGGTCCACCAGGCCCTGGCCGGCCAGCTCGCTGATGTCGCGGCGGACCGTCATGTCGGACACGCCGAGCTCGGCCACCAGGTCGGCGACCTTGACCGCACCGCTGCGGGCCACCTCGTCCAGGATCAGCTGCTGGCGCTGCCGAGCGAGCATCAGCGCACCCGGGGGGCGGGGTCGCGAGGTGTGCGCCTGGACGTCTTCATGAGCACATGATGGCCATGTCCAGCCTGCAAAGTCAACAAGATCGAACATTTCAGAGCGAAAATACCGGTGATGGCCGAGCTTCTTTGTTGAGAAATGTTGACTTTACCCATGGTCATCGGTGATGCTGCTCGGCAACACTCACCCGTGAGCACGCGCTTGTTCGGTGCGCTCGGTGCAAAGGAGCACTCCATGAGACCGTCCCGGATTCCCGCCATCGCGTGCGCCCTCGGCGCCTCGACCTTGCTGATCGCCGGGTGCTCCAGCGGTCAGCAGGCCAGCTCAGGTGCACAGAGCGCCGGCCCGGTCAGCGGCAACATCACCGTCGCCCTGCTGCAGAAGCAGGGCGACCAGCAGTACTTCATCGACGAGGCCGCCGGCGCCCAGGCCGCCGCCAAGGAGCTCTCCACGCCCGAGTCGACGGTCAGCCTGAAGGTCGTCAACCTCGGGCAGGACGCGAACAAGGCGGTCACCGAGACCGACTCGGCGATTGCCCAGAAGGTCAACGGCATCGCCATCGTGGTGCCCGACCAGAAGATCGGCCCGCAGGTGGCCGGCGCGGCCACGACCGCCGGCATCCCGCTGGTCTCCGCCGACGACTCGATCTCCGACAGCGCCGGCGCGGCCGTGCCGTTCGTCGGCTTCGACGGCTTCGACATGGGTTCCAAGGTCGGCACCGAGGCGGCGAAGGAGGCCGCCCCCAAGGGGTGGACCGCCGCCGACACCGCGGTGATCTACGCGTCCAAGCAGGACCTCACGGTCTGCCAGGACCGGGTTCGCGGTGAGAAGGAGCAGTTCACCAAGGGCGGCGGCGTCGGCAAGGTCATCGACGTCGGCACCGACAACAGCGTGAACGGGGCACAGAGCACCGCCTCCGGCATCATCACCGGCAACCCCTCGGTCAAGAACTGGATCGTGATGGGCTGCAACGACGAGAACGTCTCCGGCGTGCTGCAGGCACTGTCCAACGCCAAGGTGCCGGCCGCCAACGTGGTCGGCGTCGGGCTCGGGGCCTACATCGCCTGCAAGTCGTGGCAGCCGGGCGCGGCGGCGGACGGATTCCACTCCGCGCTGTACATCGACGGGCACGACGTGGGCGGCGACGCGGTCCGCACCCTGGTCGCCAAGATCCGCAACGGCACCCCGCTGCCGCCGAAGACGATCGCCAAGACGCAGATCGTGGACGCCGCCAACGCCGCCTCCACCAGCCTGAAGTGCACCTGAGCGGGCTGTCGGGATACCGGTGACAGGCCCAGCGACAGACCCTGTGAAGCCCGTGGTGCCGGGGGCGGCCGCCACGCCCGGGACCGAGCCGGCCCTGCGCATGATCGGGGTGAGCAAGCAGTTCGGCCCGGTGCACGCGCTGCGTGAGGTGAGCGTCGACTTCCGGGCCGGCGAGGTCACCGCGCTGATGGGCGAGAACGGCGCCGGCAAGTCGACGCTGCTCAAGGTGCTCATCGGGGCGCTGCCGATCGACGGCGGCACGGTGGAGCTGGACGGGAAACCGGTCACCTTCGCCGACCCGACCGCGTCGCGGGCCGCCGGCGTCCGGGTCGTCGCGCAGGAGCCGGAGATCATCCCGCACGTCAGCGTCGCGGAGAACATCTTCGTCGGGGCGCTGCCGGCGCGGCGGCGGCTGTTCCGCAAGGGCGAGCTGGTGGCCAAGGCCACCGAGCTGATCGTGCGCTACGGCTTCGGCCAGGTGCTGCACCCGGAGACGCTGGGCTCCCGGCTCACCCCGGCGCAGCGCCAGCTCGTGGAGATCCTGCGCGCGCTGACCGACCAACCCCGGGTGATCGCGTTCGACGAGCCGACCTCGTCGCTGGGCGACGGCGAGGTGGAGCTGCTGTTCACCCTGATCCGGCACCTGCGCGAGCAGGGCGTGGCGGTGATCTACGTCAGCCACCGGCTCAAGGAGGTCTTCGCCCTCGGCGACCAGATCGCGGTGCTGCGCGACGGTGCGCACGTCGGCACCAGGGCAGTAGCGGGTACCACCGAGGCCGAGCTGATCAGGATGATGGTCGGCCGCGACCTGTCCAGCCTCTACCACGACGAGGTGCCCCGCCCCACGCCCGGCGACGTGGTGCTGGAGGTGGCCGGGCTGTCCTCGGCCGACGTGCACGACATCAGCTTCCAGGTGCGCGCCGGCGAGATCGTCGGGCTGGCCGGGCTGATCGGCGCCGGGCGCTCCGAGCTGGTCAGGGCGCTGATCGGGGCCGAACTGGTCACCGCCGGCACCGTCACCTTCCAGGGCAGGGTGCGCCGGTTCCACTCCCCCAGGGACGCGGTCCGCGCCGGCATCGGACTGGCCCCCGAGGAGCGCAAGGCCGAGGCGCTGTTCCTGCAGCGCAGCGTGCGGGAGAACACCGCGACGGCGATCTACGACCGGATCCGCCGGTTCCGCGTGATCAACCGTAAGGCCGAGCGGGCCACCGTGGCCACGTTCCTGGACCGGCTGCGCGTGCGCACCCCCGGCATGGAGTACCCGGTCGCCAACCTCTCCGGCGGCAACCAGCAGAAGGTGGTGCTGGCCAGGTGGCTGGCGCGCAACCCCGCCCTGCTGATCCTGGACGAGCCCACCCGCGGCGTCGACGTCGGAGCCAAGTCGGAGATCTACGCGATCATCCACGAGCTGGCCGCCGCCGGCATCGCGATCCTGATGGTGTCCTCCGAGCTGCCCGAGGTACTGGGGCTGGCGGACCGCATCATCGTCATGCAGAACGGCCGGATCACCGGCGAGCTGGCCCGCGCCGAGGCGACCGAAGAGGGCGTGCTCGCACTGGCCATGGCCGACGACCTGTCCGACCTCGTCGTCGGACTGCAGACCGAGACCTCCGGAGCAGCAACGTGAGCGATCCCGACACCGTGACCGACCCCGGCGCCGCGACAGGTCCCGACGCCGCGACCGACCCCTCCGGCGCGACCGGTTCTGACACCACGACCGGAGCCCAGAACTCCTCAACCGAGCCGGCGACCCCGCGCTCGGCCGCCGAGGGGACAGAGGCCCCGGCGGGCACCCCCGCCGGGGACCGCGGTCACGTGGCCCGCGTGCTCGGCGTGCTGACCAACGCCGACCGGGTACAGAACCTGATCCTGCTCGCGGTGATCGTGATCATCGCCGCGTTCGTCACCTCCCGCCAGCCGGCGTTCCTGACCTGGGGAAACCTGAGCATCGCGGTCACCGGGACGATCATCCTGTTCGGGCTGACCGGCCTGGTCGAGCTGCTGGTGATCATCGTCGGTGGGCTGGACATCTCGGTCGGCTCGATCGTCGGGCTGAGCTCGGTGGTCGGCGCCCTGGTCTGGACGCACACCGGGCAGAACGGCGCCCTCGCGGTGCTCAGCGCGCTGCTGATCGGGCTGCTCTGCGGGCTGGCGAACGGGCTGCTGATCATCTACGGCCGCGTCAACCCGTTCATCGCCACGCTGGCCACCCTGGCCGCGTTCAAGGGCATCGGGCAGGTGCTCTCCGACGGCGGTGCGATCGGCAGCGGCTTCGCATCCAACGCGATCTTCATCTTCATCCAGCGCGGCAGCGTCGCCGGTCTGCCGACCCAGCTGTTCATCCTGGTCATCGTGGCGCTCGCGCTGGCGTTCCTGCTGCTCTACACCGACATCGGGCGCAACGTGTACGCGATCGGCGGCAACCCGACGGCGGCCCGGCTCGCCGGTGTGAACATCAACCGCTACGTGCTCGCGGTGTACCTCGTGGTGGGCTTTGTGGCCGCGATCGCCGGCGTGATCCTGATGGCCCGGCAGGGCTTCGGCCAGCAGACCGGCTCGGTGGACGGGCTGGAGCTGAAGGCGGTCACCGTGGCCGCGCTCGGCGGGGCCTCGCTGCGCGGCGGCCGGGGCGGCGTGCTCGGCGCGGCGCTGGCGATCGTGCTGCTCGGCTTCCTGGAGAACGGCATGAACGTGCTCAACATCAACACGTTCTGGCAGAACGTCGCGCAGGGCAGCCTGCTGCTGATCGCCGTGATCGCTCAGCAGCGTCGCCGCAAGGAACGCGCCATCGGCATCCCGGACTAGCCCCCAGAGCCGGCCGCACACCCTCTCTTGTCGCCGCGCACCCGCTGCAGTGGGTGCGCCGCGACCGGAGAGGGTGTGCGGCGTACGGCGTCACCCCTGGGCGGGGGGCTCGGCGGGGTAGGTGAAGCGCTCGAGCAGGTCGGTGAACTGCTCCCGCTCGGTGGGTTCGAGATGGGCGAGCAGGCCGGCGGCGACGTCCCGAGCCGCCACGTGCGCGGCCGCGAACGTCTCCCGCCCCTTGTCGGTGAGCTCGACGGCGTGCGTGCGCCGGTCGCCGGGCACCGGACGGCGGACCGCGAGGCCGGCCGCCTCGAGATGGTCCAGCGACCGGACCACGGCGACCTTGTCGCTGCCGGTCGCCTCGGCGAGGTCACGCTGGCTGAGCGGGCCGCGCTCGCTGAGCTCGATGAGCACCGCGAAATGCCGCAGCTCGATGTCGAAGGTCTTCAGCACGGCGACGAACGGGACCACCGCACGGTCGTGCGCGCGCCGCAGCATCAGGCCCAGCGCGAAGGACCCGTCGATCTCCCGCCTGCGGGCGAGGTCCCCATCGACGGCAGGGTCGACCGCACGGCTGCTCATGTCCCGACACTAGCCAGTCGGGGCGAGAAGTTTCAGCCGTCACGGTTCGTGGCGCCCATCTCTTCAAATTAAGTTGCACACGATACTGTTTCATATGTAACTATCGAGAGGTGAGTCAAAATAGAGCGGACCAGCTGTCCTCGTCCGAGAAGTCGACGCCGCCCATCGACCAGGACGGCCAGACCTGGTGGAGCACCACAACGATGGTGCTGAACCGGGCGGGCGGAGTCTCCGGCATGGCGGTGGCCGCCGCCCCCACTGTCGTGTTCGCCGTGGTCAACGGCCTCGCGTCGCTGAACCCCGCGCTGCCCGCCACGGTGGTCACCGCACTGTTGACGTTCGGCTGGCGGCTGCGCCGGCGGGAGCCGCTACGGCAGGCGATGGTCGGGCTGCTGATCGCCGGAGCCTGCGCGGCCGTCGCGGTGTTCACCGGTGAGGCACGCGGGTTCTTCCTGGTCCCGATCCTGATCCCGGTCGCGGCCATCGCCGTCTGCGTGGTGTCGCTGCTGGTGCGCAGGCCACTGGCCGGGCTGCTGCTCAACCGGCTCGCCGGCGGCCGCCCGGGGTGGCGCGACGACCCGCGCCTGCTCCGGCTGTACTCGGTGGCCACCCTCGTGTGCATCGCGGTGAACGTCTTCAACTTCGCGGTGCAGCTCGCGCTGTTCTTCGCCAACGAGACCGCGTGGCTGGCGGTCGCGCACATCGTGTCGCCGGTGCTGTTCGGCGTCGTCGTGGTCGGCACCATCGCGCTCGCCCGCCGGGTCATGGGCAGCGGACCGACGCCCGGGGGCCAGCCGTGCGAGTACTGATCATCGGCGCCGGCGTCGGCGGGCTCTGCCTCGCCCAGGGGCTCCGCGCGGCCGATCTCGATGTGGCCGTCCACGAACGCGCCGCCGCACCCACCGAACAGCTGGCCAGCTACGGCATCCACCTCGACGCCGACGGCTGCCGCGCCCTGCACGAGTGCCTGCCTTCGGCGACCTGGGCCCGCCTCGACGCCACCGCCGCCCCGGCCCGCGACACCCTCCGCTTCCACGACCAGC
>Ga0137412_10005374_pt1 | contig 10227 bp, 7 predicted proteins | sample CZODoug2_1_16fun_FD_122160 | JGI IMG/M metagenome (GOLD analysis project Ga0137412, IMG submission 122160) | Vadose zone soil fungal communities from Angelo Coast Range Reserve, California, USA - CZODoug2_1_16fungal (Hybrid Assembly) | ecosystem: Environmental > Terrestrial > Soil > Vadose zone... | reverse complement strand
GCCGCCGGACAAACCTGCGTGGCAGGCTCGCGAGCCTACATCCACGAGTCGATATACGACAGGCTCGTCGAGCGCCTCGTAAACAGAGCCCAAGACATCAAGATAGGCGATCCGCTGCTGGCCGATACGCAGATGGGGCCGATTGCAACGAAGTCTCAGTTGGAAAAAGACGAGACCATGGTTGCCCGGGCGCTGGAAGGCGGCGCCGAGCTCTTGTGTGGCGGGGTCCGTCCGCAGGTTGCCGATTTCCCCAACGGCTTTTTCTACGCGCCCACCATCCTGCACAAGGCCGACCCGAAGAATTCGATCATGACCCACGAGGTCTTCGGCCCTGTCCTCGCCATCACGCCGTTCCGCACCGACGATGAGGTTCTGCGATTGGCCAATGATTCGGATTTCGGGCTTGCCGCCGGAGTTTGGACTCGCGATTTGAGGCGCGCCCATTCGATGGCGCGCCGGCTCCAGGCCGGCACTGTCTGGATCAACACTTACCGCGCGCTGGCGTTCAATTCGCCTTTCGGCGGTTACAAGGACAGCGGCACGGGCCGCAACAACGGCATCGAGTCGATCCACCAATATCTGCAGACGAAAAGCGTCTGGTGTGAGCTGAGCACCGTCGCTCAGGACCCTTTCATATTGAAGGCGTGATGCGTGCAGAATGACGCCAACAGCGAGCTGCAGGTTGACGCGGACGGAACCGTCCATGTACCTGCTTACGCGCTGCCTCTCTCCGCCGCGCTCAGCGATCCCTCCCGCGCGAGCTTGGCGGCCGCACTCAGCCACACGCCGCGGATGGGGATGCCGAGGGCAGAGGACTTCACCACCGAAGCGGATTTCAAGGCGATGGTCGACAGCTTCCGCGCCAACGTCGACATGCTCTATGGCCGCCCGATGTCGGAGCGGCTGCTCGACGCCTTCCCGGTCAACATCGCAGCAGGACGGATGGGCGGCGTTCCGGTCGAGGAATTCACGCCGCTGAGCGAGCTGGACAGCGAACGCGTGCTCATTAACTTGCATGGCGGTGCATTCTACGCGGGCGCGACCTATGTCAGCCGCATCGAATCCATTCCGATGGCCAACCTCGGCAAATTTCGCGTCGTCTCGCTCGATTATCGCCAGGGCTATGAGCACAAGTTTCCTGCGGCGAGCGAGGATACCTGCGCAGTCTATGAGGAGTTGCTCGAGAGCTTCGCTCCGACGCAGATCGGCATCTACGGCGGTTCCGCCGGAGGGGTGCTGACCGCGCAGGCGATCGCATGGATCCTGCAGCATGGGCTTCCGGCGCCGGGCGCGATCGGCATCTTCGGGGCCGGCACTGGCGGCCAGGGCGACAGCGACTATTTCGGCGCGATCGGCACCGGGCAGCGGCCACCTATGCGGTTTCTGGACAGCCTGGCCGGTGCCTCGGTGGGCTATTTTTCCAACGCCAGCGACGCGGACCCGCTGGTCAATCCTTGCATCGCGCCCGTATCGTTTCGCGCCCAATTCCCGCCGACACTGATGGTCACGGCGACGCGCGCCTTCGACATGAGCCCCGCGATCGCGACGCACCGCGCGCTGGTGCAGGCGGGAGTGGATGCATCGCTGCATGTCTTCGATGGCCTCGGCCACTGTTTCTACTATGACGCGACCGCACCCGAGGGCGCGGACGCCTACCAGACCATGATTCGCTTCTTCAGGAAGCATCTTCGCGTCGGTTAGGACAAACCCAAACAACGAGCAAACTGGACTTGCTGACTATGCCTTGGGCGCGATCCGCTCGCGGCGCATGGTCATTGAATAGCTGAAGCGATCTGCGGGATACAGGTTGAAAGAGATCAATGCCACCGCGCCGTTTCCCAGCCGATAAGTACGGCGGATTTCCACGGCCGCGGATCCCGGCTCCACGCGCAGGGTTGGCACGAGCTCTTCTGGCACGATCTGGGCCGCGATGCGCTGTTCCACTTCGGACACGCGCTCGCCGTACTGATCCTCAACCCAGCGGTAAATGGGGCCTGGCCGCCGTCCCAGCAATCGCGCGACGCCAGCGAACGGTGCAGCCACGAAAACTTCCGTGCGGGCCAGAGGCTCCGGCTTCCCTGGTATGTAGCGCAGGCCTTCGATTCGCAGCCAGCGCTGGTTCTCCGCGCAATCCAGGCGCCGGGCAAGCGTTGCATCGACTGCAATCAACTCGCTCGAATCGGCGCGGTATTGCGTTTCGCTTGCGTAGGCCACCAAATCGTCGATCGAGGCAATTTCGTGCACGTAACGTTCCGGTGCTCCTGGGCGACGCACCGTGGTTCCGGCACCTTGGCGCGACGATACCAGGCCGTCATCGCGCAACTGGCGCAGGGCCTCCCGTAGCGTGTGCCTGCTGACCGCAAACTCCTCGGTCAGTTCGTTCTCGACGGGCAACTGGGTGCCAACCGCATAGACACCGGACAGAATCCGCTCCTTCAGAATCTGCGACACCTTGCGATGCAGCGGCATCCGGGCGGCTGTGCTTCTGGTTTTCCTGAGCTCGATGGTCTTTTTGACGGCAGTTCTACGCTGCTTTTTCCGCGGCATCGTTGCAGGTCCTTGCAGGGCGGCCATGGTGCTCCCGACAATAAGTACGGATAACTTAGTTTGACCTCGTGCGGATGTCAACGCAGGCATTTCTCGGGGTTTGACGGCCCCGTAGCCGCATTGACCAGGGCCGGTCCGCCGTCCTGATCGTTGTTGTCCGCATAATATTCTGCACCCCGCCGTCCTGGCGGATCTCGCTAAGAAGCGCGCTACCGCAATGATGCAGCCAGGCGTTTTGCGGACCAGGCCTGTGCGGTGCGCGAGCGCGTTGGCTTTCCGAGCTGTTCGCAGATGAACTCGCCGGCCTGCGCCAGCCGATCCAGATCAACCCCGGTGCCGATGCCGAGCCCGTGCAGCAGATACACCAGATCTTCAGTGGCCAGGTTGCCGGAGGCGCCGGCCGCGTAAGGGCAACCGCCCAAGCCGGCCACCGAGCTGTCGAACACGCTGACACCTCTTTGCAGCGCCGCGTAGACGTTGGTGAGTGCCTGACCGTAGGTGTCGTGGAAGTGGCAGGCCAGGGCCGGTACCGGCACCCGCCGCGCCACTGCGTCGATCATTGTTAGCGTCGCCCCGGGCGTGCCGACCCCGATCGTGTCACCGAGTGACACCTCGTCGCAGCCCATCGCAAACAGGTTCCCGGCCAACTCTGCCACGGCGTCCGGTGATACCTCGCCCTGATACGGACAACCGAGAGCGCACGAAACGTACGCGCGAACCGCAATACCATGCTGTGTGGCCGCAGCCATTAGCTTCTCGAAGCGCTTCAGGCTCTCCGCGATCGAACAGTTGGTGTTCTTGTGGGAGAACGCCTCCGAGGCCGCCGCAAACACGGCGACCCGACGGATCCCAGCGGCCCGCGCCGCTTCGTAGCCGCGCAGGTTGGGTGTGAGCGCCGAATAAACCACCTCCGGACGCAGCTCCAGGCCACGGGCCACGGCCGCATGATCGGCCATTTGCGGAACCCATTCGGGGGAAACAAAGGCCGTGGCCTCGATATGGCTCAGCCCGGCGTCGGCCAGTCGGCGGATCAGCTCGAGTTTGATCGGTGTGGCGACCGGGGCCGGTTCGTTCTGAAGGCCGTCACGCGCGCCAACCTCCACGATCCTGACCCGGGCGGGAAGGCCTGATATCGAACTCATGGTTGCCTCAGTGCCTTTCAGTGTTCGCGAACCTACAGCCGCTTCGCCACTTCCGCGTACATCACCTCGCTCGCGCCGCCGCCGATCGACAAGACACGTGCATCGCGATACATGCGCTCAATCGGGCTGTCCGCCATAAAACCCATGCCACCGTGCAGTTGCACGCAGTCGTACATCACTTCGTTGGCGATATCGGCGGCATAGGCTTTGAGCATGGACACTTCCTTGATGCATTCGGTGCCCTGGCTGTCCAGCCAGGCGATGTAGTGCACGTAATTGCGCGCCAGACTGACTTTGGTCTGCGCTCGCGCCAGCCGATCGCGGACGACGGCATTGTCGAACAGCGTGCCGCCGAAGGCACGGCGCGCCCTGACGTGCTCTAAGGTGATGTCCAGGGCTTTTTGCGCCTCGCCCGCCGCCATCGCCGCCAGCGTGATGCGCTCGTGCTGGAAGTTTCTCATGACCGCGTAGAAGCCCTTGTTTTCCTCGCCCAGCAACTGGCTGGCCGGAATGCGGACGTTGTCGAAGAACAGCTCTGCGGTGTCCGAGCTTCTCCAGCCGTGCTTCTTCAGCGAGCGGCCGACCGAGAAACCCGCAGTGCCTTTTTCGACGATGAACATCGAAATGCCGCGCGAACCCTTGGCCTGCGGATCGGTCTTGGCCGCGACGAAGAACAGGTCGCCATGCACGCCGTTGGTGATGAACAGCTTGCTGCCGTTGATTACCCAATCGCCGCCGTCACGCACCGCGCGGGCGCGGATGCCGGCGACGTCGGAGCCGGCGGTGGCTTCGGTCACGCACACGCCGGTGATGAGCTTGCCGCTGATGACGTCCGGCAGGTACTTGCGCTTCTGTTCCTCGTTGCCGGCCAGCGCCAGATGCGGCGACGCCATGTTGGTATGCACGAGGATGGTGATGGTGATGCCGGCAAAGGTCGATCGAGCGAGTTCTTCGGCGAGCACCACGGCAGCACGCACGTCCCTGCCGCTGCCGCCGAATTCTTCTTCGTGCGTTATCCCCAGGAATCCCAGCTCCCCCATTTTTTGCAACAGCTCGCGCGGCGTATAGCCCTGCGCCTCGCAACTGTCGCCGCGGGGCACGATTTCGTTTTCGACGAAGCGGCGCACCTGCTCGCGCAGCATGTCGTGTTCTTCAGAAAAATAGGGATTCAGCATGACGATCTCAGTTGGGCGCAGTTTGTTCGGAGCGCGGATGCGGTTCGATTGCCACCAACAGGCTGCCGCCGCTGACGGTGTCGCCCGCGGCGCACAGCACTTGTTTGATGGTGCCGGCAATCGGGCAGGGCAGGTTCTGGATCAGCTTCATCGCTTCCATCACCACCGCGATGGTTCCGGCTTCGACGGGGTCGCCGGCCTGCACCAGCACATCGGTGACCAGGCCCGGCATCAGCGCGAGAATCGTGTTGGATGCATTGCTGCGGGCCGCGCTGCGGCCGAGCTGGCTTTCCTCCAGCGACAAAAACCGGTAGCTGCGGCTGAGGCGGGGTGTGGACATTGCGACGGCCATGCCGTCGATGGCGATGTCCAGCGAACAGTGAGTGCCATCGACGTCGAGCTGCCACTGTTGGCTTTGCTGACCTTGCCGGGATTGCGGCGGGTACAAGGCTATGCAATGAGAAGCGTCGCCGATGTTGATTCGGTAACGGCCGTCCCCGCCGGCAATCCGAACCTCGATCAATTTGCCGCTCGACTCCAGCCACAGGCGGGTACAGGCGGTGACACCAGCGGCGGCAGTCAGGCGCCAGCCGCCCAGGTTCTGCCACGGGCTTGCGGCCACGTTGGACCCGCCGTCGCGCCGCAGGGTTTCCGCCAGGCTTGCTGCCGCGATCGCGGTGTGCATCTCTTCGCCCCAGGGCTGCCAGCCCTCGGGAAACTGCTCTTCGATATAGCGTGTACTGAGTTCCTGATGAAAGGCCGGGCGGGTGATCAGGCTGGCGAGGAACGCCTGATTGGTCTTCACGCCGCCGATGGCGAAACCATTGAGTCCTTGCAGTAGACGCTGAGTGGCCAGGCCGCGCGTTTCACCGTGCGCGATCAGCTTGGCAAGCAGGGAATCGTAGAAAGGAGTTATGTGCGAACCCAGCGCAATACCGCTGTCGACGCGTAACCCTTCAGCCAGCGGTTCCCGGTAAAGCTGGCAGACGCCGATTTCCGGCAGGTAATTGTTGGCGGGATCCTCGGCGTTGATCCGGGCTTCGATGGCGTGCCCGCGGGTCGCGAGATCTTCCTGGCGGAAAGCGAGGCGTTCACCCTGGGCTACCCGAAGTTGCCACTCCACCAGGTCAATGCCGGTGACCAGCTCGGTCGTCGGATGCTCCACCTGCAGTCGCGTGTTCATTTCCAGGAAGTACGCTTCCCGACTGTCGGCGTCGACGATGAATTCGACGGTGCCAGCCCCGCGGTAACTCAGGCGCCGCGCCAGTCGCAACGCCCACTCAAACAGCTTTTCGCGCAGGGCCTGATCGAGGTGGCTGGCTGGCGCCTCCTCGATCACTTTCTGATAGTTGCGCTGGATGGAGCATTCGCGGTCGAACAGGTGGACGACATTCCCTGTGCTGTCTCCCAGGACCTGGACTTCGATATGACGCGAGCGCGCCAGATACTTCTCCAGCAGGACACGGTCATCGCCGAATGCGTTCAGGGCTTCGCGTCCAGCCAGCCGCAGAGCCTCCCCGAAAGCGCTCGCCTCATGGACCACGCGCATGCCCTTGCCACCCCCGCCGGCGCTGGCCTTGATCAGCAGGGGAAACCCGATGGCGCGGGCCCGTGCCAACAGTTGGTCCGGGTCCTGCTGGCCGCCGCGATAGCCCGGAACGGTCGGAATGGACAGCTCCTCGGCGAGCGCTTTGGCCTCGACCTTGGATCCCATCGCGGCGATGCTGTCGAGTGACGGTCCGACGAAGATCAGATCCTCCGCCTCGCACAGGCGGATCAGCGCGGTGCTCTCCGACAGGAAGCCGTAGCCGGGATGAATGGCGTCGGCCTTGATCTTCGAGGCGGCAGCCACGATCGCCCGTGCATCGAGGTAGCTTTCGCTCGCGGCGGAGCCGCCGATGTGGCAAGCAAGATCGGCCAGTTTCACATGCAGCGCGTGCCGGTCGGCATCGGAGAATACGGCGACCGATTCGATTCCCAGGCGCTGGCAGCTGCGGATGATGCGGCACGCGATTTCGCCGCGGTTGGCGATCAACAATCGCTTGATGACTCGCATCAACGGCTCCAGTCCGGCGTCTGTTTTGCGAAAAAGCAGCGAATTCCTTCCTGCCCTTCCGGCGTTTCCCAGGTATCGGCCAGGAGCCTCGCCGTATAGGCCTGGCTGGCATCGAGATCGTGGCTGGCGACGTGGAAGATCAATTTCTTGGTGGCGGCGATGGCGCCGGGCGCACATTGCAACACGTAGCCGATCTCTTTCTCGACGGCAGCATCCAGCTGCGCCGCGGGCACCACCTCGTCGACCAGCCCGAGCGCCTGGGCTTTCTGTGCCGTCATTGGCAGCGCGTTCAGGAAGCAGCGGCGAGCGTTGGCCGTCCCGATACGGACGACTACGAACGGCGCAATGTTGGCTGGCGTGAGACCCAGGCGGATTTCCGTCAGCGCGAAGCGCGCGCTGTCGGCGGCGATGGCAATATCGCAGACCGAGATCATGCCGGTGCCGCCGCCATAGGCCGCGCCGTTGATGCGGCCGATCAGCGGCTTGGACAGCTCGTTCAAGACGCGCAGCATAGCGGCCAGTTGCGCGCTGCCGGCAATGCGCTGCGAGCGTGTGGCGGTTGCCATGGCCTGCATCCATTTCAAATCGCCGCCGGCGCAGAACGAATCACCGGCCCCGGTCAGCACGACCGCGCGGACATTTGAGTCGCTGTCCAGCGAGCGCGCCGCTGCCGTGACTTCGGCGATCAGCTCATCGTTCATGGCGTTGTGTTTGTTCGGCCGGCTCAGGCACAGGGTGGCTATGCCGCGGTCGTCGATGTGGATCGCGATGTTGGAATAGCTCATGCAAGAACCTCTTTACATGCGATAGACATGAGACCGCCCCTCATGCGGGGGCAGGGCGGCCGCTACCGCAAGGCACAGGCCGAGCACGTCGCGCGTCTGGTCGGGTTCGATGATGCCGTCGTCCCACAGCCGCGAGGTTGCGTAGTAGGCATTGCTCTGCCGCGCGTACATCTCACGCGTTTCGCGCTCGAGCTGGGCCAACGATTCGGGCGTGGCTTGTCGGCTGGCGCTCGATCTGGCGAGCTCCAACAGCACGTTGGCCCCAATGTCCGGACTCATCGTGGCCACCTGCGCATTGGGCCACGCAAACAACATGTTGGGGCGAAAGCCGCGGCCGCACATGCCGTAGTTGCCGGCACCGTAGGAGCCGCCGACGATGACCGTGAAGCGCGGTACCCGCGCGCAGGCCATGGCATACACCAGCTTGGCGCTGTGCTTGGAAATGCCTTCGCGCTCGGCGGTCCTGCCCACCATGAAGCCGGGCACGTTCTGCAGAAACAGCAGGGGAATCCTGCGCTGCTCGCACAGCTCGATGAAATGCGCGCCCTTGAGCGAGGCATCCGAGAACAGCGGACCGTTATTGCCGAGCACACCTACCGGGTAGCCATGAAGATGCGCCGTCCCGCACACCAGGCTGGTGCCCCACTGCGGTTTGAATTCCTGGAATTCGCTGCTGTCCACGAGCCGGGCGATCAGCTCGCGGCAGTCGTAGGGCTGGGCGAAGTCCTTGCTGACGATGCCCTTGATCTCCTCAGCCGCGTAAAGCGGTGGCCGCACCGGTTGTGTTCTTTGATAGACACGCCGTTGCCGGTTCAGTTTGGCAGCGATCGAGCGTAGCAGGGCGATAGCCTCCTGTTCGCTGTCGGCCATGTGGTCCGTTACGCCGGAGATGGTGGTGTGCATCTGCGCCCCGCCCAACTCCTCGGCAGTGACCTCTTCGTTGATAGCCACCTTGACGATAGAGGGGCCGCCCAGGTGGATGGTGGCGTTGCCGCGCACCATGATGACTTCGTCAGACAGCGCGGGAATATAGGCGGCTCCTGCCGTACTAACCCCGAACACTGCTGCCAGTTGCGGCAGCCCCCGGGCCGACATGTTGCACTGGCGGAAAAAGATATTGCCGAAGTGATCGCGGTCGGGAAAAACCCGGTCCTGCTCCGGTAGGTAGGCGCCGCCGCAGTCCACCAGGTAAATGCACGGCAGCGCGTGCAGCTCCGCGACTTCCTGGGCGCGAATGTGTTTCTTTACGGTCTCCGGATAATAAGCGCCGCCCTTGACGGTGGCGTCGTTGGCAACGATGACGCAGTGAGTGCCGTGGACGATGCCGATACCGGTCACGACGCCGGCGCCGTGAACACCGCCGCCGTACTGTCCGTAGGCCGCGAGCGTTGAGAACTCGAGGAACGGCGTACACGGATCCACCAGCAAGTCGATGCGCTCGCGTGGCAGCAGCTTGCCGCGCCGGCGATGACGTTCGATCAGATGATCTCGTCCGCCCGATACCGCTTCGACGATGCGGCCGCGCAGCTGCTGCGCCAACTCACTATGGTGTTGATAGTTGGCGTGATAGCTGTCGGCGTTCCTGTTGACCTTGGAGACGATGTTGTTGTTCATATGCGTATTCGCCTTGCGGCTACTTGTTGCGTCCGGTGCCTTCCCAGAACGGCATGCGAATCTGACTGCGGCTGATCTTGCCGACCGGAGTCCGGGGCAGTGATTCGGTGCCGATCTGCACGCGGATCGGCTTCTTGTATGCGCCGAGCTCGCTGGCGCACAGCGCGATGAGCGCCTGTTCGGTGACGGCTTGGGGATCGGTGACCTTGCATATGGCGTAGGGCACTTCTCCGAAGCGCTCGTGGGGCACACCGAATACCACGACCTCGAGGACGGCGGGATGCTTCGCCAGCACGTTCTCCAGCTCGACCGGCCAGATGTTGAAGCCGCCGGACAGAATCATGTCGTCCTTACGGTCGCGCATGTAGACGTAACCGTTCTCGTCGAGATAGCCGATGTCGCTGGTCAGGATCCAGCCGTCGCGCAGCGTTGCACGCGTAGCCTCCTCATCGTTCCAGTAGCCGGTCATCTGGCCGGCGACCTTGAATGCGATCTCGCCCTCCTGGCCGTAAGGCAGCACTTCGTGAGTCTCGGGGTCGCGAATTTCCAGCTCGCAGAACGGATGAACCTTGCCGAGCGAGCGCAGCGGCTGAGAGCCCGGCACCTCGACGACCCAGTCGCTGGCCATGGTGATGGTGCCGGGTACACCTTCGGTCTGCCCGTAGAGCTGACACAGGCTGTTGCCCCATACCGCATGCGCACGCCGCACTGTGGTTTCGGTAGTTGGTGCGGCGCCGATGAGCAGCACTTTGAGCGCGGACCAGTCCCGCTTTTCCACGCCCGTGACCTGCAGCACGTCTTGCACCATGGTCGGCGCCATGAAGACATAAGCGACGCGTTCGCTGACCATCATGTCCAACACCCGGTCGGGTTGAAATTTCTGCACCACCAGATTGATGCCGCCCATC
>Ga0137412_10005373_pt1 | contig 10228 bp, 14 predicted proteins | sample CZODoug2_1_16fun_FD_122160 | JGI IMG/M metagenome (GOLD analysis project Ga0137412, IMG submission 122160) | Vadose zone soil fungal communities from Angelo Coast Range Reserve, California, USA - CZODoug2_1_16fungal (Hybrid Assembly) | ecosystem: Environmental > Terrestrial > Soil > Vadose zone... | reverse complement strand
CGAAGGGCCCGTTGCTCGGCCCGGCGAAGAATTGCGTGCCGCGTACCGCGATCAGCGCGAAGGGGCTGCGAATCCGCACTCCCGCGGGCGCGCTGCGCTGTGGTCGATCGAACAGCAACGGCCCGGAGCGCAGCGTCATCTCCCCGCCGGCATCGACAAGAAATCGATCGATCTTCAACCGCGCTTGCTCGCCAAGCCTCATCGTCGTATTGCGGCCGAGCCGCATTCCCAGTCGTGACGCGACGCCGGTCACGACTTCGTCGGCGAGAAAGACCGGTGCGGCCCGATCGAGCGTGCGGCGAACCGCGTCGAGTTCGGCGAATGCCTCACCCTTGACGTCCTCGACCGAGCCGACCCGCTCGACGGCGCGCGCCGGTATGCCGACAAGGATGAACGGGAGTGCCAGCGCTCCGTGGCGGAGAAGCCAACGTCGATTGCAGGGCCGGTCGCGTTTGATCTCGCCGAGGTCGGTCATCGTCGGTCCCCGTCAGCTAGGTGTTCCAGGGGCAGTCCTTATCATTGTCGCGGATGCCAGCGGAGCATTCTGTCACCTGGGTCACAAGGGAGCAAATAAACGGACGCGATGGAACCGTCCTGCGACGCCGCCGCAGCGCCGTCGACAAGTACAATGAACTCCCGGCGTTTTGATCACCTCAAGCCACGCGGTACGCGCGCGCACCACTCGGGGTCGGGGCGGATGGCTAGTCCTTACCCCATGGGGGACTTTCACCTCCTATTCTTTGCCAGCTTTCCTGGCGCACTCCGAAACGGGTCATTAGCGCCATTTTGACCGTTGTCCGATTACTTCCGGTCTTCCCCCAAATTCCAGACATGTCACTGCACCGCGCTAACTGACGCGATGTGCCACAAACGGAAGTGAACGGGCTATTCAATTACCTCGTCAGCGTGCGCCAAAACTGTTCCCGGAATTGCCAGCCCAGCGCCGTTGCGGTCCTCATATTGATGACGAATTCACATTTGGACGGCTGGACAACGGGTAAGTCGGACGGCTTTTCGCCCTTCAGAATAAGCGCACTGTAAGTGCCGATCAGGCGATAGATGTTCGGAAAACTCGTGCCGTAGCTGGTCAGGCCGCCGGCCTCGACCCATTCGCGTTGCGGATAGGCTGCTGGCACACCTTCGTGCTGCCAGGGAAGTGATCTGGTCGCGGCGGCTGTGTAAAAATGTATCGCCGCCCACATAAAGTGCGTCGGCGTGCTCACGCGCGAGGTCCGCGAAGGCTGCATCGATCTCCTGGCTGCTGCTGGCATTGAAGATCTTCATTTCCAGCCTGCGGGTCCTACCTCTCGCAACGTGGCCTCCATGGTCGCAGCGTCGGCGGGATTGACGAGCACGGCCACGCGCGCGGCATCTGGCAAAAGTTTGCGCAACAGCTCCAGCCTTTTCGCGTATAATTCGACATTGAAATAATTGATGCCCGTCGCGTTGCCGCCGGGCCTGGCGAGACTGGTAACGAGGCCAAGCTTCACCGGGTCCTCAGCAACGGCAAAGACGATGGGGCTCGTCGTCGTCGCGGCCTTGGCTATGACTGCAACACGCGATCCTCCGGACGCGACGAGGACGCTGACCTGGCGGCGGACCAGCTCGGCCGCCAACGCCGGCAGCCGCCCGAATTGATCACGGCCCCACGCGTATTCGATCGCGACGTTCTCGTTTTCGGCGAAGCCGATGTCTTTCAGTCCACGATGAAAGCCGGCGATCTGATCCGCGATAGTGTCAGGCGACGATCTCGGATCGAGAAAGCCGATCACTGGCATCGCGGCGGGTTGCCCGCGCACCGCAAGCGGCCAAGCCGCAACGGCGCCACTGATTGCCCTGATGAAGTCCCGCCGCCCTATAAATCGCAACCCTAAGCGCCGGGCTTTCCTACGAGTGCGTGGAGCGATCAGCGCCATCGGCTTGCCTGCATTCCCGGACACCGCCGGCTTCAGCCGCGGGTCAGAACGGATTGACGTAGTTGAGGATGGCCAACTGGCGCAACAGCACCTTGCGGACGATGTGCGCGGGCTTGACATGGTCAGTAAAGATCGCGGCCGTTCCGGTGCTGCCGGCCGGCAACTGCTTTAATAGTTCCTGATCGTCGACCTTCACGCGCACCACGAAAGGCGCCGACTCGATCGCCTTCGGGGTCACGGCGACCCCGGAGGTCAGTGGCTGCCCCGTCGAGATCGCCTGAAAAACAGTCTCCACCTTGCCGGTGTGGATGGTGCCGGGCCAGAGCTTGAACGTCAGCTCGACCGGCTGACCCGGCGCGACGTAGCGCGCATCGTTCTGCGAAATCTCGACGCCGACGAGTGTTTCGGACGTGTCAATGAACGCCATCACCGGCGATAGCGGCAGATTGGCGACCCGCGCGCCCTTGCGCAGCGCCACGTTCGTCACGTAGCCATCCGCCGGTGCGCGCACGGTGGTCTTGTCCAGGTTCCATTTTGCATTTTCGAGCTGCGCCTTCAGTTGATCGGATTCGGACTGCCGCTGCTGCACGTCGAAAGCGCGGCCCGCGTCGCGTTCGAACAGCTGCGTCATTTGCGAGAGGCGCAGGTCGGCGAGCTTTGACTGCGCCTCGATCGCATTGACCTGCGACCGGTAGGGAACGGGATCGATGCGGAATAGCACGTCGCCGGCTCTGAGCGCGGTGTTCGGCTCTACAGGCACGTCGATCACCTCGCCTGCAACGTCCGGCACGATCGAGACCGCGTTCCGCACGACTAGGGCCGGCCCCTGCGGCGCGCCCCATCCCATCGGAATGAACAGCCCAAAACTCAAAAGCAACAGCACGATGAAGGGCGATGCTTTCCAGAACAGGTTGAAGGCAACGATGCCGAACTGCACCAGCGCGAACAGCAGCACCAGATAGACGCTCATCATCGCGATCATCATAGCCGTGGCTCCGCTCTATGCGACGCCGGCACATCGACGTAAGCCCAGATCAGCGCGACCGGCCACAGCGCAACACCGCAGATCAGCGTAACCCAGCCGGCCACCGTCACGGCCTGCGCCTGCGGATGGCCACGCGTCTTCGCGATGTGTCCGGGCAGCCAGCCCGCGATGCAGAACACCGCGATCGCGCTTGCGACCAGGATGATGAGGACGATCCAGGCGAAGATGTCGAGTCCACTCATGGCCGCCACCTCACATGACCGGCCTCGCCTCGGGGAATTTCCATGTGTAGTTCAACAATTCAACGCGCGGGCGATAGAGCCGCGAGGTGCAGACGATGAGCGCGGCTTTCATGGTCGGTCTCCTTTCGTGGTCAGTTCACCCTCTTCACTGGCGGTGGCGTCCACCGCTGCTCCTGTATGTCAATGCTCGGCAGATAACTGCGCAGCACGATGTTGAACTCGCCCGTCGGAGCGGGCAGCCAGTTCGCCTCCTTGTCCGCGCCGGGAGACCCGTTCTGGATGTAGATGTCGAGCGAGCCGTCGGAGTTGAACTTGAGCTCGTCACGGTCGCCGATCGCGTAGCGTTTGATCGGATTGGCAACAAGATTATGTCTCGCGTCGTACAAAGTAATTGACCAGAACGCCTTCACCTCGGGCAGCCCGCCCTTCGGGAATTGAATCACATATCGATTGTCGCCGGTGAGTTGTTGCCCGTCTGGCCCATTCGAGGTGTTCAGATAGATCGCCTCCCCCGGATCGTTGGCGACGATTCCCCACAGGCTTTGGAGCGCTGAGCGAAGGATGAAATCGTCCTTGTCACCGGCCCGGCCCATATCCGGCGGCGGATAGTTCCAGCCATTGACGTTCTTCTGCCGTGCCCCTTGGCGGATCGCCGTGTCCAACAGATTTCGACCATCGACAGCAGCACGTGCCAAACCGCGCTTGGTTGCATCGTCGGGCTTATCGACATCGAGTCCGGGACCGATACCGATCTGCGCAAATTGCTTGAGCAGAAGTTCGTGCCGGGATGGAGGCGGGTTCTCGGCCATCGTTGCGTTCATCGTCTTCCATTCGGCGAGCGGATCTGTCTTCCGGTCAAATGGCTTCAATACCTCGTAGCTCTCGGGGATTTGTGCGCCGGGCTTACCCCACAGGCTCAGCGGGGTCAGCTTGTACTGAGCCATGACGGCGCGGATTGCGGGCAGGTCGTCCGGACCTCTCAGCAGCGTCCGCCCAAGAATGAGTGCTGACGGTGTCCTTGAGGGTGTCAGTTGCTGGAGGCCGGCGGGCAGTTCGCCCTTCCACAACGGTCCGACGATGGCATAGTTGCCGGCCTCGGTTCCCGTTGTCCTCATGCCGACATACGCGAAGTTGTCGGAGTCGAAGCTTGCGATCTCCATCGTATAGTAGCGGTCGCCAAGATCGGGGACCGAAAGGATCACTGGCTCCTTTGAGAGATCGAGCCACGCAATCGAGTACAGCGTGTCGTTGTTCGGCGAGCCACCCGCCTGGGACTCAGGCCCGCCCATCACCTTGTTATGCCAAAAGTGGTTCACCGCGGCGTGAGGAAGGAGTTCGGGATCGACCTTCTGCGCCACTTGGCCCCATCGCACCTCCGACATGTAAACGTACGGAAATCCGTAGACGTACGCCTGTATACCAAGCGCGTAGGCGTATTGTTCGCGCCAGTCACCCGTGGCGGCCGTGCCTTGGGCAGACGCAGGCACGGTCGAAGGGAGCACTTGCGTGAGTGCGAGGGCGATAATTCCGAGAATTGTTCTGATCATGGCTCCGCTCCCCTCGTCCAATCCAATGCGTCATAGGTTCGAAACCTGTTCCAGGTCCGGCAGCTTCCACGTTCTGTCGAACAGCGGCTTGTCGGGATCGTAGAAGCGCATGGCGGGGAAAAACGCCTTTCCCGGCGCGGTGTAGATCCAGTTCGCCTCCTTGCCCGCCGGCGGCTTGGGACCAAAGTAGATGTCTACCGAGCCATCGCCGTTGCGCTGCATGGCCTGATTGTAGCTATCGAGCGTGACCACCGGAGCTTCACGAATGAGCGCGGCGGTATCCACTGCGTACACGATCATTGACCAGTATTGCTTTGCCGGAACGTTGGCCGGGACGTGTACCGTGTAGGTCCGTCGGCAGGTGATGCTTGTCGGTCAATGATGTCGTCGATACGTCAGACATTTTTTGCGGCGCTCGCCCTGAGATGGCGAGGCTCATAGCCGACCGCGTGGCCGTCGTCGAGCGATTGCGGTTCCGAAAGCCATAAATCGGTCACGCCTTGCGCACCTTTCGATGCAAATATGTCCTCTCGATTTCGGAGGCTCGCATGCCCAGTGTGAAGCTCCGCGCCACAACAATCCTCGCCACAACAATCCTCGGCGCCTTCGAGGAAGCGCAGTCCCAGCTTGTCGGTAAGGCTGTTGTCCTGAGCGATGGACTGGCCGGGACGGTCGAGAACGTCTGGCTCGACGAAATGCACGGCCTGCGAATCTCGATCAGGGGCCATTGTGGAAAATGGCCAATATCAACCATCAAATTCGCGGAAGGCTACTGATCGCGCGTCGATGTCATCAGGCGGCGACTGCCGGTCCATCGCCCTCCTCGATTTTCGCGTACATCGCTTCACCGGCATTTCAGGGGCGCTTCCTAACGCTTCGTCACGGGCGAATAGACCAGCGACATATCCTCAACGTCCTCGGCCGGGAGCTTATTAACGTCGGCGGCGGTGTGGAGCTGCTGCAACGAGGGCATGGCAGCGGTTGCGGCGGACAGCTCGGTCGGAGGAGACCGCCTCACAGCGGTCGCGGCGGCGAATAGAGCGACAGTCGCGAAAGCAACAATCATCAGACGCTTCATCATGGGAAGCCTCGCCTTCGGTTCCGATGCTTAGAAGTCTGCACCATATTAATTAGCTCGAACCGCGACGCACAAATGTGAGCTGCCTCACCTCTCACACTCACTTGATGCCGGGAGAGACCGCCTTCGTGCGGTCTGGGGACGGCGAAAGCTGGGCGCGGGATCGATGACCGAAGCCCGCAATTATCGCGAAGGCGCCGTGCCGCTACCTTTCGGGCGGGACATCCGGCGCTTGAGCCGGGTCCTGCGTCGTGCTCGACTCGTCAACTTGAGATTTAAGATCAGCCGCTTTCTCAATCAGAACGGCAGCAAGCTGAGGGTTGGTGGTTGCCTTGGCAAATCTGAGAAGTGTCGTCACCTGACGCACAAAATAATCCTTGCTTAACACGATGTTCCCCGCGATTACGCCCTATCGCCCAGCGCCAAAACGCGGTCGTCGGGATTTTGGTTCCGTCCAAAGTGTATAAAAGTGAACACGTGGAACTTCGCTCGGGGCTGTTCCATCGAGGGAACACCGTGGAGTAAAGGTTCCGGGGGCCCTAGCGCGCGCTGCGGTTCATCGCGCGGCCCGAGGAAGTGTTAGTGCACGTGCCTCACATTACTGCCGCTGAGGCACGCGCAACCTAAATTGGAGACGGCGATGTCAGACTCGAAGGCGCGCGGGCATCAGACGCAATGGGCGGCGCAGTTCGCTGTAGCAAGCGAGTTGTGCAAGCGCGGCTATGAAGTAGCGTTTACGTCCGGGCACACAACGCCCATCGCCGATCTAATGGTCGTAAGTCCAGTCGAAAAGACGATGCTTTTAATCGACGTGAAAGGCCTGTATCGGCCGAACCCGTGGCTGATCAAGCGGAAGCCACCTCGCGATAACCTATTCTACGTTCTGACATTCGTTCCGGTCGGTCAGCCCAACGAATATTTTGTACTCGATCAGGGGCAAGTTCACTCGCTGATAGAAAGTGAACTTGGGCGTTTGAAGCGTGCTGATGACTACCCGGTGACCGGTTTCAGCTACAAATTAGCCGAGCCCTACCGGGACGCATGGGCGCGGCTTCCAGCCTAAATAGCATCCTTCACGGCTTGCGTAACGACAGCGCGCCGCGCGCACCGTCCTGATCTGCGCATTAGCGATCAGATGGTGCCGGTCGTGCGGGTCAACGAGAGCGAGTGCGAAGTGACCAATCCATGATCGTTGAAATAGCTTTCTATTCCAAAGTTTCATATTCGGTTGAACGGCAAGGTGGTCGACAGCCAAGCCTTCATGCTCGATGCGGAGGACGACTGAGCGCCCCGCCCGTGAGGGCTGCGCCGCGAGCACCCATCGACCGGCTGCACCGAACGCGCGCGCCACGGGGACGCGCTGTGGGCTCTCTGGTGTTGCCTTGAGCGTCCGGCGCTTTGATGTGCGCACAAGAGATTCTGCATCCCCGGAATACTACGGCCCCTGAACTTAACACCGATGTAAACGGCTCGCCGTAATGTTCCGCATTTGCGATCAAAGGAGTAGCGCCGTGGATGCCGAGAGCGAATGCAGTAACTGCAATGTCGCGCGGACACTTAAAACTGTCACGCCGTTTGCCAGACGATGCCGGTTGCGGTCTTTCAAGTGTCCCAAATGTAGCAGCGTTTTTATGATAGTGGCTTTTGGTCGTCGCTTTGCAGAAGCCGAGAAGGCGATTGATCAGGCGCTCGTTCCGAAAAAGGTGCGGCGGCTTGTCCCGCTGCCTAGACGCTGGGACTGACAGACCCGGTCGAAAACCGACGCCGATCGTTTCATGAAATGTCCGCCCTGCGGACAATGGTTCGATAAAGGGCGAGGTCCGGAAAGAACAGCGTGACCAAGATCGTAAGCCGTGCTCAGCGCGCCTCGCCAGTGCACTCGATGTTCGGGGCACCCATCGCACCGGCCAACCAAACGAATGAGCCACGGGCGCGCTGTCGCGCTACTGCACACCGTCGCAGATGGGATGCGGCAACTCGGTCTCGTGGTCTTGGACCCAAACCAAATCCCGCGCATCGATCCAGCCGTTGCACGCCTTGCACTTGAAAAAATGTTCGGCCTCACAAACGCGACGCCTGTCGACGCGCTCGCCGAGCACCGTCCCGCGCGGTCGCGGTTCATCGAGTGGCATGATCGTTGTCATCTTGCGCACCTCACAAAAAAATCAGGCCCCGGAATTTCTCCCGAGGCCCGATCCGCATGGCGCGGGGTACATCCGCCCGCTGCCTCTCAACCCAATATTGCCGCGAACGTCGCCCCTGTCAAACAGGCTTCAGGCGGTCTCGCTCGCGCTCGACATCGGCCGCCCGCGATTGAGCGTCACCTGCTCGAACAGACCCTCATGCGATGACGCCGTTCGCGTTCCGCGCGGGAACCCGTTGAGGTCGATGGTCAGCGATGCGCTGCCGTTCAGGGCACGATCACCGCCCATCAAGCCGCTGCGCTTGCCGTTCTCAAGCAGGTCGCGCGGCGCGATGTGATCATTCCAGTTAACGCGCGACCAGAGTTACTATCAAGAGACTAAGCGTTAGCCCGATAGACGACATCATAAATACCGACACAAAAGTCTCGAAGCCGATCTCGGGATTTCCACCCACTGCTTCGCGCCGAAGAACTCGGTCCACGCTTGTCTGCATCGTCATTACGATTCTCCCGTCTCAAGACGTCGTTGGATTTGCCGTCATCCGAAAAGCGATGGGAGAATCCCTAACTGGAACGACTTAGCTACGACATAGAGGGGGCCTACCTCCCTAGGCATCACTTCCGCACAAGGCCGGGAGGCGGACGGTTGCTCGAAGACCTTTCGGGGGTCGGTCGGAAATATTCTCCAGCACAACTGTCCCCCCGAGGCGATCAACGACGCGCTTTACAATCGAGAGGCCCAGTCCGGTGCCATCTTCGGACGGGCGGCTGCCGCGGAAGAACGGCTCGAATATCCGATCGATGTCGCCTGGCGGGATACCCGGTCCGGTGTCTTCAATCTGAACCACCGCTTCGCTGCCGTCGCGATAGACCCCGATATCGACGCGGCCGCTCTGCGGCGTGAACCGTACGGCATTGTCGAGCAGGTTCCGTATCATCGTTGCGACCATCATGGGCTCGCCCTTGGTCGCGATCGGTTCAATCAACTGGAAACCGAGATCTATTCCTTTGCGCGCCGCGTCCGGCAGCAAATCGGACACCAAATCCTTCGCAGTGCGGTCCAGCGGCACCACGGTGGCTTCATAGCTCGGGCCGGCTTCATGTCGCGCCAGCGCGAGCAGCTGCTCAAGAAGATGCTTGGTGCGGCGCATGCCCTGCTTGAGCGCGGCCAGACGCTCACGCGCTTGCTCAGGAAGATCGACTGGATCGAGATTCTCGGCCTGCAAGCTAAGCGCAGTGATGGGCGTCCGCAGTTCATGCGCAGCATCAGCGACGAAACGTCGCTGCTGATCCATCATCAATTTCATTCGCTCCAATAGCCCGTTGATCGATGCGATGAACGGGTGAAGTTCACTTGGCGTACCCGACAGCGGAAGCGGGGTCATGTCATCGGCGCGTCTTGCGTCGAGATCGCCGGCCAGCCGGACCATCGGGCGCAGCGACCTCGCAATGACTAAGGCCGTGACCAGCAGCAGGCAGGGAATCAACGCCGCGATCGGTAGCAGCGTGCGAAGCGCCATGCTGCCTGCTATGTCATCTCTGACGTCGGTCAGTTGCGTCACGGCAAACCGGCTTCCATCAGGTCGGGTCCGCACTAGCACCCGCGCCGACTGACCGGTGCGCGACGCCGCGTGCAGTCCGTCCTGGAGGCTCCAGAGTCGACGCTCCTCGGCCGGGCCGTGCGGCGCCGTTCCCAATTCCGTGACATCAACCTCCGCGTCCGCATCAACACCGCGAAGCGACTGGTCGCTCTTGACGCTGCCGTTCTGCAACAGGCTTCCGATCTGTATCAGGATCGAATCCTGCATCTCGATCGCCTCGTCGAACGCCCAGAGATAGGTGAACACGCCTCCGATACAGCCAGCCAGCAGGATGACCGCGGTCAAGCCGACGAAAAGACGCGCCCGCAGGGACTTTGTCATGACGGGCGGTCCACCATCCAGCCGACGCCGCGCACATTGCGGATCACCGTGGCGGCCAGTTTCTTGCGGACAGTATGGATCAGGAATTCGATCGCATTGCTCTCGACTTCCTCGTTCCAGCCGTAGATTTGCCGTTCCAACTCGCTGCGCGACAGGATCGTGCCCGGCCGCGCCAACAGCGCCGAAAGCAACGCGAACTCGCGAGCGGTAAGCAGCGATGCCTCGCCGTGGAAGGAAGCTTCCCGTGTTGCAGGGTCCAAGTGAAGCCTCCCATTGCTGAGCAGCGCCGGTGAACCGCTGCCCTCACGGCGAAGCACCGCGCGCATGCGCGCCAGCAATTCGCGAATCTCGAACGGCTTTACCAGATAGTCGTCCGCGCCGAGATCGAGGCCATC
>Ga0137412_10005372_pt1 | contig 10229 bp, 7 predicted proteins | sample CZODoug2_1_16fun_FD_122160 | JGI IMG/M metagenome (GOLD analysis project Ga0137412, IMG submission 122160) | Vadose zone soil fungal communities from Angelo Coast Range Reserve, California, USA - CZODoug2_1_16fungal (Hybrid Assembly) | ecosystem: Environmental > Terrestrial > Soil > Vadose zone... | reverse complement strand
TCGACAGCAGAACCGTGTCGCGCCGCCAGAAGTGATGATAGAGCGCGGCGGTGGCGTGGAGGCCTGCGAGCCACATCGGCGCATTGCCGAGCCAGCCGTGAATATCGGCTAGCGCCAGGCCAAGCTGCCGCGACTGCGGAAGCCACGGCCGAATATTACCCACGGCAAGCAGCGTGAGAGGGTGACCTTCGAGCCACGCGCCGAGAATGGCTGTGACTGGCACCAGGACCAGCAGCGCATAAATAGCCCATTGTCCGAGCCTGGCGCCGATGTCCATCCAGGCCGGCATTTCCGGGCTCTTGGGCGAGGGAAAGATTGTCCGCCAACACACGCGCGCCATTGTCAGCGCAAACACACTCATGCCGAGCAACTCGTGCGACCCGCGGCTGAAATCATTGACTGCCGAATAGACGCGCATCTCCGGGCCGCCGACGCTCACGATGTAAGCGACAACCACGAGCAGCGCGGTGAGCCAGTGAAAGAGCCGCGCGGTAGCGCTGTAGCGCTCGACAACAGTGAATGGATGACGGGCGTGCATTCTAGCCTCCTATGATGGGCTGGGCATGCTCTTCGCGAGTCGGTCTGGTGCCTGTTGCCGCTCCCCGGGGCGGAGCGTCAATTGCGCGGCTGCTGAGAAGGCGCGCGCTCGCATAAGCAACGTCACGATCAACCCAGCGATGCCCGATGCGGCCAAGATCATGGCGACGATAATGAATTGATAGATGCCTGCGTAGATCGGACTGGCGCCCGACACCATCATGCCGGCCATTACGCCAGGTATCCAGACCAAGCCGAGCGACTTCAGCATATCGAGACGAGGGAGGAGGCTGGCATAAACCGCACCCTGCACATAAGGCGCAACTGTCACGCCGGGGTCGGCACCGAGCGCCAAGCCCGCCTCGATCTGGCCCACGTGTGCAGTGACGTCGGCCCTGAAGCGCTCTATGGATTGCGCGCAGGCATTCATTGCGTTGGCGATGATCATGCTGCCCACAGGAACCAGCACCGCAATGTCGGCGGTGAGCGTTCCGGTGGCAAGCATCCCGGCGATCACGACGCCTGACCCGGCGGCGATCGCATAGAAGGAGAGCAGCAGCGAACCCTTTATGTCCCGGGCGCGGCGCGAGGCGGTCACGGCGGCAGCAAAGGTCATGGCCAGCAGGATGAGCGCGCCCACCAGCAGATTTCCGTGAAGCAACACGGCCAGGACAAGGCCCACAAACACCATCTGCACGAGACCCCGCGCCGCTGATATCGCAGTCTCGCGCTCGACATGCACCGCAAACCGGCGGCACAGGAGTACTACAGCCGCGCAGAGCACGATGGCGCCAGCCGCCTGGGCCATTCCCATGACGATGTCGCTGTTCAGGTTGTTCAGTAACTCAGCGATCACGAAGCACCTCCTTCGTGGGGCCGATCGTGACCAGCTTGCCGGCTTCCAGAATCATTGTGCGGTCGGCGATACGATGAGCCTGGACCGCATTATGAGTGACGATCACGCAGGTCATCCGCCGCTCGCGAACGATGCTCAGCACAAGATCCTCGATCCCTCGCGCTGAAACGTCATCGAGCGCCGAGGTCGGCTCGTCGAGCAAGAGTGCCTCAGGAGCGTTCGCCAGCGTGCGAGCTAGCGACACACGTTGCGCCTCGCCTCCCGACAGGTTGCTCACATCTCGTTCCTGGTACCCGAACAAGCCGACCCGGTCGAGTAACGAAGCAATTTGCTCCGGGCGGAGCCGCTCGCCGCACTGCCGCGGCCCAAATGCCACGTTCGCGGCAACCGTCCCCGGAAAGAGATAGGCCATCTGCATGACCATGCCGACGCGACGCCGCAACTCTCGCGGCGCCAATTCACGGTAGTCCCGACCGTTAAGGCACACGGTGCCGCCGGTTGGCTCATCGAGACGGTTCAGTAACCGCAGGAAAGACGACTTGCCCGCCCCGCTTGGACCGACGACCGCGAGCACCTCGCCAGGCTGCACCTGCACGCTGATGTCGCTTACCAGGACCCTGTCCACGACAGTGCGGGAGAGATGCTTGGTCTCAAGCGTCATGGCCTGAGGCTCCAAGCCTGCGGACGGACGGAAAGTTGCTTCAGTCGCTTGTCGGTCGTCGAATCTGGTAGACCTTATGACAGTTGTTGCAGACATGTTTTTGCTTCTTTGTCGATAGTGCCATTCGTTGCCAAAGGAATCCTCGGTCGACACGAGTTCGATGCTTTAGGCCGCAAGGTGATCAGGCGGGGCCATGAATTCCGGACCCACTGCGTCCACAATCGTTTCCGAAAGAATCCGATCGATTGCAATCATGGCAGACGGATCGATATGCCAACCGGACAACCCCGCGATCGGGACGAGTTGGTCTGGTCGCCGCGCGCCCCAAAGCGCAACCGTCGAGTCCTGCCGGTCGAGAACCCAACGCAATGCAAGATGGATGACGCGCCTTCCATAATTTGCTTGGGCGAAACGGTCGAGCCTTTCAACGGCCCGCAGATATTGCGCAAACCGAGGAGCTTGGAACTTGGGGTCGTTCTTTCGCAGGTCATCCCCGGCAAACTGCGTCTGCCCCGTCATGCGGCCGGAGAGCAGACCTCTACACAATGGGCCGTAGGCAAGCGTGACAATGTTTCTGTCGCGACAATAAGGGAGAACGTCATCTTCGATGGCGCGCTCGAACAGATTGTATGGCGACTGCGCCGTGTGCACAGGCGCAACCTTGCGGAAGGCTTCGATTTGCGGGGGGCTGAAATTACTGACGCCGATCACCCGAATCTTGCCGGCGCTCTGCAAATCCGCCATCGCTCCCGCGGTTTCTTCGATCGGCACGGTGGGATCGGGCCAATGCACCTGATAGATATCGATGACATCGGTACGCAAACGCTGAAGGGAATCCTCGATCTCTTTGTGAATGCGTGTCTTGCTGGCATTGCGGAACGGCCGGCCGTCCTTCCAGTCAAGACCGACCTTGGTCGCGATCAGGACACGCTTGCGCTGCCCACCCTCAGCCAGCGCCTTGCCCACGATCTCCTCCGAGCGGCCGAAGCCATAGACCGGCGCCGTATCGATCAGCGTGATGCCCCAATCGACAGCCTCATGAACGGTACGGATCGCCTCCGCTTCATCGGTTCCGCCCCACATCCATCCGCCGATCGCCCATGTGCCGAGCGCGATGGGCGACACCTTGAGCGACATGCCGGGAATGTCGACAAGCTCCATGTTGATTTCGGGCGTTTCGGTTTGACGGGCCATGATTTCCTCCTTCCTTGAGGGTTTGCGCCGAGGCGGCGCAAAGGGTTCGAGCGAACCCCGATTAGGATTAGCTCGCGTGTGAACTCAGATTTTCGATGCTAAAATCTCGATCGGGATTTGGGTACGATTGATGTCCCAGCGATTCTGATTGGTATACGTTGCTGTGGTCGACCGACTTGGCGTGGACACTCTTTGCGACCGCCGAGGTCGCAACGAGAGAGGCGAGTGCCAATGTAGTGATGATAGTCTTCATGGAAGTCTCCTTCGTGAGCGATGTCAGATCATTTGTCGTGACATTCGGAAGATAATCAGATGGAGTGCCGGCACCATTAAATTGCCGTTCAGAAAACTAAATTCGATTTTATGTGAGAAGGTTTGGCGAGCGGCTGGAGGCGCAGATTGGAGATCCTCGGCCGCGAGGTGCCGTTGACGTAGCCTTCCGCGCGGGGCGAGCTAGAAACTAATGAGCTAACGAGTTGATCAACACCTTAATTGCTTTGACCGATTTTTCGCACCGCGTCTCGAACTCAACTTCTTTGGCCATGAACTCGAGACCCGTTGCCTGCTCAGCTGATCAGCCGACGGCAGGAGCTTCGCGGCCGACCGGCTCGGAACTGGGAGGAACGGGAGGTGAGCCAAACGCGGGGTGGCGCGTCAGTCGGTCAAATGCGAGATAGACCACGGGTGTGGTGAAAAGGGTCAGCACCTGCGAGATCACGAGGCCGCCGACAATTGCGACACCCAAGGGTACTCGCAATTCGGACCCAGGCCCGGTGCCGAACGCCAGGGGTAAGGCCCCGAACAAAGCCGCAAGCGTGGTCATCATGATCGGTCGGAAGCGGAGCAGGCACGCCTGCTTGATCGCTTCGGACGGCGCGAGACCCTGTCCCCGCTCCTGCTCGATCGCGAAATCGACGATCATGATGCCGTTCTTCTTCACGATTCCAATAAGCAGAATGATGCCGATGATGCTTATGACGGAGAGATCCTGGCCGAAGAGCAAAATAGACAGCAATGCGCCGAGGCCCGCGGACGGCAATGTCGAAATGATTGTCAACGGGTGGACGAAACTCTCGTAGAGGACGCCCAAGACGATGTACACTGCGATCACCGCGGCCAGTATTAACCAAGGCTGGCTGCGAACGGAGTCTTGGAAGGCCTGAGCGGTTCCTTGGAACGTCGCAATAACACTCGACGGCATGCCGGCGGTCAGCGCGGCCGCATCTATTGCGCTCACCGCATCGCTCAGCGCAGCTCCAGGTGCGAGATTGAAAGACAAGGTGGTTGCGGGTAATGAGCCCTGATGGTTGATGACAACCGGCGCAACACCCGGCTTTACAGACGCGAGAATGCTGAGTGGAACGAGCTTCTGTGTTGTGCTCGACCGGACGTAGAGACCCTGCAGCGCCCTGGTGTCGAGCTGGAAACGCGGATCAAGCTCCTCAATCACATGGTATTGACTCACCTGTGTGAAGAGGGTTGCGACCTGGCGCTGGCCGAAGGCATCGTAGATGGTGTCATCGATCGCCTGGACGCTGACACCAAGTCGCGAGGCGCTCGGGCGGTCGATCACCAGCGTGGCGCTGGTCGCTTGGGGCTGTGCGTCTGAACTGACGTCTTGCAGGATCGGCATTGCGGACAAGGCCGTTTTCATTTTGGCGACCCACTGGGCGAGCTCGGCCGTATCGCCGTCCTGCAAGGTGTATTGGTACTGCGCCGCCCCCGAGCGGCCGCCGATCTGGATGTCCTGACGGATCTGTAATGCGACGGTGAGGCCCTCGATCGCGCCGGCGGCCGTTTTGACGCGGGCCATCACCTGCGCTGCTGTACTTTTCCGGGACCCAAATGGTTTCAGGTTGATTTGCACCTGACCGACACTTGCGGACGGACTCGGATTGATCCAATACGCGACGTTGTCGACATCCGGCTCTGCCGCAATAATTGCACCGAGCTTCTGCATCAACACGGACATACCGTCGAACGAAATGTCTGTTTCGGCCTGAGCTTGGCCTTGGATGACGCCAGTGTCCTGCTGAGGCAGGAAGCCCTTCGGGGCCACCGTGTAGAGCCACAGCGTCAAGCCCAGCGTAGTCGCTGTAATGACAAGCGTCAGCCACTGGTGCCCAAGCACCATGTCCAACGCAACGCCATAAGCCTTCGTGGCGGCCGCGAACATGCGCTCTGACCAGCGGAAGAGCGGACCGTGAGTCCGCTGGCTGTCATGTCGGATCAGCCAAGCGCACATCATCGGCGTGACGGTGAGGGAAATGATGCCGGAGATCACGATCGCGATGCTTACAGTGACGGCAAATTCGCGGAACAGGCGCCCGACGATGCCCCCCATCAGCAGGATGGGGATGAAAACCGCTATCAGCGAAATCGTCATCGAGATGACAGTGAAGGTCACCTCGCGGGCGCCATCTATGGCGGCCTGAAATACGGACTTACCACTTTCCAGATGGCGGGTGATGTTCTCAATGACGACGATGGCGTCGTCGACGACAAAGCCTACCGCTATCGTCAGCCCCATCAAAGACAAGTTGTCGAGGCTATACCCGAGCACGTACATGACGCAGAACGTTCCCAGCAGCGAGAGCGGAATCGTTATGCTTGGAATCAGCGTCGCCCAAATATTCCGCAGGAACGCGAAGATGACCGCTACGACCAGCGCGATGGTGAGAAGCATCGTGAATTGAACATCGGCGACCGAGCTCTGAATGAGCTGGGTCCGGTCCCCGACCACGGTTAACTTCGCCAAAGGGGGCAGCGACGCCTGTAGCGCTGGAACAAGGTCCTTGATGCTTTGAGTGGTGCTCAGGACATTGAAGCCTGCCTGTTTATGAACGTCGATCATGACCGAGGGTTGGTTTTGCAGCCAAGCCGCTTGGTGTGTGTCCTCTGGACCGGATAAAACGGTACCAATATCTTGTAGGTAGATCGGCGCGCCATTGCGATAAGCCACGACCATGGATTTGTAGGCCTGGACGTCTATAATCTGGTCCGTCGCGTCAAGAACCACGGTCCGGTCGGCGTTGCTGAGCGATCCCTTCGGTGCGTTGACACTTTGCAGACCAATCAACGATCTGACGTCCTCCAGCGTAATGCCCCGCTCCGTTAGCTGATTAGGATCTAGCCGAATTCGCACGGAAGGACGCTGCGGTCCGTGAAAGTCGACCAGCCCAACGCCCGACATCTGAGAGAGCTGCCGCGCGATCACGTCCTCGGCGTAGTGGTCGAGTTCGGTGAGTGGCAGGACATCCGACGTAAGCGCAAGAGTCAGTATAGTGGCTTCCGCCGGATTGGTTTTGTGATAGGTGGGAGGCAACATCGCTTTGGGCAGCGATCCAGAGGCAGCCGCGATCGCCGCCTCGACATCTTGGGCGGCGCTGGTGATGTCCCGGCTGAGGTCGAATTGCATGGTGATCGACGTGCGGCCCGACGAACTGCTCGACGTCATCTGGGTTACGCCCGAGACGATGGACAAAGAAGTTTCGAGCGGAGTTGCGACGGTGGTGGCCATCGTTTCCGCGCTGGCGCCGGGCAAGCTGGCCGAGATCTGGATGGTCGGGAAATCCACCTGCGGCAACGAAGCGACAGGCAACGCCATGTACGCGATGGCACCTAGCAAAATAATCCCCACCGCGAGCAGGCTGGTTCCGACACGGCGACGGATGAAAACTTCTGAAATGCTCATTGTGGCACCGCCGCGCTTGCAAGACTGAAGGCAGCGGCTTGTTTCGCATTCACCTTTGTCCCTTCAGCGAGCCGCGACTGGCCGGAGACTACGACGTCATCACCGGGCGTGACCCCGGATAGGATCGCCGTGACGTCGCCTACAGTTGGCCCCACCTTTACGAACACTGTGCTGACGGTGCTGTCGGGCTTAAGAGTGAATAAGTAGGATCCCTTTTGACCATTCTGAACTGCGGCGGAGGGAACCACAGATGCATTGCGGTCGGTGCCGACCCTGACACGCGCTATGACCAACTCACCCGGCCAGAGCGATTCGTCGGCGTTGTCGAACACCGCCTTCAATTTGATCATTCCCGTGGTCGGATCAATTTGATTGTCGATCGCCGCGAGCTTGCCTGTGGTGAGCAGGCTTGCTCCGTCACGAGTTTCAACAGCAACGGAGAGCTCTCCATTCGCCTGGCCCCGCGTCAGATCGGGCAAATCGTCCTGAGACAACGAGAATTGAACCGCAATAGGGCGCACTTGGGTCACCGTTATGATTCCGACGGTGTCGTTGGCGTGGACGAGCGCTCCCTGACTGACCTGACGCAATCCCACCCGACCGTCGAAGGGCGCCACGATCGTCGTGAAAGCGACGTTGAGCTTTGCCGTGTCGACAGCCGCTTGGTCCGCAGCGAGTGACGCCTGCGTCGCGGCAGTTGCCACCTTCGCCAAGTCGGCTGCCTGGACAGCGCCCGCGCCCGTAGCGGCGAGACGGCCGGTGCGTGCCTCTTCTCTCTGGGCGGAGGAGAGCTGCACATTATCCCGCTGGAGTAGGGCTTCGGCTTGGGCAAGCTGAGCTTGATAAGGCCGCGGATCTATTTCTGCGAGGACATCCCCGGCCTTGACCTCCTGGCCGTCGGTGAAAGCAATGCGCTGCAGGTAGCCATCGACGCGCGCCTTCACGTCGACGGTGTTAAGGGGCATCACGGTACCAAGTCCGGTGCGCTCGATTTGTAGATCCCGAGTCGTAACCTTCTGGGTGGTCACGGGAATGGGTGCAGGGGCTGTCGCGACAGGTTGTCGTGGCGAAGCTTTGGGTTTCAACACCATTCCGACGGTCGCGAAAAGAAATGCCCCTCCAGCGGCTAGCAGCAGCAGCTTGCGAGCTGTCACACGCGTAACCGCAGGCGATCCTTGTGCGCTCACTTTTCTCTCCTCCAAGTATCATTACGCGTGCAAGTCAGTGGGCTCGGCATCGCCCATTGATTCGACGGGCCAAGCCCGGCCATTCCGTGGTGAGGGTTGAATCCCAGCGCCGTCAATCCAAGCGCAAGCTGCAGGAATCTGAGGTCTTTAATCCGCGTACATGATCTTGGTGCGCGCTTGCATATTGAAGATACGCGGATAGCCTGGCGGCACCATTAAATTGCGATTCAGAAAACTAAATTCGATTTTATGTGAGCGGGTTGGGCGGGCGGCGGGAACCTCGATTGGGGCTCGCGAGGACGCAAGGCCCGGTACCCCCGGGCACCGGCTGATTTATGGTGGGCAGTTCTGTTGTTCAGCGCTCTCGCCTCCGCGTTTAATGCTGTTGCAGGCAGACAATCTCCGCCGTGCAACCCGGATTGCCGCCAATGGTAAACCGGAAGCCATGCAGGTTGACGATCGCAGCCACCAAGCTCAAGCCTAGGCCCAGCCCCTCGGTCCGCCGGCTCTTGTCTGAGCGATAGAAGCGTTTGGTCACCGCTCCACGCTCCATCTCGGGGATGCCGGGACCGGTGTCGCTCACCCGGATTACGGTCTCGCCCTGACGGCGCAGCAAGGCAAGCTCCACGCGTCCGCCCTCGGGGGTGAATTTCACGGCGTTGTCGACCAGATTGGCGACCGCCTCGAACAGAAGATCGCGGTCGCCATGCACGGTCGCCTCATCGGCGGCTTCGACCGTAAGCGCGACATGCTTGTCCTCGGCAATCGGCTCGTAGAGATCGCCCACCTCGCGCAGCAGCGGGGCGAGCCCGACCTCGCTGAACCGCTCGAGCCGGCGGCTGTGCTCAATCTCGGCGATGCGCAGCAGGGCGGTGATGATGGTCAAGGATTGGTCGAGACCAGCGATCGCCTGATCGACGACCGCCCGCAATTCATCCACCGTTGCGGCGTGGTCGCGCCCGCGCTCGAGGCGCACCCGCACGCGGGTGAGCGGCGTGCGCAGGTCATGCGCGATGTCGTCGCCGACACCTGCAATCTCATGGATGAGCGTTTCAATTTCGCCCAGCATGCCGTTGACGCTGACGGCGAGTTGATCGAACGGGTCATCGCTCCCGCGGGTCGGCAGGCGCTCGCGCAAATCGCCTGCCACGATGCGTTGGATTCTTCGGTTGACATCCGAGAGCCGGCCAAGAGCCCGCAAGCTCAACATCATGCCGATGGCGACCGCGACCGCGACCGCCGGCAACAGGCCGAGCCCAAGGGCCCGCCAGACGATTTCCGCGATCTCTGCGATCTCATCGATGTTGCGCCCGATCACGAGGATTTCGCCAGTCGGCAGCGGATGCATTGCGAGCCGCACCTTCTGCCTCTCACGCTCGCCGCCGTCGATGCGAGCGACCACGACGCCGGTCGGGACATCGGGGGCAAGGCCGCCCGGCAGGCTTTCGATGTTGCCGGCGATACGATGACCGTCGGCACCAAACAGGCCCGCGACCTTGACGTGACGGGGATCCTTGCGCAATCGATCGTCGATCTCTGCCAGCCGCTGCTCCGGTGTATTGGCTGCGAAGACGCTCAGCTCGTTGGCGAGAAAAACGTCGCCCTCGGACAGCATGTAGGCGGCCGTCTGCCAATAGACAAAGCCGAACAACACGAAGGTGTACAGGACGAACGCGCTGGCGATGGCGAGCGTCCAGCGGAATGTGGTCGTGCGGATGAAATCAGGCAGGCGCACGGAGGATGAAACCCACGCCGCGGACATTATGAATCATTGGCGCCTCGCGCGGCTCGTCCACTTTGCGCCGCAGCCGCCCCATATGAACGTCAACGAGGTTGGTTTGGGGAACGAACTTGTAGTTCCACACCTCTTCCAACAGCATGGCGCGCGTCAGCATCTGCTCTTTGCGACGCATCATGTATTCGAGCAGGCGGAATTCGCGCGGCAGCAGATCGATCGCGCGGTCCCCGCGCTTGGCGGTGCGCTCGATGAGATCGAGCTCGAGCGGTCCCACCCGCAGCACCATATCGCGGCTTTCCGCCGGCCGGCGCAACAGCGCCTCGATCCGGGCGATGAGCTCGACCGTCGCGAACGGTTTCGTC
>Ga0137412_10005371_pt1 | contig 10231 bp, 6 predicted proteins | sample CZODoug2_1_16fun_FD_122160 | JGI IMG/M metagenome (GOLD analysis project Ga0137412, IMG submission 122160) | Vadose zone soil fungal communities from Angelo Coast Range Reserve, California, USA - CZODoug2_1_16fungal (Hybrid Assembly) | ecosystem: Environmental > Terrestrial > Soil > Vadose zone... | reverse complement strand
CGCGAGCGGCCTCGATGAATACGTCGATGACCGCGTCATACGCCGCGGAGTCCGCCTTCCCTTCCGGCGGACTGTCGAGCATGAAGCCCGCCGCATCGTACCCGGAGTGCAGAACCTCCGTGAAAACCCGCTTCAATGCCGGCGGGTCGAACCATAGGTAAGTGTGTATATCGAAGGGATTGGCGATGGTGACTCGGTCGGTCAACACTTCGCGCAACGCGGCCGCGCGTTGCTCCGGTACGGGCGCGAAGTCCAAATCCAGGTCGCGCGATACGTCGGCTGTCATTGCCATGTCGCCGCCCGACGCTCCCATGACCAGTATTTTTCGGCCCGCGAGCGGTCCCCCGGTGTGAAACAGCTTGAGCGTTTCGCACAGCGTGCCCAAGGTGTCGCACCGGGCGATTCCCGCCTGGCGGCAGAACGCCTCGAACACCTCGTCGGCGCCCGCCAGCGACCCCGTGTGACTGTGTGCGGTGCGCGCCGCCGCCGCGGTTCGTCCGGATTTGATGACGGCGATGGGCTTGCCCGCCGTACGCGCCCGAGCGGCGGCGCGCGCAAATCGTTCGGGATCCTTGATCCCCTCGAGATACAGGCCGAATGCCGTCACCCGCGAATCCTCGCAAAGCATCTCGATCAGGTCTTCGACCGCGATGCGCATCTGATTGCCCACCGTCAACAGGCAGCCGATGGGCAAGGAGCGATGATTGAACATGAGGGTGAGCGCAATGGTGCCGCTCTGGCAAATGAGCGCGACGCCGCGTTCGACGGGCGGCCCCACGATTTGATCCGGCATCATCGCCACTCTGTCGAAGAAGTTGACGAAGCCGTAGCAGTTCGGCCCGAAGAAGGGGAGAGTGCCGGCCTTGCCGGCCAGCTCGCGCGTCAGCAGATTGCCGGATTCGGTGCCAGTCTCCGAGAAACCCGCGGTGAAGCACACGAATCCTCCGGCACCCTGCGCCGCCAGCGCGCCGGCGACTCCCGGCGCTTCGTGATTCGGCACCGCGAGGAATGCGGCGTCGGGAATGCCCGGAAGATCGGCGACCGACCGATAGTAGGTGGTTTCGGCGGTGGACGCCCTAGTCGGGTGAACCCGCCACACGGCGCCGGAGTAGCCGATCGCGACATTGCCGGCGGCGACGGCATCCGTCCAGGCGCCGGCACCGATGAGGGCGATACTGCGCGGCGCGATGAGGCGATGAATGTCCACCGGCATGACTAGCGGCGTTTCAATTCAATCTTGCGGGAACTCGGTCCGAAGGATTCGCGCGCGCCGGGGGACACCTTGAGAGCATCGAGCTTCGCCGTCACCTCATCGGGAAACGACACAACCGTGGGCTTATCGCCTTGATGCACGTGCAACAGCATCATTTCGGCAGTCGCGACCGGTTCGCTGACGCGCGCACAGACGAATCGACAGCCGACTTGGATCCGCTTGCGGTCGAAATCCAAAATCGACGAGATGACCGCGAGTTCGTCCGAACTCTTGACCTCGTGCAGGTAGTGTAGATGCACTTCCAGAGTATACAGAGTGCAATGCGTGCGCTCACGGTACGCCGCATCCAGGCCCAGATGATCCATCACGTCGTCGACCGCGTAGCTCGCCACCAAGCCATAGTAGGCGTCGCGCAAGTGTCCGTTGTAGTCGATCCAGTCCGATTCGATCCTGGCGCGGTAGATGGGAAGTTCGGTGATTGCAGAGGTGCCCGTCATTGGAGCCTACTCAACGGAGCTGCAGCTTCTCGCGGGCCTGCGCCGGCGTCAGCACCCGCGCTCCCATGGCCTCGATGATGGTGCGGGCCTTCTCCACCAACTGGGCATTGCTGGCGTACACACCCTTGCTCAAATAAAGATTGTCCTCGAGGCCGACGCGCACATTGCCGCCGAGCAGTACCGCCTGCGCGACCCAAGGCATTTGCATGCGGCTGATCGCGAAGGTGCCCCAATTGCAATTGTCGGGCAGCGAATTGACCATGGCCAGGAGGTGCCCCACGTCGGCGGGAACTCCATAGGGAATGCCCATGCACAATTGAATGAGCGAGGGCGCAGCGAGGAGTCCTTCCTTCACCATTTGCTTGACGAACCAGAGATTGCCGGTGTCGAAGACCTCCAGTTCCGGCTTGACCCCGAGGTCCTTGCAGATGCCCGCGCCCTGGCGCAGGTAATTCGGGGTCGACACGTAGGCGCGATTGCCGTCGCCGAAATTCAGGCTGCCGCAGTCGAGGGTCGCGATATCGGGCCGGTACAGCCCCTCATGACACAGATCGATGACATGGCGCATGCGGTCTTCTTGGCTGACAAAATCGCTTCCCGGGGCGGGAGTGTCCTTGAGGCCGTGATCGCCGACCACGATGTAGCCGCCCATGCCGCACGTGAGATTCACGATCACATCGACCTTGCTCTCCCGAATGCGTTTGACGACCTCGCGGTAATGCCGGGTTTCCATGCTGAACGCACCGGTTTCGGGTTCGCGGACATGAATGTGGACAATGGCCGCCCCGGCCTGGGCCGCCGCAATGGCCGTGGCCGCGATCTCGGCCGGGGTGATGGCGCAATGCGGGCTCTTGGTGACCTTGGTGTCATCGCCTGTGACCGCGCAAGAAATGATGACGTCATGATTCATGGAGTTCCCCAGGCTTCGGAAAAGAACGGCAAGCCGTCGATTTTATTATTGTCATCATAATATTTAAACCGACTCACGGCAACTCGTTCCGCCTGCCGAACCGCCGCTCGGGCTAGTCCAACAACCGCTCGAGCAGGAACAGCGCGCTGCGGAACAAGGCGAACAGAACTCCCCAAACGATGGCGACCGACGCCGCGGTCGCGCACAGCCCCGCCAGGACCCAAACGCCGTCGCGCTCGAGGATGGCCAGGGCAAACAGGCAAATCGCGATGGCGGGCGGCATATTGCCCATGGGAATGGGCAGGAACAGGATGATCGACAGCAGCAGGCAGATCACTCCGATCAGATACTCGAACGGGGGTCTTGCGAGCATTTCCATTCTCGGCCGCAGCAGACGTTCGGCGCGGGCGAGCCATGGGCCGATACGCCGCACCACCGTCGCGAAGTGGATCCGATCCATGGATCGGTTGCCGATCATGGCGGGCAGCCAGGGGCTCCTGCCGAGGGCCAACTGAGCCGTTAGGAACAACAGCGGCGCACCCAATACCGAAGAAACTCCCGGCGGCATGGGGATGATGTTGGGAAAGGCGAACACGAATATCAGTGCGCCGATGGCGCGGTCGCTCAGGGCAACCAGCAGGTCTTGCACCGAGATCCGCGAGCGCGTCTCGTCGTTGGCGATCCGGGCCAAAATCTCCGACAGGGATGGCCCAATTTTTCCGAGCTTAGGGCGGCGACTCGGCACTCGTATGCCGTCCTCCGGCAAGCGCGCGGATGATCTCAGCCTCGCCGCAAACCCCGAGAATCCTCCCGCCTTCGGCCAGCAGCACGGGATGCCCGGTGGTCTGGCGCAAGTGAATGATGTCTTGCAGCGACAGCGAGGCGGGCGCCACGGCGAGTCCGGGTTCCAGGCGGCCGAGATCGGCATCGCCTCGAATGTGACAGAACGCGTGCGCGACGCCGTCAAGATGCAGGCCCAAAACCTCGTCCGAGGAATTCAACGACAGCCGGTATCGCCGCCCGCTATCCAGCCACACGCCGCCGCCGTCGCCGGGCATCGACGCCCGGCGCTGCATGATCATGCCGCCGGTCAGGACAGTCAGCGGATTCATGTGGCGTACGAACTCCGCCACGTATTCATCCGCGGGCGCCAATACGATGTCTTCGGCCGTACCGGTCTGAATGATGCGGCCGTTCTGCAGGATGGAAATGTGGTCTCCGAGCCGCAGCGCCTCGTCCAAATCGTGGCTGACGAACAAGATGGTCTTCTTGACCCGATCCTGCAACGCCAGCAGTTCGCCCTGCAACTTGCCGCGGATCAGCGGGTCCAACGCGGAAAACGGTTCATCCATCAACAGAATATCCGCGTCCGTCGCAAACGCCCGCGCCAAGCCGACGCGTTGCTGCATGCCGCCGGACAGTTCGCTGACGTAGCGTTCGGCCCATTGCGACAAGCCGACCAGTTCCAATTTCTCGTCGACGATGGTCTTGCGCCGCGCCGCGCTCTCGCCGCGGAGTTCCAAACCGAAGCCGACGTTTTCGCGCACCGTGCGCCAGGGCAACAAGCCGAATTGTTGGAACACCATGGCGACGCGCTCGCGGCGCAGCCGGCGCATTTGCAGAGTGTCGCAGGTGGCGACGTCGATGGCGGACTCGCCGTCGCGAACCAGGACATGGCCGCGGGTGACCGGGTTCAGGCCGTTGGCGGCGCGCAATAAGGTCGACTTGCCGGAGCCCGAGAGGCCCATGAGCACGGAAATTTCACCGCGGGCGACGCTCAAGGAGGCACCGGCCACGCCGACGATGACCCCGTATTTGTTCTGAATGTCGGTGCGCGTGGCGCCGCCGTCGAGCGCGGCGAGGGCTTCGCGCAGACTCTTGCGCCCATCCCGTCCCGGCTGCGTGAACAGAATGTCGACGTCCTTGAATTCCACAGCCGAGTTCATCGCGGCGCCCCCCGTTCTTTGGGTCTACTGATGCGGTCCAAAACGATGGCGAGCAGCACGATGGTGAAGCCGGCTTCGAAACCCATGCCCACCTGCACCGAGTTGAGCGCACGAACCACCGGCACTCCGAGTCCGCCGGCGCCGACCAAGGCCGCGATCACCACCATCGACAGACTCAACATGATGCACTGGGTAATCCCGGCCACGATGGTGGATGCGGCGCTCGGCAGCTCCACTTTCCACAGCAGCTGCATGGGCGTGGCGCCGAAGGCCTCGCCCGCCTCGATCAGCGGCTTCGGCACCGACGAAATGCCCAAATGCGTGAGGCGGATGGGGGCGGGCAGCGCAAATATCACCGTCGAAATCAGTCCCGGTACCACGCCGAGACCGAACAGCACGAGCGTTGGAATCAAGTACACGAAGGTGGGCAGCGTTTGCATCAGATCGAGCACCGGCCTCAAGGCCGCGAACAGGCGCGGCCGATGCGCGGCGGCTATCCCCAACGGTACCCCGATGGCCGCGGACGCCAGGGTGGCGACCAAGACGAGCGACAGCGTCTCGAGGGTCGCGAGCCAATAACCTTGGTTGAGGATGAACAGCAGCGCCAACGCCACGAAGGCGGCGAGAGACAGTGAACGCCGCAGCACCCAGGCGAGCGCGGCGACCGCCCCGATCAGCAGGGGCGAGGGCAGGGCGCGCAGGAGGGTGGTTACGCCATTGACCGTGCCGCGAATGACGATGGATATTCCATCGAATAAATACGTGCCGTGGGTCTTGATGTAGTCGATCGCCACCGCCATCGCATCGCCCACGGGGATTTTGTGACTGACGATCCATTGTTCGAATCCGCCGGGACGGGGCGGGGGCGCGGTGTGCGCCAACGCGGACACCGCCGGCCGGCCTTCGAAGGTCAGCACTCCCTCGAGCCAGGCCTTGGTGGCCGTGGGATTGGCTTTCAGCCACTCCGTCGCCGCGATTTCGGGCGCTTCATGCCGATCCAAGATCGCCGCCATCATTTCGCTCTCGCCGCGCAGCGTGAATTTGAGATTGGCGAGCAGCCGGCCCATGTTGGGGCACTCGGCGCTGTAGCCCTTGCGGGTCACGGTATAGATGGTGGCTCCGCCGTAGTTGGGCCCGAACACTTCGTCGCCGCCGGCGAGATATTTCAAGTCGAAGCGCATGTTCATGGGATGCGGCTCCCAGGCGAGGAACACGATGGGCGCGCTGCCGCGGTAGGCGCGTTCCACTTGCGCGAGCATGCCTTGCTCGCTGGATTCGATCAATTTGAAGCTGCCCAGCCCAAACTGATCCTGCTTCAGCATTTCGAGCACATGGCGGTTGCCGTCGTTGCCCGGCTCGATGCCGTAGATCGAGCCGTTGAGCCCGGACGCGAAGCGCTGGATATCCTTGAAATCCCGCAGGCCCGCGGCGAAGGTGTAGGCCGGAACCGCCAGGGTGTATTTGGCGCCGGTAAGATTCGGACCGATGATCACGACGGAGCCGTCCGCCACGTAGCGGGCCCGATCAGCCTCCTGCGCCGGCATCCAATTGCCCAAGAATACGTCGATGTCGTTGTTCTGAATCGATGCAAATGTTACGGGAACGGAGAGCACGGTGACCGTCGGCGAGTAGCCGATGGAGCGCAGTAATTGAGCGACCAGCGCCGTGGTCGCAGTCACGTCCGTCCAACCGACATCGGAGAAGCGCACGGTCTGGCAGCCGACGGGGTCGCGCTTGCCGACGGCCGGCACAGGCGCGTCGCCGGCCGGCGCGGCGCGAACACTGGAGCTCTGCGGCAGGCAGAGAGTGCCCATGAGCGCGCAGCTCGAGATGGCCGCGGCGAGACCCCGGCGCAGCGTCCACCGGCATTTCAAGAGCAGCTTCGGGGACTTGACCGGGCGTCGCTTCGGGCGGCATGATTGGAACAGCGACTGAAGCCTTGAACAGGCGTTTAACGAGGTCTGGTTAGCGCTCACCCGTGCTTCCCTAGTAGATTGAAAATAAACGTATAAATTCTATTGCTTCATATCTTAGACGTAACTTCGGCCGGGCGTCCAGTCACCGCCCGCGCGGTTGTAGAGGATGCCCAATTGAACAATCAGTCAATGACTTCTCTCGAAGGGTCCGCGGCACCGATCGAAGACACACGGCGTCGTCAATTGGTCGAGGTCACCATCGATAGCCTAGCGGAACTCGGGTACGTGGGCACGACGCTTGCGCAAATTGCCACCCGCGCGGGCGTGTCGCCGGGCTTGGTCGCGCACTACTTCGGCGACAAGGATGGTTTGCTCGATGCCGCGTTTCGCGCGCTGGCGCGGCGCGTGGGCAATCAAGTCCGCGCACGCCTGCGTCAGGTGAGCACACCGCGGGGACGCATTCAAGCAGTCATTGACGCGAACCTGGCTCCGGAAGAATTCGAACAGCGCACCGGCACCGCATGGCTCGCCTTCTGGGGCCAGGTTTTGCAAGTCGCGCCGTTGAAGCGTGTGCAGTCGGTGTATCAACGGCGCACCTTGTCGAATCTGCGCAGCTCGCTCAAGAAACTGGTGCCGCCGGACGAAGCAAGGCGCCTGGCGTCCATGATCGCGGCGATGATCGACGGTGTTTGGCTGCGCGCCGCTCTGTCCGGCTGGCGCGAGGCCGACAGCGAGAGCGCGCGCGCTCTGCTGACCGAATTCGTCGACGGCCGTTTGAGCCACGCAGCGTCTGCGGCCAACGGGAACGGCGTGACGGTGCGGGCGCCAAGCTCCGCCGCGGCCGGCGAGCCATTCGCTTCCATCAACCCAGCAACCGGAGCGGTGCTCGGCTACGTCACCGCCGCCGGACCTGCGCAAGTCAATGCAGCGGTGCGTGCGGCCCAGAAGGCGCAGCCCGGTTGGGGGGGCATGACGGGTACCGAACGGGCGCGTGTGCTGCGGCGCGCGGCCGACATCTTGAGGTCGCGCAATCAGGAACTGGCCGAGCTCGAGACGCGCGACACCGGCAAGCCCATTCAAGAGACGCAGGTGGTGGATGTGGCATCCGGCGCCGATTGCTTCGAATACTTTGCCGGGCTCGCGCAAAGTCTCAGCGGCGAGCATATCAATTTGGGGACCCAGGCCTTCGGCTACACGCGGCGCGAACCGCTCGGTGTGGTTGCCGGCATCGGCGCCTGGAATTACCCGCTGCAGATCGCCTGCTGGAAAGCCGCGCCGGCGCTCGCCTGCGGCAATGCCATGATATTCAAACCCGCCGAACTGACGCCGTTCACCGCCGTCAAGCTGCAAGAGATCTTGCTGGAAGCCGGGGCGCCGCCCGGCATCTTTCAAGTCGTGCAGGGTTTTGCCGAGACCGGCCGTCTGCTGACCCGCCATCCCGACATTCGCAAGGTCTCGCTCACCGGCGAAGTCGGCACCGGCAAAGCGGTGATGAGCGATGCTGCGCAATCCCTGAAGAACGTCACGCTCGAATTGGGCGGCAAATCGCCGTTGATCATCTTCGGCGACGCCAAGCTCGACAACGCAGTCGCCGGCGCCTTGCTGGCGAATTTCTACTCCTCCGGGCAGGTGTGCTCGAACGGCACGCGGGTGTTCGTGCATCGCTCGGTCAAGGCGGAGTTCCTCGAGCGGCTGGTCAAGCGCACGAGCGCGATGCGAATCGGCGACCCCATGGATCCCGCGACGCAGGTGGGCGCCCTGATCTCGGAGCAGCACATGCACAAGGTGCTCTCCTACATAGAGCGCGGACGCGCGGAAGGTGCGCGCGTCTTGACGGGCGGAATGCGCGTGACGACGGGCGACCTGCAGAAGGGATACTTCGTTGCCCCCACGATATTCGATGATTGCCGCGATGACATGAGCATCGTGCGGGAGGAGATTTTCGGCCCGGTGATGTCGGTGTTGGAATTCGATGATGAGCAGGAAGTGATCGAGCGCGCCAATGCCACCGAGTTCGGGCTGGCGGCCGGAGTGTTCACCAATGACCTGACCCGCGCGCATCGAGTGATCGCTCGAATGCAGGCCGGCACCTGCTGGATCAATCAGTACAACGTCACGCCGATCGAGCTTCCCTTCGGCGGCGTGAAACTCTCCGGCCTCGGCCGCGAGAACGGCCGCGCCGCCATCGAGCACTACACGCAGCTCAAGAGTGTCTACGTCGCGATGGGGGATGTGGATGCGCCGTATTAGGCCATTATCTAGCGCCTTCGGCCTCCGCTGCTCGCGCAGCGAGCACCTGTCAGACGGGGTCGCCGCGACCCCGTTAAAAGTGGCGCGAAGCGCCTGAGGAGAGCGAAACTTGGCCGACGAGAATTTTGATTACGTGATCGTGGGCGCGGGGTCCGCCGGGTGCGTGCTGGCGGATCGATTGACCGCGGACGGAAGGAACCGCGTGCTGCTGCTGGAATACGGAGGCTCCGATCGGTCGATCTTCATCCAAATGCCGTCGGCTCTGTCCATACCCATGAACATGGCAAAGTACAATTGGTTCTATCACACGGAAGCCGAACCCCATCTGGATGGGCGGCGCATGCATACGCCGCGCGGCAAGGTATTGGGCGGATCCTCGTCGATCAACGGATTGGTGTACATCCGCGGCAACGCGCAAGACTTCGAAGGCTGGAGTGCACAAGGCGCCAAGGGTTGGGCGTATCGCGACGTATTGCCGTATTTCCGACGCGCCGAAACCCGTCAGGAGGGAGGCGACCGGTATCGAGGCAGCAGCGGCAAGCTGCACACTCGGTACGGCACGGTGAGCAACCCCTTGCATGCGGCCTGGCTGACCGCCGCCAGCGAGGCGGGTTATCCGCAGACCCCCGATGTGAACGGGTTTCGGCAGGAAGGTTTCGGACGAATGGACATGACGGTGGCCGGCGGCCGGCGCTGCAGCGCCGCCAACGCATATTTGCGGCCCGCCATGCAACGGCCCAATCTCAAGGTCCTGACGCACGCTCTGGCGACGCGCATCGTGTTCGAGGGTCGGCGTGCCGTCGGCCTCGAATATCTGCGGGGCGGCAGCACTCACCGCGTGCGCGTCGATCGAGAGCTGATCCTGTCCGGCGGGCCGATCAATTCACCCCAGCTATTGAAGCTCTCGGGCGTCGGAGCCGCGGCGGAACTTCGCACCCATGGCATTCCCGTGGTTCACGAGCTGCCCGGGGTCGGGGAGAACTTGCAGGATCATCTGGAGTTCTATTTCCAGGTGGCCTGCAAGGAGCCGATCACCCTGTATTCGTCCATCAATTTCTGGAATCGCGCGCTGATCGGCGCGCGCTGGCTGCTGCGCAAAGACGGCTTGGGGGCCAGCAATCACTTCGAGACGTGCGGTTTCATCCGCAGCCGGTCCGGCGTACCCTATCCCGACATCCAGTATCATTTTTTGCCCATGGCCGTGGCGTACGACGGCTCGACCCTGGCGCAAGAGCACGGCTTTCAAGCGCACGTGGGCCCGATGCGGTCCAAAAGCCGTGGGTGGGTGCGCCTGGCATCGGCCAACCCCCGCGACAAGCCGCGCATCCTGTTCAATTACTTGAGCGAGCCGGATGACTGGACCGAGATGCGTGCCTGCGTGCGGCTGACCCGCGAGATCTTAGCGCAGCCCGCGTTCGATCGCTATCGGGGCCGAGAGATTCAGCCGGGCGCCCAAGTGCAATCCGACGATGAGATCGATGCCTTCATCCGCGCCAAGG
>Ga0137412_10005370_pt1 | contig 10231 bp, 10 predicted proteins | sample CZODoug2_1_16fun_FD_122160 | JGI IMG/M metagenome (GOLD analysis project Ga0137412, IMG submission 122160) | Vadose zone soil fungal communities from Angelo Coast Range Reserve, California, USA - CZODoug2_1_16fungal (Hybrid Assembly) | ecosystem: Environmental > Terrestrial > Soil > Vadose zone... | reverse complement strand
AAGGAATTTGCCGACGGCTGGCGCCTGCGCTCCCTCATCCGAAAATACTCAGACCATATTGGCTTCCCCGTCCGGATGAAGAAGGAAGGCGAAGCTAATCTGGACTACGAATCAGTCAACGAAGCGAAAGCCCTGTGGACGGTGCCCCGCACCGAAATCAAGGACGAGGAATACAAGCAGTTCTATCAGCACATCGGCCACGACTACACCGATCCCCTCTCGTGGAGTCACAACAAGGTCGAAGGTAAGCGCGAATACACCAGCCTGCTCTACATCCCCGGCCGCGCCCCCTTTGATTTGTGGCAGCGCGATGCAGCTCGCGGACTCAAGCTCTATGTGCGCCGCGTCTTCATCATGGACGACGCCGAGCAGTTCCTGCCTCAGTACCTTCGTTTCGTAAAAGGCATCGTCGACTCGAGCGACCTGCCGCTCAACATATCCCGTGAGCTGCTGCAGCAGGATCCGGAAGTCGATGCCATCAAGGGCGGCCTCACCAAGCGCGTGCTCGACATGCTTTCCAAGCTCATGAAGGACGAGCCGGAAAAGTACGCCACGTTCTGGAAGGAATTCGGTGCAGTCCTCAAGGAAGGCCTGGTACAGGACCACGCCAACAAGGACAAGATCCTGCCTTTGCTGCGCTTCGCCAGCACCAACGATCCGGACAACAAGCCCACTACGACCCTGCCGCAGTACGTGGAGCGCATGAAGCCGGAACAGGAACGCATTTATTTCATCATTGCCGAGAGCCTCGAAGCCGCTCGTTCCAGCCCTTACATTGAACAGTTGAAGGAACACGGACTCGAAGTCCTGCTCATGGCCGAGCGCATCGACGAGTGGGTCATGGACCACCTCGATGAGTTTGAAGGCAAGAAGTTCAAGAACGCCTCCCGCGGCGATCTCGAGCTCGGAAAACTCGAAAACGAGGACGAGAAGAAGAAGCAGGAAGAGCTGAAGAAGGAGGCCGAAGGCCTCACCAAGCGCATCAAGGATGCGTTGGGCGAGCGTGTAGAGGAAGTACGCACGAGCGTGCGCCTGCGCGAATCACCGGCAATTCTCGTGCTGAAAGAGCACGACATGGGCGCGAGCATGCGGCGAATTATGGCGGCTTCAGGGCAGAAGGTCCCCGAGTCGAAGCCCGCGCTCGAGATCAACGCCAGCCATCCGATTGTGAAGTATCTCGACAGCGAGCCTGACGAGGAACACTTCAAGGAGTTGGCACAGCTCCTGTTCGATCAGGCGTCGCTCGCGGAAGGCGGTCAGATCTCGAACCCCGCCGACTACGTGCAGCGCCTGAATCGCCTGCTCGTCCGCCTTGCCGGCGCTTCGACTTAACATGCGAGTGCAATTGACACTGGCTGCTGCGCTGCTATTCGCAGCCTGCGAGCCGACGGCAACCCCCGCCACCCAGGAGAACAAGATGACTGATACCGTGTCCCCAGAGCTCGGGATTACTGATGTGACAAAGGGCACGGGCCCCGCAATCGCCGCCGGTCAGACTGCTGTAGTTCACTACACAGGCTGGTTGTATTCACCGGAAGCGAAGGACCACAAAGGCAAGAAGTTCGACAGCTCCCGCGATCGCAATGATCCGTTCAGTTTCAGCGTCGGTGGCGGCGAGGTGATTGGTGGTTGGGACCAGGGTGTGGTCGGAATGCAGGTGGGCGGTCAGCGTCAGCTCGTGATTCCGCCGTCACTCGGTTACGGCGCCCGCGGTGCAGGCGGCGTCATTCCAGGCAACGCCACGCTGTTGTTTGATATCGAGCTTTTGAAGATCCAGTAAAAAGCAAAAACCCGGTCGAGGATAATTTCCTGGACCGGGTCAGTAGCCCTCGTGGGCTGATTCGCTCGCAAGGCCGCCGCAAGGCGGCCTCCGATTTTCCGCAAATCGTCCGGGCCGCGCAGGCTGGACGATTTCGCTAATGAACAATCAGTTGTTCACCATCGCCTTGAGGCTCTTCAAAGGCAGCACGCGAACCTTCTTGCTCGCCGGCTTGGCCTTGAACGTCATCTTCTCGCCAGTGAAGGGGTTGATGCCTTCGCGCGCCTTGGTGGCGGGCTTCTTCACAACCTTCAACTTCATCAGCCCGGGCAACGTGAACAACCCGTTACCACGCAGGCTCTTGCGGATCACACCGCCCAATGAATCGAACACAGACGAAACCTGCTTGCGTGACAGGGACGTGTCTTTGGAGATCTGAGTCAGGACTTCCGACTTTGTCGGTGCGCCACCTTTCTTCGCCATATTCCGCTACTCCTGGAAATTTAGTATCTGAGCGCGGTGCCGCCGCGCAAGTAATCGCCGCGAAAAATAGCACACCGCGCAGCGAGCGCAAGTGTTTTTTCATTTGAGTTGGTGCGGAAATGCCTTTTTTTTCAGGGTTTCCTCAAACCTTGGTCGCAGGCGGCATGCGTGGCAACGAATCTTCACACTTGTAGCAACAGCGTTTCCCATGCCGGGAGCGTGCGCGGCACGCTGGAAAAACAGGGGTTTACGGCAATAGCCGCAAGATGACCTGAATCGCGATCATGGCCCACAGGGGCGACAGATCGATGCCGGCGATGGGTGGAATCAGTCTGCGAAACGGTCGCAGGACCGGTTCACACAGGCTTGCAAGAAGCGATTGCAGCGGCGAATAGCCACCGGGCGCGACCAGGCTGAGCAATGCATACAGCAGAATCGCGAAGAAATACGTGTTCAGAAGGGCTTGCACCAGCTCGACAGCAATGGTGGTTACCCAAACTTGCACTGACGGCGTGCCGAATCCGGTCAGCGCGAACAGGATTCCGCGCCTGATGATCTCCACCAGCAGGACCGCGACCACCGAGGCCGTGTCGACTTTGCCGATGGGTGGTAGTACGCGCCGCAGCGGCAAAATCAGGGGATTGGTGATCTTCACAATCGCCTGCGCGATCGGGTTGCGGAAGTCCGCGCGCGTCCACTGCAACAAAAGTCGTGCCAATACGACAAACAAAGCCAGCGACAGCAGCGTATCGACTAAATAAATGAGCGCATTCATGTCGTTTCCGCGGGCACGCCTGGTGAGGATGGAGGTTGATTCAGGAAACGCCGAACTGCTCGGCCAGCTCGCGACTACGCCGGGTTGCTGCCTCGAGCGCGCGGGCTACGATGTCACGAAGGTCGCCTGATTCCAGGGATTTGATGGCCGCTTCCGTCGTTCCGCCCTTGGAAGTGACTTCCGCGCGCATCTTCGCAAGATCCCCGTCTCCCGCCTGCGCGCTTGAATAGGCGAGTTGGCCGGCACCATGTAGCGTCGCGATAGCCAACCGCCGCGCCGCGGCTGGCTCCAGCCCGAGATCGGTAGCGCCCTGCGTCAGGAGCTCCGCCAGCAGAAAGAAATACGCAGGTCCGCTGCCCGACAGGGCAGTGACTACGTCGAGATGGTCTTCGCTGGCGACCCATACAACTTCGCCAACGGCCTGCATCACCTTCTCGGCGATACCGCGCTGCGCGTTGGAGACACTTGGCGGGGCGTAAAGGCCTGTTGCGCCTGCGCCCACCAACGCCGGTCTGTTAGGCATCGAGCGCACCACAGGTACACCAGGGCCGCACCAATCCTCTAGCGCCGCAATGCGGATGCCCGCGGCAATCGATATAACCAGCGGTCGCGTCCGCTGTAGCAATGGTTTGAGCGACCCCAGCACGTCTCCAGCGATCTGCGGCTTGACGGCCACAACTATGACAGACGCCGTCTCGACCGCGGCTGCGTTGTCGTCCTTTGCCTGTATGCCAAAGTCAGCCGCCAGCGCGTCCCGTGCGGCCGCGAAACTCTCACCGACTGAGATGTGTTCCGGGCGAGTGCCGCGGCGGAGCAGGCCGCCGATGAGTGCGCGGCCCATGTTGCCGCCGCCTAAGAATGCGAGTTGCCCGTTGCTCATGAGCTCTTGATTGTATCTATTTACTGCGGCGCCGCCGTATTTGTTGTGCGCGGACGCTCGCCGAACAGCGCTGTGCCGATTCGAACGATCGTTGCCCCTTCTGCAATAGCCGCCTCGAAGTCGCCGCTCATTCCCATGGACAACGTATCGAGTCCCGCGCCGGCAGCATTTCCCCGACCGGGGATATTGAGTTCCTCCAGCGCCCGGCGCATGGCAGCAAACCACATACGCTGGCGCGCAGGATCGTCTTCATCGGGTGGTATGCACATCAACCCGCGCAAGTTTAGCCGCGGTAAAGCAGCCACGGCGGCCGCCAGGGCCGGCAATTCGGGCACCGTGACGCCTCCTTTGGAACCTTCACCCCCGATGTTGACCTGCAGGCAGACATTCAAAGGCGGAGCATGGACTGGCCGCTGCTCTGACAACCGCTCTGCGATCTTCAGGCGCTCGACACCGTGCACCCAGTCAAAATGGGTGGCAATCACCCGCGTCTTGTTGGCCTGCAGGCGGCCGATGAAGTGCCAGGTGAGGCCCGCATCCTGAAGTTGTTCAATCTTCTCCAGGGCCTCCTGCAAGTAACTTTCACCAATGTCCCGGACGCCTGCCTCGGCAATCGCACGGATGCTGTTGCTCGAATGTCCCTTGCTCACGGCCAGGAGTGTGACGGAATCGACATTTCGTCCGGCCGCGCGAGTGGCCGATTCAATGCGATTGCGGACGAGTCGTACCTCAGGCCACGAATTCTGCGGAACCATTAACATATTGGATACGGAACCCCTCCGTTATACTCCGGTTGCGCTCAGATGCAGGTTTAGTGCGTCGCTTGCCGGCTCTTGCACCCGAGCTTCCTTAATTGTCCGATGGCTGAAAGTCGCGCGGGCCGCGCAGGCTGCGGCGCTTTCAGCAGGAGCTTCCATGGCTGTCGACATCGCGCAACTCTTGGCATTCGCCGTCAAGAACAATGCGTCTGACCTGCATCTGTCCGCCGGCGTTCCGCCCATGATCCGGGTCGACGGCGACATGAAGCGGATCAACATGCCTGCCCTTGCCCACAAGGAAGTGCACAGCATGGTCTACGACATCATGAACGACAAGCAACGGAAGGCTTACGAAGAGTTCTTCGAGACCGATTTTTCATTTGAAATACCCAAGCTGGCGCGCTTCCGCGTCAACGCCTTCAACCAGAACCGCGGCGCCGGCGCCGTATTCCGCAACATCCCGTCGGTCATCATGTCTCTGGACGACCTGGCCTCGCCCAAGATCTTCCGCGACCTGTGCATGTTGCCCCGGGGACTGGTCCTGGTCACCGGCCCCACCGGTTCCGGCAAATCCACGACCCTGGCCGGAATGGTCAATCACTGTAACGACAACCGGCCCGACCACATCATCACCATCGAAGACCCGATTGAATTCGTACACGAGTCCAAGCGCTGCCTGGTGAACCAGCGCGAAGTCCACCGCGATACCCTCGGCTTCACCGAAGCCTTGCGATCCGCTTTGCGCGAAGACCCGGACGTTGTGCTGGTCGGCGAAATGCGCGACCTGGAAACCATCCGCCTCGCCCTGACCGCCGCCGAAACCGGCCATTTGGTGTTCGGCACACTGCATACCAGTTCCGCCGCCAAAACCATCGACCGTATCGTCGACGTGTTCCCCGCGGCCGAAAAAGACATGGTGCGCTCCATGTTGTCCGAGTCGCTGCGCGCGGTCATCTCACAGACTTTGTTGAAGAAGATCGGCGGCGGCCGCATCGCGGCCCACGAAATCATGATTGGCACGCCCGCGATCAGAAACCTGATCCGCGAGGGCAAGATTGCCCAGATGTATTCGGCGATCCAGACCGGACAGTCTGCCGGCATGCAGACACTCGATCAGTGTCTGACCGAGCTCATGGCGAAAGGCCAGGTCAGTAAGGAAGAAGCTCGCTACAAAGCCCAAAATAAAGACGCTCTGTGATATGCGCTTCGCGCAAACTTTCAACGGGGATCGCGCTATGCGCGACCCCGACCATGAGGCAGCGCGCGTAGCGCGCTGAAATAAAATCCATGGATCGCGACCAAGCCATTAAGCTCATGCAGGACCTCCTCCGCCGCGTGACGGAGAAGAAGGCGTCGGACTTGTTCATTACCGCAGGCTTCCCGCCTGCGATCAAAATCGACGGCGAAATCCGTCCGCAAAGTGAGCGAGCGCTGACCCCCGAACAGTCCGGCACCTTGGTTCGCGCGATCATGAACGATCGCCAGACCAAGGAGTTCGATGCGTCCAAGGAGTGTAACTTCGCCATCGCTCCGCCCGGCATCGGCCGTTTCCGCGTGAGCGCATTCGTCCAACAGGGCGCCGTCGGCTGCGTCATTCGTCTCATCAACGCCAAGATCCCGAGCTTTGAAGAGCTCGACCTGCCCCCCGTTCTCAAGGAGGTTGTGCTCTCAAAGCGCGGCCTCTGCATCCTGGTTGGTGGCACCGGCTCCGGTAAGTCCACTTCGCTGGCCGCGATGATCGGCTACCGTAACGAAAAGACCCGCGGTCACATCGTCACGATCGAAGACCCGGTTGAGTATGTCCATCAACACAAGGGTTGCGTCATCACTCACCGCGAGGTGGGCGTTGATACCGACTCGTGGCATACCGCTCTCAAAAACACCTTGCGTCAGGCGCCCGATGTCATCCTCATCGGCGAAATTCGTGACCGCGAGACGATGGAGTACGGCGTCCAGTTTGCCGAAACAGGACACTTGGTACTGGCGACCCTGCACGCCAACAGCGCCAACCAGGCGCTCGACCGTATCATCAACTTCTTCCCCGACGAGCGCCGCGAGCAGCTCCTGATGGACCTGTCGCTGAACATCCGCGCCCTGATCTCCCAACGGTTGATCCCCCGCGAATCCGGCGCCGGCCGAATTGCGTCAATGGAAATCATGCTCAATTCGCCGCTGATCCAGGACTTGATCTTCAAGGGCGAGGTCGCCAAGATCAAGGAAGTCATGTCGCGCAGCACACGGCTCGGCATGAAGACTTTCGACCAGTCACTGTACGAATTGTACGAAACCGGATACATCTCCTACGAGGACGCCTTGCGGAACGCGGACTCCAAGAACGAGCTGCGCCTGCGCATCAAGCTGGAAAGCAAGCGCGAGTCGAAGAACATCGACGACGGCGGCGCGCTGCAGATCGTTGATGAAGGCGATGAAGGCCGGTCGCTGTAGGAGCGGTTCTCACCATGGATTCCAACTCCACAGCGGCGAAGAGTCCCTCAGCGCCGAAACCAACAGTTGACGCTACGGGTCCCCAAGCGATACCCCAGCTCGACGGCGCCGGCAGCGGTCACCCGACTCTCAACACCAAGCCATTGTTTAAATTGATGGTGGAGAAGAAGGCCTCCGACCTGTTCTTCACCTCCAACGCGCCCATCAAGATCAAGATCGAAGGCCAGATCCTGCCCGTCAACAAGCAGATCCTGACCCCCGAGACCGTGCGCCAGACTGCCTTCGCGCTCATGACACCCGAGCAGCGCGACCACTTCGTGAAGGAGTTTGAGCTCGACTTCGCGATCTCAGAGCCCGGCCTCGGCCGCTTTCGCGTCAATGTTTTCATGCAGCGCGGCTTCCCGGCCATGGTGCTCCGGTACATCACCGCCGACATGCCCCGGATCGAGTCACTCGGCCTCCCGCCGATCATGTCCGACCTGGTGCTCATGAGGCGCGGTTTGATTCTGATGGTCGGCTCAACCGGTTCCGGCAAGTCCACCTCGTTGGCGGCCATGATCAACTACCGCAACGAGAACGCCTCCGACCATATTGTCACCATCGAAGACCCGATCGAGTTCCTGCACACCAACAAGCGCTCCATCGTGAACCAGCGCGAAGTGGGCATCGACACCAAATCCTACAGCCGCGCGCTGCGCGGCGTCGTCCGCGCCGCTCCCGATGTCATCCTCATCGGTGAGATCCGCGATCGCGAGAGTATGGAAGCCGCGATCAACCTTGCAGGCACCGGCCACCTGGTGCTCGCCACCCTCCACGCAAACAACTGCGCGGAATCCATGGACCGCATAATCAACATGTTCCCGCGGGAACAGCACGGCCAGATCTTCCTCGACCTGTCCCAGTACCTGCGCGCCATCCTGGGACAACGCCTGGTGATGGGCCGCGATGGCAAGCGTTGTGCTGCTATTGAGGTGATGATCAACACCCCGCACATCATGGAGCTCATCAAGAAGGGCGACGTGATGGGCATCAAGGAAGCCATCTCATCGAGCGGCGAACGGGGTATTCAGAGCTTCGACGTCTCCCTGCGCGACCTCTTCAAGACCGGCCGCATCGAGCTGGAAGAAGCCCTCGCCGCCGCTGACTCGCGGGCGAACCTGGAAGCGAAAATCAACTTCGGCTGATCCGGCGACCGCTCGAACGCCGTCTCGCAATCGGTTCGATGCATTCGGCGGCAGGCCGTAGCACGTCGCTTTCGCCCGATAAACTCCGACGCATCGAATGGATGATCGAGGACTCGCGGCGAGCGGTTCGCCCGTAAAACGCCCCGATCATCTATAGCTAACCCTTCCTATACGCGACTAATTTTCCTATACCGACCTGGTCATAGACCAAGTGCCCCGCTGACAGACGTGCGCACCCAGTCTGCTCTCGTCGTTTTCGCTCACATCCTCGGTTGTTCGCCGGACCGTTGAAGCTGCAACCTCTCAAAACCGCGCAAAACCCCCAGTTTCAACCGGATGTGCGGCTCCGCCGGCGGCGGCAAACTACAACTCAACCTTGGAGAGACGACTGCGTCGAGCGGTACGCCTGTAAAGCGCCCCAATCATCTATAGCCAATCCTTCCTATACGCGACTATATATTCCTATACCTGCCAGGCCATGGACCCGAACGCCAATCCCTTCAATCCCGGAGCCGGCAGCCCTCCGCGAATAACGCGTGGCCGGTCGGAAAGATCTCTTCTGCTGGTAGGGCTCAGAGGCGTCGGTAAGACTGTCCTGCTGCGCGAGATGCGTCGCCATGCCCTGGAGAGAAGATGTGCCGTTGAAATGATCGAAGCCCAGGAGGATCAGGCGTTGGTGCAGATACTCGTTCCAGCACTTCGTCGTCTTCTCGTTGAGCTGGATTCGACAAAGCGAACCATTGCGGCCGTCAAGCGAGGGTTGCGCGTGTTGCGTAGTTTCCTCGGCACTATCAAGTTCAAAGCCAGCGAGATTGAGCTGACCCTGGGTGTGGATCCCGAGCAGGGTCGTGCCGACTCAGGAGAATTGGAATCCGACCTGAAGGATTTGTTGCTGGCTCTCGGCGAAGCCTCGAAGGAGGCGGGGCGGCCGATTGCCTTACTGATTGATGAGCTACAGTAGCTCTCCACACCCGCCCTCGCCGCACTGATCCGCAGCCTGCACGCCGTCGCCCAGGAATGTCTGCCCCTGGTGCTGTTCGGTGCGGGGTTACCGCAGTTGTTCTCCCAGGTCGGAGACGCCAAGAGCTATGCAGAACGACTATTTCGGTTCTCAGAAATCGATCGCCTGTCGCAGCAGGAGTCCAACGAGGTGGTCCGCGGTCCAGTTGAACAACAAGGATCCAGGGTCTCCGATGGTGCCCTGGGAGAGATATACGAGCAAACTCGTGGGTATCCGTACTTCTTGCAGGAATGGGGCTATCGCGCGTGGAATTTGGCCCCGGAAGATGGCATTGATGTGCAGGTAGCACGCGAAGCAACCCGGTTGGCACTAAAAGAGCTCGATCTTCAATTCTTTCGGGTGCGGTTCGATCGAGTTACCCCAACTGAACGCGAATACATGCGAGCACTTGCTGAACTGGGTGAGGGCATTCAGCGCTCAAGTGAGGTTGCGGCTCTCATTGGAAAGACGACTTACCAACTTGGCACTGTGCGCGATGGTCTGATTCGGAAAGGTATGGTTTACAGTCCGGCTCACGGAGATATCGCCTTCACTGTTCCCTTGTTCGATCATTTCCTCCGGAGGACAATGAACCTGTCCGCCAAGCCGCAGCGATCACGCCGTTGAGCGGGCCTTTGGCGCTGCCGTGGACTACGGGCAGATAGTTAAATTCTTCGATGCAGAACCTACAGGCCCGGCGCGCTACGCCCCTCCGCAAGTGACGCATGTGGAGCGGACTGTCATCGCAGGTAGTCCCGATCCGGTTCATATTTCAACGAGCTTGGTTGAGCGTCAAAACTTGACCATGCGCATGAGCATGCGCCGATTTACCCGCCTGACCAACGCTTTCAGCAAGAAGCTGGAAAACTTGGAAGCGGCGGTTGCCCTGCATTTCGCTCATTATAATCTGGTTCGGTTGCACAAGACTTTGCGAGTGACGCCAGCTA
>Ga0137412_10000471_pt1 | contig 10234 bp, 9 predicted proteins | sample CZODoug2_1_16fun_FD_122160 | JGI IMG/M metagenome (GOLD analysis project Ga0137412, IMG submission 122160) | Vadose zone soil fungal communities from Angelo Coast Range Reserve, California, USA - CZODoug2_1_16fungal (Hybrid Assembly) | ecosystem: Environmental > Terrestrial > Soil > Vadose zone... | reverse complement strand
TACATCGATGCTCACATCGATGAGCACGTGCGCAACCTGCAGAAGTGGATCCAACAGCCGAGCGTCTCCAACACCGGCGAGGGCATCCAGGAATCTGCCCAGATGGTCAAGGGCTACTTCGACCAGTTGGGTTGCCAGCTGACGAAGGTTTATGACCCGGGTATCACTGAGTGGGGCCAGCAGAGCAACCCGGTCGTGTACGCCAAGTGCGACGAGGGTGCCAAGAGGACGATCGTAATCTACTGGCAGTACGACACCATGCCGGTCACGCAGCCCGATCTGTGGATCCGTCCGCCGTTCGCCGGTGACCTCGTGGAGCAGGCGCCGTACAAGAAGGTGCTGATCGGACGCGGTGCCACGAACTCCAAGGGCCCGGAGATGTCGCAGTGGAACGCCCTGATGTCCATCAAGGCTGTGACCGGTAAGCTGCCGGTCAACATCATTTTCGTCGCCGAGGGCGACGAGGAGCGCATGGACGTGGGTCTGCGCACCTTCGTCAAGGCGCACGCCGACCTGTTCAAGGGTGCGGAAGCCCTCTACGGGCCGGGCCCCTCGGAAGGTTGCCTCTTCATCGAGTTGACCACTTCCGGCAAGTCCTGGGGCCGTGGACCTGTGTACAGCGACATCCACGGCGCCAACAAGCGCTCGGTGGATTCGCCGGCCTGGCGCCACATCAAGATGCTCTCGACGCTCGTGGCCGATAACGGCAACAAGGTGTTGATCCCGGGCTTTTACGACAACATCGTGCCGTTGACGGCGGCAGAGCAGGCCAGCCTCCAGGAGGCCGCCAAGAAGATGAAGCCGGAAGAGGCGGCCAAGAACCTGGGGGTGGCCCGCTTCATCGCCGACAAGCCCATCGACATTGTGACCATGCAGCGCCACGGAACGTCGTTCAACCTGGACGGCATCTGGAGCGGCAACATGTTCCCGGGGGGCTCGGGCGCCATCCTGCCCAACACGATCACCTCCAAACACAACATCCGCTACGTGCCGAACATGACAGGTCCGGATATCGTCAAGAAGCTGCGTGCCTACCTGGACAAGGAGGGCTATCAGGACGTGCAGATCCATGTGGTGGGCGATGTACCCTGGGCCAAGCAGCGCCACGATACCGAGATCGCGAAGGCGTCTGACCGGATGTTCGACGCGTTCGGCGCGGAGCGTCGTTCGCCGCCGGTCGAGAACCAGGCCAGTATCATGGGCGGCTACTGGCCGGCGTACCTGTTCTCGGGTGATCCGATCAACCTCCCGATCGCAGGCGGTGCGGCGGGTTCCGGCGGCGGTGCGCATGCCGCGAACGAGTTCTACGTAATCGAGGGTGCGAAAAAGACCTACGGCATGGCCGGCGCGGAGAAATCCGTCGCCACCGTGTTGTACAACTACGCCGGTCTGAACTGAAGGAGCGCATCATGTCAATTATTTCACTGCGTAACCTGACCAAGACTTACCAGATGGGCGACAGCACCGTGCACGCATTGCGCTCGGTGTCGCTGGACGTGGAGCGGGGCGAGTTCGTCACTATCATCGGACCGTCCGGGTCGGGTAAATCGACCATGATGCATATCCTGGGTTGCCTGGACCGTCCCACCTCCGGCCAGTTCCTGTTCAACGGCCGGGATGTGTCCTCGCTGCCGCGTGACGAGCTCGCCGGGATCCGCAACAAGCAGATCGGCTTCGTGTTCCAGGGGTTCAATCTGCTACCGCGTACGACGGCGCTGGAGAACGTGGAAGTGCCCTTGTTGTACAACCGCCCGGTGGTGCCGGCGGCGGAGCGTCACAAGCGCGCATTGGCGGCGCTGACCGCGATGGGGTTGGGAGACCGCGCGCATCACCATCCCAGCCAGTTGTCGGGCGGCCAGCAACAGCGCGTGGCTATCGGTCGCGCGTTGGTGAACGAACCCAACCTGATCCTGGCGGACGAGCCCACTGGCAACCTCGACACCAAGACCAGCGTCGAGGTGATGGCGTTGCTGCAGGAGTTGCGGGAGAAGCGCACCATAACCGTGGTGCTCATCACCCACGACATGGACGTGGCCCGATATGGTACGCGTATCGTGTCCATCCGCGATGGGCAGATCGTGAGCGACAGGCCCAACATTCCAACGCGGGCGGTCGAACCGGCGCCCCCGCTCAGCGTGGTCAATGGATGACCGGCCCATGATGCCAATCCGCCACTGCCTGACACTCACGTTGGGCGCGCTCAAGCGCAATCGCCTCCAGACCGTACTGGCCATCGTCGGCATGGGTGTGGGTGTGGGAGCACTCGTGACCAGCGTTGCTCTAGGCCGGGGTGCCCAGCACGCCATCAACGAGCAGCTGCGCGCCGCTGGCGCCAATGTCATCGTGGTGACAGCAGGCAACTACCTGCAGGGCGGGGGCAATGTTGGCACACATGAGGGGGGCGAGATCATCGGCACGCCGACTGGTCCTAAGTCGGGCGATGAAGGCACCAGCCACAACGGCGCGCTGCTGCCGCCGCAGTTGCAGTTGGATCGGCCGCCGACCGAGTCCTATGACGGGGCGCTGCCCATTGCCTACAGCGGCGACGACGGGCTGGGTCACCCAACCGGGGCGGTGTGGTATGGCGGCACTGGCGCCCCATGGGTCTTTATGAGCGTGCACGAGGAAGACGACCCCTTCGCGGTCCATGACCACCCGACGGCGGCGCAGCGTTTGGGCGACTCGATGGCGGGGCTGGGGGCGGCTGCCACGCTGACACGGAAAGACGCCGACGCGATCCGCGCCATGCCGGGCGTGCAGTATGTGGCCTCCAGTGTCCAAGAGGATCAGCGCCTGAAAGTGTTGGAAGGGGGCGAGGAAAAGACCTGGTTCACCTACATGCGTGGCACTGACGACACTCTGCCGATGATCCGCACCGGCTGGATGTTCCCACGTGGCGCCTTTTTCACCGAAGGGGATGTCAAGGCCGCACGTCAGGTGATGGTGTTGGGTCGTGTTGCCGCTGATCACCTGTTCGGGCACGACGCCAATCCCATCGGCCGCACCGTGATGCTGTGGAACCAGAAGTTCACGGTAGTGGGTGTGCTCGGCAGCCGCAGCTGGGCGGCGCAGCCCACGCCCGGCGACCACGAGTTCGACGCCTTCTACGTGCCAGTCACCACCGTCCAGAAACTATTGGACCTGGGTAAACTCAACACCATCACGTTGACGACGTACTCGGTGGGCGACACAACGCAGATCGCGCGCCGGATCGTCGATCTCCTGCGTCAGCGGCACAAAATCAACGACCGCATGCCGGATGACTTCATGGTGCGCACCGAGGCGCAGCTGGCTATCGGGCACGGGCTGCCACCCTCGGTGGCTCGGGTGCTCGGCGGCAACATGGCTGGCGTGGACCAGATCACCATTGGCCGCATCGCAGACTCTCTCAAGCGCGCCAACAACACGATGCTCAGCCTTCTGGCGGGCGTGGCCACCGTGTCGCTGCTGGTCGGTGGCATTGGCATCATGAACATCCTGCTGTTGTCCGTAACCGAACGCACGCGCGAGATCGGCCTGCGTGTTGCGGTAGGCGCGCAGCGCAGCGATGTCATCATGCAGTTCGTGGCCGAGGCCGTGCTGCTGAGCCTGGTTGGCGGCCTGCTGGGCACGGTTGTGGGCGCTTTGGCCTCCGGCAGCCTGGAAAGGCTGTTCAAGTATTCGATCGACATCTCTATCGCCTCGAGCCTGGCCGCCATCGCGGTGGCGGCGGTTCTCGGCGTCATCTTCGGCGTCTATCCGGCCCGGCGCGCCGCGGGCCTGGACCCCATCGAGGCTTTGCACCATGAATGAAAGTACGCGTCTGTTAGGTCTGGTCGTATCACTGCTTGCTGCAGCGGGAGTGGCCTGGGCCCACGACGAGCACGCTCCCCACTTCGACGCCCCGCAGCACGGCGGGGTGGTGCTGCAGTTTCACGACGAGATCCACTACGAGTTGGTAGCGAGCCAGGGGGGAAAGCAGCTTCAAGTGTGGCTGAGCGACGCCCACCGCCGCCCGCTGGCGGCTTCCGAGGTCGCCGACCTGGTTGTCGAGGTCGGCCATCCCGGCAACCAGGTGGAGCAGGTGGACATGCACATCAGCGACGACGGCGGCTGTTGGTTGGGCGCCGTGCATCTGAAGGACCCCGCCGACATCGTGCGCATCGGCTTCACCTATCACATGATGACAGCCACCGGTAGCACGAAGTACGACATCTTGCTGCATCCTCCGACGCCACCCGTCGCGCCGCACGGGCAGGATCACGCTCATGGCGGTGCCCACACGTGAGCATCAACATTGGCGGAGCGGCTAAATCCTTGGTCCGCAACCGTCTTCAAGCCGCGCTGACACTCATCGGCATGAGCGTCGGGGTGGCCATGGTGGTGATCGTCTCAGGGTTGGGCCTCGGCGCGCACCAGAAGATCGAGGCGCAGCTACAGAGCGCGGGCCCTACGCTGATCACGATCCGTTCCGGCAACTTCACCCCGGCGGGCGCGTCGGGCACCGGACAGGAAGACGGGAGCGGTGGCGAGGTTGGACAGGGTGGCGGCGCGCTATCGCTCGGTGACGGCGGCGCAGGCTCAGACCTGAATGCCGCCAACCCCAACGTCCAGGCCGCGCGGAAGGCGATCAAGATGTCCCGCTTTCACAGCCCAGCCACGCCGTTGGGCGAGGCGGACGTGCGAATGGTGTCCGGGATGCGAGACGTTACCGCCGTGGCTGCCTCCATGGACGGCAATGTTAGCCTGGCGCAGGAAGCCGGCACGCTGATGCGTGTGGTGCACGTGAACGGCTTCCAGTCCTCCTGGCCGGACATGCAGGGCTGGAGGCTTGCCTCCGGCCGCTGGATCAGCGACTCCGAGCAGCGCGACGGCGCCGCGGTGGCACTGCTGCCGATTGGCGCCGCGGCTCGGCTGTGGCCAGATGCCGCGACGCCTTTGGGTCAGACCCTGAAGTTCAACGGCCGCGTCGTGACTGTCGTGGGCACCTTCACTGCCCACGACATTGACACGCAGGCCGTCATTCCGCAGGTTTACACCGACCTAATACAAGCCCGCAAATTGCTGGGCCGTGATGACTACGACACCATTACCGTGCGCGCTGGCGCGGTGGACTTGATGTCAGCGTTGGCGGCGCGGATCAGCGCTTCTCTGCGCGAGCTGCACAAGTTGTCGGCGGATACCTTCGATGACTTCCGCGTACAGACCCAGAGTGCCTCGGCGATGAAGGGCATGGGCACCAGCCCCAGCACCGTCCGTTCGGTGCATTCCAACATGTTCAACCTCGACCAGGCGTCATACGAGCAAATGGCGCGCAGCCTGCGCAAGGCGGGACAGACTTTCAGCCTGTTGCTGGCCGGCGGCGCTGCGGTGTCGCTGCTCGTGGGCGGCATCGGCGTGATGAACATCATGCTCGTGTCGGTGACCGCCAGGACCCGCGAGATCGGGCTGCGGATGGCCGTAGGCGCCCGTACCCGCGACGTGCTGGTGCAGTTCCTGGCCGAGGCCATCATGCTCGCTATGGTAGGCGGCCTGTTGGGTGTGCTGCTCGGCACCGCGGGGCTCACCACGCTGAGCCACACCCTGCACTGGGCCACCGCCATTTCTCCCACCATGTTAGTTCTGGCGTTGCTGATGGCGACCATCACCGGCGTGGTGTTCGGCTACGGCCCGGCGCGCCGCGGGGCCATTCTCGATCCCGTCATCGCCTTGCGCTCCGAGTGACGCCATGATTGTAGTTTCCTGTTTTTTCGGTGGAGGTACTCCATGATCGCCCTGTTGCCCGTGAATATGCGGCTGGCGCTGCGCTCGCTGAACCGCAACCGCCTGCGCACGTTGCTTACCATGCTGGGCATCATCATCGGCGTGGCTGCAGTTCTCACCATGGTTGGTCTGGGTGCCGGTGCGCGCACGGCCGTACAGAGCAACGTGAAGAGCGCTGGCGCGAACCTGGTGTTCGTCAAGGCTGGCAACTATACCCGCGGCGGCGAGAGCGTTGGCATCGCCACAGGTCTCGGTGCAGCGACGACACTGGTGCCGGCGGACGCGCAGGCCATTCGCGACAACGTAATCGGGATCCTGAACCTGTCGCCGGAGGTGAATACGCGCACCTTCGTGGCGGTGGACGAGGCGCGCGAGTTCACGATGGTGCATGGCGTGGATGTGACCTACGCTGATGTGTATGCCTGGGACTTCAAGCCCGGACGCATGTTTACCGAACAGGATGTGCAGTCGGCTGCCAATGTGGTGGTGATCGGGCAAGGTCTGGCGGAATCGCTTTTCCCAAAGGGCGCCAGCCCATGGGGCGGCAAGGTCATGGTGCGCGGTACGGCCTACACCGTGGTCGGCGTCACTGTCGGCAGTGGCGAGGAGCAGGGCAAGGAACTGTTCATGCCTTGGAACACGCTACAGCGCAGCTTGAACATCAAACACCTGGATGGCATCACGGTAGCCGCGCAGCGAGCCGGTGACACCTCGCGCGTGGCCGACGCCATCAAGGCGCTGGTGCGCGAGCGCCACGGCATCAAAGTCACTGACGCTACGACCTACATGGCCGCGGCGGGCAACGCTGGCGGCACGCCGGATGACTTCACAGTGCAGACCCAGGCGGCGCGGGCCATTACCAAGGGGCTGTATACGCCAGCCGCAGCTTTCGCGCTGGCCAACATGCCGGGCTTGGACGAAGTAACGCTGGATTCCATGAGCAACACCTTGGACCATGCCAGCGGCACCATGACCGCGCTGCTTGCGGCCATCGCCGGCGTGTCGCTGGTGATAGGCGGCATCGGCATCATGAACATCATGTTGGTGTCGGTCACTGAGCGCACGCGCGAGATCGGCCTGCGCATGGCCACCGGTGCGCGCGGGTTGGATATTGCACTGCAGTTCCTCGTGGAGGCCGTTGTGCTATCCGCAATCGGTGGGGTGGTCGGGTTGGGGTTAGGACTTCTGTCCGCCCGCATGGTGGGTTGGACATTGGGCTGGCCAACCACGGTATCGGGCAGCACGATGCTCATCGCATTCAGCATCGCCGCGGCGGTGGGCTTGGTGTTCGGGAGCTATCCCGCGCGGCGCGCCTCGCGGCTCGATCCGATCGAGGCGTTGCGCGTCGAATAACGCGAAGAAGGCTGCCACGAAAGGGCTCATCAACACCGATTCCGCATGCGCATGCTGACTTTAGTGAGCGCAGTGCTGTGCAGCGCTGTTGCTGTCGGGTCCGTCGTCGGCGCCGGGGGCAGTGAGCCCGAGCAGGCTGCAGAGACGTTCGTGGGACTGACGCTGCGCCTCGGCGCGATGACGGGGCACGAGGAGGAAGTGGACTCCTATTTTGGCCCGGAGACGCTGCATCCGGCCGCGCAAGACGACCCCGGCGGTGTTGTCCAGCTGAGGGCCGATGCGGACGCCTTGTTATCCAAGATGGTACTCGAAGAGGCGGCACGCCCGACGCCTCGCGGATCCAGGCTTCTGGCCCAAGTCCGCAGTTTTGACGGCCTGCTGCAGGTCATCGGGCCTGCGGCTCGCAGCGAGTCATTCGAAGACGAGGCGCAGCGCTTGTACGCGCGGTCGGTCCCCAGCCTCGAGGCTGGCGCAGCCCATCAGGTCATCGCTGCTTTGGAGGCTGCCGTCCCCGGCCCTGGGCCGCTCTCGCAGCGGATGGCCGGGTTCTACCATGACTTCATCGTGCCTGCAGACCGGCGCCGCGTGGTGTTTGAGCGCGCGCTGCGGGAGTGCCGCAGCCGGACACTCGCCCATTGGCAGTTGCCGCGAGCCGAGAAGATCGATGTTGAATGGACGGACAGCGTCCCGGCTGCGTGGCATCGTTACCGTGGAGGCTGGCGCAGCACGCTCCAGATCAACCCAGATGCGGTAGCTCTGGTGGGATCCGCGATCGACGTGGCGTGCCACGAGGGCTATCCCGGTCACCACGCTCAATTTCTCCTCCAGGACCAGCGAGCGCAGCCTGCCGGCCTGCCGGTGGAGGATCGGGTTGTATTGCTGCGTTCCCCCGCCTCCGTGCTTCGCGAAGGTGCCGCCAATTTCGGCGTAGAGCTCGCTTTCCCGTTCGATGAGCGCGTGGCCTTCGATGAGCGCGTCCTGTTTCCGCTGGCGCGTTTGGACCCGCGGCAGGCTCGCCGATATGAGACCGTGCATCGGCTCGTCGATCAGTTGTCAGCCGCAGCGGCGCCGATCATCGCGTCCTACCGCGACCACCGGCTGTCCTCGGACGACGCCGAACGGCAGCTCGCGAATAAAGCACTGGTTACGAGCCCGAGCGCATTGCTGGAGTTCGCGGACCACTACGGCGCTTACGTGTTGGGGTACACCGCAGTGCGCGACTCGGTGCGGGCCTATGTGACAACGCGCGTAACAGCGCGAAGCCACATCACCGCCAAGGACGACTGGTCCGTGTTGTGCGAGCTCGTTTCCGATCCATACGGTGCGACCGCACGGATTACCCCGCCCATCAGCACCGCGGAACGTAATGGGTGTAGCAGACGCGGGCGCGTCGAGCTCGACTTCCCACACTATCTTCCCCGTCCTGGTCTCGAATGCCCGGAAGCGTGAATCGTCCGTGGCGCCGACAAACACCAGGCCCCCACCGGTTGCGATTGTGCCGCCGAGGCCGGGATCGTATCCTGTGTTGGATTCCTGCTCGCGGGCCTGACTATTCCGGTTGCCGTACTGTCATCGAGCTCCATGGTCAGCGGCGCTAAGGAAATTGAACCGGCTGCGAGCGGTCGCTCGCGGACGTTGGTCAGGATCGACAAGACGCCTCCAGGAAGAGAGCCATTCGGATGCGCAGCAGATCAGCGCACCGACTCGGCGAGGCTCAAAAGATTTTGCGGGACCACGTGGATGATTCCCCCTCGCGGGCTATCTATGTCCGCGATTAAAAAGAACGCTATAGACAGTACAATTGGCAGCACAAGTGATACGACGCTGATCGATTCGAAGGTCCGCGCACCGTACCCGATCATCACGTTGCAGAAGACGGCGATCAGGCCCATCAATCCCCAGGCTGCGATCGGTATTCGGTTCCACCACGCGGCCTGCGTATACCCCTGAGCGTTCAAGACATCGTTCATGCCCGCCACGGCAAGGGCGACAACTGGGCTCGGTTGGGCGCTGGCGGGCGCTTTGACCGCACGCCACAGAGCGGTCTGCAATTGATCAGTCTGCGTCCGGATCTGCCGCAGCTGGCGTTCATCCCGAGTCACATAAAACAACACGCGCTGATCGATGTACCGCTTCAGCAGGGCGCGCGTTTGGGCCGCATCCGCGGCAGGCAGCAAGTCCGCCCGCAGGTATTCGGTACCGATCGCGTTGGCCTCTGCTTCTTCGAAATTCTTGCGTTGATCGTACCGGCTTATGGCCATCGAGAAGGAAAACCCGATGATCAGCCCCAGGAGGGTGAGCGTCGCCGCCAGGACAACTCCGAAATCCTCGCGCCACTCCCCGTTCGCAGGGGGCCGTTTCCTCGAGATCGAAGCTCCGGCCCATGCCGAGCCGCTCAACAGGCCAATGGAGGCAACGAGTACGAACAGCGGGTGACCCATGAACTCTCCCACAGCTGAAGACTCAGTCTTCATACGTATCAGATTACTCGCGATGGCTAAAGTCAACCGCAATGAGCCCATCGGCAGGGCCTTCGCCAATGGCATCCAAGGACTGCAACGAGCCGGGCCCCGACTAACAATCGAATGTCGCTGATTGCATCGGGCCCGAGCTATGCGGATCCGAGCTGTTCGCTCTTTTCCCGCTCGATCAGGTCCGTCAACATCCGACGTGCACGCGTCGGCGCGGAATCGATTGGCAGCAGTGCCGGCCGCGGGGCCATCAGGTCGGACACGGTGCCCATCGACTGTCTCGATCTCCTCGATGCTGTCGAGGGATCTGGAGGAACTCCACCAGTGGATGAGACTGTCAATGACGCCGCAACGAAAGTCGCTGGATATCCCACTTACTCCATCCATGAGCACGCCACTCAGAGCGAGCGCCTTCTCAAGAGGAAGAAGCTTTGCACAAGGAGATTATTGAGTAAGAGTGAGCCTTTCGAGAAGTGTCAATGCTCGGGCGAAGGCGCCGGACTGCTGCTAACTGCCCTTTGCGCGTCCGCTGCGGTGAAGTAAAGGACATTCTCCTTGGTCGCGAAATAAAGGTGTAGCTTCTCGAGTACGTTCAATCCAATGTGCAGTGGCGCTTCGCTGCCGGTGCAATTGTAGTATTGTGCGACTCCATCGATCCTCCCGCGAAG
>Ga0137412_10005367_pt1 | contig 10236 bp, 9 predicted proteins | sample CZODoug2_1_16fun_FD_122160 | JGI IMG/M metagenome (GOLD analysis project Ga0137412, IMG submission 122160) | Vadose zone soil fungal communities from Angelo Coast Range Reserve, California, USA - CZODoug2_1_16fungal (Hybrid Assembly) | ecosystem: Environmental > Terrestrial > Soil > Vadose zone... | reverse complement strand
TTGTGTTGGTCGACGGACACGATTTCTTTTCGTCCCCACGGTTGTCGCCGAACGGCCGTTGGCTCGCATGGCTTTCGTGGGACCACCCCGACATGCCGTGGAACGGCACGACGCTTCATCTCGCGGCGCTTGACGATTCGGGTCATGTTCAAGAGTCGCAAGTTATTGCGGGCGGCCGCACTGAGTCCATCTTTCAGCCCGAGTGGTCGCCCGACAATCGCGGGCTATTCTTCGTCTCCGACCGCAGCAATTGGTGGAACCTCTATCGATACGATCTCAAGTCGCGCTCGACCGAGCCGCTGGCCCCGATGGAGGCGGAATTCGGTGTGCCGCAATGGAATTTTGCCGTCTCGACCTATGCCTGCGCGGGTCCTGACCGGCTGGTCTGCGCTTATTCGGGGAGTGGTCTCGGACAACTTGCAGTGCTCGACCTCAGGGCTAAGAAATTGCGTCCGCTCAAACTGCCTTTTACAGAATTCGGCTCGGTGCGCGCAAAGGGTGATCGCGTGGTATTCCGCGCTGCCGCGCCCGATCATCCGGTGTCGTTCGTGTCACTCGATCTCAAGACCGGTAAGCATCGCATTCTGAAAAAGGCGACGGCCATTCTCGATGATCCGGATCGGCGCATCGCTGCCTATCTGACCAAGGCTGTCTCGGTCGAATTTCCGACGACCGGTGGCAAGACGGCGTTCGGCCTCTTCTATCCGCCACACAACGCCGACTATGTGGGTGTCCGGGGCGAGAAACCGCCGTTGCTGGTCAAATGCCATGGCGGCCCGACGTCCAGCGCCTCCAGTGCGCTCAATCTCGGCACGCAATTCTGGACCAGCCGTGGCATTGCGGTGCTTGACGTCAATTATGGCGGCAGCACAGGCTTTGGCCGCGACTATCGCGAGCGGCTCTATTACAACTGGGGCATCGTCGACGTCGATGATTGCGTCAATGGTGCCAAACATCTCGCGGCCCAGGGACTGGTGGACGACAAGCGCGCGGTCATCACAGGTGGCAGCGCCGGCGGCTATACGACGCTTGCGGCTCTAGTGTTTCGCGATTTCTTTCAAGGAGGCGCCAGCCATTATGGCGTCAGCGACGCCACGGCGCTGGCGCGCGACACCCACAAATTCGAGTCGCGTTATCTCGACTGGTTGATCGGCCCTTATCCGCAAGAGGAGGCGCGCTACCGCGAGCGCTCGCCGCTCTTTCATGCCGAGCGATTGTCGAAGCCTGTCATCTTCTTTCAGGGCGACGAAGACAAGATCGTTCCGCCGAATCAGGCCGAAGCCATGGTGGAGGTGTTGCGGCGCAAGGGCAATCCGGTCGGCTATTTCCTGTTTGCGGGCGAGCAGCACGGCTTCCGCAAGGCGGCGAATATCCAGCGCTGCCTGGAGGCTGAACTTGCGTTCTACGCGATCAACGTGTTCAAGGTCGGGTTGACGTTTTGAGGCGTTTACCAGCCCCCGTGCGCGTCTTTGTACCCGCCGCGGCTTGCACGGATTGTACCGGAGCATCATCGTGGTTTTTGGCATGATCCTTGGCGCGTTTGATCGCGCCGACAATCAGGCGTTTTGTTGCTGCAACATCGATCCAGTCGTCCAATTGCGTCCACTTGCCCTTTTCAAGGTCTTTGTAGTGCTGAAAGAAATGCGCGATCTGCTGGCGCAGGATGCTCGGCAGATCCCGATAAGAACGGATGCCGGTATAGAAGGGGTGCAATTCGTCGACCGGAACGGCGAGAACTTTTTCATCCGGCCCCGCCTGATCCTTCATCACCAGCGCGCCGACGGGCCGGCACCGAATGACGGCGCCCGGGACCACGGGCACGGGCGCGATCACAATAATGTCCAGCGGGTCGCCATCTTCCGACAGGGTCTGCGGGATGAACCCGTAATTGCCGGGATAGAACATCGCAGTGTGCAGGAACCGATCGACGAACAGCGTCCCCGACGCCTTGTCGATCTCGTATTTCACAGGGACGCCGCCGACCGGGATTTCGATGAGGGCATTGATGTCGTCGGGAGGCTTTCGCCCGGCCGGAATCTTGGAAAGGTCCATTGAAGTTCCTTAGATGTTCTCGACATTTGAGACTTAGACTTATGAAACTGACGCGGTCTTGATCGCCCTGCAAGCCACGCACGGCTATGCCGAAACTCAATTTGCCGCCAGCACCAATTGGCTCGCATATGGTTCTGAACAATCGGGGTCGCCCGGAAACCGGCCCTCAATATCGCACAGCACGACTTGCTGAACGCGGTAATCGTCCGTTCCATAGTAGACGCCGACGAACAAAGTAAACTCTTCCTTCACTTCCCTGCTCGTGTCGATGATTTTGACCGGACATTTGCCGCCAAGCGACGCCATTTCGCCGTGATCAAAAGCCTTTCGGCGATCGCGCATAATGCGGCCAAGCCTATTCAATATTGTCGATGCGGTATCTTCCGAAAGTGTGAGATCGAAAAGCAGCAGTTCGGGCAACCCGCACTCGTGATTGCCGATCGTATAGCTAAACGGAGGCGTCGCGTCGGGGATGCTGACGATATGCTGGTCATGCTTTTCAACGTTTCTGTAAATGCCCTCCATGATGGCCATGAACTCTTTTTCTAGTTCTTCGTCGTCTGGCTCGTCCACGACACGGTCTCTTTCGTCTCCGGTCGTCATGGCCCGCGGCTTCCGTTGAATTCCGCTGCGCGCCGCACCAATGCATTCGGCGTCGCATAGGCGCGCTCGAGAATGCGATGCATGTGGGCTGGATGGTGCATGAAAGCCGCTTTCTTCAATGCGGACTGGCGCCGATAAGGTCCATGGCTCTGCGGACGAGCGCCTGTGGGGTCGCATAGGCGCGCCGTATCAATTCGTTCATGTCTTCGCCCGAGACGGGATCGACTTCAAGTAGAGCCTTTTCGGCCTCGGCCAGGAACGCGGAATCTTTGAGGGTTGCATCGAAAGCGCGTCGGATGGTTGTGACGAGTTCCGGCGAGGTATCAGGCGGCATCAGGAAGGGCCGCCCGACTTCCTGCGAAAACGACAACAGTTCGATCACCTTGCGGTCTTGGCCGTCAGGCGCGAGGTCGGTGAGGAGCGGCACTTGCCTCAAGTCCGCCTGCGGCTTCGCGCCGGTCTGCGCCAGCAAGTTGAGGCGGTTATTCTGGATCCAATCCGGGTTCGACGCCTTCAGGGTCGACCACGACAACCCGCAGACGCCGTCCACCTCCCCACGTTCGACCGCGAGCCGTTGTTCGGTCGTCCCGTAGCCCGCGATGACCTTGAAACGCGTGCCCGCCACTGCGTTGAGAATTTTCGGCAAAGTTGCGGAATCACTCGTCGCGCCGGTGGCCGCAACGGTGAGTTCGCGCGTTTTGGCCTGCGCGATGGTCTTGATCGGGCTGGTGTGCCACGTGGCGCAGATGTTCTGCTGCTTCGAAATGCTACCGACCGATTCAAATTTGCGTGGATCAAAACGCGCGGTCGAATTGCCGTACAGCGGTTCGGCCAGAAGCGAATTGTAGGTGGCGAGGATGACGCTGCCGTCTTTCGGCGCGACCGCAGAGGCCCAGTTGGTGGCCGCCATGCCGGCGGCTCCCGGCATGTTCTGGCTGATGATGGTCGGGCTTCCCGCGATATGTCGGCCCAAGTGACGCGCCAGGTAGCGCGCGTAAGTGTCGTAGCCGCCGCCGGCCCCCGCCGCGATGACCATGCGGATTTGTTTGCCCGCAAAGGGGGCCGATGCCGATTGCGCCGCGGCTGCACTCGATCCGATCGCGAAGGCGACGAGAGCGGCCATGCTACGTTTCATGAAAGAGTTTATACGCGGTTCGATGCGCCACGCGCTTTTGCATCTGCGGCTGGGCTGTCTCTCACTGGACACTCTGTTACTGGACACTCTCTCACTGGACACTTGGGCCGATCCCCTGTTTGCTGCATCGGAATAACGGAAGGAACAATAGCAATGCCGGTCAGCCGGGCCAACGGCCTCGACATCTATTACGAAACTGCGGGTTCCGGCCCTCCGCTCGTGCTCATCCACGCACTGCCGTTCGACCACAATCTGTGGCTCTACCAGGTCGAGCGGTTTTCCGCGCGCTTTCGCACGCTGGCGATGGACCTGCGCGGCTGGGGCAGGTCCGCCAAGCCGCGCACGCCCTTCACACTTGCAGATATGGGGAATGACATTCTCACGCTGATAGCCGAACAAGGAATACGTGACGGCGCGGTCGTGCTCGGCTGCAGCATCGGTTCCAAGATCGCGCTGATGCTCGCATGCGATCATCCGGAGATTTTCAAGGCGGCCATACTTGTCGGCGGCAACAGCGGCCCGCAACCGCAGTTCGATCATCGCATCGCAGCCTATCGGGCGCATCAGGCGGCCGGCACGCTCGCCGACTATCACTGGGGCCACCTGCGCTATGGCGTCACGTCGCTTTGGGCCGACAGCGCGATCGGGCGTTACTTGTTGGCGGGCTTTGTGGAGCGCGGCCACGGGCTCGATGCCGAATCAATAACGCGGGTCTTCCAGGCGCTGACGGTCTCAGACCTCACGCCAAAACTTCCGCACTACGGGAGCCCGACCCTGATCGTGAACGGGGAACACGACCGCGCACTTGCGGGCGGAACCAGGACTGCGTCGCTGATCCGGCATTCCGAGCACAAGATCCTGCCGGCGACGGGTCATTGCTGTTTCCTCGAAGATCCGGCGAGGTTCAACGCGCTCGTGCAGGATTTCCTGCAGCGGAATCGACTGTGGCCGGAGCAGTGAAGGAGGCCGTAAGTCGATTGCTGGCGCGCTCGACCCGTTCTACTTTTCGGAGCTGAACTCGGCCCCGCACCATGCTAGCGGGAGCAGCGTCAAACGCGGTCCATCCAAGGAGTCCCAATATGTCGGCGGCCTTTACCTGCCCGAAATGTCGAGCCAAGATGGAAGACGGTTTCATTATTGACAACACCTATGGTGGCCGGATGGCCAGCACATGGGTCGAAGGTGAGCCCGTAAAGAGCCTCTGGAAGGGAATTAGGGTGAAGGACAAGCAGCAGAGGGTAATCAATTCTTACCGGTGCACCGCCTGCGGCTATCTGGAATGTTACGCCAGATGAGCCCAAGGGCGCGACCGTCTCGCTCGTTTTATGTGTCAATTCAAATGCATGGTATATTTGCAGGGGCGACCCTCGTTGAGATTTCGGAGAGTTTGCACCTCTTTCTTGCCCTCTTCTCTTGGCATCGGGCTCCCTGGTTGCCATTATAGATTGGTGTGTGGGACCGAAGGCGCGCAAGAACTGTTGCGGGATATGTTGATCCGATTGACCAGGCAATTGAGGGTTCGTGGGGCGATCGCTTTGGCCGTCGTATATTCCTTTTGCCTGATTTTTCCACCGGTCGCTTTTGGATTTGCGGATGGCAAGCTTGCGACGCACTGCCTGGGGATGGTGCTCGATCGCGCCGATTCAACCATTACCAATCGTAGCCAGGTTGGGCCACATGAGGGCGGCCAGCAAGGGGGCGAACACCACGGTGACCAGCATCATCGTGTTGCGCATGTTCCGCAACAGGATGCCCCGCATGATCACGCGGCCATGCATCACCCGGCCATCAATCACGCCGATATGCACAACGCCGTCGTCAATCATGACGGCGCGCAGAATGCGCCGCTCGTTTCGCCAGTTGCTAATCCTGTTGACGCCTCCCATCATGAAAATGACCCGAATGGTGGTCCCGAGACCAAGCATGTTGGCTCGTGCTGCGGATTGTTCTGTTCCCTGGCGGTAGCCACAAATCTGCAGTCCGTCGGCCGCCAGGACAATTTCGCTTCTGAAGTTATACGTGCCTGCGAGGGTACCCTCGCTGGTCGGGGACCATCCCGCATCGATAGACCACCAAGTACCACCTCCATGTCGTCCTGAGCGCCGGCGCCGCAGCCGGCCGATTACGGCTGTGGCTTTCTGGATCGATCGACACGAGGTTTTCATGCATTCGCCATTTCGGGCGCATTCTGCCGTTCTTGAACGGCAGCTCACGCCATGGGTCCGCCAGCTTGTGAGCTGGGTGGGAGTATTTGTCCTTGCGATTCTCGTTCAAGGCTGCACCGCGCAACCACCTGCGACATCGGCCGTCGGACGCGATCCCGCGAATCCGGCGGTGCGGGCCAAGGCTGTGACTTATCGCTCCGACATAGCCCCTTATGAATCGCGGCGTCCGGTCGAGCCAAAGCCTTGGACGGAGCAGAACCAGCAAGTTGTGCCAACCCCACAGCCATGAGGATCAGGATGCAACGCCTCATCGCGCTCCTCAGGGGCCAGAACATAGCTCCTATTGATGATGTGTGTGTCCCAGGCGCACTGCATAGCGATGCTTTTGGCGTCGCGACGCAGGGCAGACGCGGGACCTTAAAAGGGTCGGTGTTTGTCAAGGTCCCGGTTCTGCAGCGCAGCACGAGGTCTGTAGGGGCGGGTTTCAAACCCGCCCCTACAATGTGCCACGGCAGACAAATCTGCCCTGCAGGGACAAGGAATTCAATTGTTCCTCGTCACGTCCCTTTGCTCGCACTCATTGGATTCATCGCGCTGTTGCCGGGATGCCAGACCTTCTCTGCCGACGGCGGCATGGATGTAGTGACGGCAATTGCGGGGCGCGAGCTGAAGAAAGACGTCGTCGCAATGCGTGACCCGCGCGATGCCGAGGCTGCCCGCGCCAAAGTGGCCGCGCTGCTGCGCAGACCGCTGACGGCGGATTCCGCCGTGCAGATTGCGCTCCTCAACAATCGCGGCCTGCAGGCTGCCTATAACGAGCTTGGTCTTGCCGAGACCATGCTGGTGCAATCGTCGCTGCCGCCCAATCCGACGTTCTCGGTGAGCTATCTGTCGGGGTCGGCCGAGCTTGAGATCGAAAAGCGTATCGTCGCCAGCATTCTGGCGCTCGCGACGCTGCCGGTCCGTGCCGAGATCGCTGCCGATCGTTTTCATCAGGCGCAGCTTCGTGCCGCCGAGGAGACGCTGCGGCTCGCCGCCGAAACGCGACGCGCATATTACCGTGCTGTCGCCAGTATCGAACTCGCGAACTTTCTCACGCAAGCGAAGTCGGGCGCGGAGACGGCTTCCGTACTCGCCAAGCGGCTGGGGGAATCCGGCGCCTTGAACAAACTCGACCAGAGCCGCGAGCATTTGTTCTACGCTGAAATCACCGCGCAGCTTGCGAGCGCCCGCCAGCGCGCCGCTGGTGAACGTGAGCGCCTGGTGCGGCAACTGGGGTTGTGGGACCTGGAATTCAAACTGCCGGAGGCTTTGCCGGCCTTGCCGGGGCAGGCCAAAACGCTTGCCGCCATCGAGAAAGACGCTGTGCGGCGGCGCGTCGACCTTAAGATCGCGCGCATCGAGATCGCGGCGCTTGCCAAGACCTACGGCCTCACCAACGCGACACGCTTCGTCAACCTTTTCGAAGTTGGTGGAGCCACCCGGACGACGAAGGACAAGATAGCCGGCACAACCATCCGCGACCGCGGCTTCGACATCGAATTCCAGATTCCGATTTTCGATGGCGGTGAAGCCCGCGTTCGCCAAGCCGAACTCGCCTATCAGCAATCCGTCAATCTGCTTCTGGAGCGCGCGGTCAACGTGCGCTCGGAGGCGCGTTCCGCCTACCGGGCCTACCGCTCGACTTATGATCTCGCGGCGCACTATCGCGGCGAAATACTGCCGCTGCGCAAGATCGTCTCGGAGGAGACGCTGCTTCGCTACAACGCCATGCAGATCGACGTATTCATGCTGTTGGCCGAGGCTCGCCAACGCATCAGCACCGGGAGCATGGCGATCGAAGCTCAGCGCGATTTCTGGCTTGCCGGCACTGATCTCGACACGGCCGTTGTGGGCGGCGGCGTGGCCGGCGGGATGAGCGAGGGAACACGAACGACGGTGAGCGGAGCCGCTGAAACCGGCGGGCACTGATGATCAGGAATCAGAAGTCAGAAATCAGTAATCAAGGAGTTCAAGTCATGTTGTCGCGAAGAGGCTTTATCGGATCGGCTGCGGTTCTTGCCAGCGCCAGTGTTGTAAGCGGGCGGGTCGAGGCCGCGAATATTCCGGAGGCGCCGACCACGACCACAAATACCATGCAGCCGCCGCTCGCCCCGCAGAGCGGACCAGCCTATCAGCCGGTCGCGACGCTCAACGGCTGGACGCTGCCATGGCGCCAGAATGGTGATTGGAAGGAATTCCATCTGGTCGCAGAACCGGTGGTGCGCGAGTTCGCGCCCGGCATGAAAGTGCATCTCTGGGGCTACAACGGCCAGTCGCCGGGTCCGACGATCGAGGTGGTGGAAGGCGACAAGGTCCGCATCTTCGTCACCAACAAATTGCCTGAGCACACCACCGTTCACTGGCACGGCATTCTCTTGCCGAACGGCATGGAAGGCGTCGGCGGCCTCACCCAGCCGCACATCAAGCCTGGCAAGACATTCGTCTATGAGTTCGTGATGAGGAAGAGCGGGACGTTCATGTACCACCCGCACGCTGACGAAATGGTGCAGATGGCCATGGGCATGATGGGTCTCTTCATCGTCCATCCGCGCGACGAAAAGCTGCACCGGGTCGACCGCGATTTCGTTTTCCTCATGGCGTCCTACGACATCGACCCCGGCGCCTACCTGCCGAAGGTCAACACCATGACGGATTTCAATCTCTGGACATGGAACAGCCGGGTCTTTCCGGGAATCGACAGTCTGGCGGTGCGCCAAGGCGATCGTGTGCGTGTGCGCATCGGCAACCTCAGCATGACCACACATCCGATCCACATGCACGGTCATGATTTCGCGGTGACCGGTACGGACGGCGGCTGGGTGCCGGAAAGCGCACGCTGGCCGGAGGTCACGATCGACGTGCCGGTCGGCGCCATGCGCGCCTTTGAATTCGTGGCCGATGAACCTGGCGACTGGGCGATCCACTGTCACAAGTCGCACCACACCATGAATGCCATGGGTCATGCGGTGAAGAATTTCATCGGCGTGCAGAAGCGCGACCTGGTGACGGGCATCAGGCGGATCGTTTCTCCCGACTATATGGCGATGGGCTCGCGCGGCATGGCGGAAATGGGTGCCATGGAAATGCAGTTGCCGGACAACACGCTGCCGATGATGAGCGGCTACGGCCAATACGGACCGCTCGAAATGGGCGGGATGTTTTCGGTCGTGAAGGTGCGCGAAGGGCTCGGAGCCAACGACTACAAGGATCCGGGCTGGTACCAGCACCCGGCCGGCACTGTCGCCTATGAGGTCGAAGGACCGACGCCTCCTCCGGCACGTGCCGAGGGCGCGCCCAACACCCCGGCGAACGGGCCCAAAGTCGTCAAACCCCGCAACGGCGGTCATGACCACCATTGATGTTGAAACCCGATGTGAGGCTCAAGAATTAACCAGGAGGACACCATGACCATCGTTGTAACCGGAGCGACCGGCAATGTCGGCCGACCGCTGGTGTCGCTGCTCGCCGCCGCAGGTGCGCGGGTGCGGGCTGTTACCCGCACCCCGAGGGCCGCCGGGTTTCCCGACGGCGTCGAGGCGGTGTGGACGCCAGACCGCCTGCCCGATCTCCTCGCGCAGAGCGACGTCGTCGTCCTCGCGGCTCCGCACACGCCGGAGACCAAGCGGTTGATCGGCCCCGCCCAGATCGATCGGATGAAGCGCGGCGCGCTGCTCGTGAACATCGCGCGCGGCAAGCTGGTGGATGACGACGCGCTGATCGAGGCGCTGCGCGACGGACGCCTTGGCGGGGCGGCGCTGGATGTCTTCAGCCAGGAGCCGCTCGAGCCGTCGAGCCCGTACTGGGATCTGCCGAACGTCATCATCACACCGCACACGTCAGGCGCGATGAAGGACTACTGGACGCCGCTCGTCGCGCTGTTCGCCGACAACCTGCGCCGCTTCGAAAAAGGAGAGCCGCTCCTCAACGTTGTTGATAAAGTGGCGGGATACTGACATGCGACGCAAACGACGGGCGGGATGGGCAGGATGGGCGGGACGGGGCAGACACCTTGGCCCGCTGACCCTGACCGTTGCGGTGTTCATGATGTTCGCAACTCGTGCGCCCGGGTTCGCGCCGTGGCAGCAGGCGCCCGGCAATCTGCCGATGTACGGATACCAGATCGTCCAGGTGTATCCGCACGACCCGAAAGCGTTCACGCAAGGACTGCAGTACGTGGACGGCGCCTTATATGAAGGCACCGGCCAGGTGGGGCAATCATCGATCCGGAAAGTCGAGCTC
>Ga0137412_10005366_pt1 | contig 10236 bp, 8 predicted proteins | sample CZODoug2_1_16fun_FD_122160 | JGI IMG/M metagenome (GOLD analysis project Ga0137412, IMG submission 122160) | Vadose zone soil fungal communities from Angelo Coast Range Reserve, California, USA - CZODoug2_1_16fungal (Hybrid Assembly) | ecosystem: Environmental > Terrestrial > Soil > Vadose zone... | reverse complement strand
CGCAGCATGATCCGGCGCGGAGATTTCCGGAAAGATCCTGCGCAAAGCCATGCGGACGAGAGCAAGATCGCTTCAATCCGAGGCGGTCTTGCTCTAGCTTCGGGCCAGCACCCGATGAAACCCGCCCGCGACATTGCACGGCTGATCGAGATCATGGCGGCCCTGCGCACGCCCAAGACCGGCTGTCCGTGGGACCTCGAGCAGGATTTCGCGACCATCGCCCCCTATACGATCGAGGAGGCCTACGAGGTGGCCGACGCGATCGCGCGCCGCGATCTTGACGACCTGCGCGACGAGTTGGGCGACCTCCTGCTCCAGGTGGTGTTTCATGCCCGGATGGCGCAGGAGCAAGGCGCCTTCGATTTCGCCGACGTGGTCGAGGCGATCACGGCCAAGCTCATCCGCCGCCATCCGCATGTGTTCGGCGACGCGGGCGATCTCACGCCCGAGGCCGTCGAAGGCCTGTGGGACCGCATCAAGGCCGAGGAAAAGGCGGCTCGCCGCGCCCGCGGGGTTGCCGAGCCGGAGGGCGCCCTCGCCGGCGTGCCGACCGCCCTGCCCGCGCTCACGCGCGCTCTCAAGCTGCAGCAGAAGGCGAGCAAGGTCGGCTTCGACTGGAATGATCCGCGGGCCGTGCTGGCGAAGATCCGCGAGGAGGCGGACGAGATCGAGGCCGAGCTCGACGCCGGGAAGAAGGCCGCGGCGGGCGTGGAAGCGGGCGATCTCCTGTTCGCGGTGGTCAATCTGGCGCGCCACCTCGATGCCGATCCGGAAGCCACCCTGCGGACCGCCAACCTGAAATTCGAGCGGCGGTTTGCCTGGATCGAGCGCGCGCTGGCGCAGCGCGGCACGACGCCCGGCCAGGCGACGCTCGCCGAGATGGACGCCTTGTGGGATGCCGCCAAGGCGGCGGAGTGAACCTGCGCTCTCGGCGGCCGGCGCGGCGCCCTCAGGGCAAATTCGCCTTGATGGCGGTCTCGAACTTCGCCCGCACCCGCTCGACCTTCGCCGGATCCACACGCACCGTCATGGACAGACGCCCGCTTTCGGTCATGGATTTGTCCAGGACCTCCACGTTGCGATAAAGCCAGCTCGCGCCGGCCCCGTCGCTCGGGTCGAGGTCGAGCTCCATGACGATGCGCGTCTGGGCGAGCCGCTGCTCGATCAGGTCGATCAGGCGATCGGTCCCCTCCCCGGTCGCGGCCGAGACCAGAATCGGGCGGCGCTCCGCCGGCTGACGCTGGCTCAGATTGTCGAGCCGTTCCCGTTCGCTCGCGTCGACGCGATCGATCTTGTTCCATACTTCGACCAGGCGCGGATCCTCGGGCTCGATCCCGAGCTCGCGCAGAACTTCCGCGACGTCCTTCGATTGCGCCTCGGTGTCGCCATGCGACACGTCGCGCACATGCAGGATCAGGTCCGCCGCGATCACCTCCTCGAGCGTGGCGCGGAAGGCGGCGACCAGCATGGTCGGCAGATCCGAGATGAAGCCGACCGTATCGGACAGGATCATGCGGGTCCCGTGCCGCAGATCGACGGCGCGCAGCGTCGGATCGAGGGTCGCAAAAAGCATGTCGGCCGAGACCACGCTCGCCCGTGTCACGCGGTTGAACAGCGTGGATTTCCCCGCATTGGTATAGCCCACGAGCGCGACGATCGGATAAGGCACGCGCTTGCGGCTGTCGCGATGGAGCTTGCGGGTGCGCTTGACCCCTTCGAGCTCGCGCTCGATCTTGGCGATGCGCTCCGCGATCAGGCGGCGATCGGTCTCGATCTGGGCCTCGCCCGGGCCGCCCATGAATCCGAAACCGCCGCGCTGGCGCTCCAGATGGGTCCAGGAGCGCACCAGGCGGCTGCGCTGGTAGTTGAGATGCGCGAGCTCGACCTGGAGCGTCCCCTCCCGGGTGCGCGCGCGCCGGCCGAAGATCTCGAGGATCAGCCCGGTCCGGTCGAGCACCTTGGCGCCCCACGCCGTCTCCAGATTGCGCTGCTGCACCGGCGAGAGCGCGCAATCCATCACCACGAGTCCGGCCTCGAGGCTTTTGACGAGCCCCGCGAATTCCTCGACCTTGCCTTTGCCCATGTAGGTGGCGGGCCGGATCTGGCTCAGCGCCACCAGCCCCGCCTCCGCGATATCGAGATTGATGGCGCGGGCGAGCCCGACCGCTTCGTCGAGCCGGGCCGCGGGCGCGCGCTCATCCGCCCGCCCGAAACGGCGGTCGCGCTCGCGCGGATAGGGTCCGATGACGATCGCGCGTCCCGTCGCTTCGCCGTGAGGCGTCAGCGCATCAACACGCGTGTCGCGGCGACGGGGCTCCAATCAGACCTTTTCTCCGGCCGGCGCCTCTTCGGCGCCCTCGAACAGCTGGATCGGATGACCCGGCATGATGGTCGAGATGGCGTGCTTGTAGACGAGTTGCGAGTGGCCGTCCCGCCGCAACAGCACGCAAAAATTGTCGAACCAGGTGACGACGCCCTGCAATTTCACCCCGTTCACGAGAAAGATCGTGAGAGGGATTTTTGCTTTGCGGACATGATTGAGGAAGGTGTCTTGTAGGTTTTGTGCGCGGTCGCCTGCCATGGCCATTGTTCCGTATTGCTCGCGGACCCCTGCGCCCCGCGAGAGTTTCTTGTCACGCCGATACACCCGGCATTTTTGTGAAAACCCGCCGGGTGCGACGTGGGCGTGCGCATTAGATGGTACGTTGCGGTGCAGCGCAAGCCCAAGATGGGGGATTTGGGGCACCTTCACGTGCCTTTGAAAACTCAGGAAAATTCGGCGTGACGATGAAATTCGCGCCGTAATGCCGCGGCCACCGGGCCCGGCGCGCCGCCACCGACCGGCTTGCCATCGATCCTGACCACGGGAAGCACGATCTGGCTTGCCGAGGTCACGAAGGCCTCCCGCGCAGCCGCGGCCTCCGCGACCGTGAATGGCCGCTCCTCCAGAACGAGGCCCTGCGCCCGGATGGCGTCCAACAGAACGGTGCGCGAGATGCCGCGGAGGATGCCCGTGTCCGCGGGCCGCGTGACCAGCTTGCGGTCCGCGGTGACGATCCAGGCATTCGACGACGACCCTTCGGTGACGAATCCTTTGGCGTCCACCAGCCAGGCTTCGCGCGCGCCCTGCTCGCGCGCCGCCTGCTTGGCCAGCACGTTGGGCAGCAGCGACACCGATTTGATGTCGACCCGCGGCCAGCGCTGGTCGGGCAGCGTGATGACCGCGATGCCATCGAGGGCGGCGCGCTCGCCTTTCTCACGGTCGAGCGTGCGCGCGGTGACGACCACGGCGGGCGCGGTCTCGGGCGGCGGAAATGCGTGGTCCCGGCGGGCGGCGCCGCGCGTGATCTGCAGATAGACGATGCCGTCGCGCACCCGGTTGCGCCGCACCGTCTCGTGCAGCACCACGCTCAGGGCCGCAAGCGGCATCGGCAGCCTGATGCGCAGTTCGGAAAGCGAGCGCTGCAGGCGTTCGAGGTGTCGCCGCTCGTCCACCAGGCGCCCATCGCGCACCTCGCAGACCTCGTAGACGCCGTCGGCGAACTGATAGCCGCGATCCTCGATATGGACATGGGCATCGCGCAACGGCCGATAGCGGCCGTTGACATAGGCAAACCGGGACATGTCAGATGGGGTCCATGTTTTTTATCGCCGTCATTGCGAGCGAAGCGAAGCAATCTCGTTCACTTGCACCTGCGTCCGCGTGGTGGAGATTGCTTCGTCGCCCTTCGGGCTCCTCGCAATGACAACAAAGGCCTCTCAGTCCATCCCCAGGGCTTTGAGCTTGCGATGCAGCGCTGAGCGTTCCATGCCGACGAATTCGGCCGTGCGCGAGATGTTGCCGCCGAAGCGGCTGATCTGCGCCTTGAGATATTCGCGCTCGAAGGCCTCGCGGGCGTCGCGCAACGGCATTCCCATCAGGTGTTCGCCGCCGTTGCCGGCCGGCATGCTGGGGACCATCGAGCCGACGTCCTGCGGCAGCATGCTGGCGTTGATCACCGCTTCGGGCGCGCCGCCCGCCAGGATCATCAGCCGCTCCACGTTGTTGCGCAGCTGGCGCACATTGCCCGGCCAGTCGTGCGACTGCAGCACCGCCATGGCGTCCTCGCCGATTTGCCGCTTGGGCAGGCCGGTCGCCTGCGATATCTGGTCCATGAAGTGATCGATCAGTGTCGGAATATCGTCGCGGCGCTCGGCAAGCGCCGGCACGCGGAACGGAACGACCGAGAGCCGATGGTAGAGATCCTCGCGGAACCTGCCACCCGCGATATCGGCCTCGATGTTGCGCGAGGTCGACGACACGATGCGCACATCGACCACCACCTTCGTGCTGCCGCCGACGCGCTGGAAGGTCTGATCGACGAGCACGCGCAAGATCTTGTTCTGGGTCTCGCGCGGCATGTCGCCGATCTCGTCGATGAACAAGGTGCCGCCATGCGCCTCTTCGAGCGCGCCGACCTTGCGCGCCTGCGCGCCGTTCGATTGCTCGACCCCGAACAGCTCGATCTCCATCCGCTCCGGCGTGATCGCGGCTGCATTGATGACGACGAAAGGCCCGCCCGCCCTGCCCGATTGGGCATGGATGGTGCGCGCGGAGAGTTCTTTTCCGGCCCCCGGCGGGCCGACGATCAGGATGCGGCTGTTGGTGGGCGATACCTTCTCGATCGTCTGCCGCAGCTGATTGAGCGCGGTCGAGTGGCCGATCAACATGGTCGCGAGCGGCGTGAGCTGCTTCAGCTCCTTGACTTCCCGCTTCAGCCGCGAGGTTTCCAGCGCGCGATCGGCGACCAGCACCAGGCGGTCGGCCTTGAAGGGCTTCTCGATGAAATCATAGGCCCCCTGCTTGATGGCGGCGACCGCGGTCTCGATATTGCCGTGGCCCGAGATCATCACCACCGGCATCTCCGGATGCTGCAGCTTGACGGCATCCAGGAGCTGAAGCCCGTCGAGCCGGCTCCCCTGCAGCCAGATGTCGAGGAAGACCAGGCTGGGCCGCCGGCTCGCCACATGGGCGAGCGCGTCGTCGCTGTCGCGCGCAGTGCGCGTGATAAAGCCTTCGTCCTGCAGAATGCCGGATACGAGTTCGCGGATGTCCGCTTCATCGTCGACAATAAGGATGTCATCGGCCATAGCTAACACCTGCTCCTAAGTACCGGTCGCAAGTTGAGGCGTCTGGGACGCACGGGGGGGATCAGCCTCGGTCGAACCCGTGGTTTCCGCCGCAAAACGCAGCCGCATCCATGCTCCCCGCTGGCCGGGGATCTTGTTGGAGGCGTCTGCGAGCTCGATGCGGCCGCCGTGCTCCTCGAGAATCCGCCCGACGATGGCAAGGCCGAGGCCCGTGCCCTTCTCCCGCGTCGTAACGTAAGGCTCAAGCAGCCGGCTGCGGTTTTCCTTCGGCAATCCGATGCCGTTGTCGACGACGTCGATGACGATCTCGTCACCCTCGCGCTCGGCCCAGACGCGGATACGGCCGCGGCCGAGCTCGGCCGGCGGCACCGCGGCGATGGCCTCGGTCGCGTTCTTGATGATGTTGGTGAGCCCCTGTGAGATCAGGCGGCGGTCGAACCGCGCCGGCATCGGGTCTTCCGCGATTTCGACGTCGATGTCGATGTCGGCATTGCCGACGCGCTGCAGGAACACCACCTGGCGCACCGTATCGGCGACGTCCTCGGCCGACATCACCGGCTTGGGCATGCGGGCAAAGCGCGAGAACTCGTCCACCATGCGCTTGATGTCGTCGACCTGGCGGACGATCGTGTCAGTGCACTGCTGGAAGATAGCCGCATCCTCTTTGATCACGGAGCCGTATTTCCGGCGTAACCGTTCGGCGGAGAGCTGGATGGGCGTGAGCGGGTTCTTGATCTCGTGGGCGATGCGGCGCGCCACGTCGGCCCAGGCCGAGGTGCGTTGCGCCGCCACCAGCTCGGTGATGTCGTCGAGCGTGAACACGTAGCCGCGCTCGGCCGCGCCGGATTGCTCGCCCGCGACACGCACCGACAGGATGCGCTCCCGCCCGCTGCGGTTGAGGGTTACCTGGCCCTGGACCAGCCGCTGGAGGCCGGCGCGGGCCTGATCGAACATTTCGGCGAGCTCGGGCACGATCTCGGTGAGCGGCCGCCCGAGCGCGTCGGCCTCGGTGCGTCCGATCAGCCGCTCGGCCGATCGATTGAGAATGCTGATGCAGCTCTCCGCGTCCACGCCGATGACGCCGGCGCTGGCGCCCGCCAGCACGGCTTCGGTGAAACGGCGGCGGCTGTCGATCAGATCGCGGGCGCGCACGATGTCGTCGCGCTGGGTGCGCAGCTCCTGCGTCATCTTGTTGAAGGTCTCGCCGAGCTGGGCGAGGTCGCCCTCGGAGCGCCGGGTCGGCACCTGGACGTAGAGATTTCCGGTCGAGACCACCTGCGCCGCCCCGATCAGCCGACGGATCGGCGCCACCAGGTAGTTCGCGAAATTGAGCCCGATCCAGACCGCCGACAGCAGCACGCTCAGCGCGATCACCGTGTACATCAACCCGAACGCGATCTGGATGCCGAAGCGGCGCGCCTCGAGGTCGGCGTATTGGGCGACGCCGGCCTGGGTCGCCCGCAATTGCGCGAGCACACGCGGGTCAAGCAGGCGGGCGATGTAGAGATACGTGTCGGTATAGCCGCGCAGCTTGATGATCGCGGCGATGTAATTGGCATCGAGGAACATCGCCACCTGCGGTTCGGTGTCATTGATGGCGGCGAGCACCTCGGTGGTGGGCTTGATGAAGGATTGGTTGGTCTGGGCGTCGACCTGGTCGATGACGTGAAGGTCCTTGTCGAGCAGCATGACCCCCGGCAATCCGCGGATCGAAGCCTGCACGGCGAGGTATTGGTGGAACTGCTCGCGCGACTGGTCGAACAACGGTTTCGCCCGCGCCAGCTCGATGGCGATGGCGATCGAATCGGCGCGCACAAATTGCACGTGCTCGCGTACATAGGCATCGGCGACGATCAGCGAATTCTCGATCAGCGTATGGGTCTGTTGCGAGAACAGGCGGTCGAGGCCGCGGTCGAGCGTCACGCTCGCCACCACCGCCACGAGAATAGCGGGCACTGCGGCGATGACCGAGAATAAAGCCACGATCCGCACATGCAGCCGGGAGGCCGCGCGTCCGCGCCTTCGCGCCTGCACAACTCTCCAGACCTCGAACCCGATGACGACCAGCAGGCCGAAGACCGTGGCCCCGTTGACGGCCAGCAACGTGACGACGACCTGGTGGGTCGGCGCGATCGGGGTGAGGCCGGCGAGCACCACGAACGTGACTAGCGCCGAAAGCAGCGCGACCGCCACGGCCGCAAGGCCAAGCGACCGGGCGATCCAGCCTGCTGGAGCCGCCACGACACTTGCCAGCTCGGTCGTAGCGGCTTGACCGACGTCGGACATCAAATCTGTTCTCGCCCCAACGGGAACCCCGCGACGCACGCGGATACGTGCCGTTGGGTGTCCCCCCGCTAATCGATGGTATTATTATTCATTGATGCTTTTCTACAACAATGTTGCCGAATTGCGACAATTCCTGGGCATCCCGATACCAGCTGTGGCTAATTAGCATCACGGGGTAGCCACGTGATCGCTGCCGGGAACGATGACCAACGGGCATGTACGGCGAACATTGAGGCGGTTGGGCGGGATCACAGCCCCGCCTTGTGCAACCGCTCGACGAGCGTTCGCTTGCCCGCGTGCGCCAAGCGTAGCGCTTCAACTCGCCGCTGGAAGTCGGTTCCATCTTTGCGCGAGGCGAGGTCCCGAAGGTCAACGAGAAGCTCCACTGCCTGATCATAGCTTTTCGGCTGCTTGGTTGCGATCAGGCTCTCCACTTTCCTCCAAAGCGCGGACTCTTTGCCCGCCAGCTGATCGAGGTGATCCACTCTGGCGCGCGCGGCGGCGCGCTCTCGCTGGTCCTTCTCCTGCGCAGCCTTTTCGGCGGCAATGCGCCTTCGCTCGGCGGCGGTCTGTTCGCCGGCGCGAAGAAGCTCCCCGACGGTCCGCCGCTTGGCAACCTCTTGGCCGGCAACCTGATCGCCCGCACGCTCGTGCCGCATGCGCCGGACCAACTCGCTCGCGAGTGCACTATCGTTGCTCGTGATGAGTCGGATGAGAAGGTCGTCCTTCTCGGCAACGGGCAGCTTGCCGAGCCATTCCCGAACCTCGACAGGCTTCAGGTCATCACGAACCAGCGGTGGGCTAACTGTCGCCGCCGCTTCGACGAGATCACCATCGATGCGCAGGAACTCGACGAAATTTTCGAGTGAGGCGCTGAGCTGAGCGAGTCCGGCAGGAACACGCGGCTCGATATCCTCATCGTGAAGATAGCCGCTCTGGGCGCACAGGAGCCAACCAAGGTACAAGGCGCGGAGATCGCCACCGACCAGTTCGGACCGCACTGAAATCAGCGACGAGAGCTGCTGCTCATCCTCCTCGTCGACCCAATCGTCTCCCGTTTCATCTTCGGAAACGAACGTGAGGATGATCTTTCCGCTCTTCTCGCGCACGGACGCGCACTCGCCGACGCAATAAAAGCCCGCCGTGCTCGCGTCCAAGAGACGCGCGGGCAACCGCAACTTGAAGACGCGAGTGCCCCAGTTGGCGAAGTAAAGGAATGCGTCGAAATACTTCTCCATCCAGGCATCTTCATTTCCTTTGAAGTTGCCCCACGAATAGTCGTTTATGAAGCTCGTCGGAGTGATCCGGGCGCGCGTCGAGCAGGCGCGTAATTCTCCCAACTCCTTTTCCGTCAACGGCCGGTCGATGGCCTGGAACTCATAGTGCTGATACTCGCTCACGGTGATCCTCCCGGAGAGCGATCCTCTCCCTCCGCCACGGCTGCACGCTTCTCTTCCTCATGCCACCAGCCTGAACCCGACCACCGCAAAGTGGTGGTCGAACGTGTATGCAAGCCGAACTCGCGCGCGCTTCATGATCGCAAAACTCGTGGCATCGACGGCCGAGAGCTTGTGCAGATCCGCACGGCGGAAGTATTCCCACGATTGTTCCAAATCGCGCAACTCGCAGGGGAGGACTTTTAGGGTTCCAGGCTTGTAGATGGACTGCTTCCACGCCAACGCCACGTCCCGGTTAGCGTTGCGATCGAGGAACGTGAATGTTTCGATGACGATGGGAACGGAGGTGTGAAGCTTCGCTCCCGCCGCCTGCAGCAGGTCCCATTGCTCCCGTGCTTGCTGATGTAGCGGGTCTCGTGACAGCGCGAGCGCGATCCACGCCCCGCTGTCGACGAAAACGGCCTCTCCCTGCCGCATCAGGGCTCGTCGTGCACGCTATCGTGTTCGATGGACGTGCGCTTGGGCTCGCCGTCCCAGATGGCAACAGGACCTGTAGCTTGGGGCTTGAGAACGACCTTGCGGATTGCGTCACGGACCACCTCCGCGACGCTCCGCCCCGACCGCGCGGCAGCCTTACGCAACGCGTCAAGCTCTTCCTTGCGAAGGTAGATTTGGGTCTTCTCCATGTATGTCATTTTAGTACCACATCTGACATACGTCCATGCGGACGCTGTGCGCCCGCAAAATCAGACCTCCACCCCCTGCCCGATCATCGGCAGAGGGCGGTCGCGCCGCATATCCGCTACCGAAAGCCGCCCGACGCCGTAATCCGCTCGCCCGTCAGCCAGCCGGAATCGTCGGACGCCAGGAACACCGCGACGCGGGCGATGTCGTCGGGCTGGCCAAGTCGTCCAAGCGGGGTGTCGGCCACCATCTGCCTCTCCAGGTCGCTGCCGATCATCCCGATGCGATGGACCCCTTCCGTTTCCACGCCGCCGGGCGCGATGGCATTCACCCGGACATTGCGCGGCCCCAATTCCTGTCCCAGCACGCGGGTAATCGAGTCTACCGCGCTCTTGGTGGCGGCGTAGACCACCGAGGTCGGCATCGCCTTCACGCTCGCGACCGAGCTGATGTTGATCACGCTTCCGCCCTTGGGCCCGAAATGCTTCACCGCCTCCTGGATCGTCAGGATCGATCCGAGCACGTTGGTGTTGAACTCGCGGTGGAATTCGGCCTCCGTCACGTTCTCGATCGGGTCGAATTCGAACACGCCCGCGTTGTTCACCAGCACGTCCGGTGTGCCGAACGCCTTTTTCGTCTCTGCAAACAGCCGCTGCACGTCGGCCGCTTTGGAGACGTCGCCTTGCACCGCCACCGCCTTGCCGCCGTTGCCGGCGATCTCGGCCACGACCCGGTCGGC
>Ga0137412_10001523_pt1 | contig 10236 bp, 11 predicted proteins | sample CZODoug2_1_16fun_FD_122160 | JGI IMG/M metagenome (GOLD analysis project Ga0137412, IMG submission 122160) | Vadose zone soil fungal communities from Angelo Coast Range Reserve, California, USA - CZODoug2_1_16fungal (Hybrid Assembly) | ecosystem: Environmental > Terrestrial > Soil > Vadose zone... | reverse complement strand
ATGGCGTCGAGCACGATGACGCAGAAGATCGATTCCACCACCGAGCGCGTCGTGAGCTGGCCGACGCTTTCGGCGCTGCCGTGGACCTGAAGCCCCTCGAAGCAGCCGATCGTGGCGATCACGGCACCGAACACCGGCGCCTTGATCATGCCGGTGTAGAAATGCCACGGGCCCACCGTGTCGCGCAGCCGCTCGAAGAACTGCACGAAGGTGAAATCCAGGTAGAAGGTGCAGGCGACGGCACCGCCCAGCAGGCCGGTCATATCGCCCCAGAAGGCCAGCAGCGGCATGGAGATGATGAGGGCCATGATGCGCGGCAGGACCAGCCATTCGACGGGATTGAGCCCCATCGTGCGCATGGCATCGACTTCCAGGTTGACCTGCATGGTGCCGATCTGGGCCGTGAAGGCGCTGCCGGAACGGCCCGCCACGATAATGGCGGTGAGCAGGACGCCCAGTTCGCGGAACATGCCGATGCCGACGGCTTCCACCGTGAAGGTCTCGGCGCCGAACTGCCTGAGCTGCTGGACGCCCTGGTAGGCGATCACAACGCCGATCAGGAAGCACAGCACGCCCACGATCACCAGCGCCCGGACCCAGACCTCGTACATCTGGCGGACCACGGCGCTGATCCGGAAGCGGCGAGGCTCCACGCACGCCTCGACGAAGACAAAGAGGATCTCGCCGAAGAATTCGCAGAGATTGATGCCCTGGTGGTAGAGATTGACCGTGTTGCGCCCGACTTCCTCGAGCCAATGGGCAAACCAGTTGACATGCTGCTCGGGCGGCGCCTCGCACATGTTGTTCTTCACGACATCGAAAATGTCGGCATGGGCCTTTTGGGCCGTCTTGACCTCGGAGTCCGCGCCGCCGCCGGCGAGTTCCAGGATTTCCAGCGCACCCGCCGTGTCGAGCTGCTTCACAGCGCTCGCATCGACGACACGCGCCGCTTTGGCTGTCCCCGCCGCCTGCCGCGCCTTATCGGCCTTTGCGCGGAAGCCACGCAGGCTGAATACTGTCCACACGCCGCCGACCTCGAGGACGGGTTTTCCCGCGTTCACCGCGTAGCGAATGGTTGGTTCGGCGTCGGCCATTGGCGAGATTAGTCGTCGCGACCGTTCGTGCTGTCAATGTCCCAGACGCATTGCCCCGCCACGCGAGCACTGGCACGATCCGGCACCGGAGGAAGCAATGGGCAAGTGGCCGATCCTGGACAAGATCGAGATGATCGACGGTCCGATCGACGAGAAGACCTACGAACACGATCTGGCGAAGCTGCAGCGCCACCTGCTCGATTTGCAGGTCCATCACCTGCGCACCGGCGGCCGGGTCGTCATCGGCCTCGACGGCTGGGATGCCGCCGGCAAGGGCGGCCTCATCGAGCGCCTCGTCGCCGGCCTCGAGCCGAAGTCGACGCATGTCTGGCGCATCGGCGCGCCGACGCCGGAAGAGCAGGGCCGCCATTACCTGTGGCGCTTCTGGCAACGGCTGCCGCCGCCCGGCAACTGGGCGATCTTCGACCGCACCTGGTACGGCCGCGTGCTGGTCGAACGTATCGAGAGGCTATGCAGCGTCGCGGCCTGGAAGCGGGCCTACCACGAGATCAACGAGTTCGAACACGAGCTCACCGATGACGGCGTGCGCATCGTCAAGATCCTGGTCCATGTCAGCGCCGAGGAGCAGAAGCGGCGCATGATCGATCGCCTGAGCAAGCCCCACAAGCGCTACAAGGTCGGGCTGGAGGACTTCCGCAACATCGCCAAGCGCAAGGAATATCTCGAGGCCTACGACGACATGCTCGAGCGCACCGACACCGACTATGCGCCGTGGCACGTCATTGCTTCCGACGACAAGATGCAGGCCCGGCTCACCGGCCTCAAGATCGTCGCCGAGGAAGTCGGCAAAGGTGTCGAGCTCACCGAGCAGAAGCTCGATCCCGAGATCGCCGAGGCGGCGTTCAAACTGTGGGGCTGGACGCCGGACGACGGCAAGAAGGACAAGAAGAACGGCAAGAAGAGCTAGAACGCCGTGTCTACAATGGTTCGGGTTTCACCGAACTATTGGACATGGCCGGCTGGCCCATCGCGCCCTAACTTCCCCCTCATGATCGAAATGAAGCAGAGCAGGATATTTCCCGGTTGGTGGGTCGTGGCCGGCGCCTTCCTGTGCATGATGACGGGCTTTGCCGTCGCCTATTCCTTCGCGGCATTCTTTGGCGCGCTCGAGAGCGAGTTCGGCGCCCGTCGCGGCGAGACGGCGCTGGTCTTCTCGATCTCGGCCTTCCTCTACTTCCAGCTGGGTTTTCCCGCCGGCCTGATCGCCGACCGCATCGGCCCGCGCCCCATGGTGATCGGCGGCCTGCTGCTGGTCGCCATCGGCCTCGTTGCCGCCGCGCAAGCGAGCAGCCTGTGGCAGGTCTATCTCGGCTATGGCGTCGGCGTCGGCGTGGGCGTCGGCCTCGCCTACGTGCCGAGCATCGCGGCGGTGCAGCGCTGGTTCGTGCGCCGTCGCGGCACCGCGAGCGGCCTCGCCATCGCGGGCATCGGCGTGGGAACACTGGTCGGCGCGCCGCTGGCGCACGCGCTGATCGCAGGCTTTGGCTGGCGCCAAACCTATCTCGTGCTGGCCGCCCTGACGGTGGTGGGCGCGCTCGTGGCCGGCGCGCTGGTGCGATCGGCGCCCGAGCGCTACGGCCTCACCCCGGACGGCGATCCGCCGCATCCCAGCGGCGCGAGTGCCATGCCCGCCGGGCTCAGCCTGGGCGAGGCGGTGCGCTCCGGTCCGTTCTGGGCGATCTATATCGGGGCGCTCCTGATGTCGTTCGGCCTGTTCGTGCCGTTCGTGCATCTCGCCCCCTATGCCCGCGATGTCGGCCTGGGCGAGGGCTTCGGCGTGCTGCTGATCGTCCTGCTGGGCGTGGGCAGCACGGTTGGCCGCTTCCTGTTCGCCAGCGTCACCGCCTGGATTGGCCGGCGGCTTTCCTTCGCGCTGATGTATGTCGGCGCCGGCGCCATGCTGGTGATGTGGTCGCAGTCGACCAGCGCGCCGGCGCTCGTCGTCTTCGCCCTGGTGTTCGGCGCCTTCTACGGCGGCTTCGTCGCCATCGCGCCGTCCCTGGCCGCCGACTATTTCGGCGGCCGCGCGCTCGGCTCGATCATCGGCGCGCTCTATAGCGGCGTGGCCTTCGGCGCCCTGCTCGGCTCGCCGGTCGCGGGCTACGCCTTCGATCTCTTCGGTTCCTATACCGGCGTCATGCTGGCCGGTGCCGCCCTTTGCCTGGTGTCCTTCGCCGTCACACTGATGGCGCCGGAGCCGGCGCACTGGCTGGCGGGCCGGAAACCGCGGCCGTGACGCCGTCGCCGAGGCGCTCGGCGATCCAGGGCAGCGCTTCCCGCATCGCCTCCTCGAAACGCCAGGGCGGATTGATGACGGCGAGGGCGCAGGCCGCGAGCTTGCCCGGCTCGGCCGCAGGCAGGCGCAGTTCCAGGGTCAACGGCTTGAACGCCGCAAGCTCGGTCGCGAACGCGGCGGCGGCCTCGTCCTTGATGGGATACCAAAGCGCGTAGCAGCCGGTTGCGAAGCGCCGCACGCCCTGGCGAAGCGCGCGCAGCAGGCGCTCGAACTCGTCTTGCGTCTCGAAGGGTGGATCGATCAGCACCAGGCCGCGGCGCTCGGGTGGCGGCAGCAGCGCCTTCAGCACCTTGTAGCCGTCGGCCTGGCGCACTTCGACCGCACGGTCGCCCGCGAACTCGCGCTTGAGCGCCAACGCCTCCGCCGGATGAAGCTCGCAAGCGATGAAACGATCGCCCGGCCGGAGCGCCATCCGAACCAGCCGCGGCGAGCCCGGATAGCGCCTGAGGGCGTGCCCGGCGGGACCGAACTTGCGGTCGTAGGCCGCGACCGCCACCAGATAACGCACGACGGCGGGTGGCATGCCGGCGCCCCCAGCTCCGATCCGAGAAGCGGCCAGGCGGGCAATGCCGGCATCGGCCTCGCCGGTGCGCCGCGCCGGCCCCTCGTCCAGCGCGTAGCCGCCGGCGCCGGCGTGGGTGTCGAGCACGAACAGCTTCTTGTCCTTGGCGGTCAGCAGGCGCAGCAGCTCGCAAAGCGCCGTGTGCTTCAGGACGTCGGCGAAGTTGCCGGCGTGATAGCCATGGCGATAGTTCATACGACGCCTATAGCATCGCCGATGGATTTGTGGGCACAGGATGTGCTTCAACCCGGGGGCAACAAGGGGGACAGAAATGGCCACGCACGAACTTCATTCCTCGCCCGAGACATGCCACTGGGGCTATTTCGACAGCCAGCTGAAACCCTCGCTGCGCATCAAGTCCGGCGACATCGCCACCATCCATTGCGTTTCGGGCTCGGCCGAAATCCTGCCCGGCGAGCCGTTCAACGTTCTGCCCGAGCATCGCGAGATCCTGGGCAAGCTGAAGCCCCATCTCGGTCGCCACATCCTGACCGGCCCGGTTTATGTCGAAGGCGCCGAGCGCGGCGATGCGCTGGCGGTCGAAGTGCTCGACATCAAGTTCCGCACCAACTGGGGCTGGAACGCCCAGCGGCCGCTGGCGGGCACCCTGCCCGAGGACTTCCCCTTCTATCGCCTGACTCACATTCCCATCGATTCCAACCGCGGCGTCGCCACCATGCCGTGGGGCCTCGAGATCGACCTGAAGCCGTTCTTCGGCATCATGGGCGTGGCGCCGCCGCCGGAATGGGGCCAGTGCAGCTCGATCGAGCCGCGCGCCTTCGGCGGCAACATCGACAACAAGCACTTCAATATCGGCACGACGGTCTACCTGCCGGTGTTCGCCGAGGGCGGCCTGTTCTCGACCGGCGACGGCCATGGCGTGCAGGGCGACGGCGAGGTCAACCTGACGGCGCTCGAGACGTCGCTCTCCGGCACCTTCCGCTTCACCGTGCGCAAGGACATGAAGCTCAACAACCCGCGCGCCGAGACCGCCACCCACTGGATCACCCACGGCTTCGACCCCGACCTCGACGACGCCGCCAAGGAAGCGCTGCGCGACATGATCCGCCTGATCACCGCCAAGACCGGTCTCGCCGCCGCCGACGCCTACATGCTGTGCAGCCTGCAGGGCGACCTGCACGTCACGCAGACCGTCGACGGCAACAAGGGCATCCACTGCATGATCGACAAGAAGCTGATCGGAGGGTGAGCTTGCGCCGCCTGCTTTGCAGTGCCCTGGTCCTGCTCGCCTGTGCGGCGGGACCGGCGCTGGCGAACGACGAGCTGGTGACGTCGGCGCGCACTAACGGCGGCGAGACCATTCCCTACATCCTGACGAGCAAGCCGGGCACGCCCGCCTACGCCGTCATCCTGATGCCGGGCGGTCCGGGGCGGGTCGGTCCCCGGATGATGGACGGCAAGCTGGTCTTCTCGGGCGGCGGCAATTTCCTGATCCGGTCGCGCGAGCTGTTCGCCGACGGTCGGTTCGTCGCCGTCTCGACCGACGCCACCTCGACGCCCGATCGCATGCTGGCGATCATCCGCGACCTCCAGGCGCGCTACGGCCAGATCGCGATCTACATCATCGGCACCAGCCGCAGCACCGAGGCCACGATGGCGCTCGCCAGGCCTCTCGACGGGTGGGTGGCGGGTTTCGTCCATACCTCGTCGATGAACGGCATCGCCGATTTCGACCCGCGCGGGCTCAGGAGCCGGCACCTCATCGTCCTTCACGTCCAGGACGCCTGCCGCGTGAGCAACCCCTCCTCGGGCACAGCGTCACATCGAAAATACGGCACCGAGCTGATCGAGATGAGCGGCGGCATATCGACCGGCAACGATTGCGAGGCTGCCGCCCATCACGGCTACAACGGCATCGAGCAAGCGACCGTCGACCGGATCAAGGCCTGGATCGCCAAGCCTTAGAGGCGATGCTAAAAAAACCAGGATTCGCATAGGGGGCTCATGAAACTCCAAGAGATCGGCAAGCAGCTGGGACTCTGGCTGGTCCTGGCGGCAATGGCCGCGCTGTCGCCGTCCAGCCCGGCCTATGCCTGGGGCGCGACCGGCCACGAATTCATAACCGGCATCGCCGCCGAATTGTTTCCCGATGAGATCCCGGCATTCCTGCGCACACCGCAGGCCGTGGAGATCATGACGCCCATCGGCCGCGAGCCCGATCGCGACAAGCACACGGGCGATCCGCACGACAGCGACCTCAATCCCATGCATTACGTTCTTCTCTCCGATGAAGGCGCCGTTGCCGGCATTCTGCCGCTGCGAGAGCTGCCGATCACACTCGACGAGTACGACGCCAAGCTTCGCGTCGGCGGCAGCAGCCAGTACAAGGCGGGCTATCTGCCCTACGCGATCGTCGTCGGCTGGCAGCAGCTCGCCAAGGATTTCGCCTACTGGCAGGCCTCGTCGATCGGCGCCAAGACGGCGATCGATCCTGCCGACCGCGCCTGGTTCGACCAGGATCGCCAGCACCGCGAGGCGCTCATCCTGCGGGATCTCGCCTACTGGAGTCACTTTCCCGGTGATGCCAGCATGCCGCTGCACACGTCGCAGCACTTCTACGGTTGGGGGCCCTATCCCAACCCGCAAGGCTATGCCACCGGCGACACGATGGAACTGTTCGTCAAGGGCACGTTCGTCCGCCGCAACATCAAGCGTGACGTCGTGAAAAGCGCCGTTCCTCCCTACGACGCGTGCGCCTGCTCGATCTGGGACCGCACCTACAAGCTGATCCTCAACAGCAACAAGCTGGTCGTGCCAATGTACGAGCTCGACAAGAAAGGCGCCTTCAAAGCAGCCGCCCCGGAAGCCATCGCCCTGGTGTCGTCGCAGCTCAGCCTCGGCGCCGCAGCGGTTCGCGACATGGTGATCGATGCCTGGAAGGCAAGCGCCGACATGGAGGTCGGCGATCCTGTCGTCAGCATGCGCGACATCCTGTCGGGCAAGCACATCCTGACCCGCGACGACCTCCACAACGACTGATCGCGATGGCGGCTAGGGTGCCGGCTCGACCCTGAGTTCGGTACCGCTGACGGCAGCCACGCGAACCCGGCTGCCCGCCACCATATCGGGACCGGTCACGGTCCAGCTTCCATCGCCCAGCTTCACCCGGCCCTGGCCACCCAGGATCGGCGTGTCGAGCACGATCGTCTTGCCGACCAGGCTGTCGCCGCGGGCGTTGAGATTGGCATCGGCAGGACGGCCCTGCTGCATGCGCTTCAAGGTCGGGCGCAGCATGACCGCCGAGGCGACCGAGACGATGGCAAACACAAGAAGCTGCAACTCGAGCGACAGGTCCGATATGACCAGCAGGAAGGCGCCGGACGCCAGCGCGCCGATGGTGAGGAACAGGAAGACCACGCCCGGCAGCAACATCTCGAACACCAGCAGCACCGCGGCGAGCGCCCACCAGTACCAGAAGATGATCTTGAAGCCGAACATGGCGCTCAGCCGCTCGGGGGAACCGAGCCGCGCGGCCGCGTCGCCTCGGCTGCCGCACCGCGCGCCTGCGCCTCCTTGGCGAGCTCACCGATGCCCGCGATCGAGGCCATGATCCCGGCCGCTTCGACCGGCAGGAAGAAGACCTTGGCGTTGGGGCTCGAGCCCATCTTGGCCAACGCCTCGACATATTTGGTGCCAAGGAAGTAGTTCGTCGCCTGCACGCCGTTGCCGGCGATCGCTTCGGCCACCACCGAAGTCGCCTTGGCCTCGGCCTGGGCCAGCCGCTCGCGCGCCTCGGCGTCGCGGAAAGCCGCCTCGCGGCGGCCCTCGGCGGTCAGGATGGCCGATTGCTTCTCGCCCTCGGCGCGCTGGATGCTCGATTCGCGCACGCCCTCGGACTCGAGGATGGTGGCGCGCTTCTCGCGCTCGGCCTTCATCTGCCGGCCCATGGCGACCACGATATCCTCGGGCGGCGCGATGTCCTTGACCTCGATGCGCAGCACCTTGACGCCCCACGGGCCGGTGGCCTGGTCGATCACCGCCAGCAGCGTGTTGTTGATGTCGTTGCGCTTCGACAGCGCCTCGTCGAGCGCCATGTTGCCCATGACGCTCCTGATGTTGGTCAGCGCCAGGTTGGTGATGGCGAGATGAAGGTTTTGCACCTCATAGGCCGCGCGCGCCGCGTCGATCACCTGGTAGAAGGCGACGGCATCGACCTGGACGCTGGCGTTGTCCTTGGTGATGACTTTCTGCGGCGGAATGTCGAGGACGTTCTCCTGCATGTTGATCTTGCGGCCGATCGTATCCATGAAGGGCACGATGAGATGCAGCCCCGGCGGCAGGGTGCGCGTGTAGCGGCCGAACCGTTCGATGGTCCAGTTGCTGCCCTGCGACACCGTCTTTACGCCTGCGAACACCAGCACCAGCGCCACGACGACCAACAAGATGACGAAGATCAGAGCACCCGACATTGTCTACGTCCCCCCAGGCTTCGCAGACACCGTAGCGTATAGCGATGCGCCGAGCTATCGCGTCGCTAAGAGACGGCGGCGGCCCATGCGGGAGGTTTGGTCTCGGAAGGCTTCACCGGCGCGGAAGCAAATCTCGTGTCGGCCGCCAGCCAGCGGTCGAGAAAGCCGTCGATCCAGCGGTCGAGCGGCGGGTCGTAGAGCGGATGCATGGAGAGGTGCACGCCGCGTTGCTGGGCGCCGGGAAGTTTCAAACGCTCGGCGGCTTTCATCGTCCAGATCTGTTTCATCTCCAGAGTGACCTCGGGATGGAACTGGAAGCCGAAGGCGTTCTTGCCGTGTCGAAAGGCCTGGACGGGATAGGTCTCGTTGGTCGCCAGCAGCTCGCAGCACTCGGGGATCCGCATGCCCTCGCGATGCCACTGGTAGACCTTCATCGGCGCCTTGAACCATTCGCGGCCGGCAGCCGTCGGTTCGATGTCGACGTAGCCCACTTCGACCTTGCCGTCGGGATGAGGACCGACCCGGCCGCCGGCGGCCCGCGTCAGCAACTGCGCGCCCAGGCACAGGCCGAGAAAGGGAACGCCCGCCTCGACGACCTTGGGAATCCACTCGAGCTCGCACTTGATGCCGGCCAGGGTGCCGCAATCGTTGGCCGACATCGGGCCGCCGAAGATCACCACGCCGGCATAGTCCGACATGTCGTCGGGCAGGTTGCAGCCGAGATTGGGACAAAGGCGATGGAGCTCGTAACCGCGCTTTTCGAGGAGGGCGCCGACCCGACCGGGTCGCGAATGCTCCTGGTGCACGACGATTGCTATCTTCTTGGGGGCAATCTTTTTGGGCTTGTCAGCCGGTACCGTCATGGATTTGCAAGATACGCGTCGCTTATGGCAACGACAAGGCGAACCGACCGCGGAGAGACGAAATGGCGCGCCAGCTCGACTTCTACTTCGATTGCTCAAGCCCCTGGACCTACCTCGCCTTCCACGCCGTCCAGCCGCTGGCGGCCGAACTCGGCGCGGAAATTGCGTGGAAGCCCATCCTGGTCGGCGGCGTGTTCAACGCCGTCAACCAGACGGTCTACGACAGCCGCGCCAAGCCCAACCCGCTGAAGCAGGCCTACATGCTGAAGGACCTCGACGATTGGGCGCGGCTCTACGGCCTGCGGATCGTCTTTCCGCCCAAGGTCTTTCCGGTGAACAGCGTCAAATGCATGCGCGGCGCCTTCGCCGCACTCGACGAGGGCAAGCTCGTGCCCTACGCCACCGCCGCCTTCGAAGCCTATTGGGGCGATGACCGCGACCTCGCGCGCGAGGAGGTGCTGGCCGACATCGCCCAGCGCGCCGGCCTGGATCGCCAGCGGTTCTTCGCCGACATCGAAACCGACTCCTGCAAGGCGCGACTGCGCGCCAACACCGACGAGCTGATCGCGCGCGGCGGCTTCGGCAGCCCGACGATGTTCGTCGGCAATTCGATGTTCTTCGGCAACGACCGACTGCCGCTGGTGCGCGCGGCGTTGGAGGGCTGAATGCGTGCGCGCATTCCGCTCAGCGCCCTCTCCGCCCGCGATAGCGGGGGGAGAGGGAGGGGCCCATCGCCAAGCGATGGGAGGGTGAGGGCTTTTCCGGTGGCACACACCCTCACCCGGCCGCCGCTGTCGCGGCGTCCACCCTCTCCCCCTGTTAATCAAGACTGGGCAGGAGAGGGGTTACGGCTTACAGCCCCTTCAGCATCGCGTCGGCGCTGGACACCTCGAACTGGCCCGCCTTCTCGATATTGAGCTGCTTCACGACGCCATTGTCGACCAGCATCGAATAGCGCTGCGAGCGCTTG
>Ga0137412_10005365_pt1 | contig 10240 bp, 5 predicted proteins | sample CZODoug2_1_16fun_FD_122160 | JGI IMG/M metagenome (GOLD analysis project Ga0137412, IMG submission 122160) | Vadose zone soil fungal communities from Angelo Coast Range Reserve, California, USA - CZODoug2_1_16fungal (Hybrid Assembly) | ecosystem: Environmental > Terrestrial > Soil > Vadose zone... | reverse complement strand
GCAAGGGATTCTGGGAGCTGTTCATTCCGGGCGTCCGCGCCGGCGCCAGATACAAATACGAGATCGTGAGCCAGGACGGCGAGCTGCTGCCGCTCAAGGCGGACCCCGTCGCATTCGCCGGCGAGCTGCGGCCGAGCACGGCCTCGATCGTCGTCGACATGGTGGCGCTGCCGCGGCCGGCGCCCGCGCCCGCCGACGCCAATGCGTTGGCGGCGCCGATCTCGATCTACGAGGTGCATCTCGGATCGTGGCGGCGCAAGCCCGAAGAGGGCAACCGCTGGCTCAGCTACCGCGAGCTCGCCGAGATGCTGCCGGCCTATGTGCGCGACCTCGGCTTCACCCATGTGGAGTTTCTTCCCGTCAGCGAGCACCCGTTCGACGGCTCATGGGGCTACCAGCCGCTCGGCCTGTTTGCGCCGACCAGCCGCTTCGGATCGCCCGCCGATTTCGCCCACCTGGTGGACGCGTTCCACCGCGAAGGCATCTCGGTCATTCTCGATTGGGTGCCCGGGCATTTTCCCGACGATCCCCACGGGATCGGCCGGTTCAACGGCACGGCGCTTTACGAGCATGCCAATCCCAACCAGGGCCGGCATCTCGACTGGGACACGTTGATCTATAATTTCGGGCGCGCCGAGGTGGCGAATTTCCTGCTCGCCAACGGGCTGTTCTGGCTCGACCGCTACGGCATCGACGGCCTGCGCGTCGACGCCGTGGCATCCATGCTGTATCTCGATTACAGCCGGCCGGCCGGCGCCTGGATTCCGAACAAGCACGGCGGACGCGAGAATCTCGAAGCCACCGCCTTCCTGCGCCGGCTCAACACCGAGGTGTTCGGACAGTTTCCGCGCGCCACCACGATCGCCGAGGAGTCGACTGCCTGGCCGATGGTGTCGCGCCCCGTCACCTGGGGCGGGCTCGGCTTCGGCTACAAATGGAACATGGGGTGGATGCACGACACGCTCGATTACATCGGCAAGGATCCGATCCACCGCAAGCATCATCACGGGCAGATCCTGTTCGGCCTGCATTACGCCTTCTCGGAGAACTTCATCCTGCCGCTGTCGCACGACGAGGTCGTGCATGGAAAGCGTTCGATTTTCGGCCGCATGCCGGGAGATCCGTGGCAGCGCTTCGCCAACCTGCGGGCCTATTACGCCTTCATGTACGGGCACCCGGGAAAGAAGCTCCTGTTCATGGGCAACGAGATCGCGCAGGAGCAGGAATGGAGCCACGAACGCTCGCTCGACTGGCATCTGCTGGAGCGCGCGCGCAACGCCGGCATCCAGGCCCTTGTGCGCGATCTCAATCGTCTCTATCGCTCGCTGCCGGCCCTGCACGAGCTCGACTGCGAGGATGCCGGCTTCGAATGGGTGGTCAGCAATGACGCGGATCGCAGCGTCTTCGCCTGGATGCGCCAGGGCAAAGAGCCGCGGTCGCGCTGTCTTGTCGTCGTCAATTTCACGCCCCAAGTCCACACCGATTACCGGATCAAGGTGCCCTTCGTCGGCACCTGGCGCGAGGTTCTCAATACCGATGCGACCGTCTACGGCGGCAGCGGCGTGGGGAACGGCGGATCGGTCAACACGTTGAACAAAGGGCCTATTCCCGAGGTCAGTCTTGTCATCCCTCCTCTCGCGGCGATTTTCCTGGTTCCCGAGGTCTAGCAAGGGCATTTCGGCGGGCGCGCCGCATCCTCTGGGCGCGACATGGGATGGGCGGGGCACGAACTTCGCCCTGTTCTCCGCCAATGCCGAAAAGGTGGAATTGTGCCTGTTCGACTCGCAGGGCCGGCGCGAGGCCCGGCGCATCGCGCTGCCCGAACGCACCGACGACGTATGGCACGGCTATTTCCCCGAAGTGGAGCCCGGCGCGCTCTATGGTTATCGGGTCCACGGCCCCTACGAGCCCGAGCGCGGATTCCGTTTCAACCCCCACAAGCTTCTGCTCGATCCCTATGCCAAGTCGCTCGCCGGCCGCGTGGTGTGGAGCGACGCACATTTCGGCTATCGCACCGGCAGCGCGCGCGCCGATCTCTCGTTGGATCGCCGCGACAATGCGCGCGGCATGCCGAAGGCGGTCGTGATCGACGAAGCCTCGATGTCGCCGCGCGGGCCGCAGATGCAGACGCCGTGGCAGGACACGATCGTCTACGAAGCCCATGTCAAAGGCCTGACAAAGCTGCGCGAGGATGTGCCCCCGCAATGGCGCGGCACCTATCGCGGATTGAGCTCGGGCCCGGTCATCGATCACCTCCGGCGCCTCGGCGTCACCGCGATCGAGCTTCTGCCGGTGCACGCCTTCGTGGACGACCGCCATCTGGTCGAGCGGCATCTCAACAATTATTGGGGCTACAACACGCTCGGCTTTTTCACGCCCGAACCCCGCTACGCCGCCGAGAACGCGCTGGCCGAATTCCGCGCGACGGTGTCGCGGCTGCACGACGCCGATATCGAGGTCATCCTCGACGTCGTCTACAACCATACGGCGGAGGGCAACCATCTCGGCCCGACGCTGAGCTTCCGCGGCATCGACAACACTTCCTATTATCGCCTGATGCCCGACAAGCCGCGCTTCTATGACGACGTCACCGGCACCGGGAATGCGCTCAATCTCTCGCATCCGCGCGTGTCGCAAATGGTCATGGACTCGCTGCGCTATTGGGTCGAGGCCTTCCACATCGACGGCTTCCGCTTCGATCTCGCCACCACGCTCGGCCGCGGCGCGAACGGCTTCGATCCCAATGCGCCGTTTCTGGCGGCGGTGCGCCAGGATCCGGTGCTGGCCGGCGTCAAGCTGATCGCGGAGCCGTGGGATGTCGGTCTGGGCGGCTACCAGGTCGGCCATTTTCCGCCCGGCTGGTCGGAATGGAACGACCGCTACCGCCAGACAATGCGGCGCTATTGGGCCGGCGAAGGAAACCTTATCGGCGACGTCAGCGGCCGCATGACGGCCTCCGCCGATCTTTTCAACCACGACCGCCGCAGCCCGCTCGCATCGATCAATCACGTCACCGTGCATGACGGCTTCACGCTCGCCGACCTGGTGAGCTATGCCGCCAAGCACAACGAGGCCAACGGCGAGGACAACCGCGACGGCGCCGACGACAACGTCAGCACCAATTGCGGCCACGAGGGGCCGACCGACGATCCCGCGATCCTGAGCCTGCGCCGCCAGTTGCGGCGAAACCAGCTCGCCTGCCTGATGCTGGCGCAGGGCGTTCCCCTGTTGTTGGCGGGCGACGAGGCCGGCAACAGCCAGGCCGGCAACAACAACGCCTATTGCCAGGACAACGAGACCGGCTGGGTCGACTGGTCCGGTCTCGCGCGCGAGGGCGAGAACATGACCGGCCTGATCGCCCGGCTCAGCGAGATCCGGCGCCGTTTCCCGCAGATCCGCACCGGCCGCTGGCTCGAAGGCCGCCGGCCCGACGGCTCCTATGGGGTGCTGTGGCTGACGCCGGAGGGCGCCGACATGGCCGAGGAGGACTGGAATTTCCCGGAGGGACGGTTTCTCTCCTATGTGCTGGCGCCGACCGAGCCCGGCGGCGAGCCGGTCTTCATCGTCCTCAACGCCACGCCCGAGCCGATCGCCCTCAAGCTTCCGATCTTGCCGGAATATTCGCGCTGGACCTGCCTGCTCGATACCGCGGTCGAGACCGCCGAACCGGAAGCCTTCGCGTCCGGCGCCGACATGAAAGCGCCGCCGCGCTCGGTGCTGGCCTTCGCCGGTGCCGCATGACCCGGCATGGCCCCTTGGTCGGCCCCGCCGGCACGACCTTTCGGCTATGGGCTCCGGCGGCGAAAACCGTCGAGCTCGTGGTCGACCGGCCGTTGCCGATGCCATCGGAGGCGCCGGGCTGGTACGCGCTCACGCTTCCCGCTGCGCGCGCCGGCACCCGCTACAAATTCCGCATCGATGGCGAGATCGACGTGCCCGATCCGGCCTCCAGCTTTCAGCCCGCAGACGTCGGCGGCCCGAGCGAGGTGATCGACCACGGCGCCTATGAATGGCGCAGCCCGGATTGGCGCGGGCGCCCGTGGAACGACGCCGCCATCCTCGAGCTGCATGTCGGGACCTTCACGCCGGAAGGAACCTTCCGCGCCGCGATCGACAAGCTCGACCACGTGGCGCAGGCCGGCTTCACCGCCATCGAGCTCATGCCGGTCGCCGATTTCGCGGGATCGCGCAACTGGGGCTATGACGGCGTGCTGCTCTATGCGCCGGACAGCGCCTATGGACGGCCCGACGATCTGCGCGCGCTCGTCGACGCCGCGCACCGGCGCGGCCTCATGGTGCTGCTCGACGTCGTCTACAACCACTTCGGGCCCGAGGGAAATTATCTCGGCCGCTACGCGCCGCAATTCTTCACCGCGGGCGCCACGCCCTGGGGCCAGGCCATCGACTATCGGCGCGCCGAAGTGCGCGCCTATGCGATCGGGAACGCGCTGCATTGGCTGCGGCATTATCGCTTCGACGGTCTGCGGCTCGACGCCGTTCACGCCATCGTGGAGCGCGGCGAGCCGGACCTGCTCGACGAGCTGAGCCGCGCCGCCGGGGAGTTCGCCACCGAGACCAGACGTACCGTCCACCTCGTGCTCGAGAACGACGATAACAACGCGCACCTGCTCGATCCCCGCACCGATCCGCCGCGCGGACGCTATCGCGCGCAGTGGAACGACGATTACCATCACGCCTGGCACGTGCTGCTGACGGGCGAGACCCACGGCTATTACGGCGATTACGCCCAGGAGCCGCTCGACCGCATCGTGCGGGCGCTTTCTTCCGGCTTTGCGTATCAGGGCGAGCCGTCCGCGCATCGCGACGGCAAGCCGCGCGGCGAGCCGAGCGCGGGGCTGCCGCCGACCGCCTTCGTCGATTTTCTGCAGAACCACGATCAGATCGGCAACCGGGCGCTCGGCGACCGCCTCGAGTCGCAGGTCGGCGTCCCGGCCATGGAAGCCGCCCTCGCCGTCATGCTGCTCGCCCCGCAGCCGCCGCTGATGTTCATGGGCGAGGAATGGGGCTCGCTGCGGCCATTCCCGTTTTTCTGCGACTTCAAGGGCGCGCTCGCCGACGCGGTGCGCAAGGGACGCCGCGAGGAGTTCAAGAGCGCCTATCAGAAGCTCGGCGACGATATCCCCGATCCGCTCGACGAGCGGACCTTCCGTTCCGCCACGCTGGACTGGGAGGAATGCGGCCGCGAGGCGGGACGCCGGCGCCTCGGCCTGGTGCGCGAGCTGCTCGCCTTGCGGCATGACCGCGTGGTCCCGCTGCTCGCCGATCTCGGCTTCGATGGCGGGACTTGCCGCGGGACGGTCATCACGGCGGCGTGGCGGACGCCGGATGGCCGCCGGCTGCTGCTGCTCGCCAATCTGTCGGACGCGGCGGCGCCGCGCCGCGCCGACCACCGCGGCGGCGCGCCGCTCTGGGGCGGCGAGCCCGCCGCGACCTTGCCGCCATGGTCCGTGTTCTGGAGCCTCGCGGCGCCAGGACGGCGCCCGCCATGACGCCGCCTGCCATTCCGACGGCGACCTACCGGTTGCAGCTGACGGCCCGCTTCGGCTTCGATGACGCCGCAAAAGTCGTGCCCTACCTCAAGGCGCTCGGCATCACGCATGTCTATGCGTCGCCGATCCTGCAGGCGCATGCCGGCAGCACCCATGGCTACGATGTGACCGATCCGACCAGGCTCAACCCCGAGCTCGGCGGCGACGACGCCTTCGCGCGGCTGAACGCGGCCCTGCAGGCGGCGGGGCTGGGCCTCGTCGTCGATTTCGTGCCCAACCATATGAGCGTCCATTACGCCGACAATCCGTGGTGGCTCGATGTCCTGGAGTGGGGCCAAGCATCGCCCCATGCGGTTTCGTTCGACATCGACTGGCACGCCCTGCCCGGCCGCCCCCGCGTGCTCGTCCCCATCCTCGGCCGCCCCTATGGCGAGGCGCTCGCGGCCGGCGAGATCAAGCTTCGCTATGACCCGGCAGACGGCAGCTTCTCGGCCTGGTATTTCGAGCATCGCCTGCCCGTCGCCCCGGCGAGCTACCGCGCCATCCTGCGGACCGCCGTCGCGGCCCGTGGCGCACGCGAAGGCGCCGGCCGCGCGATTTTCGACCTGGTGGGCGCGCAGAGCGGCCGCCCGACCCGCGGCGAGGCCGCCGCCTTCAAGGGCGCGCTCGCCGCCATCCCGGGCGCGGCCGACGTCATCGCGGCCGGCCTCGCGGCTTATAATCCGGCGCACCCGAACGGAACGCGGGCGCTGCATCGCCTGCTCGAGCGCCAGGCCTACCGTCTCGCGCATTGGCGGCTCGCCAACCGCCGGATCAATTACCGGCGGTTTTTCGACATCAATACGCTGGCGGGGTTGCGCATCGAGGACCCCGGCACTTTCGAGAGGCTTCACGCCCGCATGGCGACGCTCATCGCGGGCGGCGTCGTGACGGGCCTGCGGCTCGATCACATCGACGGGTTGTCGGATCCGGCGGGGTATTGTGCCCGCCTGCATGAACTCGTGGCGCGGCTGCGGCCGGACGCCCGCGCGCCATTCTATGTCCTGATCGAAAAGATCCTCGGCGAGAACGAACGCCTGCCCGCCTTCGAGAATGTGGCCGGCACGACCGGCTATGAGTGGCTCAACGTGATCTCCCATGTGCTGGCCGACGCGCGCGGGCTGCCGGCCCTCGATCGCCTGTGGGGCGAAATCGGCGACGCGCGCGCGTTCACCGCCGTCGTCGCGCAGGCGAAGCGCGACACCATGGGGTCCCTTCTGGCCAGCGAGTTCCAGGCGCTCTGCCGGATGCTGGAGCGGATCGCGGCCGGTCATCCGGCGACGCGCGATTATGATGCGGAGCGGCTGCGCGCGGTTTTCACCGGCTTCGTGATCCATTTCCCCGTCTATCGCACCTACGTGACCGCGGCCGGGGCAAGCGCCGCCGACCGCGCCATGATCGACGGCACCATCGCGGCGGCGCGCCGGCAGGCCGATGCCACCGATGGCGAGGTCTTCGATTTCCTGCGCGGCGTCCTGACGCTCGATCTCGTCGCCCCCGGCCGCACCGGCTACAGCCGGACGCGGGTCACGCGCTTCGTCCGCAAGGTCCAGCAATTCACCGGTCCCATGATGGCGAAGTCGCTGGAGGATACCGCCTTCTACCGCTTCCACCGGCTGCTCGCCTTCAACGAGGTGGGCGGCAGCCCGGCGGCCGACGGCCTCGCCGTGCCGGCATTCCACCGCCTCATGCAAGAGCGCATCGAGACGCAACCGCATGGCCTCACCGCGACCGCGACGCACGATACCAAGCGCGGCGAGGATGCCCGCGCGCGCCTGCTGGCGTTGAGCGAAATTCCCGAGGAATGGGCGGCCGGGGTCGCGCAATGGCGATCCGCCAATGCGGGTCTCATCAGGCAGGCGGGTGGGCGCCGCGTCCCGTCCGTCGCGCACGAATACATGCTCTACCAGGCGCTGCTCGGCGCGTGGCCGCCGGACCCCGACAGCGATCTCGCGGCGCGCCTGGGGGCCTACGCCCTCAAGGCCGCCCGCGAGGGCAAGCAGGATACGAGCTGGCTCGATCCCGACGAAGCCTACGAGAAAGGGCTGACCGGCTTCATCGCCGACACGTTGAAGAACAAGGCCTTCGTCGAGGGCTTCGACCCGCTGGCCCGGCGCGTCGCCCTCCTGGGCGCGCTCAACTCCCTGACCCAGATCGCGCTCAAGATCGCGATGCCGGGCGTGCCCGATTTCTACCAGGGATCCGAATTGTGGGACCTGTCCTTCGTCGATCCGGACAACCGCCGTCCCGTCGATTTCGCGGCGCGCGCTTCAGCGCTCGCCGCCGACCCCGACGCGCGCACTCTGGCGGAGAGTTGGCGCGACGGCCGCATCAAGTTCGCGCTCATTAGGCGGCTGCTCGCCTGGCGGCGCTCGCTCGCCGATGTATTCGCGCACGGAGACTATCGGCCGCTGGGGGTCGAGGGACCGCATCGCGATCACGTCATCGCCTTCGCCCGCACCTGGCGCAACGACGCCGCCATTCTGGTCGCGGGCCGGCATTTCGCGCCGCTGACCGGGGGCGGCCGGCACTGGCCGCGCGCGGACGCCTGGCAGGGTCACGTCGTGCTGGATGGGTTTTCAGTCGTCGACCCGCCTGACCGGGGTGGCGAGCCCGGGCGGGTGGCGCTGTCGCAGGCCTTGGCGAATGTGCCGGTGGCGGCCCTGCGGGCCACGCTCAACCCCTGAGGCCGCAGAGGGACAGGCCGTCCGGGATCACGGCCGGACGGCCCGGCGGACGTTGTGCCGACTCAACGGCCGGTTCCCTCCCTCCGCTACACCATGTTTTGCCGTCCGATTCGCGCAATCGCAATGGCTTGACGGCGAATCAATCATCTGAATCGAAGCATTCGGGTGTGATTCGATCCGATGGGATCCCGCTTCGCCGACGAAGATGCGCTATTCCGCGTCCTTGCCGCGATTGACGAAGCTCGCATTCCCGAGCCCGGTGCCGATGGTGAGGATGCCCCACCGTTTCACGTCCTGCATGAACGGCACCTCGCTCAAGCCCTGAACCACTGCGTCATTGTGGAGCAGAACGGTGGTGTCGTGCTTGTTGATCGTGGGGATCGCCTCGCGCAGCGCCGTCGGCAGATGGAAACCCTTGCTCGTCCAATTGCCGGGAAGATTCTGCACGCCGCGCGCGATCGATCCATCCTCCTCGATCATGCCGGGGCAGCCGATCCCGATGAAAGGCGCCAGACGCAGCTCCTCTTTGTCGGCGGCGCCGATGAGCTTGTCGAGCATCTTGGCGAGCCGTTCCACCGCCTCGTCGCGCTTGGGCTTGTCGTCGGCATGGCGCCACAGCTCGAACTTCTTCACTTCCGCTTTCGACAGGTCGGCCGCGCGCTTGAGGTTGAGCGCCACGATCCCGGCGCGCATGTTGGTGCCGCCGATGTCGACGGCGAGGATCGCGTCAAAGCCTTTGAACATCCACGACGGGGCGAGGTGCACGGCGCCGATCAATCCGGCCTCGTGCGGAACGTGATGGATCGGCTGAATGCCGATGTCCATATCCTGGGCTTTCAGGATCACGCTGGTGCGGCCGATCGCGAGCTCGCCGACGCGGGCTTCCAGGAATCCCCCGCCGATCGCGAGACGTTCGACGCCCCGCCAGCTCTTCAGCTTGACGAATTGGGAAATCACCAGGGCGAGCTCCTGGGCGAATTCCTCGATCGCGCCGTGCAGCACGCCCGCCGCCTCCGGGTCGCCCTCCTTGAGAAGGGTATCGAGAGTCTTCTTGCTGATCTCCTCGGTCGGCTCGTCGCCGAAAGGATCCTCGCCATGTTTGCGCAGGACTTTGCGCCAATTTTCCAGCATGGCGCGAAACGCGCTTTTGTTGGCGTTGTCGCCGAGAAATCCCTCGTCGCCGCGCAGCTCAAGGCTATAGCTCGCGACCTCGACCGCCGGCAGCCGCTTGGCGCCATGGGCCCCGATCGTCGGGCTGATCGTCGATGTATCCGCCATGAAGGCTCCCTCTGTGCCGCGCCGTTAGACAACCGGGAAACGCCCGGAAGGTTTCATGCGGCCTTTTTGGGCGCCCTGCCGCCGGCCGCATCACCTCGAGCCAAGCTCGCATTGGCTCCAATAAGTCCGCGCGTGGAACGTTGCGGGCGCTATTTCGTTAGAATTCTCGCAGGGCGGCGCATTCCGGTGGAGCAATGGCAATGCAGATCGAGGCGCTCAAGCGGGTGCAGCTGCCGGTCCTCAGTCATCGCGGACGATGGCTCATCTGTTTTCGCGGCAAACGCGCCGAATTCATCGATCGCGCGTCGGCGCTGCGCGAGGCCGTCGAGCAGGCTTATCAGTGCAGCAAGAACGGATCGCCCACGGAGGTGATCTGCGTCGACGACAATCTCAATAGCGAGGTCGTGTGGACCTACGGAATCGATCCGGACCCTCCGGCCGCCGCCCGCCGCGAGGCCGCCAGATTCCACAACGGCGCGCGGGGACCCCAAGCGCTGCCACCCGCAAGCCGGGCGATGCAGGCTGCCCGCTCGCGCAGCGCCGGCCGAAAATCCAAGGAGAATCGCCGGGCCGGGTGACGCTGCGCGCCGGTTCACACTCGGCTCACCCAGCCTTGCGCCGGCTTCTCGGCTTCCGCTTCGGGGCAAGCTTGTGGATCGTGGCCGTCGCGCCGGCGCTTTGTCGCAGTGCCGACTTGAGATCGGTCGGGCGGTGATGCTTGCGCAG
>Ga0137412_10005364_pt1 | contig 10241 bp, 4 predicted proteins | sample CZODoug2_1_16fun_FD_122160 | JGI IMG/M metagenome (GOLD analysis project Ga0137412, IMG submission 122160) | Vadose zone soil fungal communities from Angelo Coast Range Reserve, California, USA - CZODoug2_1_16fungal (Hybrid Assembly) | ecosystem: Environmental > Terrestrial > Soil > Vadose zone... | reverse complement strand
GGAAACCCCTCCTGGAGTGGACCCCTTGGGTGAGACAGCAAAACTGCGGACAGGTTGGTCATCCGCTTGTGAGTTGCAGGCCAGGCATGGCCTGGGCGATGGCGGCGCGTCTTTCCCGGCTGAATCGGCAAAAGGGTAGCGGAAAGTGCGGAAACCCCCTCGGATGCCGATGGAATCGGTGTATCGGCAGCGCCGGCGCCGGTGCTTTTGGACTAGCGGAAAGGTGCGGAAACCTCCTGCGCCCGCGCCGCCGGACACAGAGCGGCGTTCAGCGCAAGCATCACGACGCTGAAAATCGTCGCAACAATCGAAGTCTTGCCAAGAGCCTTGTAGTTGCGCACAAATCTTCCTACGCGGGTCCAACGAGCAACATTGTGATCACGCTACGGATTTTACTGCAGCGTCATCTGATTGAGGAACACCCACCCCCGTGGACGGCGCAGCGATGCTGCCATACCGGCTGGAAATCATGCGCCAGATCAGCCACCGTGACCTAGCGCCGGCCATCGGGATCCGGGATTCTGACGAATCCCGGATCCCGAACCCCGAATCCCTACTCTTTCATTGCCTTGGGACGCATGTTCGAGGAGAGAATCCGTTTTCTCAGCCGGATGCTGACCGGCGTCACCTCGACGAGCTCGTCGTCGTTGATGAACTCGATCGCCTGCTCGAGGCCGAGCCGGCGCGGCGGGATGAGGCGAATGGCTTCGTCGGCGCTCGACGCGCGCATGTTGGTCTGTTTTTTTTCTTTCGTGATGTTTACGTCCATGTCCGAGTCGCGCGCGTTTTCTCCCACAATCATGCCTTCATACACTTCCTCGACGGGGCCGACGAACAGCTCGCCGCGCTCCTGTATATTCCACAACGCAAACGCAGTCGTGAATCCCGCGCGATCGGCCACCAGCGCGCCGGTCGGCCGCGAAGCCATTTCGCCGCCGTACTCGGTCCAGCCCTCAAACAACGCGTGAAGCAGCGCGGTGCCGCGCGTATCGGTGAGCAACTGTCCGCGCAGGCCGATCAGCCCGCGGGAGGGGACGGTGAACTCCATTCGCACCCAGCCCGAGCCGTGATTGACCATCTTGCCGAGTTCGCCGCGGCGGCGTCCGAGCGACTCCATCACCACGCCCACAAACGATTCCGGACAATCGACGACCAGGCGCTCGAGCGGCTCCAGTTTCCTGCCATTTTCCTCGCGCACGACGATTTCCGGCTTGCCGACCATTAATTCGTAGCCTTCGCGGCGCATCGTTTCGATCAGGATGGCGAGTTGCAATTCGCCGCGCGCCAGCACACGAAACACGTCCGTCGTGTCCGAGTCCGTGATGCGCAGCGAAACGTTGGTGAGCAATTCCTTCTGCAAACGCGCGCGAAGGTCGCGCGAGGTTACCCACTGGCCTTCGCGTCCGGCAAGCGGGCTGTTATTTATCGTGAAATTCATCGCCAGCGTCGGTTCGTCTATGACGAGCGGTTCGAGCGGCATAGGATTCGCGATGTCGGTGAGGCTTTCCCCGATCTGAATGCCTTCAACGCCGGCGACAGCGACGAGGTCGCCGCACGGAACTGCTTCCGCTTCGTCACGCTCCAGGCCGCGAAACGTATACAGCTTGGTGATGCGCGTAGGCTCGATTGCGCCCGAGCGTTTCGCGATGCCCACGTCGGCGCCGCGGCGCAGAGTGCCGTTGAAGACCCGGCCGATGGCGATGCGGCCGAGAAAATCGCTGTAGTCCAGGTTCATGACCTGCGCTTGCAGCACGCCGTTCGGATCGCCCTTGGGTTCGGGGATGGCGGAAACGATGGTTTCAAACAGCGGCTGGAGATTGGTCGAGGAGTCGCCAATCTTGCGGTGCGCGACGCCGGTCTTCGCGTTCGTGTAGAGAACAGGAAAATCAAGCTGGTCCTCGGTGGCTTCAAGGTCGATGAACAGGTCGTAGATTTCGTCGAGCACGACTGCCACGCGCGCGTCGGAGCGGTCAATCTTGTTGAGCACGATGATGGGGAGCAGTTTTGCCTGCAGCGCTTTCTGCAGGACGTAGCGCGTCTGCGGCAACGGACCTTCGCTCGCGTCCACCAGGAGGAGCACGCCGTCCACCATTTTCAGCGCGCGCTCGACTTCCCCGCCGAAGTCGCTGTGGCCGGGCGTATCCACAATGTTGATTTTCGTGTCGTGATAGAACAGCGCTGTGTTTTTCGCCAGGATGGTGATGCCGCGCTCGCGCTCGAGGTCATTCGAGTCCATCACGCGCGTCATGACGATCTGATTGTCGCGGAAGACGCCGCTCTGGTGCAGCATGGCGTCCACCAGCGTGGTCTTGCCGTGGTCCACGTGGGCGATGATGGCGATATTGCGAATTTGTGGCATGAAATCCTAGCTTTCTCTTCGATTGTCGGTCGGCGCGCCGCTGGATACAAAAATGGCTGCAAGTGCGACCTTGCAGCCCCCACGCTCAATTGCAAGAGGAATTACAAGTGCCTTCGACCCTTCAAGAGTATCATACGACTCCGCAATGCGTCACCGTCGGTGTGCAGGCGGATAGACACATTCCAGATGTCTGCACGCCGCGTTTGAAAAGCTCCCGGGGTAGAATTAATTGAGGAGTAGGGAAGGTGATCGTGCACAAATCAGCGAAATTCGCGGTCGTGCTGGCGCTACTGTTCGCTGTCGCATGGGCCGCGACGGCACAAACTGACTGGTCCACCCCCGACACTGGTGCGGTCGGCAAATTCGAAGAGGAAGGCCTCCAGCACTCGCACGTCATGGAGGTCATGAGCTACCTGTCGGATGTGTACGGTCCGCGGCTGACGAATTCCCCGAACATCCGCGAAGCCGGTGATTACGCGGTGAAAACGCTTGGCTCCTGGGGTCTGACGAACGTTCACGAGGAGCCGTGGGGACCATTTGGCCGGGGCTGGTCGAACGAGGTATTCGAAGCCAACGAGATTGCGCCGCGGCATTTTCCGCTGATCGCGTATCCGAAAGCGTGGACGTCCGGAACCGGCGGATCGATCAGGGCGGAAGCGGTGTACGCGAAAATTGAAAAAGACGAGGATTTCGAGGCGTTTCACGGAAAACTCAAGGGCAAGTTTGTGATGACAGCGCCCCTACGCGCGGTCGAAGCGCAATTTGATGCGCCCGGCCATCGCTACACAGACCAGGAACTGGCAGACCTCGCGCAACCGCGGGCCCCCCAGCCTCCTCCCGACCCCGCCGTCCGGACTCGCTTCCTTGCGCAGCAGCAATTCAACCAGAAACTTCTGAAATTCCTGACGGATGAAGGCGCGGCGGCATGGCTGGAACCTTCGCCACATGATGGCGGGACGATCACGGTGATGGGCGGCGGCTCCCGAGATCTGAAGGACGCCCTCGTGCTGCCCCGCATCGCCGTGGCGATCGAACAATACGGACGCATTTTCCGGACACTCGAAAAGCACATCCCGGTGACGCTCGCCGTCAACATCATCAACAAGTTCTACGACGAAAATCTCGATTCGTTCAATGTTGTCGCGGAAATTCCCGGCATGGACAAAGCGGAGGAAGTGGTGATGCTCGGCGCGCACTTCGATTCCTGGGATAGCGGCACGGGCGCCACGGATAACGCCGCCGGCTCCGCCGTCACGATGGAAGTAATGCGCATCCTGAAGGTGTCCGGCCTGAAGATGCGCCGCACGGTGCGGTTTGCGCTGTGGACGGGCGAGGAGGAGGGTCTGCTCGGCTCGCGCGCGTACGTCAAAGAGCATTTTGGAGACCGGCAGAGTATGGAACTCAAGCCCGATCACGCGAAAGTTTCAGCTTATTTCAACGTGGATAATGGCACGGGTAAAATTCGCGGCGTCTATTTGCAGGGCAACGAGGCGGTTCGGCCCGTCTTCGAAAAATGGATGGAGCCTTTCAAATCCATGGGCATGACCACGCTATCCGCTCGCGGTACCGGCGGCACCGACCACGTCTCTTTTGATGAGGTCGGCTTGCCGGGGTTTCAATTTATCCAGGACCCCATCGAATACGATTCGCGGACGCATCACACCAACATGGATGTTTACGAGCGGATTCAGGAGGCGGATCTGAAACAGATGGCCGTCATCGTCGCTTCGTTCGTGTATATGACTGCCAATGCGAACGAACTGCTTCCTCGCAAACCTTTGCCCAAAAAGTAGCCCCCGAAGTCCCGCCTCTTACTTGTTCTTGCTGAGCCGCCGGTAATAGTCCGCTACGGAATCCTCATAGCCTGCCGGAACCGTTCGGGTATTGCCGCTGCGCACCTGGCCGGATTGTTTATCTTCCAACTGGCGCCGCAACTGCAGCTCGAGCTTGTCCACGTCGGCGAGCACCTGCGAGTGGAGCTGCTCGACGAGGGCGGGGTTGCCGGGGAAACGGCTTGGATCCAGACGCTGCATCTGGCGAATCAGTTCCTGAACTTGGCGCGCCATGTCAGGGTCTTCCTGGACGGCCTGGCGAAGCTGGTTTAGGTCCCTCATGCTGTCATCGTAAGCGCGCTGGGGCGGAATGGGAGAGTGATCGGGCTGTACTGGAGGGCCCCCGCGGGGTGTGTTATTGCCTGTATCAAAATTGTCGTACACGCTGCCGACACGTCCGCCGCCAGGATTCGTGTTGTTATAGCCGCCGTAGGTTCCATCACCGAGTCTTGCGCCGGGGCCTCCAACGGGACCGCTCGCAGCCTGGCCGCCTTGCTGCCCGCCCTGGCCTTGTTGTCCCTGGCCTCTGCCTTGTTGTTGCCCCTGCTGACGTCCCTGTCCATCGCGGGTGAGTGAATCCATCTGGTTGCGAAGCCGTTCGACGCGATTCAGAGCGGTTTCGAGTCCTTGTTGCGAATCGTTTCCCGGCTGAGGAGTGGCGCCCAGGGCCTGTTGCGCGTCATCCACTTCCTTTTCGAGGCGCTGCATCCCGGCCGCGATTTCCGGTTCCGCTCCGCTGGCGTTTGGATCGATGCCGCGACGCATCCAATCCGCCCCTCGCTGGACGCGGGAGCGCAGATCGGATTGCTGCATATCGCTGAGGGCCTCACGCAGTTTGGTAGACGCGGCATTCTGTTTGTTCGTGGCCAACTCGCGCGCCGTGTCCTGCATTTCCTTTTCCAGGCGGCCCAGATCTTCCGCGAGGCGCTGCCGGTCATCGGCGATCTTCCGTTTGTCCTGAAGACCGGCCTGCGAACCTGGCTGGCCCCCTTGCTGTCCGAACGCCTGGTGAATGCGGTCCGCCTGGTCGCGCTGCTCCTTTGCCAAACGGCTGGTCTCATCGGCCAGCGATCCGAGGCGTGAGGAGGCTTGCTGCTGGCGCATGCCGCCCAGCAAATCCGTGGCTTCCTTTAAACGATCGGCGGCTCGGCGGGCTTCGGCTTCACTCTGCTGCGGAGACGTCGCGCGGCGCATGTCATCGGTAGCCTGCTTGAGCCGGTCGAGAGACTGCTGGACGCGCGGGTCGGTCGAGCCTTGCTTTCCTCCTGCGCTCGATTGGCCTGACGAGCCGGAGGATGAATTGCCTTGCGCGCCGCCTTGCGAATTCTGCTGCGAGCTTCCTTGAGAATTTCCTTGGGAATTGTTCCGGGCCATCTGCTCCATCTGGCGTTGAAGTTCCTCGGCCTCGCGGCGCAGCATCTCCTGCTGCCAGCGCTGCTCGGAGGTTTGAGTATTGTTGTTGCGCTGTTGCTGCGCGAGTTCTTCCTGGCGGCGCGCCAGTTGATCGAGCTTCTGAAGCGCTTCGTCGATGTCCTTGTCGCGCTGGCTGGCCGAACCGGCGGTCTGCGCCGTTTCGTACTGATTCTTTTCCGTGTCGAGCTCGAGATCAAACAGACTCGCGAGATCGCGCCCCGCGCCGCCTCCCGCACCGCCACCCCCGCCGCTGCCGCCAAACGCTACTTGAATCTGGCGGAACGTGGCCTCGGCGCGCAGCAAGTGCTGGAGGGCTTTCTGTTCGTCCGGAAGGGCATCCTGCCATTTCTGCTGCTGCAATTTTTCGGAGGCTGGGCCCATGGCGTCGGCAGCCGCGTTCATGTCCTTCACAAAACCGTTGAATTCCTCGTTTTCCTGGGAAAGCTCGCGGCTCTGCATTCGCCCCGCCAGAGACTTCGCCTGATCGCGTAGCTTGGATTGGACGTTGGAAAGGAACTTGGCGGTCTCGGCAGACTCCTGTTTGGTCGCTTTCTTGTCACCGCGCTGCTTCCAGGTCGCGGCAATGATTTCCTTCTCGCGCTGGGAGATGTCGTTCTGGTCCATCTGCCCCCCGCCACCTCCTCCTCCGCCACCGCCTCCAGCCTGGGACTGGGAAAACTCGCGCTCAAATGGATCGGCCTGGATGAAGGAAATGTCGGTGCGCGATTCCGAGCGTGCGTCCTTCGCGATTGCATAGAGGCTTACGACGTCGCCGGGCACGAGCTTGAAATTTTCAAGAGAAATTACCGTGGAACCATCGGCCTGTTTGACGCCCTTCTGTTTGAGCAGGTCGACGGTCTGCTCTGCGCCGCCGTTGACTGAATAATGGAGCGTCATGTCGTAGATGCCGAATTCATCGTCAGCTTTGACCGCGACGGTGACCTCTTCAATGGGGCTCGAGCGATAGTCGTGCCCGGGACGCGCGATGATGACGTTCGGCGGGTCTGCCTTGCGGGCCTCGATGAAAAAATCGTTGGACAGGCGCACTGGCTGCCCTTGATCCAGGGCGGCGACGTGGTACACGCCGTCCTTCGCGATGCGAATGGTGCCTTTGTAAACGTTGCCCTGGCCGCCCGAGAGGCGAATCTGTTGTTCGTCGTCAAGGACCAGGACACCGTCGCGCATCGGCCGATCGGTTTCGATTTCAAGGTCGGCATCCGTGCCTTCCACGGCGCGGAGATCGCCGCCGCGTTCCTCGACAACATTCTGCATCCGGGTCCACTCGGGATAGCGGTACGTCACGCGGACATTCTTCACGCCCGGGAGGTCCAGCACGCGAATATTGAAGTGACGCGAACGGAGCGGGCCTGCCTCGACATAGTATTCGACACTTTCGGGAAGGCCCGCGAAAACGAATTGAAAGCCCGTGGCTCCCGCCTGCGGGCGCATGGGGACCTGATCCCATTTGGAAGTGCTCTCATAGCGCGCGTAAAGGCGCACGGCATCGGTCTGCAGGCCGATGACTTGCGCGGTGACAATCTGGTCCGCATTGCGGCGGACGGACACATCACCGGGGGTCACTTGGATGTCATAAAAAGGAGCGGACCCATTGCGAGGTGTGGCGGCCCAAAGCAGAGCGGCGCCGTGGCCCAGATATCCCGGGCCGGCCAGGATCATCCAGACGAGGACACAAAGAGAGGCCGCGCCGACACCGAGGAAAGTTGCCAGCGTGCGGTCGGGCACCAGGCGCGCAGGTTCCGCCGCGCGTGCGACGTTGAGCGTGTCCGCGGCCAGCAATTCGAGGAAAGGTTCGCGAACCTGCGTGTCGCGCTCGGCGAAGGTCACCAGACGCTGCTGGAATTCGGGGAACATAGCCTCGGCCTTGCGGGCGGCCCGCCTGCGGCTGAGGGCGCTCAGAGGGATGGCAATGCCGAAACTTACAGCGAGAGCGAGTACGAACAGCAGAATGACGCGGGCGCTGGTGATGCTCCAGCGGGAGAATGCAAGCGCGTTGGTAATGAGCACGAGGAGAACGGTGGCCACTAGGGCAACCGACGTCAGTATGGCCGCCCCGCGGAACAGCGCGCCGAGTCGTAACCTCTTCTCCAACAGCTTGATATAGGAGTTGAGCTGATCTCGGATGCTCATGAGTCCTCCTGCTGCTGAACCCCTAAGTATTGATTCGCGAGCAGGGATTCCGCGACCGCCGCTGCTAATACCAGAATCATAATATACCACCATATGCTGTAGGGTTTGGTCTGTTCCTGCGTTTGCCCCGCGGCAGCCACCTGAGCGGCCCCCCCTCCGGGATTCCCGCGCCAAAGCGACAGCGTATCGTCCGGAATAACGTCAAGATTGGATTCGCGGCGGTCGGCATTGACGCCGATCACGTCGTGACGCCCGTTGGCGAGCTGGAGTTCGTAAAAGCCGGCGCGTGTCAGTTGGTAGGTCTGCGCCGAAGAGGCCTCCTTCAACGATAGGGGCCGATGGCCGTCCGGGTCAATCACTTCAACGCTGACCGATTGCTCCTTGGAGCTGCGCAGTTCAAGGAAGGAATCGGCTACGCGGGCGCCGCTGCGGCTCTGGGTGCCGGAAAGGTAGCGGGCGGTCTGCTCGACAAAAGGGACGAAGATCGGGTGGAGGGGGAAATCGTTGGTGAGGTTGTCGAGGCCGGAAGCAAACAGCAGCACATTGCCCTCTCCCATCTTCTTTTCCAGCAGCAACGGCGTCTGGTCGGTTAAACGGGCGGCGACCCGGGCATCGCCGGGGTCCACCCGAACCGCGAAATAAAACTTCACGCCGGACCAACGATCGGCCTTCGCTACAGAGGGATAAGAGGGATCGGCGTCCCCCACGGAGAGGAAGCGGTCGCCCGTGCGCGAATAATTCCGGGACTCCAGTATGTTCCCGCCAAACACGGGGATGCGCGTGCTATGCGAGGCTGAAGTGCCTGCGGCAACCCAGACACTGCCGCCGGTCTGCACATATTTCAGCAGATCGCTCTCGAAAGAGGCGGGCACCGAAATCAAGTCGGAAAGGACGACCAACGCGTACTTCGAGAAAGGAAGGCCGGCAGCCTGGGTGACGCTGGCGGTATCGACGGTGAACGCAGCTTCCGCGGCCGATGCCAGTGCCGCTCGGAAATAAACAGGAGACCGCGAGTCGCCGGTTTCATACACGAATAATGCGCGCCGGGGATCGGTACGTTCGACGGCGAAGAGGCTCGTGTCGTCCGCCGGAAATTCGTCCGCCGAATCGATCCGCACTTCGCAGCGGGTGAAACCATACGGCACATCGAGCGACGGAAACTCAGCGGTGGCTCGCCCGTTGGCAGGGACGGCGACACTCTGGGCGCCAAGCGTCTTGCCGTTCACAAGAAGAGAGACTGTGCGCGTAGCGGCGGGAGTGTTGAATCCGGCGACTACGACTTGCACGCGCGTTTTTTTCGGGTCCCAGACCTGGCCGGGCACAGTCACGCTTTCCACCGTCCAGTTTGGCACAGCGCTCTTGACCACCGGATGAAGGACGAGCGAGATATTCGCCGGCAGCGCCAATTCAGAGAAGCTCGCCGGCATCGCGGATTTTTGCATGTCGCTGAACAAATGAAGCTCGATGGGCGTGGGAATTGATTCCGCGAGCGACCGGAGCGATCGCGCGAGTTCGCCAAGGTTTCCGTGAGAGTCTCCCGGTTGGAGGCTCTCAACAGCTGCGCGCAGCGCTCCCGCATCCTGCGAAGGCTGCGTGAGCACCTGAATCTGGGAGGCAAGCGCCATCACCTGGGCGCGGTCCGCGGGCCTCCGCGTGGACAAAACAGAAAGCGCCTCGCGGCGCGCGTCTGCCAGGCGCGTTCCGGCGCGCATGCTGAAGGAATTGTCGATAACCAGCAGCAAGAGTTTCTCGTTGCTCATGCTCGCGGCCATGCGATGGATGAACGGATTCGCAAACGCCAGCGCGAGCAACAGTAGCAAGAGGGTCCGGAGCGAAAGCAAAAGCAAGTAGCGGAGACGGCGATGCTTGATCGAACTCTGCGTGCGCCGCTCGAAGAACATCAGCGAGCTGAACGGATGCGGGATCGTCGTGTGACGCCGCAGCAAGTGAACGTAGAAGGGCACGGCCACCGCCGCGATGCCCGCCAGGAACCAGGGAGCGAAAAGGCCCACTTAATTCCTCCCCTGGCGAATCGAGAGGTATTCCCGAAGGGAATCGTCAAGCGGCCTGTCGGTAACGAGCAAGTGATAGTCCATGCCTGCGCCGCGCGCTTTGTCACGCAAGGCTTCCATATGCGCGCCCATTTTTTGGCGGTATTCGTCGCGCACATATTCAGGAGTGATCTCGACGCGCTCTTGCGTTTCCAGATCGACGAGCGTGGCCGGCTCGCGGAAATCGGGCCGGATTTCCTTGGGATCGAGAATATGAAACAGGACCACTTCATTCCCGTGGAAGCGCAGGGGCTCGATCGTCCGGACGATTTGTTCGGGAGATTCGTAAAAGTCAGAGATGAAAACGACGATTCCGCGCCGCCGCAGAAATTGCTGGAAATGGTGCAGCGGCTTGGCGAAATCCGTTCGGGCGCGCGGCTCCGCCTGCTCGAGCCCGCTCAGCAAGCGGACCAGCTGCCCCTGCCGCGTCGAAGGCCG
>Ga0137412_10005363_pt1 | contig 10242 bp, 8 predicted proteins | sample CZODoug2_1_16fun_FD_122160 | JGI IMG/M metagenome (GOLD analysis project Ga0137412, IMG submission 122160) | Vadose zone soil fungal communities from Angelo Coast Range Reserve, California, USA - CZODoug2_1_16fungal (Hybrid Assembly) | ecosystem: Environmental > Terrestrial > Soil > Vadose zone... | reverse complement strand
CCGGCGGCGAGGTTGTCCGCGGCGCGCATTTCAAGATGCGAGCGCAGCTCTTCGTCGAGATCCTGATCCAGGCGTTCTCTTCGGAACATGGCTCGTAGGCGAGAGAGCAAAGACATGATGCACCTTCCTTTCGGCGCGTTCAGGCGAAGTGGAGAACTTGAGCAACGGCTTGCGTGAGGCGCTCCCAATTCTTTTCTTCGTCGGCAAGTTGTTTACGGCCTTTGGCGGTCAACTGGTAATAGCGAGCGCGCCGATTATTCTCCGAGACGCCCCATGCAGCGGTGACCCAGCCGTCTTGCTCCATGCGGTGGAGGGCAGGATAGAGGGAGCCTTCCTCGACGCGCAGGAAGTCCTTTGAAACCAACTGGATGTGAAGCGTGATGCCGTAGCCATGCAAAGGACCCCGGACGAGAGTCTTGAGGACAAGAAGGGCCAGGGTGCCCTGGAGAAGGTCATTCTTGGGTTTGAGCATGATTTCTCCCATAGATAGCTATAGGTAGAGACGCGGCTGGCCGCAAAATGTTTCAGGAAAACAGTCAGAGGGAGCAGAGTGTGAGTCAAGAGTGGCGCTTGTTGGGAGGAGTCTAGCGGGAGTATGCTTCACAGCGCGTTTTGTGGGGGAAGGAGACGGAAATGAGACTACGTGCAGGTTTGATAGTGGCTGGGATGACGGTGTTTATGGCGGCGAGCAGTGCGTTCGCGCAGCAGGCGGCGCCGGCGGCGAGCGCGGCGCCGGACATGACGCCGGTAGCGAATCCGGTGAGCGGGTTCGTGAAAGCGGGAGTGGCGCGATACGAGAAGAACATGGTGGCGGCGGCCGAAGCGATGCCGGCGGAGAAATATGGCTTCAAGCCGTCGCCGGAAATGAACTCGTACGGGCACCTGATGATGCACATCGCGCAGTCGAACAACACGTTCTGCTCGAAGATTTCCGGGCAGACGGCGCCGGACGTGAAGATTGCGGAGACGGATGCGAAGGACAAGCTGGTGGCGGCGGTGAAAGATTCCTTCGCGTTTTGTACGGCGGCGCTGGCAAAGGTGGATGATTCGAAGCTGGGCGAGCAATTCATGTTCTTCGGCAACCGGCCGATTTCGCGGGGAGGCGCGCTGGTGGCGCTGGGCGGAAGTTGGACCGACCACTATGCGACGCAGGCAATTTACTTGCGGTTGAATGGGATTTTGCCGCCCACGGCACAGCCGGAAAAGAAATAGCCGGGCCGCGCCGAGGTTAAAGAAACCTTATCGCGCCTGGGCAGGATGCAAATCCGTGGCCCGGGTTGGTAACATTCAAATCATTCATTGCAACCAAAGCGCTTAAACGTCCGTCTAAAGTGCTAAGCTAAGGTGTCGCTTATGCGCCGTGAGATGTCCATTTTCGGGGGAACGACTGCGCGCCGCTCAATGGCGCTGCTGGCTTGCGTTGCGCTGCTGTATTTTGCGGCGGGCGGCTCGCTGTTCCATCAGCACACCAATGGGCCCGATACGGCATGCCATATCTGCCAGGCGTTGCACATGCCCGCACTGGCGGCCGCCCGGCTGGACCTCCCCAGCACGTCTCAGGTCGTCACCTGGTATTCTTCGGTGCCGCAACATGCGTCGCCAAGCGATTCGTTTTCCCTGCATCGTGCCGGGCGCGCACCTCCCACCGCATAAATCTTCTCCCTGACTCGAAGTGTATTTCCGTGCGCCGGCTTTTCTGAAGGCCAGCGCCACCGCCATTCTTTTCCGGCGGCCTCTATCCACACAAAACACAAATAATTCTCGAAAGGGATGGAGAAAAAATGTTGAAGCATTTGAGTATCAGCTTGGTGTTTGTTTTGGGATTGGTGGCGCTATTCACAGCCGGACCGGCGAAGGCGCAGTTGGGGAACGCTGGGTCGATAGAGGGAGTGGTAAAAGATTCCTCTGGCGGAGTGGTTCCCGGAGCCAAGGTCGAGATTTCCTATGCCGTAAGCGGATATCAACGTGAGACCACCACTGGCAGCGATGGGAGCTTTCGTTTCTCCAACGTGCCTTTCAACACTTATCACCTCGTGGTGACAACGTCCGGATTCGCGCCCTATACACAGGATGTGGATGTGCGCTCCAGCGTACCCACGGGCATACAGATCGCGCTGAAACTCGGCACGGCGGCAACCAGCATCACGGTCGAGGCGAACGGAGGGGACCTGCTGGAGAAGGACCCCAGTTTCCATACGGATGTTGACACGGGCTTGACCGATCGGATGCCACTGGAAAGCCAATCGTCTTCGGTCAGTTCATTGGTGACGCTGGCGACACCGGGCGTGGTAGCAGACTCGAATGGCCTCTTCCACGGACTTGGAGATCACGCTGAGAACTCGTTCTCTGTTGACGGGCAGCCAATTACGGACCAACAGAGCAAGGTGTTTTCCAACCAGATTCCGTTGGATTCGATTCAATCGCTGGAAGCGGTTTCGGGAGGGCCACCGGCAGAATACGGCGGCAAGACGAGCCTGGTGATTAAGGTGACGACGCAATCAGGCCTGGGGGTGACCAAGCCGAAGGGTACCGTGTACACCTCCTACGGCAGCTTCGGCTCGGTCGGCGGCGGCTTTCGGCTGGCCTTCGGTGGCCAAAAGTGGGGAAACTTCATAGCTGCAAACGGATTGAACAGCAGCCGGTTTCTCGACCCGCCGGAACTGCACGCCATCCACGACAAGGGCAATGAAGAAAACCTGTTTGACCGAGTCGATTACAACGTAACCAGCGCGGATTCGATCCATACGAACTTTCAGTACACGCGTTCGTGGTTCCAGACTCCGAATACGATTGATAACTTGAACATCGGAGTGAACGACCCGCTCACCGGCGCTCCTCTGCCCGTGCAAGACCAGCGTGCGCAGATTAAGACGTTTAACATCGCCCCAGTCTGGACCCGCTTGATCAGCACGACGACGTTGTTCACGTTGGGGGGGTTCGTCCGCCAGGACCGGTTTAATTACTACCCCAGCGGAAACGCGTTTGCGGACGGCACTGGAGTGATTCCCGGTGGTTCGTCGGCGACGCTGAATCAGCAGCGGAAATTGACGAACGCGGGACTTCGCACGGATGTGTCTTATGTGAAAGGCAAACATAACGTCAAAGCAGGCGCTGTGTTCCAACATACGTTCCTGACTGAAAATTTCAACTTCGGTATTACCGACCCCGTTTTCAATTCGCCGTGTTTAGACGCGAACAACAATCCCGTTCCAGACATCACTCTGAACGATCCAAATCAGTGTCCTGGAAGGGGATTTCAACAAAACGTTGCGGCTAATCCAAACGCCGCCGTCCCTTTTGTGCCCATTCTGGGCTGCTTCGACCTGACGCGGGCTACGCCATCGCTTAACGACGCATGCAGCGGTACGCAGAGCACGTTGTTTCCGTTCCGCGGCCGTGCGGACATCAAGGAGCTCGCGCTGTATCTGCAAGACACGATCAGCGTGGGCAATTGGGCCTTCAATGTGGGATTCCGTGAAGATCTGTATCGCGGAATCGTGCACGATAGTCAACCGCAGCCTCGCGTGGGCCTCGCTTACAACGTCAAGAAGACCAACTCGGTCCTGCGCGTTTCCTATTCGCGCATTCTGGAGACCCCGTTCAATGAGAACTTGATTTTGGCTAGCCTGGGAGCGAGCAATCCCGTTATCGTGGACGTGATCGGTGGGGCGAGCTTACAGCAGCCGATTCGCTCCGGCCAGCGCAACCAGTTCAATGCCGGCTTTCAGCAGGCATTTGGAAAACACGTGGTAGTGGACGCCGACTACTTGTGGAAATATACGCACAACGCGTATGACTTCAGCGCGTTCGGCAACACGCCAATCTTCTTCCCTATCGCCTGGAAAAATTCAAAGATTGACGGACCTTCCGTGCGCGTGAGCATGCCGAATTTTCATGGCTTCACGGCACTTGCCGTCCTAGCTCATGTGCGAGCACGCTATTTCCCACCACAGATTGGCGGACTGGGCGCCAGCATCACGGGTGGAGAAGTATTCCGCATTGACCACGACCAGGCCTTTAATCAGACAACCCATTTTCAGTACCAGCCCTGGAAAACCCTGCCGTGGATAGCCATGAACTGGCGCTACGACAGCGGCCTGGTGGCCAGCAATCCGAATCTTGACAACTTCGTTGATGCGTCCGGTTTTCTTGATGCAGCTCAGCAAACGGCCGTCGGGCTTTTCTGCGTCGATGCCGGTGGAGTCATGCACTCGGCTTCCTTGACGCAGGCTCTTGCGGTAGGCGCGGGAACCATCTGCGGCGCGAATCCGACGACCACGGGCGCAAAGCTAATTAACATCGCCGGCGCGACGTTCGACGTCGATCACAATCCCACGCGCGTAAAACCGCGCAACCTGTTCGACGCCAGCGTGGGCGATGACGACCTTTTCCACGGCGACCACTACAAGTGGAGCCTGCGCTTCACGGTGATCAACCTGACGAATAAGACCGCACTTTACAACTTCCTGTCAACGTTCAGCGGAACGCACTTTGTAACACCGCGGACGTATACAGCGGAACTCGGCTTTCACTTCTAGGCAGGAAGCCATACCCGAGCCAGGAGCCGCTTGAGGGCCAAGGCGTAAGGGCACCCCTACCAGAAGCGGCCATCAGGCGCCGAAGGCTAAGGCCGCTTGCCTTGAAACGCTACGCTTGCCGAGTGGAGGGAGAGGCCGCTTCGAGTTCGCGATTCGCGGAGGCAGCGCCCTCCAGTTCGCGGGCGGATCGGCCGTGGTGAACGATCAGGTGCAGGAAGAACATAAGCACGAGGATGCCGCCGAAGGTGACGACGATGGTGGCGCCGGTGGGCGTGTCCATCTGCACGCTGAGATAGCAGCCAAGCGCTGAAACCAGGGTGCCCATGGTCCAACCAATCGCCAGACGGGTACCAATGCGGTCCGCGAAGAGCATGGCGCCGACGCTGGGAACGATCAGGTAACAGAAGACCAGCAAAACACCGGCGATAGCCACGGAAGACGTCACGACAAAACCGAAAGAAGCGTAGAAAAGGAAGTCCCAGAAGCGGACGTTGAGGCCTGATTGTTCGGCCTTGCCGTGGTTCATCGAGATGGCCAGAAATCTTTTGCGAAAAATAAAATGAAAGACGCCGATGGCTCCATAGAGCAAAGCCGTCTTGCGAACTTCGGGCCAGGAAACCGAGAGGATGTTGCCGACGAGCATGTCCTTGAGGTGCTCGGTTTCGCCGGTGGCTTTGCTCATGAGCAGGATGGCGGTAGCGGAAGCAACGGCGTAAGCAATGCCGATAAAAGCTTCCTGGGGAATGTGGCCTCTGCTGGAGCGAGCGAAAGCAAAGATTCCGGCGCCAAGAAACGTGAACGCCAGGCTGATCCAATACGCGGCGCGTCCATGCGGGTCCATGCCGGCGACGATGGCGACGGTAGCGCCGAGAGCCGCGATTTGGGCAAGGGCCAGGTCCACAAAAATGACCCCACGCTCGACCACATGCACGCCCAAATAGGCGTGAATCCCGGTGAGAATGAGGCTCGCGACAAAGGGTGCGAGCAAGAACGGCAGAATTTCCATCCGGCGGTCTCCTGAACGTTATTTCGTGGTATCGAACGCCTGCTTCAGTTTGGCAATATCGTAATCAAACAGCTTGAAATAATCGGTGATTTCTTTTTCGCCGCCGACTGAAGGCATCAGGACGACGACTTGCGCGCCGGTGTCGCGGGCGATGGCGTTGGGAGTTTTGAGGTCGAAGTAAGGCTCAACAAGAATGAGCTTTACGCCGTCGCGCTTCATCTGGCCGATCAACTCGACAGTGTGCTGCGGGCTCGGGGGGATGCCGGGGCGGGGCTCGACGTATCCCACGACATTGAGGCCAAAGTGTTCGGCGAAATTGGGCCAGGAGCGGTGATAGGTGACGACCTTGCGGCCGGCGTAGGGCTTCATCTCCGCGAGCCATTTTTCATCGGCTTGCTTGAGGCGCTGCTCAAAGGAATCGTAGCGCTGGGCGAAATAGGCAGCGTCGCTCGAGCGCATTTCGGAGAGTTTGTCTCGAATGCCTTTGGCGATGCGCAAGCCGTTCTCGGGATCAAGCCAATAGTGCGGGTTGCCGAGCGGGTGGACGTCGCCTTCGGCGCGGGTCACCTGTCCGGTGGGAATCTCGAGGATTTTGGCAAAGCGGGAAGCGTCAAAGTAGCCCGGCGCGCCGACTTGAATCTTCGGATTGGTGGACTGGCTGATGAGCGGAGGAAGCCAGCCGATTTCCAGCTCGAGTCCGACGACGATAAGAAGATCGGCATGACGGAGTTTTAGAAGGAAGCTGGGCTTGGCTTCAACGAAGTGCGGGTCCTGGTAACCGCGCGCGACGGATTCGACGTCGACTTTTTCGCCGCCAATTTCCTGAGCGAGGGCGGCGAGGTCGGTGGTGGCCGTCATGATACGAAGTTTGCTGTCCGCGCGGCTCACCGGAGGGCTGAGGAAAGCGAGGATGAGGGCGCATGCAGCAAGAATCGCGTTGCTTCGAGTAGTCATTTTTGTGCGTCGCATGATATCTCAGAAACCTTTCTTAAAACGGCCTTAGAACGGGTGCGCGCCATGCGCGCCCATGACGAACAAAAACTGGAAGAGAAATTCGTTGGCATTGGTGTAACGATCGTTGGGCACGTCCCACAAATGGCCGTAACGATACTGGCCACGGATCTGGCTGAACTCGCTGGGCCAATAGGTGAGAATACCGGAAAAACCTGTGTCCGTCAGGCTGGCGTTGGTGGCGCGGCCGCTGCGGTCGAAGCGACCGCCAAGTGTCCAGCGGCGGTTGACGCGGTATTCGGCGTCGGAGTAAAGGCCGAAAGCGTGCTGGGTCTGGAAGACGTTGGCGTTGGCCAGAGAAACTTGGTCGCGGGCGCTCCAAAAAAATTCGTTACGGAGGAGGAAGGAGTGGTAGATGGAGCGGCGGAGCGGTTTCCAACGGAGAGTGGCATCAGCGGAATAAAGGTTGGTCAAGAAATTTCCCGGATCAAAGGTAGTGCTCCCGACTCCAGCGGTGTTGTGGCCGCGGGCATAGGAACCACCGAGATCGATATTGGTCGATTCGCCAAGGTCGCGGTAAAGCCGGAGATGGCCGACGACGCTGACATCCTGGCGGCGGTTGGACGTAAATACATCGCTGGAGTCGCCGCGGTAAACCTGGGCGGTTCCCTGAAGGAACCAGTTTTTCGGGGCGGGCAGGAACCGCGAAAGGGAGATGCCGGCGTCGTCGATGCCGTCTTCGCCGCCGACGAGATTATTGGTTACCAGAGGCCGGTCAATGAACGGCAAAGCGTGATTGTGGATGGTATTGACCTTGCCAAATTCGGCGCGCATCTTGCCGACTTTCAGAAGCAGCCCCGCCGGAAGAGAAGTAAAAGTGACGTAACCTTCCTCGACATTTACGCCCGTTTCGCCGAAGGAGATGAAGGCGTCGGCGCGCGCATAGGGGTCAATAATGGCTTGCAGGCCCACTTCGGATTCGTGGAGTTCGAGCGACCGCGATGGGGAGATAGTGTTGCGTCCGGCTGTGCCGATGAAGTCGCCGATCAAGCTGATGTCTGGATTGAGAAGCTTGGCGTTGGAAGTTGCGCCGCCATAGGTCTGCGTTTGGGCTGGTTGCGGCTCTGGTGCAGGGACGGGCGCGGCTGGTGAGGATGTGGAGCTGGGGAGCACTCCTGGCTCAATTCGCGTGGAAGCAAGGAACAGGCGGGTCCCGGTAGTGGAATCAGCCGGTTTTGTGTCGCGGATAGTTTTCAACTCTCCCCGGAGCAGGGCCACTTCCTCGGCGAGTGTGCGCACCTGCTCTTCCAGAGCGCGCATGCGAACTTCTTCGCGAGCAGTAGCAGCCGCGCCCGCAGAGGGAGGGCTCTGGTTCCCAGGGGCAGAGGATTTCTCCTGCGCATACGCAGACATCGAGAGAAGAACGACTAGTGACAAGGCTGAGAATCGTTTCATGGCACTACTCCTAGCGAACAAGGTTAGGAACAATTAATAGAGGTACCGACCGAAACCAGAGCTGGGTTAGAGGGCGGGAGGCGCGCGCGGGGAAGTAGCGCGCGAAACTGCTGAGGAAGGCGAAACGGCTAAGGGAGCGATTTCGAGCCGGTTGGTGACCGGCACAATGGCGATGAGCGGCGACTCCGCGGCGACGAAAGATGCTGCTGTCGAGCAGACCGGGCAAATGTGCGAGGCGCACGGCGTGGACGTCAAGTCCGTGCAAAAGTGCAGCTGCGCTCCAAGGAAGATGACCCCGAGGAACAATGCCAGAATACATATCCGCTTAGTCTTGGCCTGCATGTGCTTACTAAGACGGAGCTTAGGCCGGAATGGTTGCAGGGTCAAGTTCGGAGGCCGCCGGGGAGCAAGTTCAAATTACCGGGCGACGTAACCGAAAAGAGAACCCTTTATTTCCGGGCTAGATAGGTTTGGGCTTCGGCGAGTTCTGGGCGGTCCGCGGCTGAGCCACAGATTCCGGCCAGCTTGGCGTAAAACGACTGCGCGCTGCCTGCGTCGCCACTAGCCTGCGCCGAACGGGCAGCTCCTAGAAGACCGTCAAAGCGATTCGGCGAATTTTTCAGAACCGTTTTGTATTCGGCGAGGGCGTCGGCCGGGCGCTTGAGTTCCAGGAGCATGTCCGCGAGCATTTCGCGGGCGGGGACGCCGACGGATTCGCCGCCATTTTTGTCCTGATGGTCGGCGGCAGCGCGCAATTCGGTGAGAGCTTCGTCGGATTTTCCCTTGGCGAAGGCCAGCCAGGCTTCAGCTTCGCGGAGGTCGGTGGCCTTTTCGTTCGAGCCGCCGTAGCCTTTTTTTCGGGCGCGCTTCTCGCGGTCGGCGACGAGTTGAGTAAGTTCCTTGACGTCGGCTTCAGCGCCGGCTACGTCACCGCTGCGGGCGGCGCCGACGGCGCGGGCCCAATAGACACTGTCCAGCCAGTCTTTGCGAGTCGGCGGAATCGGCAAAGAGGCCGCTTCTTTCCAGCGGTGTAATTCGAGGGCAGTTCGTGCGGTGAAATAGGCACGGTGCTCGGCTTTACTCTCTTCGTTTGCACCAACCACATGATCGGTGTGCTCGATAACTTCGCGGGCTTTGGCTTCCTGGCCGCTCTGCAAGTAGGAATAACTGAGGAAGTCCATGGCATGGGTCTGGTAGTGGGATTCCGCGAGATGCATTTCCGCGGCATGAGCGCCGGAGGCGTTTGCAGCAATGTTCGAGGTGATGGAATCCTGCCACAGGCCGAGACGCACGAAGATATGCGAAGGCATGTGCAGGGCGTGGGCAGAGTCTGGCGCGATGGCCGCGTAGCGGCGGGCAGCGTCGAGGCCTTGGGCTGCGAATTCGGGGCGATCGGTGGCGTGAATCATGTAATGTGCTATACCCGGATGGTCCAGATGCTGCTGAAGCAGCGGTTCGAGGATGGAGATGGCCTTTTTCTGGTGCGCAAGCATATTGGGTTCGTCGGCGTAAGAGAGTGAAACAAGAGAAAGAGCATAGAAGGCACCAATCTCGGCGTCGCCGGGCGCTTGAGCGTAAAAACGCTCAAGCGAATCGGAATAGGCTTTGATGCGCTCGGTGTGCGTCAATTTGGATTTTTTCTGAAAGAAGGCAGCGGCGGCATTGAGGAAGCCTTGTTCTCGCGGATTCGCAGAATGAAGTTTTTGCGCCCTCTCGATGTCTTTGCGGCCTTCTTTCAGAGTTTTGTCATTTGGGAAATCCCAAAGCTGATGAAACCGGGCCATCGCTTTGCCCCAATGGGCCATGGTGCACTTTGGTTCTTTGGTCGCAGCGTCGGCAAACGTCTGCTCGGATTCCTTGTATTGGAAGGAATGCAAGAGGGCGACGGCCTTTTCGATCGTGGGTTGGACGTCAGACGTGCAACTGGTGGGGAAATTCACTTTGCCGAGTTGGTCCGGCGACGCCGCGGAAGCGGTACCCGCGCGAACTGCCGAAGCTTGAAGAGCCATAAAACAGACGAACAGAGTGAGAGCCAAGATGAAGCGACGTTGCTGGCGCATGATGATTCCTCCGATTGGCAGCAATGATTCTACCTCCAGCGATTGTCTGAGGTGGAGCTAAACCTTTTGGACCCGGTGCGCAACAGGGGTTGGACGCGGGTTTGCCGCTGCGGCTACAATGAGGGGTGGAGCGGTTCTTCGAAGCAGGTGAGAGTGCGAAAGCTGTTTGAACCAATGACGAATCTCTGAGGTGCTGCGGATAGACAGCCTGTGTGCACGGCCTGTCCCGCTG
>Ga0137412_10005362_pt1 | contig 10243 bp, 8 predicted proteins | sample CZODoug2_1_16fun_FD_122160 | JGI IMG/M metagenome (GOLD analysis project Ga0137412, IMG submission 122160) | Vadose zone soil fungal communities from Angelo Coast Range Reserve, California, USA - CZODoug2_1_16fungal (Hybrid Assembly) | ecosystem: Environmental > Terrestrial > Soil > Vadose zone... | reverse complement strand
TTTCCGCTGGCAAAAAGCGTGGTTTTTGCCAGCTGCGTAGCAGGCTAGAGCGCGAGGGTGCCCTCGCTGACGATCACGGCGGCGCCGCCGATGTGCGCGGCAACCAAGCTGCCATCGTCGATCTCCAGCTTGACGCTCACCTCGCCGGGGCGATTCATCTGACGTCCCTGACGGCCGGTAAAGGAGGTCACGTGCTTGCCGAATTGACCGAGTTCCCACAGATATGCGGCGAGCATGGCGTGCGCGTTGCCGCTGACCGGGTCTTCCGGAATTCCGAGCGCGGGACAGAACATCCGCGAATCGGTGGAAAATTCGTCGTGGCTTCGATTGACCGAAAAAACAAAAAAGCCATCCAGCTTCAGCTCCTTGCCGAGAGCGAGCAGGGTGTCGGAATTCGGCGCCAGCGCCTCGAGAGCGCGCGAATCCGCGACGGGCAGAAGCAATCTCGAGCTGCCCCGGTGCGCGATTCGGGCGGGCATGACTTCATGCAATTGAGTCGCTGGGAGGCGCAGCGCTTCGGCGACCCGCAGCGTGGTCTTGAACGGCAACGGCGCATCGAGTTCCGGGGCGTTCTGGCGAAACTCGATCTGAGGTCCGCCCTGTTCGTGTACCCGCACCTCGATGATGCCGGTTCCGGAGTGTTGCCGGATCACCCCCTCGCCCCGCCGTCCGAGCGCCAATAGGACCGCATGAGCGGCCACCGTTGCGTGTCCGACGAAGGGCGCCTCCTTGCGGGCATTGAAGAACCGGAGGCGGACGTCGTGATCGCCGGCGGTGGCGGCGGATACGAAGGCCACCTCCGCGTGCGAGAACTCACGCGCGATCGACAGCATGGTGGCTTCGGTCTGGCCGTCGGCGTCGAGCACGACGGCAGCCGGATTGCCCGTGAAACGAGTGCGAGTGAACGCATCGACTTGGAATATGCGCAAATGGTCCTCCGCGGCCAGTGGTGGGAGTTTTGCACGCATCGGGGCGCCAGGCTACACTTCGATGAACCTTGGGGTGGTCTCCATCGAGACCTGAGACGTGGGATGTCGACTATCCGACTTGCCTGCGAACCCGTTGAACCTGACCCGGGTAATACCGGCGTAGGGAAAAGGTGCCATGCGCACAGCCGTCGAAATCAGCATGTACCCGTTGGCGGGCGACTATCGTCCGCTCATTCAGGCGTTCATCGATCGTCTGAACACCTATGCGGAACTCCACGTGGTCACCAATGCATTGAGTACCCAAATCTGGGGTGACCTCGACCGGGTAATGGCGGTTCTCGCCACCGAGATGGGCCGCGCCGCCGCGGTGGGCCCGCAGCCGGTATTCGTCATGAAGGTGCTCCCGGGCTTGGAGCGAACTCCAGCGCCGCCGCCGTGATCCGCGAGTTCATCGTCCAACTCGACGGCGCCTGGCGCTCGACGAGTTGGATCGAAATGGTCGCGGCCATGCTCGCCGTGGCGTATTTGTTGCTCGCCATCCGGCAGCAGATCGGCTGTTGGGCAGCGGCATTCATCAGCTCCTGCCTGTATGTCTGGGTGATGTTCGGCGCGCACCTGTACATGGAGTCCGTTCTCAACGCCTTCTATGCCGCCATGGCGGTCTACGGCTACCGGCAATGGACTCGGGGCGGAGGCGGCCGGCCCCTGGAAGTGTCGCATTGGTCGTCGTCGCGCAATGGCCTGGGACTCTTGGCGGTCATCGGAATGTCGATCGTCAGCAGCTTTTTCCTGCGCCGCTTCACTCCTGCCGCGTGGCCCTTCGTGGATTCCATGGCGGCGTGGGCAAGCGTGTTTGCGACCTTCCTGGTGGCGCGCAAGGTGTATGAGAACTGGTATTGGTGGTTCGTCATCGACTCGTTGTGCATGTGGCTCTACTACACCCGCGGGTTGTACGTCACCATGCTGTTGTTCGGCCTGTACCTGGTGCTGATAATCGCGGGCATGCGCGAGTGGCGCCGCAGCACCTTCCAACCGGAGGCCCATGCCGTGCAGCGCGCCTGAGGAGCTTGCCTTGCGGTGGGTACCCGGCGCAGGACCGGTGACGCTCAAGCCGCTGGCGGCCGGACTCGTCAACGAAAGCTACCGGGTCGAACGTGACGGGCGGATGTACTCGATGCGGCTGGCGGCCGACGGTTTGGAGCTCGGCGTCGAGCGCGAATGGGAATGCAGAGTGCTTCGGTGCGCGGCGCGCGCCGGCCTCGCCCCGGTCACCGTTTGTTGCGAGCCGTCGCGGGGAGTCCTCGTGGCCGAGTGGACCGGCGGCGACCCGTGGACCGCCGAGGAACTGCGTCAGCCCGGCAATATCGGCGCTCTGACCGGGCTCATGCGTCGAGTTCACGCCCTCGCCATTCCAGGGCCGGCCCGTATGATGAGCCCCGCGGCCTGGATCGCCTATTACGGCCGGGCGGCGGCCCGAATCGGGAAGCAGGCCGCGGCCTCGGCTGGGTTGCGCGCTGCGGCAAATGTTCACCTCGAGCTGTTGGCAGGCATTCCATCCGCTCCCCTGGTGCTATGCCACAGTGATCTGCACCGCCTCAATGTGGCGGCCGGAGAGCGCCTCATGCTGCTCGACTGGGAGTACGCGCACGTCTCGGATCCCTATTGGGACCTGGCGGCGTGGATCGCAAACAACGACGGAACGGCGAGCTTCGCCGCGGATGTTTTGGCGGGCTATCTCGAGCGGCCCGCCGGCGGGCACGAATCGGAGCGTCTGCGCCTGCTCACCTGGCTGTACGACTACGTATGCCTGCTGTGGAGCGATTTATACTTGATCCAGCGGGGCGGAGCCCCGGGGGACGAGGTTTCAGCCCGCGCCCTGCTGCTGGCGCGGCGCTTGAACGGTAGGGCCGGTGGTCGCGAAACCCAAGTTCCGGCACACTAGCCGCCTTTGAGCGTGGCCGAAAGCGGCAAATTTTCTAACGGAGAGCAGAATGGCGCGGATGATCGTAGTGGACCGTGACGGGAAAGAGCACGAGATTGAGGCAAAACCCGGTTTGAAGGTGATGGAGATCCTGCGCGAGCTCGACTACGGCGTCGCTGCGATTTGCGGGGGCCTGTGCTCGTGTGCGACCTGCCATGTGTATGTCGACGAGAGCTGGACGGCCCGGCTGCCCAAGCCGCAAAGCGACGAATTGGAGCTTCTCAAGGAGTTGCCGGACTATCGCGACGCGACCTCCCGGCTGTCGTGTCAGGTGGACTTCACGGAAGCCCTGAGCGGAATCAAAGTCTCCATCGCGCCGGATACCTAGCGCGGATCGACCCGAGCGCACGGGCCGGCCGCAAAGCGCGTTTCGCGCCTCACTTCTTTTCGGTCTGCCGGCGTACCGCATCCTGCGCCGCCGCGAGCGCGGCCGGGTCGCCCAGGAACCGGCGGCCGACCGGCTGGATCTGCTCGTCGAGTTCGTACAGCATCGGTATGCCCGTGGGAATGTTGAACTCGACGATGTCGCGCTCGGACATCATGTCGAGCATCTTGACCAGCGCGCGAAGCGAATTGCCGTGGGCCACGATCAGGACGTTCTTGCCGGCGCGCAGTTCGGGAACGATTCGGGACTCCCAGAAGGGAAGAACGCGCGCCAGGGTGTCCTTGAGCGACTCGGCCGCCGGCAGCAGCGCCGGATCGATGTCGGCATACCGCGGATCGAAACGCGGGTGCCGCGGATCGTCCCACCCCACGGGCGGCGGCGGTATGTCATAGCTGCGGCGCCAGATCTTCACCTGGGCTTCACCGTGCCGCTCGACGGTTTGCGCCTTGTTGAGTCCTTGCAGCGCTCCGTAATGGCGCTCGTTGAGCCGCCAGTTGCGCTCCACGGGGATCCACATGCGATCCATGGTGTCGAGAACCAACCATAGCGTGCGGATGGCGCGTTTCAGCACGGAGGTGAAGGCGATGTTCGGCTCGAGCTTTTCGGCGAGCAATTCATCGCCCGCTTGCGCGGCCTCGCGGCGTCCCAGATCGCTCAAGTCGACGTCATGCCATCCCGTGAACAGGTTCTCGACGTTCCAGACGCTCTGTCCATGACGAACCAAGATCAGTTTTCCGGGCATGGTGAAATTCTCCTCATGTGCGCCACTGCGGCGTTCATCGCAGGGCAGCGGCAAACACGCCTTCGAATTCGGTCGCCCGGGTCTGCCCATGGTGAATGTCCACGAACAGCCGAATGCGTCCGCGTCCCGCACGCTGCAACATTTTCCTGAATTTCTCAATGTGCTCGGGGTTCGGCAGCCGGAGCGTGGCGCGGAGGGTTCCGTGCACGGGCACCAGGTAGCGGATGGTGGATTCCTGAATCACCGCGTCGGCGGCAAGTCCCGATGTGTCGAGGTAGCGGCTGACCCAGGCCCAGCCGGTCAGAACGGCCACCGAAAACAGGCTTCCGCCGAATGCCGTGCCTTTGTAATTGGCGTTGGGCAGGAGCGGGGCCGAGAGGATGATTCCGGAGTCGTCCGCGCGCTCGACCACAATGCCGATGTGCCGCGCAAGCGCGAACTCGGATGTGATCCGAAATTGAAGATAGTCCTTGCCGAACATCGACTCATCCTGCATGGGAGCCATCCTGCACCAGCCTTCTCACGGCTTGTAGGGCCACGGAGAGCGTCGCGAAGTCCGGCGCCGTGCCGGTGCGCAAATCGACGACGATGCGCTTCAGGGATAGGGCGGCCGCGGAACGGTCGCCGAGCCAACGATCCACGCGGGCGCCCGGCGATGCGCCTCGGCACGACAGTACCGCGGCGGTGATCTTGCGCTGAAGCTCGAACAAGTTGTCGCTGAGGGTGCCGCGGGCCACGGCCTGCCAATGTCCCTCCGCGGGCAGGGTCTCGATCTGATCCTTGATCCAGGTAAGGCCGAGGCGCTCGCCGACGTCGAAATACACCTTGGCGGCAAAACCGATCTCGAGGCGGGAGGCCATCGACGCCTCGACCAAGTCCAGGGAACAATGCAGCCACTCCAACGAGGCAACGCGCGTCGCCAGGACTTCGGGCACGTGCTGTTCTATGAGGCGGGAGCGCAGCACGCCGAGGCGTGCCTGCTCGACCGCGGAGAGCACGTCGTTCAAGGTTCGCGACAGTTCGCCGACCGGCGCTGCGTAGCGCCGAACCGCGCGCTCGATCCCCAGGTCGCTGCGCCGGTTTTCGAGCAGCCAGTAGGTCGCGTGGCGCAGCAATCGAGTCGTCTGGAACATCGCCGTGTATTGCACGGCCGCCGGCGCCAGCGTGTCGAGAGCCTCGATCTGCGTCCAGATGTCGCGCGCCGCGAAAACCTCGCGCGCGATGCTGTAAGCGCGTGCGATGGCGGCGGGCTCCGCGCCGGTGTCGTCCTGTACGCGCACGGGAAACACGGGTCCCATGCGGTTGATCAGGCTGTTGGTGATCGCCGTCGAGATGATTTCGCGGCGCAGTCGATGGCGCTTCAAACGCACTGCGAAGCGCTTTTGCACCGGCGTGGGGAAATATCGCGCCAGTTCCGCGGACAGATACGGATCCTCCGGAACGTCGGAGTGGATCAACGCCTTGTACAGCCAGATCTTGCCGTAACTCAAGGTGACGGCGAGTTCCGGCCGCGTGAGACCTTCGCCGGCCTTGCGGCGTTCCGCGATTTCCTCATCGGACGGCAGGTACTCCAGCGAGCGGTTCAGGTCCCCGGAGCGTTCCAGCGCGCGGATGACGTAGGCGCTTTCGCCGAGGCGCTCCTTGGCCTGGAATTCACCCGTGCTGATCGCCTGACTCTGCAGGTAGTTGTTGCGCAGAACCAAGCCCGCGACTTCATCGGTCATCTGCACCAGCAGCCGATCGCGCGCCTTGCGGGTGATCTCCTTGGATCGCACCGCACCGTTCAGCAGGATCTTCAGATTCACCTCCAAATCGGAGCAGTTCACGCCGGCCGAGTTGTCGATGAAATCCGTGTTGAGCCGGCCGCCGCGCCGCGCGAATTCGATGCGGCCGAGCTGCGAGAATCCCAAATTGCCGCCCTCTCCGAGGACTTTGCAGTTCAATTCGCGGGCGTCAATGCGCACCGCGTCGTTGCTGCGGTCGCCCACATCCATGTTGCTCTCGCCGCCGGCCTTGACATAGGTGCCGATCCCGCCGTTCCACAGGAGATCGACATGCGACTTCAGAATGGCCTTGACCACTTCGTTCGGCGTGGATTGCGGCGGAAGCTCGAGCAGTGCTTGCGCCTCGCGCGACAAGGTCAGGCTCTTGGCGCTGCGCGGGAATATGCCGCCGCCCTTCGAAATCGCCGCGGTCGAGTAATCCTCCCAGGAGGAGCTCGGCAGCTTGAACACGCGCTCCCGCTCCTTGAACGAACGCGCCGCGTCGGGCTGCGGATCGATGAAGATATGCTGATGATTGAAGGCGGCGACCAGCCGGATGTGCCGCGACTGCAGCATGCCGTTGCCGAACACGTCCCCGGCCATGTCGCCGATGCCGGCCACGGAGAAATCCTGGTTCTGGATGTCGATGTCGATCTCGCGGAAATGGCGCTTCACGCATTCCCATGCGCCGCGCGCGGTGATCGCCATCTTCTTGTGATCGTAGCCGACCGAACCGCCGGATGCGAACGCGTCGCCCAGCCAAAACCCGTACTCCTCGGAGATCGCGTTGGCAATGTCCGAGAACGTCGCCGTGCCCTTGTCCGCGGCCACCACGAGATAGGCATCGTCGCCGTCATGTCGCACGACGTTCGCGGGCGGGACGATCTCATCGTCGACGATGTTGTCCGTTATATCCAGCAGCCCCCGAATCAGCGTTTGATAGCAGGCGATGACTTCCGCGGCCTGCGTCTCGCGATCGCCCGCCAGATTCCGCCGCACGACGAAGCCGCCTTTGGCGCCGACGGGCACGATCACCGTGTTCTTGACCTGTTGCGCCTTCATCAGGCCGAGAATCTCGGTTCGGAAATCCTCGCGCCGGTCCGACCAGCGAATGCCGCCGCGCGCGACGTAACCCATACGCAGGTGCACGCCCTCCATGCGTGTCGAAAACACGAACACTTCGAACAGCGGTTTCGGCAGCGGCAGCTCGCGCAGGCGCTGGCTTTCCATCTTGAACGACAGGTAGTCCTTGAACTGGCCGGACTCCGCGGTTTCATAGGCATTCGTGCGCACTGTGGCGGACAGGGCGTTCCACAGGGCGCGCAGGATGCGGTCCTCATCGGAACCCTTGACGTCCTCGAGCGCCGCCCGGATGCGCTGATCGATCTTGGCGACGGCGCTCCGGCGGGCAGATGCGGACAGCTGCGGCTCGAAGCGCGCCGCGAATAGATCGGCGAATGCGCGGGCCAGACTTGAGTTGTTGACCAGCACCCGGGCAATGTAGCCTTGGCTGAACGGCAGGCCCGCCTGCAGCAGGTAGCGGCAATACGCGCGCAGCACCGTCACCGTGCGCCACGGCACGCCGGTGGTCAGCGTCAGCTGGTTGAAGCCGTCGCTGTCCATGTGGCCGGTCCACACGGCGGTGAAGGCGCTCTTGATCTCCCGATCCAGCGCCTCGAATTTGATGACCGTGGGCGCCTGCATGACGAGTTCGAGATCCTGGATCCACGCGCGCCGGCCGCCCGCGAATTCCAATTCGTAGGGTCGCTCCGCTATGACCTTGAGACCCATGTTCTCGAGCATGGGCAACAGGTCCGAGATCGGTATGGCGTCCTGCCCGCGGAAGATCTTGAGAAAGAATTTTTGCTTGCGTTTCGGTTCCGGGCGGTAGATGTCGAGGTGCAGGCGCTTGGGTTCCTTGTCCGCGGCCTCGAGAAAGGACACGTCATGCGCGGCGGCTTCGCCCGAGAAGTCTTCGGTGTAGGCCGCCGGAAAGGCCTGCGCGTAAAGAGTGTGGAGCTTGAGGGCGTAGGCTTCGTCGAAACGCGCGAGCAGCGCGCTCTTGAAGGCATCTGCCCACGAGCGCACCGCCGCGGCAATGCGCTGCTCCAGTCCTTCGGCATCGACCCGCTCGGTCTCCACCGGCAGCGTGCGGGCGACGATGTGGATGCGCGCGAGATTGGACTCGGCGATCTGAACCTGCGATTCCATGCTGATGGCATTGAACGCGTCGCCGACCACCCGCTCGATGCGCTGCCGCACCACGGTGTTGTACTTCTCGCGCGGGACGAAGATCAGGCATGAGTAGAAGCGCCGGAATGCGTCGCGGCGCAACAGCAGGCGGACTCGAGGCCGTTCCTGCAGCCCGAAAATGCCGGTGACCACCTTGATGAGATCCGGCACGGTGGCCTGAAAAAGTTCGTCCCGTGGGAACGACTCCAAAATGTGCTGCATCGCCTTGCCGTCGTGGCTGTCGGGGGCCAGAGCGAAGTGCTGCGCGATCTGGGCGACCTTGTGGCGCACCATCGGGATTTCCCGCGGGTTGGCGCTGTAGGCGGCCGAAGTCCACAGTCCCAGGAACCGGCGCTCGCCGATCAACCGGCCCGTGGGGCCGAAATGCTTGATGCCGATATAGTCGACATAGCCCGGTCTGTGGACCGTGGACTGAAAATTCGCCTTGGTGACCAGCGAGAGATCACGCGACCGGCTTTGACGCCGGATGTCGCTGGCCAGCACGCGGCCGGCGCCGTGCGGATGCTTGTGGCCGGGGCGCAGGATTCCGAGCCCGCTCGCCTCCACGGGCCGCAGCGATACGCGTCCGGCCGTACCTCGCAGCCGATACTCACGATAACCCAAGAACGTGAAATGACGGTCCAGCATCCACTCCAGCAGCGCCTGGGTTTCAGTGATATCGAGCACATCGAAGCGCGAGCCCAGGGAGTTCAAGTCCTCGGCCGCCTGCCGCGCCGCGCTTTGCATCTTCGGCCAATCGGTGCACGCGGCGCGCACATCCCGCATGCTGCGTTCTATCTCCGCCTGCAGCGAGCGCAGCGTCGCGGGGTCGACGATGCGATCCACTTCGACGTGCTGAAACGATTCGAGCCGCTGATGTTTGGCGCCGTCGGCCTGGCCGCGTTCCTGAACCGACCGCAGGTTTCCGGCGGCATCGCGCGTTACGGCAAAAACCGGATGCGCCAGGAAGTGCAGGGTCAGCGACCGTTGCGTCAGCGCGAGACCGATCGTATCGACGAGAAAGGGCATATCGTCGTTGATCATTTCGATGACGGTGTGCGGTGACGTGTAGCCATCATCGCGCAGCGACGGATTGAACACGCGAACCACCGCGCGACCACGCCGCCGGCGCGCCAGCTTCAAGTGCGAAGACGCCATGACCGCGAGTTCCGCGGGCTGGCGTCCGGCAAGATCCTCGGCATCGACGTTGGCATAGTAGGCACGCAGAAACGGCCGAACGTTCGCGCCGTGCAGCGGGCCGCGCAGCGGCTTGGGCAGGCGAACCGCCGCTGCGACGACGGTCGCGACGGTCCTGCGGTGTTTTTCGGACATTACTTCACGCATGATGCACTCCCCCGGAGTCAATCTGGTTTTTCTAGGTCCGCGATGACGGCGGCCAAAAATCTGCATGCCTCGCCGCCGGTGACGCAGCGGTGATCGAAACTCAAGGACAGCGGCATGCGGCGGTGCGCGACCACCGCACCGGCGGCCACCACCGCATCCTCCCGCACCGTTCCGGACCCTAAGATCGCCACCGCCGGCGGCACCACCAGCGGGATTCCATAACGCCCCGCCAGCGTACCGAAGTTCGACAGCATCAGTGTGAAGTCGCGCAGATCCGCGGGCTGCACGGTGCGGCGGCGGGCGGCTTCCTTCTGCGCGGCAATGGCGGCACGCAGCTCGCCGGGCGTCTTGTTCCGGATGTCGCGCAGCACCGGAACGATCAGGCCGCCGTCCGTGTCGACGGCGATGGCGAGGTCGATGTGGTCCAAGAGAATCCGCGAATTGTTCGCCGAATCGTACCAGGCATTGAGCGCCGGTTCCGCGGCGCAGGCCGCGATCATGGCGCGCACGACCCGTACCATGTAGTCGCCGCGCTGCGTCCAGCCATGGATGTCGGCGTCGTCGCACACCGTGCTGCCCGATACCTGGTCCCGGGACACAGACATGCTGTGCGCCATGGCGCGGCGCGCGCCGCGCAGCGGTTCGGCGGTGCTGCCCGGCGGAGCGTCGAGACCCGCAGGGGTCCGGCATCCGTCGATGCCGGCGCGCGCCAGCACATCGTCCAATCGGATGAGCCCGTCCGAACCGCTGCCCTCGATGGCGCCCAAATCCAGTCCCAGACGTTTGGCGAGCGCGCGGGCCACCGGCACGGCGCGGAACCGCGTGGCATCGCGCGCGGTGGGGGTTGCGACCAAGCCTACGTCGATG
>Ga0137412_10005360_pt1 | contig 10244 bp, 7 predicted proteins | sample CZODoug2_1_16fun_FD_122160 | JGI IMG/M metagenome (GOLD analysis project Ga0137412, IMG submission 122160) | Vadose zone soil fungal communities from Angelo Coast Range Reserve, California, USA - CZODoug2_1_16fungal (Hybrid Assembly) | ecosystem: Environmental > Terrestrial > Soil > Vadose zone... | reverse complement strand
TCACCGTGGAAGGTCCCGAGGTCGCGAGCGGCTGAGAGCCACGTGTCGGCTTCGACGTCTTCTGCTGCCGACGGATCGAGCCCCCGCAGGAACCGCAGCAATCGCGGATGGAGCTCGTGCCAGAGAACGGCGACCGCCCACTGCGCTCCGTCTTGCGCGGCCGCGAGTACGTCGTCGAAGTCGGAGGTGGCCACGTCAGTGCGTGACCTGTGACTCGAATACCTGGCGGAAGTGTTCGTTCATCATCGAACCAGTCGTGCGGCCTGGCGCGCGGAGAGTACCCACGGCCGCGTGATCCGAGTCCTGCGGCTGCTCGCGGTCGCATCGGCGCGCAGCGCCTGACCACGGAGCACGTTCATGACGCGCTGAGAGTGGCAGGTCTGCCGCGTTCACCGCCCGAGGATGAGGAGGTCAGCTCTTCGTCCAGCGGGGGAGCGTGACGTCCTCGACCTGGTGGAAGACGACGCGCACCGGGTCGCCGATCTGAATCGTCGCCGGGTCGATGTCGTTGATCGCGCCGTCGGGCGACTCGACGAGGTTGCCGACGAAACGCAGGGTCGGGTCCTCCTCGAGCGCGACCACGATCGCGTTGTAGGGCGCGAGCTCCTGGTACGCGGGCAGGAGCGGCGGGTGCGGCACGATGAACGACCAGATCGTCCCCCGTCCCGACGTCGGGTCCCAGCGGAACTCGAGCGAGCGACAACGCGGGCACATCGGCCGGCGCTGTGACGTGCCAGGTGGCCGTGGCCGACGCACCGGCGGGGACGCGCCCGATCACAGTTGGCGTCGCCGGGGTGGCCGTCCACCCGGACGGCATGTGCAGGCCGAATCGCAGGTAGGACGCGGGTGGCGCACCGGCCGGTACGGCAAAGGTGGCCGTGACGTCGGAGGCCTGGCTAGCCGTCGCCGTGTCGGGGGCCTTCAGCGAGAGGCTCGCCTGGTGCGCTGCGGGCATCGCGTACGTTGTCCGGTCGTACCGGGGACTGTCCACTGTGGACACCTGCAGCGACGATGCGTAGGACCCGAACGATTCCAGCGACACGTTGCCCAGCCCGCCCGTCGACCCGTCGGTGTTCCACACCGCGATGGCGATCGAGTTCGAGCCGTTCGGCTTGAGAATCCCGTTCGGGATGGGGTAATCGTGCTGTGGGCCGGTGTCGTTGATGTACCGGCCGAGCTGCCAGCCGTTGACGAAGATCAGTGCCCGGTAGTGCCGGCTCGGGTCGTCGGTGATCTTCAGGCCGACCGAGGTGTCCTGCCCCCTCGGCAGGTTCAGCGACACGTTCGTGCGGTACCACGAGACGCCCGGTGTGGTGTCGGACGCCGGCAGCGTCGTCGACGCCCAGGAGCTGTCCGGGAAGCCCGGCAGCGACCAGCCGGCCCGTTCGCCGTACAGCCCACCTGTATTCATGGAACCGCGAACCGGGTCGACGAGGTCCTCGCCGCCCCGCGAGCCCTGGATGCGCCAGCTGATCGAGGTGAGTGGCGATCCGGCGACGAACGCCCCGGTCAGGCCGCGCGCCTCCTTGTTCGAGTCCGCGGAGTTGTAGTCCTCGTTGTGGCCCATGTTCTCGACCAGGACGGACACCTCATTGTCGCCGTCTGTATGCAACAGGCCCGGCGGGAACGTAAACGTGTGCGGCGACGTGGTGGCCGTCCCGACGAAGCTGCCGTTGACCCAGACCGAGTACGCGCCCGCCCGTCCGGTGATCGCCGACAGCAGCAGGCCCGTTGCACCGGCCGAGCCCCGGAAGTGCCCGCGGTACCAGACGTCGCCGTAGTGGAAGCCGTAGTCGTCGGCGAACAGCACCGGCAACGTCCCGACGGGCGTCGAGCTGTTCGACGTCGTCTTGTCGGCCACCGCCCACGACGAGTCGTCGAACGACGGCTGGGCCTCCGGACTCTCCGACGCGTGCTTCCAGTTCGTGAGCGCCGGCAGGCTGACCGGCGCCGCGCCGGGCAACGTGCCCAGGCGCGATCCGCTTGACGTCACCGATGTCTGCAGCGTCTTGCCGTTCCAGGTGATGGACGGCGCCGGGGCGGCCCACACCTCGACCGGACCCGCATCGGCGGTGTCGCCGGACAGAGCGAGCGGGCCGGTCAGCGTGGACGCCGAGCGCAACAGGTGCGAGCCGTACACCAGCACCGGTCCGGCCGCCGTCGAGGCCAGCCAGAACTTGGCCGCCTCGGCGTCGGTGCCGATCAGCAACAGCAGCGGCCGCGCACCGGCCGGCGTGACGAGCACGCGAGCCAGCCCGGTGTGCCTGTAGTTCAGGCGCAGGTCGCCGGTGGCGGCGTCGTAGGTCGAGGCGACGTTGCCCGCCAGCACCTGTACGTTCGGCGCCTTGGCGTAGTTCAGGACCGTCTCGCCGTCCTGGCCATCGCGCCCGTACAGCACGGCGACGTCCTGCCCGGCGATCTGCTGGTTGGTCAGGATCTCCGACGTCGAGTACTGCAGCTGGGACGTGCCGAGCTGGTAGTTCGCGACGATGATCTTCGAGTCGCGGCCCGCGAAGGTGAGCGCGGTGCCGGGCTGCTGCGGCACGGTCGGGTAGGTGCGCGCGCCGGCCGGCGGGACATCGATCGCGTCTACCGGCACGAAGAAGCCCGACGAGGCCGCGTTCTTCTGCCCGGTCACCACGATCTTCAACGTGTGCGCGCCGTTCGCCAGGCCGGATGCCGACCACTGCACCTGCTGGTTCACGGAGCTCGGTCCGTACGTGTCCACAGTGGACACCTTCGTACCGTCCAGGTAGACGTCGGCCAGGCCGTGGTTGCCGGACTTCGACGCGATCCAGCGGATGGCCGTCCCGGTGAACGGCACGGTCAGGCTGTCGCCGGTGGTGTTCGAGAACGACTCGGTCTGGTGGTACTCACCGCTCGTGTAACCCGCCTCCGGGCCGACGTGTGACCATGCGCCGGCGTACTGAATCGCCGGGTCGGCGTCGTCGTACGTGTAGGTCGTGCGCGCGCCGAGGTCCAACGAGATGTGCGTCGTGTCGGTGGACGTCGACGACGAATTGGCGTGCCGCAGCACGTGGAACTGCGTGTTCGTATCGGGATTCTCGCGCGCCGTGTCGACGATGGCCGGCGACGACGGCGGCGCCACGGCCAGCGCATCGGTCTTGGCCAGCGGCGCGACGCTCTGGGTGAAGTAGCCGATCAGCTTGTCCTGGTCGTACTTGGTCGTGAGCTGGCGGCCTTCGGTGATCGGCGCACCGTAGTCGTAGGACGAGTACACCTGCTGCGGGTCGGCCTGCCAGCCCCAGGACGTCCCGCCGTAGGTCATGTAGAAGCTCTGCGCCGTCGCACCGACGGCGATGTTCTGCTTGTAGAAGACGGATTCGAAGTCGGGCCCGGTCAGCGTCCGACACTTGTCGTAGCCCGGACCGCCCCACGGGTCGAACGATCCGCCTTGGAACTCCGGGGTGTACAGCGGCTTGCCGGCCGGGTGGTCGTAGGAGATGTCGGGCAGGCCGCTCCACTGCGTCGGGTTGGAGCAGTTGAAGCCCTGGGGGTAGGAATCCGGACCGTCGATGTCCAGGGCGCCGACCCCGCTGTTGAACGTGCCGTTGTTGTTGCCGGTGAGCGGCACGGTGATGCCGTCGGCCCGGGCGCGGTCCTCGAGGTGCTTCATGTAGGCGCGGGCCGGGTCCGAGCCGTCGTAGAACTCGTTCTCGATCTGGTCGAGGATCACCGTGCCGGTGCCGTTGGTGAGCTGATGCCGCGCGAGGATCGTGTTGATCCGGGTCATCCACTCGTCGGCGGCGGCCAGGTAGCGCGGGTCGTTCGAGCGGTCCCGCCCGGCCTGGGTACCCAGCCAGGCTGGGAATCCGCCGCCGTCGACCTCGGCGTTGATGTACGGGCCCGGCCGGGCGATCACGTAGATGCCGACGGACGCCGCGATGTCGAGCAGCTCGTCGACGTCACGTACGCCGGTGAAGTCGTACTGGCCCGGCGCCGGCGAGTGATAGGCCCAGGAGAAGTAGATGGACGCCGCGTTGAATCCGGCCGCCTTCATCTTCTGCAGCACGTCACGCCACAGGTCCGGGCTCGGCAGCCGGAAGTAGTGGAACTCGCCGGACCAGATGTAGGTGCGCTTGCCGTCGATCATCAGCGAGTAGTTGTCGTAGCTGATCGTGTGGTGCTGCGCGGCGGCCGAGACGGCGGGCGCACCCGCGGACGACACACCCGCGGACGGCGGCGCCGCCGCGGACGGGGGCGCCGCGGCAACCAGGGCCGGGACGACGGCGACCGCGGCGGCGACTCCGGCAACGAGACGGCGCAGCCACCGATCGCGGCGCGGGGTGAACGCGGAACGAGCCATCGTCGACCTCCGGAGGGCAGCACGCGACTCAATGTTGACTTTTGTTTGAATCGCAGGCGGGGTGAAGGGTTGCGCGGCCGTACGTACGGTAGGTGCACGGTATATCCGGGGAACTTTGCACGTCAACGCCCAGGTCTCAACAGAACCGAGCACAGCCGAGCGGGGGCAGCGCGGCGGGCGGGCCAGCACAGCTCGGACCCCCGACTGGCGCGCGTACCCCCGGCCGCCGGTCAGCTGTGCCCTTTCGGCTATGGACGCCGTCGGATACAGATCGCAAGCTTCTCGTCACACGAATCTGCCAAAGGGGGACATTGAGATGAGCGACGAACACCAGGAACTCCTCAACCACGACGCCGAGATGGCGCAGGAGTACGGCGAGCTGGGCATCGGTGCCGCTGGGGTCGGCCGGGGGGCGGCCGCGGCCGCCGAGGTCCTAGAAGGCGGCACCATGACCGGCGCCGCCGCGACCGAGGGCGCGGGCATCCTGCTCGAGGGCGCGACATCCATCACCGGACTCGGCGCCGGTGAGGTCATCGGCGCCGGCGTGGCCACAGCGGCCGAAGCCGCCGTCGGTGCAGAAGCCCTCGGGGTCGGCATGGGCGCCGCGGCGCTCGCCGAGGGCGCGGGCCTGGCGGCCGCAGCCGCCGCGGCGGCACCGATAGTCGTCGGCGTCGCGGCAGTTGGCGCCGCACTGTACGGCCTGGACTACGTCACCGACGGCGCACTGTCCGCGGGCGCCGAAGCGGTCGGTGGTGCGGTCGTGCACGGCGCCGAGGCGGTCGGTGGCGCGGTCGCAGGCGCCGCGGAGGCGGTTGGTGGTGCGGTCGCGGGCGCAGCAGAGGACGTCTGGGACTCGGCCACCGACCTCGTCGGAGAGATATTCGAGTAGCAGGCTGGTTACGAAACACGGAAGCGTTGGCCCGGTCCGGCTCCCTCCACCACTCCCGAATCTAGACTCTGGACGTGGCGCGCGTACTCGTAGTCGACGACGATCCGACGGTGGCCGGGGTGGTCGTCGGCTATCTCGAGCGCGCCGGACATCAGCCCCTGCACGTCGCCGACGGCCGCAAGGCGCTGGACACGATCGCGGCCGATCCACCCGACCTGGTCGTCCTCGACCTCATGCTGCCCGAGGTCGGCGGGCTCGAGGTCTGCCGCCAGGTGCGGGCCGTGCACCGGCAGTTGCCGATCATCATGCTCACCGCGCTCGGTGAGGCCGACGAACGCATCGCCGGCCTGGAGCTCGGGGCCGACGACTACGTCAGCAAGCCGTTCTCGCCGCGCGAGCTCATCCTGCGGATCGAGTCGGTGCTGCGCCGGGCCGGCGAATCCCCGCCGTCCAACGGGGTCCTGAGCGCCGGGCCGGTCACCGTCGACACGGCCGCGCGCATCGTCACCCGCCAGGGCGCCGACCTGTCGCTGACCACCCGCGAGTTCGACCTGCTGGCCTACCTGATGGCCCACCCGGGGCGGGCGTTCAGTCGCGCCGAGCTCATGCAGCACGTCTGGGGCTGGACCTTCGGCGACCAGTCGACGGTCACCGTGCACGTCCGGCGGCTGCGCGAGAAGATCGAGGACAACCCCACCGAGCCGTCCCTGATCAAGACGGTCTGGGGCATCGGCTACCGCCTCGAAGCGTCATGAGGGACGAAGGTTGAACCACACGCTGGCGATCATCGGCATCGCGACGGCGTGGGCCGCGGGCGGGGGCGCGCTCACGTGGGTGGTGACGATCCCGCTGCACCGGCGCTCGCTGGGCGGGCTGCTCGCCTCGGTCGTCCTCACCGGCGCGGTCGCGTCGATCGCCGCGATGGTCGGTAGCGACCGGGCGATGTTCCTGTCGATGAACGACCTGGGCGTCGGCGTGATCGTGGCGGTTGTCGCGGGTCTCGTGGCGGCCTCGACCGCGGCCCTTGCGGCCAGCCGACTCTCGCGCGACAACCGCGCGCTGCACGACGTGGTGGCCCAGATCGGCGAGGGACGGGTGCCGCCCGACGACGGCCGACGGCTCACCGCCGAGCTCGAGCGGTTGCGCACCGAGCTGGCCGCGATGGCCCGCCGGCTGGCCGAATCCCGCGACCGCGAGCGCGCGCTGGAGTCCTCGCGGCGCGAGCTCGTCGCCTGGGTGAGCCACGACCTGCGCACCCCGCTGGCCGGGCTGCGGGCCATGTCCGAGGCGCTCGAGGACGGCGTGGCCGAGGCGCCCGAGCTCTACTACAAGCAGATCCACGCCTCCGTCGATCGGCTGGCCGGCATGGTCGACGACCTGTTCGAGCTGTCGCGCATCCAGGCCGGCGCGGTGACGACGAGGCCGGAGCGGATCAGCCTGGACGATCTCGTCTCCGACTGCATCGCCGCGCTCGACCCGCTGGCCCGGGCCCGCGACGTGCGCCTCACCGGACGCTCCGGCGGGGCCACCGCCGTGCATGGCAACGGCGCGGAGCTGAACCGCGCCATCACCAACCTGATCGCGAACGCCATCCGGCACACCGACGCCGGTGGCACGGTCGACGTGCAGCTCGCCGTCGCCGACCGCGTCGCGCACGTGTCGGTGCGCGACGAGTGCGGCGGCATCCCGACCGACGATCTGGCCCGCGTGTTCGACGTCGGATTCCGCGGCGAGCCGGCCCGGACGCAGGCCTCCGGCGGTGCGGGCCTCGGGCTGGCCATCGCCCGCGGCATCGTCGAAGCACACGCCGGCTCGGTCGACGTCGCCAACGTCGCCGGGGGCTGCACCTTCACGATCTGCCTGCCGCTGATCGCGTATAACCACTGAGCCCTCGTCCGGCGCACCGCCCGGGTAGGTGTCAGGGCAGGTCGAAGGGCGGCGGAACCTCCGCGTAGGTCTGGCCGCAGTCGCAGTCGGTCGGTTGCTCGTCCGGCAGCCGTTTCACCGTCTCGACCAGTAGCTCGCGCAGCCGGGGCAGGTTCGCGGCGAACTGCTCGAACACTTCGGTATGGGTGACGCCCGCGCCCGCCTCGACGCCGGCGTCCAGGTCGGTGACGAGGGCCAGCGTCGTGTAGCACAGCGCCAGTTCGCGGGCCAGCGTCGCCTCGGGCATCGCGGTCATGCCGATGATCGTCCAGCGATTGTGCTGGTACTCGAGTGACTCGGCCCGCGTCGAGAACCGGGGTCCGTTGATCACGACGAGCGCCCCGCCGTCGGTTACCGGCTGACCGCTGCCAAGGGCGGCGGCGCGGCCGTGCGGGCAGTACGGGTCGGCGAAGCTGACGTGAACGACACCGGTGCCGCCGTCGAACAGCGTGTGCGGACGCCCGTGCGTCCGATCGACAAGCTGGTCCGGCACGACGAGGGTGCCCGGACCGAGGTCGGCGCGCAGCGACCCCACCGCGGACAGCGAAACGACCTGCCGCACCCCCAGCGAACGCAGGGCCCACAGGTTGGCTCGATACGGGACGAGGTGTGGCGGGAAGCGGTGCCCGGCGCCGTGCCGGGGGATGAACGCCACCCGGCGTCCGGCCAGCTCGCCCACCACGGGCGCTTCGCTGGGCTCGCCGTACGGCGTCGAAACCGGTACGGCGCTCGCGCCGTCGAGCAGGGAGTAGAAGCCGGAGCCGCCGATCACCCCGATGTCAGCCTGCGCGGAACTCGTCACTGAACCTCCTGCTCACAGCGCTTTCGCTCGTTGCTGCGATGACCTACGCCTCCCGCACGACCGTAGAGGACGGCCCATCCCCCCGTGTCGCGGGCTCCGTCCGGATCGTGACGATGCGGGCGACTTTTGACTAGCGTGAGCATTTCGACTTGCGTCCCGTTCTCAGCCGTAGATCATTACCCCTGAACCGGAGCACGGGACCCCCGACCCGCGCTCCGGTTCTTTCTGTCACCAGGGCCCCCCGGACGCCGTCACATCTCTTAGCATCTAGGCATGCAGCGCAAGCATTACGACGCCGAGCACACCGCGTTCGCCGACGCCGTCCGCACGTTCCTCGACAAGGAGGTCGTGCCGCACTTCCTCGACTGGGAACGCGACGGCCTCACGCCCCGAGAGATGTTCACCGCCGCCGGACGCGGTGGGTTCCTGGGCATGGCCATCCCCGAGCAGTACGGCGGAGGCGGGGTCGACGACTACCGCTTCAACCAGGTGATCGGCGAGCAGGTCTGCTACGCCGGCGTTACCGGCACGGGGCTCGGCATCACGCTGCACAACGACATCTGCCTGCCGTATTTCCTGGCGTACTGCACCGAGGAGCAGAAGCAACGCTGGCTGCCGGGCATCGCGTCCGGTTCGCTCGTCACCGCAGTGGCAATGACCGAGCCGGGCGCCGGTTCCGATCTCTCGGGAATCCGCACCTCGGCCGTGCTCGACGGCGACCACTACGTCGTCAACGGGGCCAAGACGTTCATCACCAACGGCATCAACGCCGACCTGGTGATCACCGCCGTGCGGACGTCCGAAGATCGTCACCAGGGCCTCACGCTGCTCGTCCTGGAACGCGGGATGCCGGGGTTCGAGCGGGGCCGCAACCTGGCCAAGGTGGGCCTGCATTCGCAGGACACCGCCGAGCTGTCGTTCACCGACGTGCGGGTGCCGGTGGCCAACCGGTTCGGCGACGAAGGCCAGGGCTTCTACCAACTGGTCGCCAACCTGCCCCAGGAGCGGATGTCGATCGCCATCGCCGGCATCTCGGCCGCCCGGGCGGCGTTCGACCAGACCGTGGCGTACGTGCGCGAGCGGCGTGCCTTCGGAAAGTCGATCGGCTCGCTGCAGAACACACGGTTCGTCCTCGCCGAGATTTCGACCGAGATCGATGTGGCTCAGGCGTTCGTCGACCAGTGCGTCGACGCTTTGAACGACCGTGAGCTGACGGTCGAGGACGCCGCCAAGGCCAAGTGGTGGTGCACCGAGTTGCAGGGCCGGGTCATCGACCGCTGCGTGCAGTTGCACGGCGGGTACGGCTACATGCTCGAGTACCCGATTGCCCGCGCCTACGTCGATGCCCGGGTCACCCGTATCTACGGCGGCGCCACCGAGATCATGAAAGAGATCATCGGCCGCTCGCTGTCGCTGTGATTCGCTTCGTCCTCGCGTCGGCGTCACCGGCCCGGCTGGCCACCCTGCGCAGCGCGGGCGTCTCACCTGACGTCATCGTCAGCGGGGTGGACGAGTCTGCCGTTGCCGCGGTTGACACCGCCGCTCTCGTCGGCCTCCTCGCTACCGCCAAGGCCCGCGAGGTGGCCTCTCGACTGGACAGCTCGTCCTTGGTGCTGGGCTGCGATTCGATGCTCGACCTGGACGGGGTGGCTCTCGGCAAGCCGCCGTCGGCCGAGGACGCCGTTGCCCAGTGGAAAGCCATGCGCGGCCGACGTGGTGTGCTCTACACCGGCCACGCGCTCCTCTACCGGACGCGGACGCTGGTCGAAGTCGCCTCGACCGAAGTGCAATTCGCCGACCTCGACGACGTCGAGATCGCCGAATACGTCGCCACCGGCGAACCGCTGGCCGTGGCCGGGGCGTTCACGATCGACGGCCTCGGCGGGTGGTTCGTCGACTCGATCCGCGGCGACCACCACACCGTTGTCGGGCTGTCGTTGCCGGTGCTGCGACGGATGTTGCGAGAGCTCGACGTCTCGCTGACCGACATCGGCTGGGGCCAGCCAGCGACAGAGAAGCCTTAGCGGTCGCCAATCCTGCGGGGACGGGACGTTCGTCGCCCCGTCCCGCCCTGCCCGTCGCCCGGCCCTGACAACGGTCGAAGACCGTGCCAGCGCGGTGGAACCGTCACGTCTCACAACGCGATACCGCCGCGGGCGCCGGCCCCTCCAGGATTACTCACGCAACCCCAGTCCCCTCAGCTGTCGTCGGGTGGGTGGACGACGTAGTGGTGGTTGGTGGGGTCGGTCCAGTGGTAGGCGCCGTCTTGGGTTCGTTTGACGGTCCAGTCGGCGTTGTGT